>Ga0335077_10010438_pt1 | contig 11560 bp, 9 predicted proteins | sample Lox_Sample_31_FD_207151 | JGI IMG/M metagenome (GOLD analysis project Ga0335077, IMG submission 207151) | Soil microbial communities from Loxahatchee National Wildlife Refuge, Florida, United States - Lox_Sample_3.1 | ecosystem: Environmental > Terrestrial > Soil > Wetlands | place: USA: Florida...
ATGAAGTACCTGCATAGCGGCGTCACGCTGCAGACCGTCCAGGGGCCGGCACGGTTCACCTCACTCGGGGAGAACCCGCTGTCCGCGGCGTTCATCTCGCAGTGGCAGCCGCAGGGATTCGTGCAGGTGCTGCCGGTCGGAACGGCCGGGGCCTCGCCGATCAAGTACCCGAAGCCCCCGTGGGGGAGCTTACTGAACCGGCATCAGCAGTTAGGCCGGCGACCGCGGCGGGTCCGCGGGCCCGTTCGCGGGAGGCGCCGTCGCCCTGACGATCATCGCGGGTCGGCTTATGGCCAGCCGGCGGATGGCCAGCGTGATCAGCGATCAGCGGGCGATCAGCGCTCAGTGGGCGATCAGGCTGCTGACGTTGATCGCTTGGTTAAGCATCTCGAAGTTGAACATCAGGTTGGCCACTCGCTGCAGGCTCGCCGCGTTCAGCGACGTCGGATAGGACCCGATCGTGATCAGGGACGCGGCCTCCATGGTCATCCCAGGGTCCTTGGCAAGCACATGTCGGATTGGGCCAAGTAGCACCGCGGACTTCTGTGCCTGCTGAAGCACCCTGCGGAACTCGCGTACCGCGGTCGGACGCTGGTTCGCGAACGCGGTGAGCGCGAAGTAGCCGGACAGCGGCAGGTTCGCGGTCGCGCCGCTGCACGAGTCGAGCACCGCATACGCCCCGAGCGTGCTCTCGGCCTGGAAGATGTACGGCTCTTCGACCAGAATCGCGTTGACCTTGTGCGCCTTAAGCGCGCTGATCAGGCTCGAGGCCGGCATCGGCTTCCAGGTGATGTCATCGGCGTTGACGCCGTCGCTGGTCAGGACCGAGGTGGTGGCAAGTGTCTCGATGCTGTACGGCGCGGTGGCGCTGCTCGGTATACCCTCCGCCAGCGGCGCACCGATCGTCTTGTGCGCGAGCTGCTGCGGGCTGGTGATGCCCGATCCCGGGTAGGTCAGCACCTCCATGACACCGGGTCCGGCGTGGTAGCCGTCGGCGATGACGCTCAGGACGGGGTGCGCGAACTTGGCTGCCATGGCGAAGAAATCGACGTAGTCGCCGGACGCGATGTCGACGGCGCCCTTGCTGACCGCCTGGAGTTCATCGCCCACCGACGGATAGGTCCGGACCTTGACGTCCAGACCAGCACGGGCGAATGCGCCGTCCTTAATCGCGATGAACAATGGCGCGGTGTCAGCGCCTCGGATCGCCGCGACCGTGATCGCCGTGGTGCTGGTCGACTGCGCCTGCGAGCCGCCCGTCTGGCACCCGGCGGTCAGCGTGACGGCCGCAAGGCCGGTCACTGCCACGGCCAGGAACGACCTGCGCCTGCCGCGTCGCGCCCACCCGGACGCGCCGTCCGCCGGACCCTTGGCGAGCAGGCCTCTGGCCTGTGCAAACCTCACGGTTCTCCTTCAGGAGCTGCTTGCGCGGACGAGCAGGTGCCGCACGATTATACGGACAGTTCGGGTGACGAGTGGCGATGATAGGCAGTACCCTACTGAAGTCGGGAGATGCCGCGAGGGTGATGTACGTCGGTTCTAACTGTGCCACATTGCTGCGTTGACGCACGTCAAACTGACCGGCTAGCGATCCGCATCTCAGATTGCCGCTCAGCTACGCCGCGCAGGGCTCGCGGAGTCTTCGCCTGGGAAGGGGTACGCCATGTCGTCGCTTCCACCGCTAGTAGCGCTAGCGCGTGAGTTCTGCGCCGCGGCCATTTGAGAGGCGCAGGTACTGTGCCGTCCAGAAACACGAAGTCCCGCGGAGCCAGCAACGCCGCCGATGACCAGGCCTGGCGGATCGCGGAGCCGCCCCAGCCGACGCAGGCAGCAGTGCCCGACGCGGATCCCGCGCAGTTGCCGAGCCCGCCGCCCGCGGTCCGGCCGGCCCGCCGTGACTCCCGCCGCTTCCTTCGAAACTGGCGGGTGCGGTCACGACTGCTTCTGCTGATCGTCATCCCGACCGCCAGCGCGGTCGTGCTCGGCAGCCTGAGCATCGCGTCCTCGGTCGGCAACGCACTCGCCTATCAGCGCGTGGAGACGCTGGCCAAGCTCGGCCAGCACGTGGTGGTGCTGGCCCAGGCACTTGAGGACGAGCGGGACCAGGTCGTGGTCTTCATTTCCACGAGCGCGGCCAACGGAGGCCGGGACGCCCTGCTGACGGGGCACAAGGCGGCCGCCAAGGTGCCGCTGTCGGTGGTCGACGCGGCATTCAGCACGACGGACCGGGCGGCCGCCCAGGTCAAGGCCATGGTCAGATCGATTGGCGGTACTTACCCGCCGCAGGCGCGGCAGACCGCCGCGGTGGCGCTGACTGCGCTGAGCGGGCTCAGGTTCCTGCGCGGCGCGGCGACCACCAGCAAGCTGCCCGCGCTAGTGGTGGTGAGCGAGTACGCCCAGGTGATCGATGAGGTGCTCGCCCTCGACAGCCAGATCGCCCAGTCGTCAAGCGACCCGTCATTGGCGCAGAAAGTGCAGGTACTCGACCTGGTGACCGCCATGCAGGAGGTCGCCTCCGAGCAGCGGGCCCTGCTGGCCTCGGCGCTGCTCCAGGGCTCGTTCAGCCCAGGCGAGCTCGCGGCGCTCCAGACTGCGCAGTCCGCGCAGGCGAGCGATCAGGCTTCGTTCAACCTGGCCGCCAGCATCAGCCAGGAACAGCAGTGGAACAGCAGCCTGAACAAGTCCTTCGTCTACCTGGCGAACTCCGAGGAACTCCAGGCGATCGCGCTCCAGCAGAACACCGGCTCGCTGGCCTCTGACACGGTCACCGCGCCGGACTGGTACGGCGCCATGTCGAACTCGGTCGACATCCAGATGGGCGCGTTTGAGCGCCAACTGGCCCAGGCCATCACCGCGCGGGCTGAGGTGCTGCGCAAGGACGCGATCACGGTGGCGGTGGCTACCGGCGTCGGCGTGCTGCTCGTGCTGCTCCTCGCGCTGATCCTCACCATGATCGTCGGACGCTCGATGGTGCGGCCGCTGCGGCGGCTGCGGGCCGGTGCGCTCGACGTGGCCGGCATCAGGCTGCCCCAGACGGTGCGCCGGATGAGCGAGGCCGATGGCGAGGAGATCCCGATCGACGTCGAGCCGATCGATGTCGAGTCCTATGACGAGATCGGTGAAGTGGCGCGGGCGTTCGACCAGGTCCACCGCGAGGCGCTCAGGCTGGCGGCCAACGAGGCAGCCCTGCGCGGCAACGTCAACGCCATGTTCGTCAACCTGTCCCGCCGCAGCCAGTCACTGGTCGAGCGGCAGATCAAGCTGATCGACGACCTCGAGCAGGGTGAGCAGGACCCTGAGCGGCTCGGCAGCCTGTTCCAGATGGACCACCTCGCCACCCGCATGCGGCGCAACTCGGAGAACCTGCTGGTCCTCGCCGGGCACGAGTCCACGAGGCGCTGGAACCAGCCGGTGCCGCTTGTCGACGTGCTCCGGGCGGCCATCTCCGAGATCGAGCAGTACGAGCGGGTCATGCTGAACGTCCAGCCTGGGATCTCGGTCCGCGGCCCCGCGGTCAATGACGTGGTCCACCTGATCGCCGAGCTAGCCGAGAACGCCACCTCGTTCTCCTCCGCCGACACTCCGGTCAGCGTCTCCGGGCACCTGCTGAGCAGTGGCGGCGTTCTGCTCGACATCACCGACCTTGGCGTGGGTATGGGCGCCGAGGAGATGGCGCACGCCAACTGGCGGCTGGACAACCCGCCCGTGGTGGACGTGGCGGTGTCGCGCCGAATGGGTCTGTTCGTGGTCGCCAGGCTGGCCGCCAGGCACGGCATCAGGGTCAGGCTCCGCCCGGCGGGCGGAGCCGGCCTCACCGCGTTGGTGTGGCTCCCCGACGAGGTCGTGGTACGCGACAGCGTCGCGGTGCGGCCGAGCGGCCCGATGCGGATCCAGGAAACGGCGCAGAGATTCGCCATCGGGCAGGCGCCGGCCGGCGCCATCGGGCCGGGGACCGGCAACTCGGGGCCGCACGGCGGGCCCGGAGTCGGCGGTCCTGGGCGGCTGGCAGCGGCCAGGGCGCACGACTCAGGCCCGATCGGCCCGCTGGATCCCGCGTCGCTCGGTGCGCTTGGCACAGCTCCCGAGGGTTCGATCCCGGTCGGTACCGCGGACTTCGCGCCGTCCGCCGCGTTCGGAGCAGGCGAGGACGGGGTGGATGGCGCCGGCCGGCCGGCCCCGAGCTCGCCGGCGCAGAAGAACGGCGCACCGCCGCTCGGGCCGCCCCGGATCCCGGGTGCCGGGCCGCATCCGGGCAGCTTTGCCACCACGTCGACGGGGCCGATCCCGGCGGTCGGCGGCACCTCTTGGCCGGGTGACACCTTCGACGCGTTCGCCGCTGCCGCCTCGGCCGGGTCTGGGCATGAGGCGCCGCCTATGCCCGGCCCGTCGGCCGCGGCGGGGCAGACCCCCCCGGCCTTGCCCGCCGAGTCGGGCGAGTGGCCGGCCGATCATCCGTCCCGGCCATCTGCGGCGGCCTGGGCCAGTCAGTCAGAGCCGGGGGCTCCGGCCGGGAGCAACGAGCCGCCTCAGCTCGTGCTCGGCGCGCCTGCTGCCGGATTGCGTGCACCTAGCGGTACATTCCGGTCTCAGGACACCCAATTCGGATCGGCGAGCGGCGATGTCATCGTTCCTCCTGCCGCGTCATTGGGAGAGGAGAACAGGCTGCCTATCTTCGAGGCTGTCGAGTCAGACTGGTTCCGCCGCGGCCGTCCGTCCGTCGACCTGCCCGGCAAGAGCAAAGAGGCACGCGCATCGAGCTCGGTGAGCTGGACATCGCCGGCCGACGAGGGCTGGAAGGCTGCCGAGGTCGCCGCGGCTCCCACGTCGAGCGGGCTGACCCGGGCCGGACTGCCCCGGCGCGTTCCGCAGGCCAATCTCGTGCCCGGCACCGCCGCGGAGACCCAGACGATGCCGCCGCCCGTGCGATCGGCAGCCGCCACCAGGGAGCGGTTCGCTAGTCTGCAGCGTGGTGTCCGGGAGGGTCGCGCCGCCAGCACCAGCGACCCTGGCGGCGACGGGTCCGATGGGGCATTTGACGGTCCCAGTGAAGGGTGATGCGAGGACGCGGGCATAGTCATGCTAGTTCTGCGAACTTTTTGTGAATTGTCGGTGGGCTGGCCACGTAGGCTTAGGTCCAGCCGCGGCGATGCCCTGAGCACCCGTCACGACAGGAAGGGGCGCATGTGAGTCCGCTAACCCGTCCGGCCCAGGACCTTAACTGGCTCGTCACGAATTTCGTCGAGCGAGTTCCGTCTGTTGCTCATGCGATAGTCGTGTCCTCCGACGGGCTGCCGATGGCGTTCTCGCAGGGCTTTCCTCCGGAGCGAGTCGACCAGCTCGCGGCGGTGACGTCCGGCCTGACCAGCCTCACTCAGGGCGCTGCCCGGGTCTTCGAGGGCGGCGCGGTCTCCCAGACCGTGGTGGAGATGCAGCGCGGCCTGCTGATCGTCATGGCGATCAGCGATGGCTCGAGCCTGGCTGTCCTTGCGGCGGCAGATTGTGACATGGGCCTCGTTGCGTATGAAATGGCACTTATGGTGGAACGGGTAGGCAGCGCGCTCACGCCTGATGTGCGTGGGACCGTGCCACCCAGCTGGCCCGGTGCAGGCAGGTAACGACAGGAGGGATCGATGTCGATTCCCCGCCACGACGACTGGCTGTCGGACGGAGGCAACTCCGGCACGGGCGGTCATTCGTCCATGCCAGCCAGCCGTAATGGCAGTGCCCACCCGCCGGACGAATTCTCGGTGCCAGGGGTCGCCGCCTTGTTCGACCTGCCGGAGCAGTCGAGTTCGCTGGTGCGCCCGTACGCCGTTACCGGCGGACGGACCAAGCCCAGCTACCAGCTTCAGATCGAGGCGATGGTGTCGGCCTCGCACTACGAGGCGCGCGATCTTTCTATTCTGAGTCCGGAATGCCAGTCGATTCTTGGATACTGCCGTGACTGGAGATCTGTTGCCGAAATCTCAGCAGTTCTCCGCATGCCGCTTGGAGTGGCTCGGGTCCTGATCGGCGACATGGCGATGGAGGGCCTGGTGCGAGTCCACCAGGCCGACCACGGCCACGGCCGTCCGGATATCAACTTGCTGGAAAGGGTGCTTAGTGGACTTCGCAAGCTCTAGGGCTGTCCCTGCCGCCGCAGATACGGACGCAGTAACGTCCGTCAAGATCGTCGTGGCTGGCGGCTTCGGCGCTGGCAAGACTACGTTCGTCGGCTCGGTCTCCGAGATCACGCCGCTGACCACCGAGGCAGTCATGACCTCGGTGAGCGAGAACGTCGACGACCTCTCGCACACCCCGGACAAGACGACCACGACGGTCGCCATGGACTTCGGCCGGGTCACCCTCGACGCCGGACTCGTGCTTTACCTGTTCGGCACCCCGGGTCAGCACCGGTTCTGGTTCATGTGGGACGACCTGATCCAGGGCGCCATCGGCGCGGTGGTGCTTGTCGATACCCGCCGTCTGGCGGACTCCTTCCCGGCCGTGGACTACTTCGAGTCGGCCAGCCTGCCGTTCATCGTGGCCATCAACGGCTTCTACGGCGACTTCCCGCACGCGATGGACGACGTGCGCGAGGCCATGTCGCTCGGCCGCAATGTGCCGATCGTCCAGTGTGACGCGCGCGGGCGGGTCTCGACGAAGGAGACGCTGATAGCCCTGGTGGAGCACGCCATGGCGATGCAACTGAGCGTCCGGTAGGCCGGACAGGGTCCGGCCGGGCCTGCTCATGCGCCAATGCGGCGCGGTTGCATGTGAGGCGACGCCGATTCCTTGCGATAGTGTGCACCCGTTGACGGGGCGGTAGCTCAGCCGGTCAGAGCAGCGGACTCATAATCCGCCGGTCGTGGGTTCGATCCCCACCCGCCCCACCACCCGCCCCACCCCACCCGCCCAACCCGATCTGACCTGGGATTACGCATGTTCGCGACGGATATGTCTAGATGGTTTTGCCAATGAGAATGTCCGCTGCTCGTGTTTGCTGGTTTCGCAGGTTTCGCTGATCTTGCGAGTCCTGGACCTCGCGAAGAACTCGGCAGCGGCGGATCTTAACTACGCACAGTAACGCCCGCGGCATGGGCCGGTGCTGGCTTGCAGGTGCCTTACGGTGGTCGATGTGAGCCGAGGTGAGGTCCGGAGCGAGGTTCCGGCGGAGATGGCCGGTGAACTGGCGAGGTTGCGTGCGGAGAACGCGCGGCTGCTTCGGCTGCTGAGCCTGACCCGGAAGGAAGCTGCGCCCCCTGGTCCTGCGCAGGCTGGTTTCTTCGAGGCGCCGCCGGGCCTAGTGCATGCCGGGTCGTCGTTGGAAGCGAAGGTGGCGTTTTTCGGCGCGCTGTTCTCGGCCCGCACCGACATCTACGCGGTTCGCTGGGACAATGCCCGCACTGGGCAGAAGGGCTGGCTTCCGGCCGTCCGCGGCGGGTGGCGCAAGGGTGTCCGGCACGCGGAGCGCGACTATCTGCCTCTCACATCCGAGGTCTTGTCCGCTCACCTGTCCGGGCACGTGCACATTGGCTTTTACCCGCTGCTCGACGGAGATCGATGCTGGTGGCTGGCGGCTGACTTCGACGGTGACGCCGCAATGCTCGACGCGCTGAACTACGTCAAGGCCGCCCGGGCGGTAGGCGTGCCGGTTGGCTTGGAGCTGTCGCGGTCGGGAATCGGCGCGCACGCGTGGATCTTTTTCAATGCGCCGGTTCCGGCGGAGGCGGCCCGTCGGCTGGGGACTGGGCTTCTGCGGGAGGCCATGTCGCTGCGGGGCAAGATGAGCCTGGCCAGCTACGACCGGCTGTTTCCGTCTCAGGACACCCTTCCGGCCTCTGGGGTCGGGAACCTGATCGCCGCTCCGCTGTATGGCAAGTCGCGTCGTGACGGAGCGACGGTGTTCCTGGATACCGCCACGATGGAGCCTCATGAGGATCAGTGGGCGTTCCTGTCGACGCTTGGCAGGCTGACACCCCGGGAGGTGATGGCCGCTGCTAACCGGGTCGCGCGCGTCGCGGTGGGGTCGGCCGTTGAGCGGATCTCGGCCCCGGCGTCGACAAAGACACGGCCGGAGGTCGCGCCGGTCATCCATGCCCGGCTTGGTGCTGGAGTCCGGCTTGAGCTGTCAGAATTGACGCCGGCGTTCCTGGCGACGCTCAAGCACGCAGCGTCGATGCCGAATCCGCTGTTCTACGAGCGGCAGCGGCTGCGGATCGCCACCTGGGGAATACCGCGCTTCCTGCAGAGCTTCGACGAGACTCTCGATGGCGGGCTGATCTTGCCTCGCGGCCTGGCGGACAAGGTCGCGACCCTGGTTGAGCGGGCAGGCAGCCGCCTTGACGTGGCCGACGAGCGGGCTGGGGGAAGGATCCAGGAATTCACTTTCACTGCCACGCTCACCGACGCCCAGCGGCAGGCAGTCGCTGCGCTGGTAACTCATGATGTCGGGGTGCTGGTCGCGCCGCCGGGGGCGGGCAAGACCGTGATCGCGTGTGCCGTGATCGCAGCTCGCCAGACCTCGGCCCTCGTGCTGGTGGACCGCAAAGCTCTGGCCGACCAGTGGCGCGAGCGGATCGCCGGCCTGCTGGGCGTGAAGGCCGGTCAGCTCGGCGGCGGCCGGGCGAAGATCAAGGGCAAGGTCGACATACTGACCTTGCAGACCCTGGCCCGCCGCGACGACGTCGCGACGCTCACGGCCGGATACGGGCTTGTCGTTGCCGACGAGTGCCACCACGTTCCAGCCGCGGCGTTCGAGCACGTCGTCAAGCAGATCCCGGCGCGGAACTGGCTCGGCCTGACCGCAACTCCATACCGGCGCGACAAGCTCGACGACCTGATCGCCCTGCAGGTCGGGCCCGTCCGGCACACCATCAGTCTTCCGGCTGACCGCGGGCCAGGCCCGACACCGGAGCATGCTGATTCAGGGCAAGTTCCTCTCGGCATTGAGTTGCGGGAACTGACCCGGCATCCGCGACCGGACCTGCGGATCCATCCCACCCAGTTCTGCTACGCCGGCGAGGCCGACCCGTCCGCCCCGGGCGGGATCGCCGCGATCTACCACGACCTCGCAGCCGATCCGGTACGGGTGGCTCAGGTCGTTGGTGATGTCGCGGAGGCGCTGGCCAGGGGTCGGCACTGTCTTGTGCTGACCCAGTGGCTCGGTCACCTTGATCGCCTGGCCAGCGCGCTCGGGGACCTAGGCCACGAACCGGTGGTGCTCCGCGGCGGCATGGGCGCCAAGGCCCGTGCTGCCGCACTGACCCGACTCCAGCCCGACCCTGCCGGCAAGCCGCTCCTCATCGTCGCGACCGGCTCTTACATCGGCGAAGGCTTCGACTGCCCGGTCCTGGACACCTTGTTCCTCGCCGCTCCGCTGGCCTTCAAAGGCCGCCTTGTCCAGTACGCCGGCCGGATCTTGCGTGCACATCCCGGCAAGGCCACTGCCGAGATCCACGACTACCACGACACGGATACCCCGGTCCTTGCCGCATCGCTCGCCAAACGCGCACCCGGCTACACCAGCCTCGGCTTCCCCGATCCGCGCCGGCTTCCGCTCACCCCAAGCGCCGTCCGCACTTCTGCGACTGCGGCCGGAGAGCACAGCGAGGGGACTTGAGTCGAAGGCCCCGCTAACGGCGGATGCGGCAGTCGAGTGACCGCCACCGCGCTCGCGGGAGCAGCAGCATCCTTGATTATCCGGTCCAGCTGAAGACTGCGAGGAGGCGGGCGCGGAACTCGTGGAGCGTCGCCTCGTCGGGCAGACTCAGTGCAGATGGTCGAACTGGGTGGCGCGAGAGTCCGGGACGCCCACACCAGGGCGAGGTGGTTGACTCTCCGCCAGCGCGGACCCGGCGTTCTCGGCCGAGCCGTCTACATCATGGCGGGGGTTCCTTCTCAGTCGAGCGGCTGGGTTGGACCTCAGTGACGGGCGCGGTGTACCGGCGGATGTGCTTGAGTTAGAGGGCGCTGGTGGCGTGAGCTGGGCCGGCGGGTCAGGTGCTGTACCGGAGCGGCCGAGCCGGGCTGGCCGTATGCGCTGGCCGTTGAGGGGCTCGGGTTGTTCGGCGGCCACTTCGGCTGCCCGGGCAAGGACCTTGGACAGCAAGTCCAGCAGGCATGTTCGCTGGTCGTGGGTGAGGGCAGACAGGATGCTCCGCTCGATCGTGCGGATACCGGGGAGCAGTTGATCGGCGGCGGCGCGGCCGTCGGGGGTGATCTCGATCAGAACGCTGCGCCGGTCATCGGGGTTGGGGATGCGGCGGATCCAGCCGCGGTACTCGAGGAGGTCGAGCGTTGCCGTCATTGTGGCCGAGGCGACGAGGACCCGGTCGCTGACATGCGAGGGGGTCAGCGGCGCGATCGCCCCGTCGATGACGGCCAGTGCCGTCGCGGCGGCCTGGGGCATGTCGAAGGTTGCGGCGATGCACCGGTCAAGCTCGCCCAGCAGTGCCTCGCCGGTGCGGCACAGGGTTGCGTACGCCTCGGTGCAGGTAGCGTCGCCGCCGGGGTACTCGTCTTGGAAATCGGCGTCAACCCTAACCACGCCGAGCGAGGCCGGGGAAGGACGGCTGCGGCCGCCCTTCCCCGGCCTCAAGGGCCGCCTTGGTTCAGACATCCGTGAAGATCTCGATCCGCGGCGCGCCCTCGACCCCCGCCCGCTCCATCCCGGCGCGCAACGCCGGGTCGTGCGCAAAGCCGCCCGCCTGTTCGGCATTGGGGAAGTCATGGGTGATGAACAGATCATTGCCATCATCAGGAGTCTGCATCACCCGCTTGGCGGTGCAGCCGTACTGGGCCCGCAGCGGCTCAAGCTCTTCGTAGACCTTCCGCCATGCGGCGTAGTCACGGACGTTGTGCCGGACGGCAAGTGTGGCGCTCATGTGGATTCCCCTCCCGAGGGCGGAGGCTGTTTGCCCCCATGCCAGTAACCTACGGGCGACTTTAGCTCCGAGTCAAGATATTCGTCTCGGAATCTCATATCTCGTGACCGAAATAATTTCTCGGTGACCGGCCCTGCTGTGGGCCCGCCGAGGCACAGGACGCGGAGTGCCTCGGCGATGACGGTGATCGGGTTGACTTTGGCGAAGGCCTGGAGCCAGCCGGGCATGGTGGCGGCCCCTGAGGCGGCGGGTCCGGCGGGGTGACTGGATGGCCTAGGCGGCCAGAGCGCGATTGGAGATCTCTTCGCCGCTAGCTCAAGCCGCGAGTGTCTCACGCGTGATACAGTCGGGCTATGGCAGAGGCAGCGATACGAGATCTTCGTAACCGCGGCGGTGAGATCCTGGACCGCGTCGCAGGCGGAGAGGCGATGACGGTCACCCGGGACGGTCACCCGATCGCTGAGCTGCGCCCGCTGCCCCGCCGACCTCTGCAAGCGACCCTGCTGCTTCAGCGATGGCGGAGCATGCCGGCCGTGGACCCGGCGCAACTGCGGGGAGCAATGCTTGGAACCTAATAGCACTGCACGGCACCGGATGACTCCTTCTTGAAACCCGGGGCTGTACCCCTATCCACAGACGGCGGGCTCCGGTGTCGTGCACCCGGTCCGGCGTGGCTGCGCGGTGCCGGACCGGGC
>Ga0335077_10010439_pt1 | contig 11560 bp, 11 predicted proteins | sample Lox_Sample_31_FD_207151 | JGI IMG/M metagenome (GOLD analysis project Ga0335077, IMG submission 207151) | Soil microbial communities from Loxahatchee National Wildlife Refuge, Florida, United States - Lox_Sample_3.1 | ecosystem: Environmental > Terrestrial > Soil > Wetlands | place: USA...
ACGTGGCGGCGGCGCTGGAGGTCGCCGCGCGCGACGAGGCACCGGTGGCGCTGCACCGCCGGGACGTGCTGGCCTGGCGGGAGGCGCACCCGGGCCAGGATCCGGACATCGAGATGGAGGACGGCGGCATCTTCGAGGTGGCCGGCGTCGCGCTCGAGGTGCTCCACACCCCCGGCCACAGCCCGGGCTCGGTCAGCCTCTACTGCGAGGACCTCGGGGTGGTGTTCTCCGGTGACGCGCTGACGGCCGACGGGCCCGCCCCGCACGCCGGTGAGTATCCCGACTTCCCCGGCCAGCTCAGCGCGATCGGGCAGGAGCTGCTGACGCTGCCGGAGGAGACCAGGGTGCTGCCGGGTCACGGCGAGGAGATAACGGTGGAGACCGCGGGCCGGCGGTTCGACGCGTGGGTGGCGGCGGGCCCGCAGGCCGGCGACCCCGCGGCCGCCGACCCCCCGGACGGCCGGCCCGGGCGGAGGTGAGCCATGGAACAGCCCATGCTGGCAGGCATGCCGCGACGGCTGTACCCGTGCACGCCCACCCGGCTGGCCAGCTGGCTGGACTGCCCGCGCCGGTACCGGATGACCTACCTCGACCGCCCGGCGCCGCCCAAGGGGCCGCCATGGGCGCACAACAGCCTCGGCGCCAGCGTGCACAACGCGCTGGCCGGATGGTGGCGGCTGCCGTTCGCCCAGCGCACCGTGGCCGCCGCCGGCGACCTGCTCGAGGGTGGCTGGATCGACCAGGGCTATGCCGGCGACGCGCAGTCGGCGCAGTGGCGGGACAGCGCACGCCGCATGGTCGAGCGGTACACGGCGGCGCTCGATCCGGCGGCCGAGCCGCTGGGGGTGGAGCGCACGGTGGGGGCGCGCACCGAGCAGATCGTGCTGTCGGGCCGGGTCGACCGGCTGGATGAGCGCCGCGGCCCGGGCGGGGACCGGGTACTCGCCGTGGTCGACTACAAGACGGGCAGGCGCCCGCTGACCCAGGACGATGCCAGGACCTCGATGCCGCTGGCCCTGTATGCGCTGGCGGCGGCGAGGATGTTCCGCACGGTATGCCGCCTGGTGGAACTGCATCACCTGCCGACCGCCAGCGTGCACGCCTGGGAACACTCCGACGAGGGGATCGGCCGGCAGCTGCGGCGCGCCGAGAGCATCGCGGCCGAGTGCGCGGACGCCGACGAGCGGTTCCGGGCCGGGCTGCCCGCGGCGGAGGTGGACGGGGTGTTCCCGCCGCGCCCCGGCCCGGCCTGCGGCTGGTGTGACTACCGGCAGCTGTGCCCGGAGGGAACCAGCGCCGGTGTGCCGCGCCAGCCGTGGGATGGACTGGCAGACGATTGACTCACCGGCCGTTCTCCACCGAGTTCCAGAACGCGGTGAGGGTGCTGGCGACCGTCTCGGGTGCCTCGACGGCGGGCGAGTGGGCCGCCCCGGGGATGCACACCCGCTGGGCGCCCAGCCGCTGCGCCATGTCGTCCTGGATGGCCGGCGCCCAGGCGTCGTCGTTCTCGCCGTAGACCACCAGCAGCGGCGCGCCCAGCATGGCCAGGGCCGGGGTCCGGTCGGGGCAGCCCAGCAGGCCGTGGCCCATCGACCACAGCCCGGTCGGGCAGCTGCGCAGCATCCGCGTGCGCAGGAAGTCGATGACCTCGGCCGGGACCCCGTCGGCGATCGCGGCCGGCTCGAGCTGGGTGTCCCAGAGCCGTCTCACCTCGGCCGCGAGCCCGCCCGGCGGGACGGGTTCCAGCTCGGCGAGGACGGCCCGGAGCACCGCGGCCCGGGGGCCGGTCAGCGCGCCCGGCCCGGAGCTCATCATGGTGAGCGAGCCGATCTGGGCCGCCTGGGCGAGCAGGAGCTCCCGCGCCACCAGGCCGCCGAAGGAGTGCCCGAGCAGGTGGATCCGGCCAGGCCCGCTGGCGGCCGCCGGGCCGCCGGGCCCGGGCAACGCATCCGCGATCATGGCCACGTCCGCGGCCAGGGCGGGAAGGCCGTACCCGTCGGCGTCGGCCGCGGCCGGGCTCTCGTACTGCCCGCGCATGTCGATGGCGACCACCCGCCGGCCCGCCTGGGCCAGCGGCCCGAGCACCGGCAGGAAATCTTCCTTGCTCCCGGTGTACCCGGGGATGAGCAGCGCGGGCTGGCGCTCGGCCACGCCGGCCGCGGGCAGCGCCTCGAGCGCGGCGAACGGCCCGCGGGCGGTCTCCACCGTTACCCGGCGAACCCCGTCGGGCAGCCGGAGCGTCCTCGGTGTGCTCACAGGCGGCCAGCCTACCCAGGAGACCTGTGCTCGGCCTCAGACCGCCTCGGGGCTGGCGTCCGGCGCCGTCCCCTTCCGTCCCCGGCCACCCCGCCGCCGGCGGCGGGGCGCGGCCGGTGATTCCTGGCCGTTCCCGGGCGCCGCCCCGGCGGCGGGACCGGCGGCATCCGGACCGGTGCCGGCGTTCTCCGCCGGGAGGGCCAGCCCGCCCCGGGTGCGGCGCCGGATCCGGGCGTGCCGCCGCCCGGGGGCACGCTCGCCGTCGGCGCGCGAGTCGTCGCTGCGCGGGCCGCTGTCCCGTCCGCCGCCGCCGCGCCAGCCCCCGCGCCCGCCGCGGGCGGGCCGGTGCGGGCGGCGGCCGGAACGGGCCTTGCCGGTTTCCCCGAGGTCCTCGATTTCCTCCGCCTCCAGGCCGGCCCGTTCACGCTGGGCCCGGGGGAGCCTGCTGCCGGCCCCGGACGGGATGTCCAGGGCGGTGAACAGGTGCTCGGAGGTGGAGTAGGTCTCGGGCGGGTCGTCCAGGCCCAGGCCCAGCGACTCGTTGATGATCTTCCAGCGCTGGACGTCGCTCCAGTCGACGAAGGTGACCGCCACCCCGGCCCGGCCGGCCCGGCCGGTCCGGCCGATCCGGTGCAGGTAGGCCTTGTCGTCCTCGGGGCACTCGTAGTTCACCACGTGGGTGACGTCCTCGACGTCCAGGCCGCGGGCGGCCACGTCGGTGGCCACGAGCACGTCCACCTTGCCGTGCCGGAAGGCCCGCAGCGCGCGTTCCCGCTGGGCCTGGCCGAGGTCGCCATGCACGGCGGCGGCGGCGAACCCGCGGACGGTCAGCGCCTCGGCCACCTGGTCGGCAGTCCGCTTGGTCCGGCAGAACACCATGGTCAGCCCGCGGCCGGTCGCCTGCAGGACCCGGGCCAGCATCTCGACCTTGTCCATCTGGTGGGCGCGGAAGACGTGCTGCTCGGTGAGCGGCACATGCTCGGGCTCGTCATGCTGCTCGGCCCTGACGTGCATGGGCTGCTGCAGGTAGCGCCGGGCGAGGGTGACGATCTCCCCGGGCATGGTGGCCGAGAACAGCATGGTCTGCCGGCCCGGCGGGGTGAGCTGCAGGATGCGCTCGACGTCGGGGAGGAAACCCAGGTCGAGCATCTTGTCGGCCTCGTCGAGGACGAGCGTGGCCACGTCCGACAGGTCGAGGTGGCGCTGGCGCACCAGGTCGAGGAGGCGGCCGGGGGTGCCGACCACCACGTCCACGGCCGCGCGCAGGGCCTCGATCTGGGGCTCGTAGGCACGGCCGCCGTAGAGGGTGAGCACCCGCGTGCCGGTGGCGCTGCCCGCGGTCCGCAGATCGCCAGCGACCTGGATGGCCAGTTCCCTGGTGGGCACCACGACCAGGGCGCCCGGGGCGAGCGGGCGCCGGTCCGCGGGCGGGCCGAGCCGCTGCAGCAGCGGGATGCCGAACGCCAGCGTCTTGCCGGTTCCGGTGCGCGCCTGGCCGATGATGTCGTGGCCGGCGAGAGCGATCGGGAGGGCCAGCGTCTGGATCGGGAACGCGGCGGTGATTCCCGCCGCCGCCAGCGCGTCGCAGATCGGGTCGCTCACACCGAGGTCACGGAAGGCCGGGCCCTCCGGTGGGCTGGGGGCGCCGGCGTCTTCGCCGGCCTCCCTGGTGGTCTGTATTTGTGTTGTCAGGGCTTTCAGCTTCCATCAGTGGCCCGCGGCGCGGCGTCCGCATTTATGCACGCCATCACCATCCCGGGCCCGGGGATTTCAAGTTCGCCGGAGGCCGGTGCACCGACGGCAGACCGTCGTGGCGTTCAGCACGTACAGCACCTGACCCCCGCTGCCATATGGAACGCGGCGCGGTACCGGCCGCATTCCCTCTGGCTGGACAGTAAGTCTAGCAACATGGGACCCGTGTGACCGTCGCGACATTCCGGCATCCGCGCCCCGGCGGTCAGCCGGGCGGCTTGTTAGGCTCCCGGTGTGGCCGGCGCGGAGGGTGTCAGGGACCTGCTGGGCCTGCTCGCCTACGCCGAGCTGGTCGCCTTCTTCCGGCTGTCAGAGGATGCCGCGCTGGCGCCATCGCTGTCGGACAAGGCCGCGCTGGGCCAGATGGCCGTCGCGGAGTTCGGCCATTTCCAGCTGCTGCGCGACCAGATCGCGCGGATGGGCGTGCCGCCGGAGCAGGCGATGCTGCCGTTCGTGGGCCCGCTCGACGACTTCCACGCCCGCACCGCTCCCTCCAACTGGCTGGAGGGGCTGGTCAAGGCCTACGTGGGCGACGGGATCGCGGCCGACTTCTACCGGGCGATCGCCGAGCTGCTGGACCCGCCGACCCGGCAGCTCGTGCTGGACGTGCTCGCGGACACCGGTCACGCGGACTTCGTCACCTCCCGGGTCCGGGCGGCGATCGACGCCGATCCGGCGGTCGCCGGCCGGCTGGCGCTCTGGGCGCGGCGCCTGGTGGGGGAGGCGCTGGCGCAGGCCCACCGGGTGGCGGCGGAGCGCGCCCCGCTGGCGAGGCTGCTGGCCGGCGCGGCCACCGGCCCGGACGGGCCGGGTGGTGAGCAGGGTGAGATCGGCCGCATGTTCGCGCGGCTCACCGACGCGCACGACCAGCGGATGGCCGCGCTCGGCCTGGCCGGCTGGCAACGGGTGCCCGGGGCCGAGTCGCCGGCGCCTGGTTAGCTCACAGGCTGCCGAAACCGACCCGGCGCTGCTCGACGCCGCTGAACTCCACGTAGCCGATCTTGTCGGCCGGCACCATGACCTTCCCGTCATTGTCGTCGGCGAGCACGAACAGTCCGCCATCGGACAGGGCCTTGGCCAGGGCGCGCTCGACATCCTCCGGCGCCGCCTTGGTCTCCAGCACCAGCTCCCGGGGGATCGACTGGATCCCGATCTTGACTTCCACGGCGCTCCTCTCGGTGTCTAGTGCTCGGGACCGCCGTCACCCGTCCGCGGCCAGCCGCTGATCCCCCGCCAGGCCAGGCGGGCTATGAGCTGCTCGGCGGCGTCCTTGGGGATCCTCTGGTCCGTGCTGAGCCAGAAGGTGGCACTGGCCTGAGCCATGCCGACCAGCCCTATGCCCAGCAGGTGTGCCTCATCATCGCCGACCCCCGCGTCCTCCCGGATGATCTCGCTGATGATCTCCGCACAGTCACGCGTCGACGCCTCCAGCCGGTCGCGGACGGCGGGCTCGTTGCGCAGGTCCGACTCGAAGACCAGGCGGAAGGCCTGGCCGGTGCTCTCGACGAAATCGAAGAAGGCGGTGAAGGTGGCGGTCACCCGCTGCTTGTTGTCGGTGCTGGAGGTCAGCGCGTTGCGGACGATCGCGGCGAGCGCGTCCACGCTCTCGTCGAGCAGGGCCAGGTAGAGGTCGAGCTTGCCGGGAAAGTGCTGGTACAGGACCGGCTTGCTGACCCCGGCCCGCTCCGCGATCTCGTCCATCGCGGCGGCGTGATACCCCTGGGCGACGAACACTTCCCGCGCCGCGCCCAAGAGCTGCCGCCGCCGGGCCTGCTTCGGCAGCCGGGTGCCGACCGCCCGGGCCTGGGGGGTCGCGGTCACTAGGGTCTCCGATCCGCTGGCTGGAACGGGGCGAACTCCGCTGTCAACGGTAGTCGTCCTCGTCGAGCTTCACCTCGCGCCGCTGTTCGGCGGCGTCGGCCTCATCGACGTCGAGCGGCAGCTCGGCCGGCTCCTTCTCGGCGCCTGCTTCGGCGTCCTCGGCCCACCGCTGGTCCTCGGAGTCGGGCGCCGGCTTCTCCAGATCGCGCTCGCTCATCGGTCATCTCCCTCGGGCGCGCCGACGGCCAGTTCACGCAGCGAACGCTCGATGGCCTCGCCGTAGGTCGGGAAGGCGTGGACGACGTCCGCCAGCATCTTCAGTGGGATACCCGCCCGGATGGCAAGGGACAGCTCCCCCATCCACTCTTCCGCGCCCCGGCCCACGGCCGCGGCACCGACCAGCGTGTCCCCCCCGGTCATGTCCGCGTACAACTCGATTCGCCCCCGGTCATCGTCCTCCACGGCCGCGCGGCCGGTCTCGGCCAGATCATGGCCGACCGTGCGCAACTGGATCCCAGCCGCGGCGGCCTGGCCGGGCGTGACCCCGACGCAGCACACCGACGGCGTAGTGTAAACACAGCGGGGGATCGCACGGTAATCGGCCACGCGGCGTTCCCCCAGGATGTTGGCTATGATCACGCTCGCCTGGTACCGGGCGGTGTGGGTGTAGGGAGCGATCCCGGTCACATCGCCGGCGGCCCAGACCCGGCCGGTGCCTGTCGCCGGCGGCCCCGTGGCCCCAACCGGCTCCGCAGCAGCGGTAGCTGGCTGCCCAGAGGCGGTGGCTGGCTGCCCAGTGGCGGCATTTGGCTGCTCGGGGGCGCTAGCTGGCTGGGCGGAGGCGGTAGCTGGCTGCCCGGTGGCGGTAGCTGGCTGGCTGGGGGCAGCATTTGGCTGCTCGGGGGTGGTAGCTGGCTGGACAGAGGCGGTAGCTGGCTGACCGGTGACCGCAACGGCTGGCTGGCCGGTGGTCCCGGCTGGCTGCCCAGGGGCGGCATTTGGCTGCTGCCCGGCGGCACCGGTTGGCTGCCCGGGGGCGGCGGCCGGTGGGCCGGTGGCAGCGGTTGGCTGCCCGGTGGTTCCCCCCGCCTGTCCGGGACCGGATACCGGCTGGCCGGGTGCCGCGACTGGCTGTCCTGGGGCCGCGGCTGTCCGGCGCGCGGCATTCGCTGGCTGCCCAGGGAACGCCCCGGTGGCAGCGGCTGGCTGCCCCGGGAAAGCGCCGACGGCGGTGGCTGCCTGCGCAGCGGCGGCGGCCGGCGGTCCGGTGGTCCCCCCTGCCTGCCCAGGCCCGGTGGTTGCCTGCCCGGGGACGGTGGTTGCCTGCCCGAGAACGGCGGCGGGCTGTGCGGCCGTTGCCGCCGGTTGCGGCGGCGCCGGGATCGACCGCGCGGGGGTTGATGGCTGCTGGCCCTCGGTCCCGGTTGGCTGCCCGTTCGCCGTGTGCACCCGGCAGGTCGCGTCCACCGGCAGCGCACCGCCCGCCGAGGGCGTGATCCCCAGCTTGTCCAGGCCCAGGCCAGCCAGCCGCGGCCTGCGGCCGGTGGCGAGCAGGATGCGGTCGCCCTCCAGGCTGGTTCCGTCGGCCAGGATCAGCGCCAGCCCCTTGTCCAGCGGCGCGGCCTTCACCACTGGAGAGCCGAGACGCAGATCCGCGCCCGTCCGCCGCAGCGCGTCGGACAGGATCTCGCCGGCGAACGGCGCCTCATAGGGCAGGACCTGCGGTTCCGCCTCGATCAGCGTGACCTGGGAGCCGAAGGCGGCGTAGATCTGCGTCAGCTCACAGCCGGCCGGTCCCGCGCCCATCACGATCAGATGGCGCGGCAGGTCCTGAGAGCTCAGCGCCTCCGCGCTCGTCCACGTGGGCACGTCGGTCAGCCCTTCGACCGGCGGGGCGAGCGGCTCACTGCCGGTCGCGATCACCAGGTCGGCGTAGCCGAGGACGGTCTTCTCGGGCTGATCCGGCTGACCCGGCCGGCCCCGGCCGGCGGCGGTGACCTCGATCGTGCCCGGCTCCCTCACCTGGCCCGTGCCGCGGATCAGCCTCACCCCGGTATCGGCCAGCCGCGCCGCGAACATGCTGTCGTCGAGGTGGCCGGTGACCTCATTGCGCCGGGCCACCGCGTGTTCCCAGGTCTCGCCCCGGCGCGCGGAGGCCAGCATCGACTTGGACGGCAGGCATGCCAGGTACGGCGATTCGCCCCCGACCAGTCCCGCCTCCACCAGGGCGACGGAGCGGCCGGCGTGCGCCAGGCCGGTGGCGACGAGCACTCCGGATGTTCCCCCGCCAAGTACTACGACATCAAAGTCCGGCACTTGGTCATCCCTCCCAGCAACGGCAGCGACTCACTCAATCATGACAGCCGGGCGGGTGCGGGGGACGGCGTGCGGCATGGATAGGGCGCATGACCTCCCACGCCGTAGCCTGGTGAGGACACTGAACAACAATCAGAACGGGTATTGACACACCATGCGCAGTATGTGGAAGGGCGCCATCTCGTTCGGCCTGGTCATGATCCCGGTCAAGCTGTACGCCGCCACCGAGCAGCGCGACGTGACGTTCCGCCAGGTGCACCGCACAGATGGCGGGCGGATCAAGTTCCGTCGGTTCTGCTCGATCGACGGTGAGGAGGTGCCGTTCGCCGACGTCGCCAAGGGCTATGAGCTGCCGGACGGCGAAATGGTGGTGCTCACCGACGACGATCTGGCGGAACTGCCCCTGCCCACCGCCCACAGCATCGAGGTGGTCAACTTCACCCCGGCCGAGCAGCTGGACAGCATTCTCGCGAACCGGGCCTACTACACCGAGCCGGAGCCGGCCGGGGTCCGGGCGTACGCCCTGCTGCGGGACGCGCTGGAGCGGTCCGGCAAGGTGGCGATCGCCCGGGTTGCGCTGCGCCAGCGCGAGTCGCTGGCCTCCTTGCGCACCAGGGACGGGGTGATGGTGCTGGAGACCCTGCTCTGGCCGGATGAGATCCGCGCGGCCGACTTCGACTTCCTCGATCAGGATGTCGAGGTGCGCTCCCAGGAGCTGAAGATGGCATCCTCGCTGATCGACTCCATGACGGTGGACTTCGACCCGTCGATGTACCGCGACGGCTACCGGGAGGCGCTGGAAGAACTCGTGGCGGCGAAGGTGCAGGGCCACGAGGTGGTCCGGCCGCAGCTCAAGGTGGAAGAAGGCGGCGGCAGTCTGGCGGACGCGCTGAAGGCCAGCCTGGCGGCGGCCAAGGCAGGGTCCGCGGGCGGCACCGACGGAAACGGCAAGCGCCAGGCCCGGGGCAAGGCTAGCGCCTGACCGGTGGCATGGCGCTGCCGCACCAGGGTGCCTGGCCTGGATTCCGGCCGCGGCCGGTGCCCGAATTGCTGATCGCCGCTGCCCGGGTGGTGCCGGGCACGGGCGAGCCGGGCATTCTCGAACCCGGGTACGTCCTGGTCAGCGGCGGCCGGGTGGCCGAGGTAACCGCCGGGCCGCCGCCCCGTGCCCCCGACCTTGACCTCAACCGTGGGTACCTCGTGCCGGGCCTGATCGACCTTCAGGTCAACGGCTATTTCGGGGTGGACCTGGCGGAGCCGGACGCGGCCGGGTGGCGGCGCGTGGTGCGGCGCCTGCCCGAGACGGGAACGACCGGGTTCCTGCCGACCCTCATCACGGCTCCGCTGGCCGAGCTGGGCGCCGCCCTGCGGTTCGCGGCCGGATTTGCCGCGAATCCGCCGGCGGGCGCGCGCATCCTCGGCGTTCACCAGGAGGGACCTTTCCTGGCGCCCAGCCGGGCCGGGGCCCACCGCCGGGACTGGATCGTCCCACCGTCGCCGGAGGCGGTCGCGGGCCTGCTGGCGGCGGGGGTGGGGATGCTGCGGGTGGTGACGCTGGCCCCCGAGGTGGAGGGAGGCCTCGCGGCGGTCGCGGCCCTGGCGTCGGCGGGGGTCCTGGTCAGCATCGGTCACAGTGACGCCACGGCCCGGCAGGTGGCGGCGGCGGTGGACGCGGGCGCGCGGATGGTCACGCACCTGTTCAACGCGCAACGGCCGCTGCATCACCGCGAGCCCGGCGTAGTCGGGCAGGCGCTCGCTGACCCGCGGCTGACCTGCGGGCTCATCGCCGACCCGAGCCACGTTTCTGCGGCCGGCTGCGCGATCGCGTTCGCCGCCGCCCCGGGCCGGATCTTCCTGGTCACCGACGCGTCCGCGGCCGCCGGCATGCCGCCGGGGCAATACCGGATCGGCGGGGAACCGGTCGAGGTGCGGCCGGGGGACGATCCGGCTCCCCGGCGCGCGGACGGGACACTGGCCGGATCGGTGCTGCGGATGGACCAGGCGGTGGCGAACATGGAGGCTGCCGGCGCCGGCCTGCCGGAAGCGGTCGCCGCCGCCACCCGGATCCCGGCGGACCTGATCGGCCGCCCCGACCTGGGGCGGCTCGTGCCCGGGGCAGCCGCCGACCTGGCCTGGCTCGGCGACGATCTGCGCACCCGGGCCACCTGGGTGGCCGGCCAGCAGGTGTATCCGGCCGGCGCAATGCCGACGGCCGGTCCAGTGCCGACCGCCGGCCCAGGACCGGCGTGACCCGGGGCCGCGCCGGTCTACGGCTCGCGGTACACCTTGTGCTGCGCAGCCTGCGCCCGCGGGCGAATCACCAGCAGATCCACGTTCACGTGTGAGGGACGGGTGATCGTCCAGGTGACCACGTCCGCGATGTCATCGGCGGTGAGGGGCTCGCGCACCCCGGCGTAGACGGCGGCGGCCCGGTCGCGGTCACCCCGGTAGCGGTTGACCGCGAACTCGTCGGTGCGTACCATGCCCGGCGCTATCTCGGTCACCCGCACCGGCTGGCCGGACAGCTCCAGCCGCAGCGTCGCGGCGATCGCGTGCTCGCCGTGCTTGGCGGCGACGTAACCGCCGCCGCCCTCATAGGCGACGAAGCCCGCGGTCGACCCCATGACGACGATGGTGCCGTCGCCGCTGACTATCAGCAGCGGGAGCAGCGCCTGGGTCATGTTCAGGGTGCCGAGCACGTTGACCTCGTACATGGCCCGCCAGTCAGCGGGGTCGGACTCGGCCACGGTTTCCGCGCCGAACGCCCCGCCAGCGTTGTTGACGAGCACGTCGCAGCGGCCGAGTGAGCCGGCGAAGGAGTCGACGGCGGCGCGGTCGGTGACATCGACGACACATGCCTGCGCCGAGCCACCCTCCGTGCGTATCCGCTCCGCGACGGCGTCGATCCGGTCGGCGCGGCGCGCGGTGAGCACCACGTGATAGCCGGCCCCGGCACCGGCCAGCCTGACCGCGGTGGCGGCGCCGATACCGCTGCTGGCTCCGGTAACGACCGCGACTGGTTGCATGTCCCCGCCTTATCCCCGCCGTGGCTGCCATGGGCTGTTGATGAATTCTGCCAGCTGCCCGGGAGCCAGGGTTCCTTAAGGTGGATGGCCCTCCTCGTCCTGCATGGCCGGCTCGTCTTGAATGGCCGGCTCGTCTGGCATGGCCGCCTCTCCCGGATGGCCGCCTCATCCCGGATGGCGGGCCTACCCCGGATGGCCGGCCTTACCCCGGATATGCCGCGGGTCCCGTGGCGTAGCTGCGGCCGCTCGGGGTGATCCACACCATCGTGCCCGGCTCGGGCTGGGCGAGCTGCCAGCCGCGGGCCTGCTTGGCGCGATGGTGGCGCCGGCAGAGCGGGGCCAGGTTGCACTCACAAGCCCTTTCATCCGGGGGGATGGTCGCGGTGCGT
>Ga0335077_10010441_pt1 | contig 11559 bp, 8 predicted proteins | sample Lox_Sample_31_FD_207151 | JGI IMG/M metagenome (GOLD analysis project Ga0335077, IMG submission 207151) | Soil microbial communities from Loxahatchee National Wildlife Refuge, Florida, United States - Lox_Sample_3.1 | ecosystem: Environmental > Terrestrial > Soil > Wetlands | place: USA: Florida...
GTTTTACGCGGATGAGGGAAACCCGCCAGACAGGGCCTTCGGTGTAGTGTTCCTGAGCGAACAGCGCGGGAGCGAACGAAAGCAACACGACGGCCAGAGCACAGAGTTTTTTCATATGATCTCCTCAACACAAAATTTGACAGCAACGCGCGAGGAGCATCATACGCGAAGAAGCGAGTAGCTAGAAGCTGGTAGCTAGTGCTGATAGCCTACAATTAAGGTGCCTCGATCAGCTCCATTTTGCCGTCCCGAGTGCGATGAAGAACCATGACCTTGCCCTTGGGATCGCGGAAGACAAACACATCGCGATCGCGGAAGTGGGCTTCCTTAATCGCTTCTTCCAAGGTCATAGGGCGCAAGGCGACGGCATCATCGGAGCGAAGCAGATGGACTTCGGTGGTCTTGGCGACGGCTGGGAACTTGTGAACGACCACATCGATTCCAGGGTTCTCGGCCAAGCCGACAGACGAAGCCACCGCGGTCTCGGGCGCGTGGCCGTTCCATTTCTTCGGGCTGGGACTCTTGTGATTGTGGCGCTTTTGGGTACGCCAGCGGGTCTTGTATTTGACTGCCTGCTTCTCGAGGTGGTCAAAAGCTTCATTGAGAGCGGAATTCATATCGCCGGCCTGGGCCAGTCCGACCAGGGGACCCTTGCGGGCGCTGATGGTGATTTCGGCTTTATGGCGATGCTTCTCGACAGCCAGAATGACTTTGGTATCAAACTTATCGCGGAGGATTTTACGGAGTTTAGTAAGGCGGGTTTCAACTTCTTTGCGAATGGCAGTGGTAACTTCATAATGCCTGCCGGTGTATTCCACGTTCATGAGCGCCCCTCCTAAAAATTGGTCAGTTCATTACGGGCACTGCAGTGACAAGGATGCTCGTCTCACGGTTTATTGCCATCGCTACGCGATGGCGCGCAGTGACTCACTGCGATCCTTCGGGGGCGAAACAACTTTCGCCTCAGGATGACAACCTCTATTTTTTCACTCTGCGCTGGTGGGTGCTCGGGATGCGCATGTCTTCCCGGTACTTCGCGACCGTGCGGCGAGTGACCTGGATGCCCTGCGACTGGAGGATGCGGGTGATCTGCTCGTCGGTTAACGGCCGGGCGGGATCCTCTTCATCGATGAGCTTCTTGACGCGGCGCTTCAGAATGAGTAACGAAGTGTTACCACCCTCGGGACCGTTGACGCTCTCGCTGAAGAAGTATCGCAATTCGAATACGCCCTGTGGCGTGTGGGCGTATTTGCTGGCCACCGCTCGGGAAACGGTGGAAGGATGGACGCCGATTTCTTCGGCCACCTCCTTGATCATCATCGGCTTCAGCTGATCGATACCCTGCTCGAGAAAATCCTGCTGCCGCGACACGATGCTGTAGCAGACCTTCATAATGGTCTGCTTGCGCTGCTCGATGTTCTTAATGAGCTGGATGGCGGATTTGTAACGTTCTTTTACATAATTCCGCGTGTCCTTATCATTGGTATCTTTGGTCAGCAGACGGCGATAGGCGGGATTAAGACGAAGCTGCGGAACATCCTCGTCATTCATGACGACGAGCCACTCATCTCCGTGCTTTACAAAGGCTACGTCGGGCTCAATCAGGCGAGCCTGAACCTTGTTGTAGCGCAGCCCGGGACGCGGATCGAGAGTGCGAATGTACCCGAGCGCGGACTCGACTGCTTCGATGGGACGGTTGATCGCACGTGCAATTTCCTTGAACTGCTTCAGGGTCACACCCCGGAGATGCTGGTCAACCACGGCGATGGCATCGGCCAGCACTTGCTTTGTAAGCTCGCGGGCTCCATTGCCATTCTTGTGTGACTCGAGATGCTGCTGGTGGAACCGCAATTGGTAAAGCAGGCATTCGCGCAGATCGCGGCAAGCGACGCCAGGAGGATCAAGTTGGCGCACAAGCTCAAGGGCTTCGTTCAGATCGGCGAGCGTGAAGTTCGGGCGGTAGGCAGGTTGAGGGCTCAAGCTGGCTGCAGCGGTTGCCGGCGGTGGAGCTTCGATGGGCTCCGGGGCGGCGGCCGCCGCGAAGCCATTCCCGTCGACAGTTACAGCCGGCGGAGGCATGAATGCGGCCGCCTCGGACATCTCGACAAGTTCAGTTGAGAACCGAGGTGGAACTTCCGGCGTGTTGGGCTCGGTGCCTTCCACCTCTTGTGAACCTAGACCCAGTGCGGCGGCTTCCCTGACGACATTTTCCGCTTTGGCCGCGTCGGACTCAGGAGCTGCCGGCGGAGCCACACCTAACAGTTCGTCATCTGTGGCGATGAGATACCCGTCTTCATTAAGGTTGCCAATGACCAGTTCAGCGGCTTCGCGGACAGGCGGACGGGTCGGCAGCGACCCGAGCTGCCAGATCAAGTGATCGGTAAGCGTGCTCGGCTTCGAAAGAAAGTTTTCGAACGAAGGCCGCTCGATCTCTTCCGATTCACTCTGGCTGCGGTAGCCGGGATCCAAATAGTCCTGGAAAAAGGAACCGAAATCGATTTCTTCGAATGGGTCTTTTTTTTCGGTGGCTGCGATCGGGTTTTCTTCAACGGTCGGCGCCGGGCGGTCTCGATCTTCTTCTTTGCGATCAACGTCGTCCAGCAGGGGAACTGCATCCTCCAGTTCTTCGAGAACCGGATTTTCGACCATCTCGGCGTTGATCATGTCGCGCAGCTCAAGCTTATTGAGCGCGAGCACACTGACCATCTGCACCAGACCCGGGGTGAGGATCTGCCGCTGCGAGACCTTCAGATGCAGTCTGGGTTGCAGTAAAACCATAAATCCGCAATCAGCGCTTGGCTCTTGACCTTTAGCTAACAGCTAGAGGCCAAAAGCTCTCTACACCAGCGAAAAACTCTCTCCCAAATAGACTTTTCGCACTTCCGCATCATGGGCCAATTGCTCCGGTGTCCCATGACGGAAAATCCGGCCCTCATCAATGATGTAGGCCCGGTCCGTTACAGATAATGTTTCCCGAACGTTGTGGTCGGTAATCAAAATTCCGATCCCGCCTGCCCTCAAGCTGCTGATAATCTTCTGCAAATCCAACACCGCGATCGGATCGATGCCGGAAAACGGCTCGTCGAGCAAAATAAAAGTCGGGTTAATACACAACGCCCGGGCAATTTCGACGCGCCGACGTTCTCCGCCGGAGAGAGCATATCCGCGATTCTGGCGAATGTGCTCCAGCCCCAGCTGGTCGATCAATCTTTCCATCCGCTCCCGGCGTTCATGCCAGGAAATCGGCTGGGCCTCCAAAACCGCCAAGATGTTCTCTTCCACGGTAAGCTTGCGGAAAACCGAGGCTTCCTGTGGAAGGTAGCTGAGCCCATACTGACGTGCCCGCAAATACATGGGCAACTCAGTAATGTCCTCGTCGTCAACCAGCACTCGGCCGGTATCGGGAGGGATCAGGCCTACGATTGTGTAGAAGGTTGTGGTCTTTCCGGCGCCGTTAGGTCCAAGTAAACCAACGACTTCACCCTGTTCCACGCGAAGGCTGACACCATTTACGACCCGCCGGCCGCGATATGATTTACCGATTTCGTCGGTGGCCAGCGTACGCATTTATCGTGCCACTCGCGTTTGGGTGACGGTGGGGAACTTGCTATCGCCTTCTACGAGCACCCTATCATCGCGTCTAAAGAAAGTCAATGAAACGCCGGTAATCTTGCCATGTTCGGCATCAAAAATGCTAGGCGGCCCGCCGCTCAGGACAAACTTGTCGTCCGCCGCTGTGTATACCAGTTGATCACCTGTCGCATGACGTTCGGGTTCAGTGATGACGACCTGACCGGAAGCCACAATTTTGTCGAGTTCTCCTGGAGAAGAAGCGGCCTGATCGTGCTCACCGCGAGCCCGGAGGTAGGCATCGACCTGCCTGGCCGTAATCGTCATGTCTGCACCTTTGGCTGAAACGTTCTCGTCGAAATGTGCTTGCCGTTGCGAGTCGGCGTAGGTCAGACGGGATGAGGTGAGCACAACGGGGGTGGATTTTCCATGGCTGTCCATTTGAACCAGCGCGGTGGATACCGGATCATTCGCTGTACCGGAAGCGAGCATCGAGCGTTGGTCGCGATCAAACTGAATCGAGGGAGCCTGGACAGTGTTCGCGTCCTGCCAGAGGCGGACATCTTGAGAGTAGAGGGCAAGGGCCGAGTTGCCATGCACTGTCATTGCGCCTGCGGTGACGTGGATGGGATGCGATGAGGCGAGCAGCGCCCCGTTAGGTTCTGGCTTGAGGTCGCTATAAGTCGTTTTCACGTTACCGTCGGCAAATGCGTCGCCGCTGGTTCGGTTCAGACGCATGGAACGGGCGGTTGTCGCCATTCCGCCCTGCACGACACGTGGAGATCCGGTGAGTGTCAAAACCTGGTCAACGGGGGTGTAACGTGCTCGATCGCACCAAGCTTTCCGGTCGGCATCCACATAAGCCACATTTCCCTGCTGAACAATTGAATCGATCCCCTGCCCGGGATGCAAAGTGGCATCGAGGACGTCACTTGTGCTGACGCGATCGGGTTGACCTGGGTTCTTGTTGGTAATGCGCGCATCGGGCACACCATGCAGCGCAATCAGACGCCCTGTGTCATTAAAACGGGCTTCAAACTTGCCAGCTGTCAGGAGGGTCTGAAATCCAGCCCCAGCAGGTATTGGTAGCAACGCAATTTGGGCAGGACCGGAGGTCTCAGCGGTAGAAAGACGACTGTCCGCGTCCAAGAAAAAATTAACTGCCGAGGCCGTAAGCTCCAGATTTTGAGAACTCGCCGAACTGGCAGGCGTTTGTTGTTGCGCCAGCTTGACATTGTCTTCGGCACGGACTTTCTTGAGGACATTGTCGGCAGCAAAGTCGAGTTCCACGCGGCCGGCATTTGCCTGAACTGGTTGTTCGCCGAAGACCTGGGCATTCACCGCTCCCGAGAACACTGCCTTTTGGACTGAGTTCTGTTCATTTCGCATTGTGAGTTCCAGTTGGTCCGCACGGGCTTCGGCACGCTGTGGAGCGGTGATCTGCATCAGGACATTTCCTGAAGCCAGAAGGCGATCCAGCGTGTTGTCTGCAGTTAGAAACAAAGTTGCCTTGTCCGCCTGGCAATTTCGGGCAATCATCTGGAACTTCGGATGATCAAGGACCACTTGATGCGGATCGTTAGCGATCACGGCGCGTTCTGCGCTGAGGGCGGGTCCGCCAGCTTCATTACCCACAAGCTTTACGCGCGATTCAATAGTAAGCACATTGGTTCTCGCAACGTAACTTACCCCCATACCTGAACCGCTGGCCTGAGGCAGTTCGAACTCGATTTTTTGATCCGTATAAGCGTTACCCGTTTTTTGATTGAACACCAGGCCGCTGGTACGGAGGTGAACGGCATTCTTCAACTGGCGGGGCGGAGATTGATCAGGGTTCAGAATGCCCTCAGGGTTTGCCTCTAGATCAATTTGCACTTCGCCCAGTGCTTTTACATCTCCGGATTGCTGGTTGTATTCGAAATCCGAGCCGTAGATTCGATCATAACGATCGGAATCCGGTCCATAGACCGTAATAACGACGTCGTGGAGTTCAACGCGTCCGTCTTGCTTGAACTGCACTGCTTTACTCGCATCGATTCTGAAAATGGTTCGTCCCTGGTCAGATTTCGAGATCGTAAAGCCGGTAGCGCTCTGCTGAATTTCAATTCCGATCTTCTGCGGAACCTGCTTGAGGGCATTCTGCATTCCTCGGCGGGCGTAGAAGGCAACGCCAATTACGGCGAGCACGACGGCGATGGTGGCCGCCGCAAACCAGCGCCGAACATGGGCGAGGGATAAGCGCATCTGAAATCAGTTTAATGCAGGAGGGATAGCGAGAAAGTTAAAAGGCAGTTCTAATCGGGTGAACCGCTTTTGGGCGCGGTATATAGAGAAACAAAAGTGCTATACCCCGAATCGGGAGCTAGACAGCGCATAGCGGCGATAACGCATGATTGCGCCAGTTGACTTCCGGTTGACTTCCGGTTGACTTCCGGTTTGCTCGTCATCCGCGACTTGTGGCGGGCGAATCCAGCTTGACTCCGGATGGTGGGGGAGATAAGATGCGCGGCAGACTGCGGCCCGGCGCCCACTGCAAGCCGCGCAGTGCCCCTATACAACCGCGAACAGCCGGCGTCGCACAGGGGTGAACAATGACTACCACTCCCGCCGGTGCTTCGGTTTCGCCCGAGCTGAGCCCCGCGTCTCCCGACGCCAAAGTGACAACATTTCCCACCCGCTTTGTAGATTTCTGGTGGGTTCAGATCCCCGCTAAGTTGCGGCGGTATTCAACTCTCCTGTGGGCCGCGTGGTCAGATGGAATTTATCTCACCGCCTGGCCGCGCTTTGCCACTGTCCTCGTATTTGCCGTGTTCCTTTTTGGATTCGTGGAAGGCGGCACGCACTGGCGCTACCGCACGATCGTCGGGACAAACGGATTCTCCGGCAACGTGCTCGCGCCGATGGCGACGGCGAACAACTGGGGCGGTCCTACTGGATTGGTCTTTGCGGACAACCTGCTGCTGTTGATGATTGCCGTTGGATTCGGATCGCTGAGCGCAAATCTCGGCATCACGTTGGTGATCGGTTACGCTCTTGGCGACCTTCTTTGGGCGGGGCCAGCGCCCGCGAGCCTTCGTTTCAATGACGTAGTTGGAGTATGGATTTGCCGCTACGTTCCGCTCATTGTGAGCTACTTGCTCTTCTTTTTGCTCGCCTCGCTGCCGATCTTGATGGCGATGGAGTTGGCGCGAACGTCGCATCGCCGCGTGAACCAATCGAAGACAATGACAGTTGCGCTGACGGCAATTATCGAGGCAGCCCTGATCTACTGCTGGGGCGGCATGGCGCCGATGGTCTTTCGCACGGTGCAGCTTTGGGCTGGCGGAGAGCCTCGCATTACGGTCCCCTTCTACATGCAGATCACGGCCACATGGCTCGTACCCGTTGCGATTGTGGCCGTGCTTGTGCGCGCTTTGCTGTTCAGACTTGCCGCGCGTAAGGAATCATTTCGCCGCCGGGCCCGGACATTGGCGATTCGATCCAAGCAAACCGTCGTGCGCACGCCACCGTGGGCGCGGGCCATCATTGGTGCGGCGGTCATTACGCTGCTCATGACCGGCTTTCTTGATCTGCGGAAGAATTGGGCGGAGTCAGCGCTGTTCTCGAACTACCTGGAGGGCTACATCGTCTTTCTGGGATTGGCTGCCGCCTTATTGCTTTACACCTATTTCCTCCCGCGTACCAAACCTTGGCAGCGATGGGCCAACCAAGTTGAACAATATCCCGCTTTGCTCCGCCTCGCCGCTGCAACCGTCGCAAGCTATGTTCTAACCATCGTGCTTATGTCAATACCCGGTCTGCAATCGACTCAACCTGGAGAGTTCGGGCCAGAAGTGGCCAGCATCCTGGTGGGTTTGGGGTTAATGCTTGTTCTGCTGCCGCGTGGCTGGGCGGGACGTCCTGTGGGCAGCCGTCTATTGCCGTGGCGCCGGGTACCGGTGCCTTCTGCTGCAACTCAGGTCGCCATCCTTGGTGCAATCGTTCTGCTCGGAACGAAGCATGCATTCGCTGACTGTAGGGATTGCCTGTGCTGCTTCACAAACTGCTTGCCCGCGCTAGCTGCGTCGGCTGCAGCGGGCGGCATTCCGGGATTAGGCGGAATTGCCGGTGCCGCCGCCGCCGGGGCAGCCGCAGCAGCAGGAGCTGTCGCTTCCGCCAACACTCCTCCACGGCTTCCCGCCGATATTGATCCCAAATATAGAGAACCGCAAGGGCCAAGTATGGGTCCATCAACCGTGACCGGGCCCCCATATGACGGGCCTCCGTTTTTCCAGGGTTTCGACCCGGGTAGCTCAGTTTTGCATCGCGCCGGCCAAGTCATCGAGCATATAAATGACGTCAAGAGCTACTACCAAGAGCACTCTGGCGAGATGGATCACGGTGAATGGGGCCAGGAAGGTACTGAGACGGACGGAGGAGGGGAATCCGGCGGCGGTGCAGCACCGTGACGGCCTCAAACCACACCTATGCAGTAGGTGATGGTTTGGAGAAGTGAGATTGCAGACTGAGAATGACGACGAATTTGTCCCGCATAAGTCCGGAATCAGTGGCAGCGCAACCTAGGTTTCGGCTACGGCCCCTCGTCTTCTTTGGTGCGTGCTTTCTGGTGTTGGTCGTGGCGAGCTACTTCAACCGGGAGCCGCATCGCGCGTTTTATGGAAGTCTCGCTGCCGCGCTGGCAATCGCGATGATCGTGCAGTATCGCCGCGAGACTGCGCTCGTTCGCAATGCGCTTTCCGCGACGGCTGTTGTCACCGATCACCGCATCCGCGGCAAGTATGCGTCGTATTTTGGAGGAGGCGTGCCCATCATTAAATATGAATTCGTCGCTTTCGATCAGAAGACCTACCATGGCGAAACCGGCTGGGGAGCAACGGGTTTGCGGAAGGGCTCACAGATCACGATCCTGTACAACCCGGAGAATCCCGCTAGAAGTCATCCCCTCAGAGGGTTTGTTTTCTATTCATTTCGATAGCGAGTGTATCGCCGAAACGAGCTGAACCTAAGAGGCTGATTCGTCTGCACAGACGTGGCGAACATCTCGTGTGTGCGCTAATCTGCGCCGGGATTGGCGGCCCTGTCGCAACCTTGGCTCACGCCGTTTCCCGGCAAGTCACGCGATGGTATCGAACGAGAGCTCCGACGGTGAGACCAATGGGTCCACAATCGTCGTAATTGGTGATACCCACTTCACGTAACGTGCACTGTTCTTGGATCCCCGGGCGGGTGGCCCAGCTCTGTCCTTGTGTTAACGGAGAGCACGTGGGTGCCCCGCTCCTTGCGTCTATGCAAGGGGCGGGTTATGCGACCAACATAAACTAAAAGCGTTGTAAACTTCCCCACCCGCCAAGTTTGCCGTCTCCATATAACACCCCGTGAATCATTTTGCGGGTTTCAGGACGAAGCCGCGGGCGCGGCGATTGCGTTGGCAGTTTCTGATTGGGTCACACTGAAATCGCGAAGCGAGAGCTCAAGACCACCGAACTCGGGATGATCATTCTGATCCAGTGAGAAGGCGATGTCCAGAGTGTCGCCCGGTAATAGCTGGGCTTGCTGGATCCGTTCTGCCATGCGCCAACCGACAGCGCTGTGGGAAATTGAATCTCGCCAACTGGAGCGTTTGCGGATCACAGATGAATCCGGATGGCAGCGCGGAGTCATCGCGGCTGCTTCTGGGCTGAGTTCCTCGCCGGATTCCTTTGTGCTGCCCAGCTTCAGCTTGACGTGCTTGTCCTTCAAAATTCGCGGAGGAACGAGCAACCGCATCCGGCGGCTCATGAAAACCGGCTCCGGATTGCCGACACCAAAGGGTTCTAGTTGCCTCAGGATTGCGAACAAAGCAGGAGTTACTTGTTGGAAAGAAAGCTCATCATCGAACTCCAGCACGGGTTCGAAATCTGCGAGTGTGAGGTGTGCGCGTGCATATTGGTCAAGATGACTTCGCAGATCTGGAATGCGGGCTGCGGGCATGGAGAAACCTACGGCATGAGCATGGCCACCGTAGCGCGTGAACAAATTTCCACACGATTCCAGTGCATTAAGAAGATGAAAAGGCTTGATGGAGCGACCGGAGCCGTGGGCTTCATCATGATCGCGTGAAATCACGATAGTGGGACGGCAATAGCGCTCTACAATCCGCGTAGCCGTTATGCCGATCACACCGCGATGCCACCCTTCGCCATCAATGACGAGACAAAAGGCATCATGCAGAGACGGATCATCGGTGAAGCGTGCCTCAATCGCCTGCAATATGCTGCGTTCTTCTTCCTGACGTTCGGAATTCAGTTTGTCCAGCTTGCCAGCGAGTTCGCGCGCGCGGGCCGGGTCTTTGACACTGAAGAGTTCGATGACGTCGGCGGCGATATCCATCCGGCCAGCGGCGTTAATTCGAGGCGCGATGCGAAAAGCCACCTCGCCCGATGTGAGAGGCCGTCCGCTGACTTGAGCAATCTCGAGTAAAGCCTTCAGGCCTGGATTTATGGCATTGCGTAAGGCCTCAAGTCCAACCTTCGCGAAAATGCGATTTTCGCCAGTGAGCGGCACCGCATCGGCGATGGTGGCAATCGCAGCAATTTTGGCGAAAGATTTCAGCAAGACTGACTGATCGCGATTCGTGAGCCTGCGCTCCATTAAAGCTTGCGCCAACTTAAAAGCGACTCCCGCGCCGCAGAGCGCCTTGCACGGATAGCTGCATCCGGATTGATTTGGATTTAGGACTGCCAATGCATGTGGTACGCCATCCGGACCGGGGAGATGATGGTCGGTGACGATTAAGTCGATGCCAACACGGTGTGCCGTGTCGGCGGCAGCGAAGGCGCGAATGCCCGCATCGACACTGATGACGAGACGAACGCCACCTGCGGCTGCACGCTCGATCACGTCGCCGCGAAGATCATACCCCTCTTTAATCCGGTGAGGGACGTGGAAATCGGGAGAGCCGCCGCAGAGTTCTATGGCCGTTTTTAGAATGACGATGGCGGTAGTCCCATCCACGTCGTAATCGCCGTAGATGAGGATTCCTTCCCTATGCTCAATCGCGGCCTCGATGCGGTCGAGTGCAGATTTCATGCCCGCCATCAGGTAGGGAGAATGAAGCTGAGACAATGATGGAAGCAGAAAATCCGCAGCGGCTTCGGGCTCCGTAATTCCTCGCGCTACCAGCAGGCGGGCGACAAGTGCGGAAAATTTTGTATCGCTCAGAAGTGGATCAGCGCGCAATGCTTCGGCAAGGCGCTGGGCCTGCTCGGAATCAACGGGCTTGGGAAGCCACTTCATTGGGGACTGTAGATTTTAGATTTTACATTCTGGTGTTACAGGCGGGTGCAAAGCAGATTCCTCGTCGCTGGTGCTCCTCGGAATGACAAGTAGAAAATTCAAAAATGTCTACGGTTCGTCGTCGCCGCCGGGTTCGTCGATGGGAAGACCAGCGAAATCCTCCGCCATCTCCAGAATGTTGCGATAACGCTCGTACCAGGGAGAGGAAGCTTCGTAGATCATCATTATGCCTTGATGGGCAAAGCCGACTTGCACGAAACCGGTCTTGCCGACATAGGTACGCAGCCAGCGGGCATCTTCCAGATCTTCGTCACTAGTGAACTCCGCACTCTTGAGGTGCTGGATGAGGTCATCCAACTCGTCGCGCTCCAGGCGCCAGGAATCCATGGTGAGAAAGGGTGAGCCGGCGGCCTTGGCGAGTTCTACAAAGTCCTTCCAGCTATCGGGATTGTCGTGCGGTTTCCAGGTGACACACGGTATCTCATCGTACTCAATCAGTCCGGGGAATCGTTTCATGCCATGACCTTCGATGAAGGCTATCATGTCATCTTTCAGGCTGGCGAGATCGTCGGAGAGCGCGGGCATAAAGGTTGAGTATCTCAGCATTGTACGCCGGAACGAGCGCAGATGTGAGGTCGAGATAACAGCGCTCAGCGTTCAGCAGTCAGCATTCAGCCCAAAAAAACCAAAAACTCCGCTGCTGAAAAAGCGACT
>Ga0335077_10010442_pt1 | contig 11559 bp, 12 predicted proteins | sample Lox_Sample_31_FD_207151 | JGI IMG/M metagenome (GOLD analysis project Ga0335077, IMG submission 207151) | Soil microbial communities from Loxahatchee National Wildlife Refuge, Florida, United States - Lox_Sample_3.1 | ecosystem: Environmental > Terrestrial > Soil > Wetlands | place: USA...
GCGCGCGACCAGAAAATCGATCACCTGCGCGTCGCTGTCGCCGGCCTTGATCCGCTCGCGCACTAGCACGCGCAGATCGTGTGCCAGCGGCGCCTCCGAGTCGTCGATCGACTCGTTTTGGCAGACCATGCAACGCAGCTCCTTCGATAGCGTCCGCGCACGCCCCTCGAGCACTGGGTCTTTCAGCATTTCGTCGGGCTGCACCGCCCAGGCCGACGCCGTAACGGACAAAGCGACAGCCAAAAACAGCGCCTGCAGACATTTCACGACGCTCACTCCGCGGCCTGCAGCGCCGGTCTGGTCCTGGCCGGCCGCGGTGCGCCGACGCGCAGGCGCCGATCGGACAGCGACAGCGCGCCGCCGATGAACATGATCACGGCGCCGAGCCAGATCATCAGCACATGCGGCTTGAAATAGATGCGCACAGGCACGGTGCCATCCGGATTGCGATCGCCGAGCGAGATGTAGAGCTGGCTCATGCCGCGCGTCATCAATGCGGCCTCGGTGGTCGCCATGTTGCGCGCCGGGAACGTCCGCCGGCTCGGCTCCATCTCGCCGAGCAATTCCCCGGTTGTGCGGCGCACGGTGAACTTGCCGGCAACGTCGCGGTAATTCGGTCCGGCGCGCTCGAACAGGCCCTCAAAGCTCACCCGGTAATGTGCGATGTCGAACACTTCGCCGGCCTTGATGGCGAGGATCCGCTCGCTGCCCCAGGCGGTGACCCCGACCAGACCGAGCAACGTCACGCCGATGCCGAAATGCGCAAAAGCTGTGCCCCAGGCCGAGCGCGGCAGGCCTAGCGCGCGGCGCAGTGCAGCACGAAACGGCACGCGCAGGATCATGGTGCGCTCGACGATATCGGTGACCGCACCGGCCATGACGAAGACGGCGATGCCGACGCCGAACGGCGCCAGCACTGGACCGCCATGACCGAGCGCGAAGGCCGCCGCAATCGCGACCGCAGAGAGCATTGCGGCAGCGAGCAGACGCTGCGCCGCAGCGTAGATATCGCCGCGCTTCCATCCCATCAGCGGGCCGAACGGCATCGCCAGCATCAACGGGATGAACAGCGGCCCGAAAGTGGCGTTGAAGAACGGCGGGCCGACGGAAATCTTGTCGCCGGTCAAGGCTTCAAGCGCCAGCGGATAGAGCGTGCCGACGAAGACGGTGGCGCACGCCGAGGTGAGGAACAGATTGTTGAAGACAAGCGCACCCTCGCGCGAGATCGGCGCAAACAATCCGCCTTGCTTGAGCAGCGGCGCGCGCCAGGCAAACAGCGCCAGCGCGCCGCCAATGAATGTGACGAGAATGGCGAGGATGAAAATGCCGCGCGTCGGATCGCTAGCGAACGCGTGCACCGAGGTGAGCACACCCGAGCGCACCAGGAACGTGCCGATGAGCGACAGCGAGAAGGCGAGAATCGCCAGCAGGATCGTCCACACTTTGAGCGCTTCGCGCTTCTCCATCACCACGGCGGAATGCAACAGCGCGGTGCCCGCGAGCCATGGCATCAGCGAGGCGTTCTCGACCGGATCCCAGAACCAGAAACCGCCCCAGCCGAGCTCGTAATAGGCCCAGTACGAGCCCATGGCGATGCCGAGTGTGAGGCACATCCAGGCGCCGAGGATCCACGGCCGCACCCAGCGCGCCCACGCGGCGTCGATGCGGCCTTCGATCAAGGCGGCGATGGCGAAGGAAAACGCGATCGAAAAGCCGACATAGCCGAGATAAAGGAGCGGCGGATGGATGGCGAGGCCGGGGTCCTGCAGGATCGGATTGAGATCGCGGCCCTCGAACGGAGCTTCCGGAATGCGAGCGAACGGGTTCGACGTCGTCAAGATGAACAGATGAAAGGCGGCGGCGATCCAGGCCTGCACCGCGAGCGCGATCGCCTTCAGCGATGCCGGCAAATTGCTGCCGAAGGTTGCAACCAGCCCACCGAACAAAGCGAGGATCAGCACCCACAGCATCATCGAGCCTTCGTGGTTGCCCCACAGGCTGGTGAACCGGTAGATCAGCGGCATCTGCGAGTGCGAATTCTCGTAGACATTGAGCACCGAGAAATCCGAGGTGACATAAGAAGTCGCCAGCGCCGCAAAGGCGAGCGCGACGAAGACGAATTGCGCCTGCGCCGCCGGCACGGCGATGCTCATCAGTACCGGGTCATTGCTGCGCGCACCGACGAGCGGCATCACGCCCTGGATCAAGGCGAGCCCGAACGCCAGTATCAGAGCGTAATGGCCGAGTTCCGGAATCACTTGCTGCCTCCGCCGACCGGCATCGCCGCCCGCTGCGAATAATCATCCTTCCAATGCCCCGACTTTTTCAAGGCGTCGGCGACCTCTTTCGGCATGTAGGTCTCGTCGTGCTTGGCGAGGATGGTGTCGGCGGCGAAAGTGCCCGACGGGTCGAGCACGCCCTCGGCGACGACGCCCTGGCCTTCGCGGAACAGATCAGGCAGCACGCCCTGATAGGTCACCGGGATTTCGCGGTTGCCGTCGGTAACCTCGAAGCGCACGTGCATACCATCGCCGCGTTGCAGGCTGCCGGTCTTGACCAGACCGCCGAGGCGAATGCGGGTGCCCGGCCCGATGTGCTTCTCCACCACGTCGCTCGGCGAATTGAAGAAGACAATGGAATCGCGGAAGGCGTTGAGCATCAGCGCGAGCGCCACCGCGAGCACGCCGAGGCTCGAGCCGATCAGAACCAGCCGTCGCTGCTTGCGGGTCATTTATCCGGCCATCCAAGCCATTGCCGCGGTCATCAGCCTTCGAGACCGAGATCTTTGGCGAGTTCGTCGATGCGTTTGACGTCGTCGGGGTGACCGTCAAGCGCGCGCCGTGCGTCGGCCGCGGCGTCCTTGGCCTTGTCACGGTCGCCAAGCACCATATAGGCACGCACCAGCCGCAACCAACCTTCGACATCCCCGCCGTCGCTGTGCAGCCGGTCCGAAAGCCGCGTCACCATGGTGCGAATCATTTCGGCGCGCTGCTCGTCGTTCATGTTGGCTGCGGCGGCCAGATCGGCGGCGCTCGGAGCCGGCGCCTGCGCCACCGGCGCGCCGGTGACGCGCGCCAAGGCACGGCGCACGAACGACACCCAGGGCGCATCGACCGGCGCATCTTCGAGCATGGCGCGCCAGGTCGCAGCGGCGGCCTCGTTATTGCCGTCCTGCTCCTCGGCGAGACCGATGAAGTAGCGCGCCTTGGCCTCGTGGGCGTCGTGCGCCATGGCCGCCTGGAAACTCTCTTTAGCCTCCGCGGTAACGACTCCGCTGGCGGCGGCCACTAGCGCCTCACCGAGATCGGAATCGCGCGTCGCCGACTCGCCGTTGAGCGCGAGTGATTTGCGCCTCGCCTGCACCGCATCGTCGTAGCGGCCGAGCCGCATATAGACCGGCGCTATCACCTCCCAGCCGGCCCCGTCACCGGGATGCTGCGCCAGATGGGCCTCGACCTGCGCGACCAGGCTGTCGATCGACTGGCCGCCGGGCTCGGTCTTGACGCGGGCGAAAGCCGGCTGCGCCGGCACGTCGGGCGAGCCGAGCACGCGATAAAGCGAGAATGGAACTGCCGCGAGGACAAACAGCGCGGCGAGCGCCGCGGCGCGGCGGCGGCGCAGTGCCTCACCTGTACCGGCGGCGCTGGAACGCGCCTGAGCCGGCGCATCCGCCGCGGCGAGCAGACGGCGCGACACCTCGACGCGCGCGGCCTCGGCCTCGGCCTCGCCGACCAGCCCAGCGGCGCGGTCGCGATCGATCTCTTCGAGCTGATCGCGGTAGACCACGAGGTCGCTGCCGCCGCGACCGACCGCCGCTTTCCGCGCGAGCGGCCACAGCACAGCGAGGATCGCTGCCGCAGTCATCGACGCGAAGATGATCCACAGAGTCATCGGCAGTTCTTTGGCGCCATTTTACCCGCCGAGCGAAGCCGTCGCAGCGGCAGCCGGCGCGGGATAAGCCGCCTTGCGCCGCGCCGTTACATCACGGCCCGAATGCGGCTGCAATGGGAACCCCGGCGCGGCAATTGCGCACTGCAATGAGGCAAACTAACGCGCTGCACGCATGCCGGTCAGGCACGCGCAGACTTGCGGTCGGGGGCCGCGGCCTGCGCCGCGACGTCGGCCGCCTTCGACAACAAACCGGCGTATTCGCCGCCGAACACGGTGCGGCAGAACCGGATCGCCGCACCGAGCTGCGATTGCCGGAAGGGCCGCTCGAAATCCTCGGCGTGCCGCAGCGAATCGAGCAGCACTTTGCTCTGGGTTTCGAGATATTGCGTGAGATCGGAGAAGGCGCGCAGCGTCACCTCGCTCAGCGCCAGTTCAGCGGCGTAATGACGGCAGGCCCTCAGGAACTCGACCCCCGCCTCGGCCTCGTCGACATCGATGGCATCGAGCAGCGCACCGGGCGCAATCTCCTTGCCCGCGCGCAGACGCAGGAGTCTGCGCACCCGCCCCGGTGTGCCGTCGATTTCGGGCTTGAGCAGATCGGAGACCGCACTGCGGATCGCGACCACCTGTCGGCTCCACGGCGATTCAACTGAGAGGTCGAGTTCGGTGCGCAATCCACGCACTGCATCGTGCAGGCCCTTGACCAGCGACGTGATCGGGCGGCGCGCTTTGAACTCGGCACGAAGTTCACCGACCATCTGCTCCATCTCGCCGAGCACAATCGACACCGCGAGCGCGTAGGGTGTCTCGGCGATGCGCGCGGCATCGTCGCTGTCGGCGGCGCGGCTCGCAATGCGAATGAGTTGCCAGGGCGCCGTCAGCCGGGTCATGACGAGAAGGAGGCCGCTGCGCAGGATGTCGGCCTTTCGCGTCGGTGCGCCGTCGAGCGACTTCGAATTGACCGCCGAGTCGAGCTGCGCCTTCACCGAAACGATCTGCTCGCGCTCGAAAGCGCGGATCGTGGGCGGCAGCCGCAGCGCCAGATCGGCGATGATGTCGCGATTTTCCAGGTTGGCGATCACCGTCGCAACGTCCGCGGCGGCATGCGGTGTGCCGACCTGGACGATGAAGCGGCGCTGCGCCTTATCATCGGTACCGATCGAAGCGAGCGCCGCGCGCATGTGCTGGACGGCGCGATCCTGCAGTGCGCGGACGATCTGATCGGCGTTGCCGCGGTCGCCAGCCTGCAAAGCACGCTCGATGTCGGCGGCAAAGGCCGTAGCCTCGCGTGGCATGAGTTCGCGGCTGAGCCACTGCCACATCGGTTGGAGCGCGGCACGGCCGAGCCGGCCGATGCGCTTGTGATCGGCCGAACAGTCGACCACGAACGGTTCGAGTGGCCGAAAGAACAGCCGTACAGCCTCACCATCATGCGGCTCAGGCTGTAGCGTGCTGCCAAGCGAGCGGCGCAATTCATCGAGCACGAAATCGTTGCCGGCCGCATCGTCGCCTCGCAGCACGCCGCGCTCCAGTTCGGCGATGAGCATTGCCCGCGCCGCCGGCTTGAGACTGCGGAGATATTCCCGGAGCCGTTCGACGGATGGCCCCTCGCTCGTCATCGGACAGCACCTCACCTGCCGTTCAACGTTAACGTTCTACTAGCGCGGCGCTTAAGAAGGGGTTACGCGCAATTCCGTGTTTTCAAGGTGATAAGCGCGGCGGCCGCATGCGAAATAATGCGCCGCCGCTGCGCCGCAGCGCCTGGCCGGAACCCTAGTTGATCGTGGTCCAGGTACCGTCGGGATTGCGGCAGGCAGTGCCACGCTGCGTCTGCGGCTGACCGTCGATATAGACCGTGTGGGTATATTGCCGGCAGGTCGCGCCGTTGGCCAGATAGGCCGGACCCGGAACCACATTGCCGTAGCGGCCGGAGTCCGGATTACGCCACGCCACCGGGGCACCCGACGGCCCGGCTTCGAGCGCCTGCATCTGCGCCGCATAGGCGCGACGGCGATCCTCGTCATCGAGGGTGGCGCCGATCCGGTTGCCGACGAAACCGCCGAGCGCGGCGCCGACCAAGGTTCCGGCCGCACGATTACCAGCGCTGCCGCCAATGGCGTTGCCGATGAGGCCTCCGGTCAAAGCGCCGAGCGCAGTGCCACCGACTTCCTGCGGACCGGAATTGGCCGAGCATGCGGCGAGGCTCGTCGCCAGCACTGCCAGCGCAACGTGGCGCTTTGCAAACATTGGGCTCCCGACAGCGGACGGACGGATCGGTTGGTCCGCCGCTTAGCGCTCCAAACCAAACGGCCACATTAGGGCAAAACTCTGTTCGCTGACCAAGTCCTGTGCACCGTTAGGCACCGGCCGCAACGGCGCTTCCCTTTAATATAACGCAGCGTGCGACGGCAGGCGCGGCGCCGGCTACACTGGCGGCTCCGAGACGGTTTCGCTAGACTTGCGCACTCATTTCGCGCGGCCCCACAAGGCGCGCTCCACAACAACGAGGTTCAATCATGCTGCAGCGACGCCGTCGGTCCTGGGCGCAATGGTGCTTGCCCGTCGCGGCGACAATCATTATGGCCGTGGCGGTGGCCGCCAATGTGCGGGCCGAAGATTATCCGGCGCGGACGGTGAAAATCGTGGTGCCGTTCCCGGCCGGAGGCACCGCCGATGTGATGCCGCGCATCATCGCCGACTGGCTGTCGCGCAAATGGGGCCAGTCCTTCATCATAGAGAACCGCACCGGTGCCGGTGGCAATATCGGCGCCGAGGTCGTCGCCAAGGCCGATGCCGACGGCTACACGCTGCTGGCGTCGCCGCCGCCGCCCCTCGTCATCAATCAGAACCTCTATCCGCATCTCGACTTCGACCCGACGAAATTCGTGCCGATTGTGGTGATGGGTCGCGTGCCGAATGCGCTGGTGGTCAATCCCGACAAGATTGCAGCAAACAGCGTGAAGGATTTCATCGCCTATGCGCAGGCCAATGCCGGCAAGGTCACCGACGCGACGCAAGGCAATGGCACGACGTCACATCTGACCTCGGAATTGTTCCAGATGATGGCGCACGTAAAACTGCAGAACGTGCCCTATCGCGGGTCGGCGCCGGCGTTGAATGATCTTGTCGCCGGCAGTGTCGACTGCATGTTCGACAATATCGGCGTATCTATGCAACTCGTCAAAGCCGGCAAGCTCAAGCTGATAGCGGTGGCCTCGCCGCAGCGCCTGGCGAGCCTGCCGAATGTGCCGACCATCGGCGAGACCTTACCGGGATTTGCCGCAGTCACCTGGTACGCGATCGTCGCGCCGCCAAAGACGCCGGCCGCAATCGCCGACAAGATCAGCGCCGGCGTCAACGAGGCGCTGAAGGATCCCGACGTGCGCAAGCGTCTTACTGACCTTTCCGCCGAACCGGCGGGCGGCACACCGCAAGAGACCACGGCCTATTTCGGCGACGAGACGAAGCGCTGGAAAGACGTGATCACTTCGGCGCATGTGACGCTCGACTGAACGGTTGCGCGGTGGCGGCATTGCCTAGCGAGGTCGGCATCGCCCGCCACGGCGCGTGGAGCGCCACGCCGGGAACGCGAGGCTGCGAATGAGCGCGCGACGCAGCCGAGTGTCGATCAGAGCGGTACTGCCGGGCATGTGCGCGGTCGCCGTCATAGGCGCTGTGCTTGCCGGCGGCTCGGGCCCGGCCGCAGCCCACCATTCCATGGCGATGTACGAATTCGCCATGACCCACCTCGAAGGCACCGTGCAGGAATTCAAATACGTCAATCCGCACAGCATCATCATGCTCAAAGTCACCCAGCCCAACGGCAGCAGCGCGGTCTGGTATCTCGAAGGCGATGCGCCGGCGACGCTGACGCGGGAGGGCCTTTCGGCAACGGCCTTTCAGCCCGGCGACCGATTGAAGATGGATGTCAACCGGCTGCGCAGCGGCCAGAACGGCGGCTACTGGAGTTCGCGCGCGATCCGCGAACTCAACGGCCACGAATTCTTCGGCCATCAGTGTGCGCGCTCGCCGGATCATTGCAGCGCGCCCCAGTAGGAGCGGTCGATGGCTTCTGCGGCGCTGCGCCATCTCCTGCGCGTTGCGGCGATCGCCGGGTGCGGCCTAGCCGGCACGGCGGCCTGCGGCGAGGAGCAAGTCGCCACGGCCGTCAAGGACGAAATCTTTGCTCGCAAAATCCTGATGGATACCATCGACCGGTATATGGACGAGATCGACTGGATGCTGGTCTCCGGGAAGCCGATCGATCTCGCCGAGGCGACTGATCATGCCGACACAGTATCGGTGATGCTCTTGACGTTGCCGCACCTGTTCCCGCGCGAAACCAATCGGTGGCAACCCGACGCCAAGCGCGACCCCGGCCGCGATACCTATGCGTCGCCGGATCTGTGGTCGAACTTTGCGGATTTTTATCGCCGCGCCAACGAAGCGTCACAAATCGCCTATGACGCCGCGCATGCGCGCGAGGAAGGCGCCTTCAGAAAATCCATGGCGGCGCTGCGCGAAGCCTGCGATTCCTGTCACGCGCTTTACATGAAGACCGATCCATAACGCCCTGCCGTTGCGGGTATTGCTGGTTGAGTGTTAGTCTCCCCGTGCGCGACACAAAAAAGCAAGCGGAGGAATGCACATGCCCGTCAAGCCGAACTACCGCGTCAACCGACGCGACATCAAGATGACCGAGCGGGTCGCAATGGCGGCGGTCGGCAAGTCGATCCTGCGTTCGCAAAAGGTGCACGGCGTCGAGACCAGCCTCATGTTCGCCGAACGCGCCTCGGGCTATCACACCAGCCCCCACATGCACGATTGCGAGCAGATGAACTACATCATATCCGGCGAAATCTATTTCTTCGTCGACGGTCGCGGCTACCGCTGCAAGGCGGGCGACGTCATGCGCATTCCACGTAACAAGGTGCATTGGGCATGGAATCGGGGCAAGGAAACGGCGATCGTTTTCGAGTCGCATTCGCCACCTTTGCGCGATCGCGGTGGCGACGCCTATCCGCTGCTCGGACCGGATGACGATCCGAGCAAGATCACGCACATGCAGAATATCCTGGTCAAGCTGGATCAGGCCGAGATCGACGCCGTCGAGGCGCGCGCGATCGCCGAAGAGGAAGGCCAGCAGGCCGCCGAATAATCGGCGCGGCGATGGGCGCGACCGGCAGCTTCCGCGCTGCACTGCTTGCCGTTGCAATCTCGGCACCGGCGGCCGGTGGCGCCGTTGCCGAGGATTTCTATCAAGGCAAGACGCTCGAAATCATCGTGTCGTCCGGTGTCGGCGGCGACAGCTACGATTCGCTGTCACGGCTCGTCGCGCGCCATATCGGCGCCCATCTGCCCGGCAATCCGGCCGTCGTAGTGCGCAACATGCCGGGGGCCGGCGGCATCCTCGCCGCCAACGAGCTTTACAACATCGCCCGCAAGGACGGCACCGTGATCGGCATGCTCGACCAGTCGATCTACGAAGCCCAGCTCTTCAAGGTTGCCGGCCTGCACGCCGATGTCACCAAGATGAACTGGATCGGCCGTATCATCAGCAACAATGCCGTGCTGTTCGCGTTGCGCAGTGCAGCAGTGCAGAAAATCGAGGATGCCTACAGCAAAGAGCTGATCATCTGCTCGACCGGCAGTTCCTCGCAACTGCGCTGGACCATGCTCAAACGCATGCTCGGCTTCAAATTCAAGCTGATCACCGGCTACAAAGGCACCGGCGAAGGCCTGCTGGCGATGGAGCGCGGCGAAGTCGAAGCCTTGAGCATGCCGTGGACGGTGCTGCGCGTGATCCGCGCCAACTGGCTGCAGGAGAAAAAGATCAACGTGCTGCTGCAGACCGGACTCGACAAGGCGTCCGACCTGCCCGACGTGCCGCGCCTCGTCGATCTCGCCACCAACGACGAGCAACACCAGCTCCTCGAATTGTTCTCGCAGGCCGAAAAGGTCGGCCGCTCATTCACCGCGCCGCCCGACCTGCCGGCTGAGCGCGTCGCGCAACTGCGCAAGGCGTTCAACGAGACGCTTGGCGATCCGTCGTTTCAGGCCGACGCCGAAAAGATGCAGGTGACGCTGAGCCCATTGTCGGGGGATGCACTTCAGGCCATCATCATCAATTCCTTCCAATACTCCCCGGCAATCGTTGCCAAAGCCGATGCCTTGATTCACAGCGCGGAACAGGACCGATGAGCGAAGCCAAGTTTGACGGTGAAACGGTCTATCTCAACGTCTTGGGAGGGACCATGGACGTGCATATCGCTGCACCGAGCGGTCGCGGGCCGCATCCCGGCGTGCTCTTGATGTTCCACCGCGGCGGCCTCGATGCCTGCACGGCGCATTACTTCAAGGAATTTCCCAAGGCCGGCTATCTCACGGTGGTGCCGAACTTCTATCACCACTGCCCGAAGGACGTGCCGTTGCACGACTGCAAGCAATTCCTCAGGGACAACGAAGTCGTCGCCGAGATCGCCGCCGCCGCGGACTACGCGCTGACGCGACCAGACCTCGACCGCAACCGCTTCTTCATCGCCGGACACTGCATGGGCGGGCGGCTGTCATTCCTCGGCGCCAGCACCAAGCCGGTCTTCACCGCGGCCATCGCCTATTACGGCGGCGGCATGATGACCCGCTGGGGCGAAGGCAATCCGCTGCCGTTCGAATTGATCAAGAACATCCGCTGCCCGGTCTATGGCTTTTTCGGCGACCTCGATACCAATCCCTCGCCGGCCGACGTCGCGCGCTTCGACGCCGAGCTCAATCACTACGATATCCCACACCTGTTCCATCGCTATGCCAAAGCCGGCCACGGCTTCCAGAATCCGGCGCGCGCCAAGGGCCGCAACGCCGAGGAGCTTGCGGCTTCCGACGACGCCTGGGGCAAGATGCTCACGCTGATGCGCGCCTTCGACGCGGCGCCGCAACGGGCCAAGGCGCAAGCCGGACGGTAGACCCGACCCGAAGCGATTCATTATTCCCCTCCCCCCGGGAAGCGCCTATCCTTGGGGTGCGCCGGAATAGGAACGAGCTGCTCGAGCGCTGCCGCGAGTGTCGGCGCGACGGGCGAGGCCCTCCGGGTCGATTGGCAATGGACTGCACGTGCGCGCTCTCAAGACCGTCACATTCATCTACGAGCCGAGAGAGGATCGCATCGCCGCGGCGATCAATGTCGGAGCGCCCGACGCCTGGTCGTGCTGGCTCACGCGGCGCCTGGCGCTGGCGCTGCTCGAACGCGCCTCCGACTTCGTCGCCCATACGTCCACGATGGCACAGCATACGCCATCGGAGTTGCGCAATGAATTTATCGCCTTCGAGCGCGACGCTGCCATTGCCACGACTTCGAAAGCGATGACGATCACACCCCCCGAAGTGCTCAAGACCAGCGTGACGGCCGCGGTGCTCGCCGACAAGCTGCAGATCACCGCGGAGCGCGGCGGCTTCCACCTCGAACTGCACGCCCAAAGGGACGACGGCGCGGCCGGCGTCCTGACGCGCCCCGAACTGCAGCGCATGCTGCAAATGTTGCAGGATGTCGTCGGCAAAGCCGGCTGGCTCGCGGCGCCGGCAACACCGCAAGCGGCCGCGACCGGCGAAGCACCGGCCGCGAAGACGCTGCGTCACTGAAGCGTCGAGCGACGCCCGCCAGCTCGCGAAATATCG
>Ga0335077_10010443_pt1 | contig 11559 bp, 8 predicted proteins | sample Lox_Sample_31_FD_207151 | JGI IMG/M metagenome (GOLD analysis project Ga0335077, IMG submission 207151) | Soil microbial communities from Loxahatchee National Wildlife Refuge, Florida, United States - Lox_Sample_3.1 | ecosystem: Environmental > Terrestrial > Soil > Wetlands | place: USA: Florida...
GTTCCTCTCGGTATCGCGCCATGGAGATACGTCAAGCTCAATTGACTGATGCAAGCGAGGCTTGTCGGGTCCTGCGAAGCTCAATCGCTGAGCTGTGTCGGGCAGACCATGAAAACGATCCCGCGCTCCTGCGACGATGGTTGAGCAACAAAACGCCTGATAACGTACGCCTGTGGATTCAACACCCGCAAAGCCACGTCTTTGTGGCTGTCGAAAACAACGAAATAATCGGTGTCGGTGCCGTTACCGCAGCGGGAGAGGTTACGCTGAACTATGTAGCGCCACCCGCAAGGTTTAGAGGTGTGAGCAAGGCGCTTTTGAAGCACCTCGAACTAAAAGTGACTGAGCTGGGGAAAACAACCTGCGTCCTTACCAGCACTAAGACTGCCCATAGGTTCTATCTGTCTGCAGGATATGTTGACCAAGCATCCGACGACACTGGCTATCGGATGAGTAAGCACCTCTTCCCTACCGCGTAGCGGTTTAGTGCAATAATTTTTTTGCGTCTCAAAATCGGTCCCTCCACGAAAGTCCATGACAGCCACGCAAAAGCTGTCGCAACCGGCAACGCCATCAGCGACAGCAGCCACCAAGACCTGATTCCCGGCAGCAAATGCACGATGGTCTGCTCGATTGGGAAGTGGAACAGGTAGATTCCGTAGGAAAGATCGCCAAAGGGTATTTTCGGCGGCCGCTTTAGTCCGAGCCAAACAGTCGCGTAGGCCATGGGAAACGCAGCGAGGAAGGCAGTGGACTGTCTTGGCAAAAGGACGAAGGAGACAACCAAGCAAGCGCATCCTGCGGCGGTCGAACATGGAATCTTGTCGCGATAGAGGTGAATGGCTACTGCGGCAAGAAAGCAGAGCACCGGGACCCGGCCGGTGACGTAGGTGTCTTGAAATTCGCTATGGAAAAAACTCCAACCGGTCAGAGCCAGGGACAATGCCACGACGACGCAGAGGAACAACCCGCGGCGGCTCGAAAATTTGAACAACGATAGAAAGATCAGGACGAGATAGCATTCGAGCTCAAAGGGAATGGTCCAAAGCTGGGCATTGACCACATGCGGGGCAGGGTTGTCGCTGAAGACCCCGGGCAATTCAAAGTGGACAAATCCGACGATATTCAGAAAGTAGGCGTAGAAATCGCTGTCGAAGAAATAACTGCTGAGCGGCAGAGTCGTAAAAGCTGCTCCGAGCACAATTGCGGAGAGAGTGACTTCGACCGCGAGCGCCGGAACGATCCGGATGATCCGAAGGGTGATAAACTCCGGCAGCTTGGTTCGTTGCAGACTATTGGCGACGAGAAACCCCGAGAGAGCAAAGAACATCGGGATGATAGCGGCAGGAAAAAAGAGAAATGCGCTGGATCGTATTGCGTCTTCAGCACCGCGATTTCCGCTGATCCACAAGCTGTGCCAGCACAGAACGGCGCATGCGAGACCGAGGCGCTGGTAATCGAAGCCCGCAGTATAGCCACCTGCGTCCGCGAATGCCTCGCCAATCGTGGGATTTCTTCGCATGACGCCCGTCGACATTTCAGCTTCAACGTAGCATCGCGGCAGTTCAGTGCCGTTGAAACTGCGGAAAAATCGAGCGCTGGAGTAAAGAAAGCGTTGCCCGTGGCGCGTAGTCGCGAGGCGTGGTTCCGAAGTGCTCTCCTTTCGTCGTTGCCGCAGCGCTCACATTACGCGTAAACCGCTGCGGCTTCAGCTCACCAGCACATTTTTGAACTGCCAGGGATCGCGCTTGTCGATCCCTTCGGGGAACAATCCGGGACGATCGGTCAGCGGCGTCCAATCGGTGTAGACGCCGATCACCGGGCCGAGATAGGGCATCTGCACTTCGAGGCAGCGGCGGAAATCTATCTCATCGGCTTCGACGATGCCGGCGTTCGGATTTTCCAGAGCCCAGACCATGCCCGCCAACACCGCGGAGGTCACCTGCAGGCCGGTCGCGTTCTGATAGGGCGCGATCGCTCGTGTCTCGTCAATCGAAAGCTGCGAGCCGTACCAATAAGCATTCTTCTTGTGGCCGTAGAGCAGCACGCCGAGCTCGTCGATGCCGTCGACGATCTCGTGCTCGTCGAGAATGTGGATCGCCGGCTGCCGATTGCCGGCCTGGCCGAACAATTCGTGCAGCGACAACACGGCGTCGTTGCACGGGTGATAGGCATAATGACAGGTCGGCCGGTAGATCACCTTGCGGCCGTCCCGCAGGGTGAAATAGTCCGCGATCGAGATCGACTCGTTATGCGTGACCAGGAAGCCGTATTGCGCCTTGGCGGTCGGCGTCCATGAGCGCACCCGCGTATTGGCGCCGGGCTGAGTCAGATAGATCGCCGCCTGGCATCCGGTCCGGTGGCGGAAGCCGTTCTTCGGCATCCACTTCTCATGCGTGCCCCAGCCGAGCTCGGCCGGCTGCATGCCCTCCGACAGAAAGCCTTCGACCGACCAGGTGTTGACGAAGACTTCGAGCGGCTTGGGCTGCTTGGCGCGCTGGGTGTCACGTTCGGCAATGTGAATGCCCTTCACGCCGACCTTCTTGGCGAGCTGCCCCCACTCCTCGCGCGTCTTTGGCTCCTTGATTTTGAGCTTGAGATCCGCAGCGACATTGAGCAGCGCTTGCTTGACGAACCACGACACCATGCCCGGATTGGCGCCGCAGCACGACACCGCGGTGGTGCCGCCCGGGTTCTTGCGGCGCGCCGCCAGGACAGTCTCGCGCAAGGCATAGTTCGAGCGCTTTTCCGGGCCGAGCTTGGAGTCGAAGTAGAAGCCGGCCCAAGGCTCGACGACAGTGTCGACGTAAAGCGCGCCGATCTCGCGGCAAAATTCCATGATGTCGAGCGACGAGGTGTCGACCGACAGGTTGACGCAAAATCCCTGGCCGCCGCCCGCGGTCAACAATGGCCCAAGCAGCTTGCGGTAGTTGGCCCGCGTCACCGCCTCATGGATGAAGCGGATGCCGCGCTGGTCCAGCAGGCCGCGGTCCTTGTCTTCCGGATCGATGACCACGAAGCGGGATTTGTCATAATCGAAATGCCGCTCGATCAGAGGCAGGGTGCCTTTGCCGATCGAGCCGAAACCGATCATGACGACAGGGCCGGTGATGCGAGCGTGGACGGGCCACTCGGTCATTGTCGAGCCTCCGGAGCGAACAGACTATGGATTGCACTCAGGCCGCGCGCCGCACAAGCGAGGGCCGCTTGCTGTCAACAGCGGCAATAAGCGCCTTGAGGTCCGGCTTCCGCGCGATGCTGCCGGTCGCCGCGATGAGCCCACGCGCACCGCTGAGCGCGCCCGGCCGCAATTCGAGCGCAAGGAGCCGGTCGCGCTCGAATCGACCGGGCATCCACAGATCGGCAGCCGGTGCCGCGGCAAAGCCGAACCGGCCGTAATAGGCCACGTCGCCGATCAGCAGAATCGCGCGATGACCGGCAAGGCGCGCACGGGCGATCGCGCGGCGCATCAGCGCCGAGCCGATGCCGCGATTGCGAAACTCCGGATCGACCGCGAGCGGACCAAGCAGCAGCGCAGGCCGGTCCGGACCGGCCGTGACGTGCCAGAGCCGGACCGTGCCGACCATGCGGCCGTGATCTGAGGCCATCAGCGACAGGCCGCGCGCCGGCAGGCGGCCTTCCCGCAGCCGCTCCGAGGTCTTGGCGAAACGCGCCTCGCCGTAAGCCGCGTCGAGCAGGGCTTCGCGGGCGGTTTCGTCTCTGCGGGTCTCTTCCCGGATGCTGACCATGATCCGCTCCTTCCGTCGATGCGCTGCGGCAGCCCGCCTGCCCTCCCCTGCGAGCAGGGGAGGGCGGCGCCGGCGCGTCGCAGCCGGTGGGCTCAGATGTGATAGGTCCGCAGCGGTGCGAAGCCGTTGAAGGCCACCGATGCGTAGGTCGCAGTGTAGGCGCCGGTACCCTCGATCAGCACCCGGTCGCCGATCTCGAGGCTGATCGGCAGATCGTAAGGCCGCTTCTCGTAGAGCACGTCGGCGCTGTCGCAGGTCGGGCCAGCGAGCACGCAAGGACCGACCTCGTCGCCGTCGCGCGGCGTGCGGATCGGGTAGCGGATCGACTCGCCCATCGTCTCGGCGAGGCCGCCGAATTTGCCGATGTCGAGATAGACCCAGCGCACATGGTCATGCTCGCTCTTGTTCGAGACCAGCACGACCTCGGCTTCGATGACACCGGCATTGCCGACCATGCCACGGCCCGGCTCGATGATCGTCTCGGGGATGCGGTTGCCGAAATGCTTGCGCAATGCCCGGAAGATCGATCGGCCATAGGCCTCGACCGCCGGCACGTCGCGCAGGTACTTGGTCGGGAACCCGCCGCCCAGATTGACCATCGTCAGGTTGATGCCGCGCTCGGCACAGGCGCGGAAGATCGCCGACGCCGATTTCAGCGCTTCGTCCCAGGCCGCGGTACGGCGCTGCTGCGAGCCCACGTGGAACGACACGCCGCACGGCTCGAGCTTGAGCCGCTGGGCATGGTCGAGCACCTCGACAGCCATCTCCGGGTCGCAGCCGAACTTGCGCGACAGCGGCCATTCGGCGCCTGCGCAGCCGAACAGGAAGCGGCAGAACACCTTGGCGCCTGGGGCGGCGCGGGCGATCTTCTCCACCTCGGCCTTGCAATCGACCGCGAACAGGCGGACGCCGAGCGCAAAAGCGCGCGCGATGTCGCACTCCTTCTTGATAGTGTTGCCGAAGGAGATGCGCTCGGGCGTGGCACCGGCCGTGAGCACCAGCTCGATCTCGGCGACCGAGGCGGTGTCGAAGCACGAGCCGAGCGAGACGAGCAGCGACAACAGTTCCGGTGCCGGGTTCGCCTTGACGGCATAGAACACCCGGCTGTCCGGCAGCGCCTTGGCAAATGCGGCATAGTTTTCCCGCACCACGTCGAGATCGACGACGAGGCACGGCCCGTCATCCAATCCGTCTTCGCGACGACGGCGCAGAAATTCTTGGATGCGCTCGGTCATGGCTGCGCTCCTTCATCCAGGTTCAAGGGGCCTTGCGGCCCAGCGTTGAAGTTCAGCCACGCGCACTGCCGCGCGCAGCCGGCGTCAGCGGCTTGAAGCTCGGCGCGCCGGCCGTGCGTTGGGGACACGGTGGTGACGCGCGGCTCTTCGCCGATGTGCTGCCTTGGATTGGAGCGGGAAGACCCGTTCCGCACGGCCGGCAAGATGGACAAGCCTCTTCGGTGCTGACCTTTGGACGGCCAACGAGACCAAAAAAGCCCGCTCCGTCGTTGCTTTAAGCCGCGTCCCCCGTTGAGCGCGGGGTGCGCCGGTTTCGCCTCCGGCTGCCGATCACGGTGTGAGGTCGAAACTCAACCTCAGGCGACTGTCCGGCCTCTTGTCCGGATGCCTACCGATCGACACACGGCCACAGGCACGTGCGAATTTGGGCGAGCGGCACATAGGCGCATTGATCCGGCGTTGCAAGAAAATTCGACACACGCGGTAAAGAATCTTTCGTCGCGCCGGTGGTGGCACGCGAGCAGAGAGCGGGCGGCGGCACGCCGGCGGCGCTCGCGCGGCGACGTCGAGGCTGCCGACGGCGCGTTGCGCCGGCAACGACTAATGTCCGATAATGCGCATCCCGCCTCGATATTTGCCCAAGCGGCACTTGCCCAAGGAAAATGACCCAATGACTGGCCTGCCGATCACTTTCGCCTGCGGCCTCTACGACCGAATGCTGGCGCTGCAAACCGGCGATATCAAACCTCAAGGCATCGACCTCAACTTCCTCGTCATGGACAATCCGCGCGAGATTTTCGACCGCATGTCGAACCGCCTTGAATTCGATGCCTGCGAAATGTCGAGCTCGGAATTCATCAGCCGCTATGCGGCCAAGAAGCTGCCCTTCGTGGGGCTCCCGGTCTTCGCCTCGCGGGTGTTCCGTCACGGCTTCATCGTCGTCAACCGCAAGCACGTCAAATCGGCGAAGGACCTCAATGGCAAGCGCATCGGCGTGCCGCTCTATACGCAAACGGCAGCGCTGTTCATCCGCGGCCTGATGCAGCACGACCTCGGCGTCGATCTTTCCAGCATCGAATGGGTCCAGGGCGCGATCAACGAAGCCGGCGCCTACGGCAATCCCTCGGTGATGCCAATGCTCAAGCCGATCAATATCAAGCAGAACACCAGCGGCAAGTCGCTGAGCGACCTGCTCGAGAGCGGTGACATCCAGGCCATCATCGGCTCGAACCTGCCGAAAGCGCTCAAGCGCAATCCGGACGTGGTGCGGCTGTTCCCCGACTATCGGGCGCAGGAACAGGACTATTACAAGCGCACCAAGATCTTCCCGATCATGCACCTGATCGTGATCCGCAATGACGTTTACGAAAAGAACCCGTTCGTGGCGACGAGCCTCTACGACGCCTTCTGCGCCGCCAAGGACACGGCGCGCGAGAAGATGCGCTTCAGCGGCACGCTGCGCTACATGCTGCCGTGGCTGCCCGACGACGTCGAGGAGATCGACACCCTGTTCGGCGGCGACTGCTGGCCCTACGGCGTCGAGCCCAACCGCGCGACGCTCGAAGCGCTGGTCACCTACATGGTCGAGCAGGGCCTGATCCCGGAGCAGATACCGATCGAGAAGCTGTTCGTGCCGACTTACGGCTAGCACGGAGGGTTGCGATGCGTGTGCTGATCACCGGCGGCATGGGCGTCATCGGCGCCGAAGCGAGCCGCAAATTCGTCCGCGAAGGCCACCGGCCGGTGCTGTTCTCGCGTCATCGCGATGAATCGCTCATCCGCGACATCATCGACAAGGTCGACATCGAGCTCGGCTCGGTGCTCGATCGCGCCCGGCTTGCCGAGGTGATGAAGGCCCGCGGCGTTACCCACGTCGTCCACACCGCCGCCTATATCAGCGCGCTGTCGGCCAAATATCCGGCAGAGAGCGTCGAGATCAACGTCATGGGCACCGTCAATGTGCTTGAAGCGGCGCGTGCCGCCAATGTCGCGCGCGTCGTCTATACCAGCGCCAAAGGCGTCTACGGCCCAATGCTCGGCGAATACGGTGCACCAACCTACAAGCCGGTCACCGAAGATCATCGCAAGGAGCCGAAGCGCATCTACGACTCGGCGAAGCTGATGGGCGAGCACGCCACGCTCTATTGGGGCACGCTCGGCCTCGACGTGGTGGTGCTGCGCTTTGCCACCACCTACGGGCCCGGCAAGACGGCGCGGCACGGCAATATGGGCGTGACGAGCCAGATCGTCGAAGTTCCGGCGAGCGGCCAGCCGTTCCGTCTGGCGCAAGGCGGCGATGAGAAGGACGACTTCATCTACAACAAGGACTCCGCGCTCGGCATCTATCTCGCCACCACGGCCAAATCGCTGCAGAGCCGCGTTTTCAACATCGGCAGCGGCATCGGCATCACGCTCAAGGACGTCGCGCGCGAATTGCACAGGCATCTGCCCAACGCCGTGATCGAGATCGGACCGGGCCTGAATTTCCTGGGCTCGCCCTATCCGATGCATGGCGTCTACGACATTTCACGCGCGCAAAATGAGCTTGGCTACCGGCCCGAATACGATTTGGCGCGCGGCATCAGCGACTATCTCGAAAGCCTCGCCCGGCTGAAGCTGCAGGCGGCGTAATGTGACGTAGCGTGCAATCTGCAAACAGAGGGCGCGATCATGCGTGAAATCCTCGAACTGCCGAGACTTTCTCTGCGCGAGCGCGACCGGCGCTGGGCCGCGGTGCGAAAGGAGATGGACGCGCGCGGCCTCGACTGCCTGGTGCTGTGGGGCTGGCCGCTGATGTGGGATTTCTGCATCGCCAATGCGCGCTATCTCTGCCCGGTCGGCGGTAATGCCGAGTTCAATGTCCTGGTGTTCCCCCGCGACGGCGACCCGACCTGCTTCGTGATGATGCCGACATTCGTCGCCGGCTGGCGCAGCGCGCAGGAGTGGGTCGGCGACGTGCGGCCCCGCAAGGGCACCTGGGCCGACAGCGTCGCCGAACGGCTGCGCGAGCTGAAGCTCGATCGTAGCCGCATCGGCACGGACGGTCTTGCCGGCCCGCTCGATCCCGACGGCTGGCTGCCGCACAGCGTTTATCAGCGGCTCCAGGAACTGCTGCCCGGCGCCGCGATCGCCAATCTCGACGACATGCTGGAAAAGGTCCGCACCGTCAAAAGCGCCGAGGAACTCGATGTCCTCGGCAAGGCGGCGCGGATCGGCGACCTGATGCTCGAAGCCTGCCGCGACACCGCGCGCCCCGGCGTCAAGGAATGCGAAGTCTACGGCCGCATGATGGAAGTCATGATCGCCAATGGTGGCGAGGAACCGACCCTGTTCCTGTGGGCGTGCGACCGCCACCCTTATCCGCATCCGTTTCGGGTGCCGACCACACGCAGGCTCGAACGCGGCGACGTCATCATCTGCGAGATGCATCCGAAATTCGGCGGCTATTTCACCCACGTCGAGCGCACATTCTGTCTCGGCGAACCGGACCAGAAACAGCGCGACATCTATGCCGGCTGCGTCGCCGCCTATGAGCGCGGGCTTAGCGAATTCGGACCCGGGCGGAAAATCTCGACCGCCATGGGCGCAGTGCGGCAAGTGATCGAGGACCGGCATCTCGCGATCTGCGAGACCGGAATACACGGCCACGGCCTCGCTTCGCTCGAATATCCGCGCTACCGCTTCCACGCGCTGCGCGCCGACCAGGACGCGCTGACGATCGTCGGCGACGCGTTCCAGCCCGGCATGGTGTTCGCGTTCAACATCGATCTTTACGACCCCGCCTGGCACAACGGCGACACCGGCTGCGTCTTTGCCGAGACCATCGAGATCACCGCGACGGGTGCGCGGCGCATGCACGGCTTCTCGACGGAATTTCAGACCATCGCGGTGTGATGACTTGCGTCGTCATCCTGAGATGTCCGCGCCGAGGCCGACGGTGAGAATCACACCGCCTTAAGATGCGCGTCCTTGCGCTTGAAGAGCTCGTCGTCCGCGTAGCCCATGGTCTCCGGCCGGCCGCGGCCGAGCATCACCTGGAAATAGACCGGTTCGAGCGAATCGTTCTGATAGCCGTGGATCACGCCGGCCGGGCAGGAGATGCATTCCCAGGGGCCGAGCCGCGTGGTCAGCCGTTTGCCGCTTTCGTCCTCGACGAAGACATCGAGAAAGCCCTGCAATACAAAGAAACACTCCTCGACTTCGTGGGTGTGCGCCGCGTTGCCTTGGCCCGGCTCGACATACATGATCGACAACGTGAAATTGCCCGCCGGGATCACGGTCGGATCGCCGTGCTTGCCGGAGCCGCCGGCGCCGATGAAGCGGTGTTGCGCGCGTTTGTAACCCTCGATCTTGGCGTCCTCGAAGGCGGCCCAGTCGGGCGTCTTCTCCTTGAAGCGTCCGACATACTTTTTCATGATCTCTTCGATCGGAACGCCTTCGAGTTCCTTCGGGCGCGGATGGCGAGCGACGCTCATGGACGGCTCCTGTCGATTACGCGTTGGCGGAATCTAGTCCGCTCGCCTGCCCTCGTCCACGTTGGAACGCGGCACCGGACGCAATTCAGCGCACCGGCCGGCGGTGTCGTCCGGCATCCTGAATGAGCTGCCACAGCCGCGGCGGCGATAGCGGCAGATCGCGCGGCTCGACGCCGAGCGATTGCAGGGCATCGGCGATCGCATTCGAGATCACGCCGCCGACGCCGATGATGCCGCCTTCGCCGGCGCCCTTGGCACCGAGCGGATTGATCGGGGACGGGTGCGATTCCGTCACATAGCCGCGGATTTTCGGGAAATCGCTGGCGGTCGGCACCAGATAATCGGCAAGCGAGGCGGTCAGGAACTGGCCCTGCTCGTCGTAGACCAGATGTTCCAGGAAGGCCCCGCCGAGGCCCTGCACCACCGCGCCGACGAGTTGGCCCTTCAGCGTCAGCGGGTTGATCATGCGCCCGCAATTCTCCACCGCCACGTAATCGACGAGCGCAACGTGGCCGGTCCGCGGATCGACCGAGACATGGGCGGCATGCGCGCCATAGGCCCAGGTGTGCTTGTGATTGTGAAACGCGCCCTCGACCGAAATCGGCTCCGGCGCAAGCTCGGCCCAGCTCACCGATTTGCCGTCCGGCGCCGCGGCGCGCCCGTCGGCAAGCACCACTTCGGCGCTGCCGCAGTTGAGCCGCCGCGCCGCCTCCCCGCGCAAGGCCTCACGCAGCTTTCCTGCCGCATCGAGCACGGCGGAGCCGCCCATCACGATCGAACGCGAGTGATAGGCGCCGTAGCCGTCGCTCACATAAGCGGTCGAGCCATGGAACACGCGATGGATGCGATCCATCGGCATTTCCATGGCGTCGGCGGCAATCTGCGCGAACGCGGTTTCGACGCCCTGGCCGACGCTTGCCGAGCCCATATAGACGGTCAGCGTGCCGTCGGTCTCGAGCTGCAGCCGCGCGGTTTCTTTCGGGCCGGCGCCACCGCCCTCGATGAAGCAGGCGACCGCGATGCCGTGATAGCGGCCGTCGATCACCTTGCCCTTGAGCTTTTCCTTTTCGGCCCAGCCGAACTCGGCGAGGCAGCGATCGAGCGTCGCCTGGTAGTCGCCGCTATCGAGCTCGTCCTTGCTCTCGAACGGCGTGATGGTGGCGAGCTTATGCGGCATCTCGGCGGCGCCAACGAGATTGCGCCTGCGGAATTCGATCCGATCGATGCCGAGGTCGTGCGCGACCATGTCGAACAGGCGCTCGCGATAGAAGTCCGTCTCGAAACGCCCCGGCCCCCGATAGGTACCGACCGGCGTCTTGTTGCTGAGCAGCAGCGTCGTATCGATGTCGATATTCGGCACGCGATACGGTCCCGACATGAACTGGGCGATGTTGCGTGCGCCGATCGCGCCGTTGGTGCGCATATAGGCGCCGACATCGACATAAGCGTGGCCGCGCAGGCCGAGGATGGTGCCATCGCGCCGGCACGCGATCTCGACATCGACCGCCGCCTCGCGCGCATGGTTGATCGTCATCAGATGCTCGCGGCGATCCTCGGTCCACTTCACCGGACGTCCGCAATAGCGCGCAGCGAACGGGATGAGGAAATCCTCGGGGTAGAATTCGCCACGGGCGCCGAAGCCGCCGCCGACGTCGTTCTCCACCATGTCGATTGCGGTTTCGGCAAGCCCCATCTGCTTGGCGAGGATGCGGCGATTGGCGAACAGCACCTTGGCGGCGCCCCACACCGTCAAGCGCCCTTCCGCCGCGTTCCATTCGGCAAGCACGCCGCGGGGCTCCATGGGCAGCGCGGTATGACGCTGCGTGCTGAAGCGCTCGCGGCGCGTGTAGGGCGCGTCCTTGAACGCCGCCGCCGCGTCGCCGAGCACCGCGCGGAACGTCATGGTGACGTTGCTGCCTTTGTGCTCGAACAGCAGCGTCTCGTTCCTCGCCGATTGTTGCCAGTTCGACACCGCCGGCAGCGGTTCGAGATCGACCGCAATGGCCTCGAGCGCATCCTCGGCGCGGCCCGGAGTGTCGGCCAGCACCATGGCCAGCGCCTCGCCGACAAAGCGCACCTTGTCGCGCGCCATCACCGGCT
>Ga0335077_10010444_pt1 | contig 11558 bp, 11 predicted proteins | sample Lox_Sample_31_FD_207151 | JGI IMG/M metagenome (GOLD analysis project Ga0335077, IMG submission 207151) | Soil microbial communities from Loxahatchee National Wildlife Refuge, Florida, United States - Lox_Sample_3.1 | ecosystem: Environmental > Terrestrial > Soil > Wetlands | place: USA...
TCACTGGATGTGGTGGCCCGCGCTGGGCGGCGTAGTGGTAGGCGTGATGGGGCTCCTCTCCCCGCGCACCCTGGGCGTGGGCTACGACAACATCAGCCAGCTCCTCGACGGGTCGCTCGCGGGTCGAGCACTCCTGGTGCTGGTGGTTGCCAAGCTGGTCTCCTGGTCGGTGGCGCTGGGGAGTGGCACGGCGGGCGGCACCCTGGCGCCGCTCTTCACTATAGGAGGAGGCGCGGGCGTCCTGGTCGGCGCCGTGGTCGGGACCCTCCTCCCGAGCCTCGGCGTCGATCCCCGCGTGGCCGGACTGGTCGGCATGGCGGCGGCGTTCACTGGCGCCACGCGCGCGCTCCTCGCCTCGGTGGTCTTCGCCTTCGAAGCGACCCGTCAGCCGATGGGGCTCCTGCCGCTCCTGGGCGGATGCACCGGCGCGTACCTCATTTCGCTCCGCACGCTCCGCTACACGATCATGACCGAGCGGCTCGCCCGCCGCGGCATCCCGGTCATCGCGGAGTACGATGCGGACTATCTCGCCCGGCGCCTGGTGCGCGACCATGCGAGCCGGGAGGTCGTGACCGTTCCGGCTGACCAGACAGTCCTGGAGGCGCGAAACTGGCTCGCCGGCGCGGGAGCGCCGACGCACCAGGGCTTTCCGGTAATCGACCCTGACGGGCGCCTGATCGGCGTGCTCACCCGCCGCGACATCCTCGCTCCGGATGCCGACCCCTCGGTGACGCTCAGGGCCCTGGTGCGGCGACCGCCCATCACCGTGCTCGGGCACCAGTCGCTCCGCGAGGCCGCGGACCTCATGGTGCGCTCGCAGGTTGGTCGTCTTCCGGTCATCGCGACCGACGGCTCGGGCACGCTGGTCGGCATCCTCTCGCGCAGCGATGTGCTGGCGGCGCACCTGCGCCGGCTGGATGAGACGGGCCGAGTGGCGGAGCCGACGCTGTGGGGGAGATCTGTCAGGCCGCCGCCCGTGCTATCCTGATGCGCTGCAGCGGTGCCGGCAAGCGGGCGCCGTGCCGATCCGGGGTTCCCAGTCACGCGCGCGAACCAAGGCCCTTGGCTTGCATGTTCACGGGCCCAAGGGCAACTTGAGGCAATGCGGGTCCCTGCACGGCCGGTCCTGAGCCTCGTCCTCACCCTCACGTTTGGCGCGACCAGCGCCGCGCCGGGGCTCTTCCATGCGTGCCCCGCCGGTCGCGAGGTCGTGGCGACGGTGCTCGGACACACGGGGCCTACTGTCCCAGGGGCGTACTGCGGGCATCATTCTAGGCCGACGCAACCCCGAGACCCCTCGGACGGGTGCAGCTGCGTCGGCCACTCCTGCTGTGTCAGTCCCGTTGTGCTTTCGCCGGGCCGGATGAAGCTGCTGCCTCCCGCGCCGCGACCTGCGGTGGAGGCTCCCTCTCCAGCGGCCACCAGCCCGCGGACCCCCGTCCTGCATCTCCACCCCCCCGCACTGGCACCACCGATTACGCTCGCCTGACGGTGCGGCTTTCTGCCGCTCGACATCCCGATTGACAACTGAAGAACCCTGCGACTCCGAGCCTGGACTTCGGAGCGCGTCGAGTTCCAGCGAGGGTCAGGGCGGGTCCGAGGCGCCATGTGTGGCGCACATCCACCTGTCGCCCCCGATCCGCACCTGTCTCTCGCGCACACCCGCGCTCGGGGCAGACCTGAGCGCTTGAGGAGATCGAAGCATGCGTCATCGCATCGTCCCCGCCGTTGTCGCCGCGTCCGCGTTCCTCGCCGGCTGCGGCGGAGGAAAGGAACAGTCCGCCGCTAGGCCGAAGACCACGGCCGCCGCCGCACCATCGACCCCCGCGACCGCGGCGCCCGCTGAGGCCCCGGGTGCCGAGGCGTATCACGTCTGCGCGACCTGTCACCAGGCGAATGGCGAGGGGCTGCCGAATGCCTTTCCGCCCCTGGCGGGCTCGGACTACGTCAACGGCCGGGGAGAATTCCATATCGCCATCGTGCTCAAGGGCCTGGCCGGGCCGATCACCGTGAAGGGGCAGCCCTTCAACGGTCAGATGGCCCCGTGGGAGAGCCTGCCCGATTCTCAGATCGCGGCCGCGATCAACTATGAGCGGGCCAGCTGGGGGAATGCCGGCAAGCCTGTCACCCCGGGCGAGGTGGCCGCCGTGCGCAAGGCGGTCAAGGCGCGCAACAAGGCGTGGACGGTGGATGAACTCGAGCAGGCGAAGCTACGGTGATCCTGACCGCCACGCTGCTGGCCGCATTGGTCGCGGGCGGACCAGGGGACTCGCTCCCCGCAGATCTGCTTCGGCAGCGTGAGAGCGCGGCCTGGCAACTCATTGCAACGCTGCAGAGCCCATTCTGCCCCGGCCTCACCCTGGAGAGCTGCCCGAGTTGGCAGGCGGAATCTCTGCGGACCGATATCCGTCGGAGAATGGCAGGTGGCGAATCTGCCAACCGGATCAAGGGCGATCTGGTGGCGGCCTTCGGACAGCGGATCGTTGGCGAGCCGACCTGGAGTGGCTTCGATGTTACGGGATGGGTCCTGCCTGGCGTTCTGGTCAGCTTGAGTACCCTGATGCTGGCCACCGTCCTGCGGTATCGGCGACGTCATGCCAGCAGAGACGTCCGTTACCCCGCCTTCATCCCTCCGGTGGAGGCACTGCCATCCGCTGAGCGCCTGCGACTCGAGGAGCTACTCCGGCGTGATCTGTCGGAGTACGAGGAGCAATGATGACATTCGCGCGGGCATTACGGCCCAGTGCCCTCGCCATCGCGGCGCTATCGTGCAAGCCATCGCTCCGGTCTCTGAACGAGGGCTTTGCGTTCGAGCCCGGGGTTCCCAAGCCCGATATCGTGCTCACCGCGACTGACGGTCGGCCGTTTCGGCTCAGGGAGGATACCGAGGGCAAGGTGGTGCTGCTGTACGTCGGTTATACCCACTGCCCGGATGTCTGCCCGGTCACTATGGCCAACCTCGCCGCCGCGCTCGGAGCACTGTCGCCGGAGATCAACCGGGAGGTACGAGTCGTGTTCGTGACGACGGACCCGCGCCGCGATACCCCACCCGTGCTCCGCGCCTGGCTGGACCACTTTGATCCTCGCTTCGTCGGGCTCAGGGGCGACTCGGCCCAGATCGCGGCGGTTCTGCAGATCCTTCATCTCGGCGAGCCCATTGTCGTCCCCGGTGCGAACGATACGACCTATGCCGTCGAGCATGCCGCCATGGTGCTCGGCTTCACGCGCGACGACCTCGCGCACGTTGGCTACCCTTTCGGCATCCGGCAGGAAGACTGGGTGCAGAACATTCAAGCCCTGGTGAAACAATGAAGCTCCGTCCCTCCCTGTCCCGCGGGCTCAGGCTCGTGCTGCTCACCGCGCTGGGTCCCGCCTGTCGACCGGCTGGCCTTCCCACCGCGAGTGCCACCGTTGGCGACCTGCAGCTCCGGAACGGATTCGCCTACGAACCGATCACGGCGGCCAGCGGAGCCGCTTACGTCGAGATCATCAACCACGGCCAGGTGGCCGATACCCTGGTTGATGCCGAGAGCCCCATCGCGGCGATGGTCATGTTTCACGGAGCCGCGATGATGAGTATGGGGCCCGTGGTGATTGCGCCCGGTGCGCGTGTCACCTTCAAGCCGGGGGCCGCGCACATCATGCTCACCACGCTCTCGAAGCTCCCCAAGGCGGGCGACTCCCTCCCGCTCACATTCACCTTTGCCAAGGCCGGCAGCGTGACGCTCGAGCTGCCGGTTCGCAAGTATGGATCGGAGTGAGTTCCGGTGGCCTTTCTCGCCGCGTGGCTGAGCGGCCTCTTCGCAAGCGTTCACTGCACCGCCATGTGCGGGGGCTTCGCCACGGTATGCTCCCGGCGGACCGGCGGCCTCCCCGCGTGGCACGCTGGTCGCGTCATCGCTTACGTGGGGCTGGGGGTGCTCGCGGGGTCGGTGGGGTCGATCCTGCCGGGGCCCGGGTGGCTCCCGCCCCTGTGCGCGACATTGTTCCTGTTCTGGTTCACCGCCGCGTTCGCCGGGTTGGTGCCCGAGCCAAGGCTCATTCCCTCCGGGCTGGCCACGGTAGGATCACGCGCCCTGGCCGCCGGCTCAACCGGGGCCCACTTCGGCTTTGGCCTGCTCAACGGGCTCCTGCCCTGTGGCCTCGTGTATTCGGCGCTCGCGATATCAGCGGGGCTGGCCTCGCCGTGGCGGGGCGCGGCGGCGATGGCCGCGTTCGGGCTCGGGACTGTACCGGTTCTGTCCTTGGGCGTGCTGGGACTTCGACGCCTGATCGCACTTGGACCCTGGCGCCGAAGGCTCTTCGCCTCACTCGTGCTGGTCAGCGGTTCCTGGGCCATCTGGGCTCGGACGGCGCTAGCCGACCACGGCACCGCCCGTGCGCTTCTTCTGCACTGCCGGTCCCTGTTCCGGTAGCGGGCGGGTAGACGCCTTGACCCGAGAGGCCTGTATGTCCGGCGGCTTGCGCGTTGTCCAGACCGACCTCATGATAAGGCCCATGCCTCCCCGCCTGCGGCAAGCTTTGTGTGCTGTCCTTGCGCTCACATTTGGGGCGACGAGCGCGGCTCCGGGGATGTTCCACGCCTGCGCGGCCGGGCGCGAGGCGGTAGCTCAGCTGCTTGGCCGCACATCGCGGGCCGCGGCACCCACCGATTGCGAGCACCACTCGCCATCGCCGCATCACCACGAACACGACGGATGCAACTGCATCGGTCACGCCTGCTGTGGCCCCAGCGCGGCGATCGCATCCCGCCCCGTCTGGCCGCGGCCGCCCGTCACCCGGACGCGCACGACTGAGGCCATAGCCTCCAATCCCACCCCACTCACCTTCGTCCGTTATCGGCATCCTCCCGCCCTGGCGCCTCCGCTCCTTCCTGCCTGAAGGCTCAGCCCCCCGAACCGAGTCCCAATCTGATGTAGTGCGCTGGATCGCATGGCCCTGACACCTCTGCGGCGTGCGCTGCCTTGCTCGCGCACGCCTGGGACTCCCGGGCGCACGTATCTGCAGCGAGGCCGCTTCACGTCAAGAGCCCGAAGCGCGCTCCGCGGGGCCACGCCACGTTCACCTGCCTGAGCCTGGCATCTTCTCTGTCATCGCGAGACAGGCGAGGAAGGTCTGTGTACCTGCGGCAATCACATTGGCGAAAAGGAGTCGTGCCACATGCAGCTGCGCCTAGTCGTTCTCTTCGGCATCCTGCTCACCAGACCCGTTGTCGCACAGACGACGGGATCCCTCCATGGAACCGTGAGCCTGCCGGACGGCACACCGGCTCCGAACGCCCGTGTGTTGGTTCGTGGCACCCGCCTCAGCACGCAGGCGGATTCCACGGCCAGATTTCGTCTGGACAGTGTCCCCGTCGGGCCACAGGTGGTGGTGGCCTCGCTCGACGGGCACAATCCCGGTACGGCCCGAGTCACGGTGATACCGGGCGACACACTCCAGGTCGCCCTGACCCTGGGGGGCCCTGTCGAGCTCAAGGAGATAGCCGTCGTGGCAGAGGCGGCGCGGCCCGTTGCCGACACGACGTCGAGTGTCGCCAGCCGCACGGTCACTCCTCTCCTCGAAACACCGCAGACGGTCCAGACGCTCCCGCAGCGGGTCATTCAGGACCAGCAGCTGGCGACGCTCAATGAGGCCAGCAAGTACCTTACCGGCGTCATCGCGGCCACGAATCTCACGCAGTTCACGCTGCGCGGGTTCGACGTCTACGACGATGCCATCATGACCGACGGGTTCCGGGGGAATCTCTTCTCGTATCACCAGAACGCCCTGCTCACGAACATCGATCGGGTGGAGGTACTGAAGGGTCCGGCCTCCGTGCTCTACAGCGCCGGGAGCCCGGGCGGGGTGATCAACCTTGTCACGAAACAACCGCAAGCCGATCCGTACCGGAGTTTCACCCTCGGTGCCGGGAACTGGAACCAGGTCGACGCCGCCGCGGATCTGACCGGCCCGCTCGGCGGGGGAGGTCGACTGCTCTACCGGCTGGTGGGCGGTTATGGCTACACCTCGGGGGAAAGCGACCGCCCCTTCCAGTACCAGAAGACCCTGCTGATTGCCCCATCCCTGGCGCTGCTTCTGCCGCACGACGGACGCCTCACGCTGCAGTACGTCTACAACTATCAGGGGGCACGGTTCGGATATGATCGCGGGAGCTACATCACCCAGAACCCCGACAGCACCTTCAACTTCAACGCGGTGCCGTGGAACTACACCCTCATGAGTCCGCGGGACAACGACAACGACAACAACCACCTCGTCTCCCTTCGCCTGGACCAACCCCTGTCACCGTCCTTCCAGATCCACGCCATTTCCCGCCTGGTCCGGCAGGGTCTCAGGAACGAGGAGCACTTCGGTGACTTCAGCGGCGACCCGATGCACGTGGACTCCCTCGTGCGCTTCTGGGACACCTGGTTGAACCACTGGTTCAACTGGCAGAACAGCGCCTATGCGGTGTGGAAGGTCCGGACCGGAGGGGTCGAACACCGGATTCTGGGTGGGATGGACGTGAGCTGGTACGGCAGCACGCTGAACCAGTACCTGCAGGGGAATGCGCCGACGTTCACTAATCCCGCCCAGCCCGACTACTCGCACGATGATTTTGCCAGCTACATCCCGAACTTCGTTGAGCACGACCAGCAGCGCTACCAGCTCATCGGCGGGTACATTCAGGACCAAGTGCGTCTCGGACGTCTCCGAATCATGGGGACGTTGCGGTACGACCACTACCGCTTCACCTACGCCCCCACGGATACGTTCAACTACACGCAGACCCCGGACACCTCGGTGGCGCACTCGTTCCTGCCCCGAGTCGGCGCTCTCTACCTGCTGCGTCGCAATCTCTCGTTGTATGCCACCTACTCACGTTCCTTCGTTCCGCAATACGACAACAGCCGAAACTCCGGTGGGCCGTTCCCGCCGCAGACCGGCGTGCAGTGGGAGGGCGGGGCCAAAGCAGACTTCATGGATGGCCGACTCTCTGCGACGGCGTCGGCGTACACGATCGACTACAACAACATCCTCGCGACCGATCCCAAGGACTCGACGGGCCAGCATCAGATCCCGGTGCCCGGCATACGGAGCAGAGGCGTGGAACTCACCGTCCAGGGCCAGGTGGGGCGCCTCGCCCTCGTGGCAGGGTATGGGTACAACCGGACACGCCTCCTGAGCACCAGCAGCGTCGGCAACAAGGGTGACACCTATCCCAACGCCCCCAAGCACATCGCGAACCTCTGGGGCTCGTTCGACGCCGTGCGCTCGGCGACCCTCGATCTCTCTCTCGGCGCCAATGTCCGGTACGTCGGCAGCCGTGTTGGGGTCATTCAGGATCAGCGCTGGTTCATCCTGCCGGCCTACACGCTGGTGGATGCTTCGGCGAATCTCCACTGGCATGATTACACCGTGAACGCCGGGGTGACCAACCTGTTCAATGAGCACTATTTCCCGGGCGGGTACTATTCGACTCTGCTCATCATTCTTGGAGACCTGCGGAGCCTCCGCGTCAGCCTCAGCCGGCCGTTCTGACGCTGATGAGGCGCCGCCATCTCGTCTCGATACTGTACCAGGTCCACAGCTGGCTGGGCCTCGCCTGCGGGCTGTTCATCCTCATGGTGAGCCTGTCCGGAGCAGCGCTCGTCTATCACGACGAGCTGGATCTGTGGTGGCATCAAGGCCAGCTCAAAGTAGCGCCGCAGGGTGAGCGTCTTTCGCTCGACTCGCTCATCACCACGCTGCGCTCGCGCTATCCCGACGCGAGCGCCGTCGGCATGGTGCGAATCCCCGGGGTTCGGGATCAGGCCTGGGGCTTCCGCCTCTACGACCTCGGCCACCCGCATGACCAGGTCCATGCCGCCGACCTCTACGCGGTCGACATAGACCCGTATACCGGACGCATCGTGCGCGAAGGGAGCTATCGCAGTCTGTCCGTCCCGATGCAGTGGGTCCATCTCTTTCATTACTCCCTGCTCGCCGGCACCTGGGGCGTCCTGATCCTCGCCCTGGTCTGCATCACGGTCTTTACCTCGCTCCTCACCGGGGTCATCGTGTTTCGCCGCCACCTCCTCGATGCCCTCCGGTTCCGCATTCCCCTTCGGGGGGCCGGGTGGCGGCGGGCGACCTCGGGGCTTCACCGCCTCGTCGGTGTCTGGGCACTCGTCTTCGCCCTGCTGATCTTCTACAGCGGCTTCGAAATGGTCTGGGACGTCTTCTCGCCATCGGGGTGGGGGTTCCCGGCGATCCGGCCCCCTCTCGGTCCGCCCCGAGCGTCCGTCGAGCGGATGTATCGACAGACCCTGGCGCGCTGGCCAGGGTTCGTTCCGACTTACGTCTACGTCCCCTTCGAGGAGGGGGACAGCGTCATCGTCAGCGGCGACGTGCCGGGCACACCACTCCTGATCATGCGCGGCGCGAGCCGGATGGCCTTCGACCCCCATACGGGGTTCGGGGTCGCCTACGACATCAACGCCCAGACGCTCCTCACCCGTCTCTCGGCATCGACCTATTCCTTTCATGTCGGGAGTTTTGCCGGACGCTGGTCGCGGGCGGCGTACGTGTTCATCGGACTCCTCCCTGGCGCCCTCTCGATCACCGGGTTCCTGCTCTGGTGGCGGCGAACCCGGCGCTCGCGGCGGGACCGCGAGCCCCGCCGTCCGGGCGATCGGGACGGTGCCGAGCCGCGGTCACAGCGGTTACGGCGCGTGCTCGACATCGACCGGGATACTCCGGTGATTCACCGCCTCTCGAGGTAATGCGAATGACATCGTTACGAGCGCGCCTGCACCGGGTCGTAACCGTGGTGCACCGCTGGACAGGACTGGCCCTTGCCCTGTTCCTGATGATTGTCGGCGTGACTGGCTCGATGCTCGCGTTTCGTAGCCGTCTCGACAGCCTGGTCAACCCGGGCTTCCACGTCACGCCCCACCCCGGACAGCAGGTGCTCGACCTGGCGACCCTCGCTGAGCGCGCCGAAGCAGCCATGCCGCACGCGCGTGCGGCCTATTTCACTGTCGACCCGGACCAGGTCCTGGTTCACCTGGCTGGACGCACCGATTCGGCCACTGGCAAGCCCTGGCCCGTGCCCGACCTGCCGATGGTGCTGAACCCGTACACCGGGGAAGTGCTTCACGCGGGACTGACCAGCAACCCTGAACGACCACCGATTGATCTGATGGGCTTCACCTACGCGCTCCACACCTCGCTTGCCACCCGAACCAGCTGGGGGTGGACCCTTGTCGGCGTCATCGCTCTTCTGTGGACGATCGATTCCTTCGTCGCGCTGGTCGTGACCCTCCCACGCAGCGCCGGGCCGTTCTGGCCGCGCTGGCGGCAGGCCTGGAAAGTCAAGCTCAGCGCCAGCGCGAGACGCCTCCACTTCGACCTTCACCGGGCGGGCGGCCTCTGGCTCTGGCCGGTGCTCGTCGTCTTCGGGTGGTCGAGCGTCATGCTTGGCCTGAGCAGTGTCTATGAGCCGGTGACCGGGGCGCTCTTCGACTATGTCCCGCCCGACCAGGGGATAATGACTCTGATGCTGCCCACGCCCCTCGAGAAACCGCGGCTCACCTGGAGGGAGGCCCAGTCCATCGGTGAGCAGACGATGGCACGCGTGGCCACCGAGCACCACTTCGCCATCGAACGACCATATGGAATGGCGTACGTCGCGGAGTTCGGTGGGTACACCTATGCAGTCCGCTCCAGTCTCGACCTGCGCGGTCATGGATGGGACACGACGGTGCTCATCGATGGCACGACGGGTGCCGTCCGTGCCATCGACCTGCCCCGCGGCCAGCACGCGGGGAACACCCTGTCGACCCTCTTGTGGGGCATCCACTACGGGGACCTGCGCGACTCGCTTCCGTTTCGGATCTTCGTGTGCCTCCTGGGGCTGTATCTCACGGTCATTTCCTATACCGGCGTCGCAATCTGGTGGCATCGAACCCATCCAATCCGGACCGCGCGCGGGTGAGTGTGCACGCGGACCTCTTCGTCTGCGCTTCCTACCAGCGCAAGGCACGTAACCTAGGACGCATCCGCTGTGGGGCACCCAGAGCCGCCATCACTGGCTGCCGTCCCCGTGGACCCGGAGCGTACGGGCCAGGTGCCATCGAGAACTCCGTTCGGGTTCGCGTTCGGGTCCGGCGAGAGGAAGCTCTGGTTCGTAGCCGAGTTGTGCCAGCCGCTCGGCACCTTCATGGTGTCTCCGCTCGCGGGGTCGCGCACCGTCTGCTGGCCGAGGATTCCGTCTACCCAGTCGGAGATGATGGTGTGCTCCCGGTTGGCCAGCTCCGCCGACTCCTTGAGCGAAAGGTCGGTGCCGCGCTGCATGGTGGAGAGGAACTGGTCGTGTTCGATCTGCTGCACCTGCTGCTGGCGCTCGAACTCGTTCTGCTGCGCCCTGAGCTGGGCGTCATAGGCCTGCTGTTGCTGGTTGAGCGCGGCCTGCTCAGAGGCCACCAGTCGCTTGCGCAATTCGTCGGAGATCGTCGAGCAGCCACACGGCCTTGTATCGGCGATCGGCCTTGCTGGGAGGCCTCGGCGTTTGCGAACAAGCCACGCCAAGAGGGCGTGCGTCTAGCGGGGGTGAGTTCCAGCGAGCATGTTGTTCGACTACCTGGCTCTCGGTGAATCAATGGGTGTAATCCCGCTGACCGATGTCTCGCGCCGCCCGTCCCGGGTGCCGCTGGTTACGGCCGCAATCATCGCCGTCAATGTGATGGTATTCCTTGCCGAGGTTGTCGGCGGCGACCCCTTCGTGAACCGGTGGGCGCTTGTCCCCGCTGACATCATGGCTGGCCGTCATCTGCTGAACATCGTGGCGGCCATGTTCATGCACGCGAGCTGGTCTCATATCCTCGGCAACATGGTCTTCCTCTGGGCCTTCGGTCCGGAAATCGAGGACCAGATGGGTCGAGGTCGCTACCTGGCATTCTATCTGCTGGGGGGCCTCGCCGCGACCGCTGCGCAGATCATCGCCGACCCGAGTTCCACCGTTCCCAACCTTGGAGCCAGCGGCGCTATCGCGGCGGTCATGGGCGCCTTCCTCGTCACCTTTCCGCGCGATCGGATCCGGTCGCTGCTCTTCCTCTTCATCTTCGTCCGCGTCACCTACGTTCCAGCCGCGCTTCTCGTCGGCGTCTGGTTCCTGATGCAGCTGGTGAGTCTCGGCACGGTGGCGCAGCAGCCCTCAGGCGGCGTGGCCTATGCGGCGCATGTCGGGGGGTTCATCTTCGGCTCGGTCATGGCGCGGCTGTTCGAGGAAGAGCGCCACCCTGACGAATTGTGATCGGCTTGCAGGGCACCGAAGGGCCGAGGAGCCCAACATTCTATCCAGCGGAGGCCGTATGACTGGCGCCGTGCGCGACGAGCTTCACCGCGCGACCCAGCGCGCCTGGTGGTCACTGCTGCTTCGGGGACTGCTCGCGCTGGCCGTTGGCATCTTCATCTTCCTTCGACCGCTCGACTCGATCGCCGCGTTCGCGCTGGTGATCGCGTTCTGGGCGCTCTTTGCGGGCTTCGTGTACATCGCCCAGGCGTTCGAGCTCAAACCGATACTCAAGCACTGG
>Ga0335077_10010445_pt1 | contig 11557 bp, 10 predicted proteins | sample Lox_Sample_31_FD_207151 | JGI IMG/M metagenome (GOLD analysis project Ga0335077, IMG submission 207151) | Soil microbial communities from Loxahatchee National Wildlife Refuge, Florida, United States - Lox_Sample_3.1 | ecosystem: Environmental > Terrestrial > Soil > Wetlands | place: USA...
ATCTGTTCGATGGTGTCGCCGAGAAAATCGCGGTGATCGATCGAAATGCGGCTGATGACGCTCGCGAGCGGACGCTCGACCACATTGGTGGCATCGAGGCGGCCGCCGAGACCGACTTCCAGGAGCAGCACGTCGGCGGGATGGCGCGCGAACAACAGAAACGCCGCCGCGGTCTCGATCTCGAACACCGTGATCGCGGCGTCACCGTTCCTCGTCTCACATTCGGCGAGCGCCGCGGCGAGCGCTTCGTCATCGACGTACTTGCCGCCGCCGTCGTGGCCGATGCGAAAGCGCTCGTTGAGCCGCACCAGGTTTGGCGAGGTGTAGACGTGGACGCGCCTTCCCGCCGCTTCCAGCACCGCACGCATGAACGCGATCGTCGAGCCCTTGCCGTTGGTGCCGGCGACGTGGATGACCGGCGGCAGCTGCCGCTCCGGATGATCGAGCGCGGCGAGCAGCCGCTCGATGCGGCCGAGTGACAGGTCGATGCGCTTGGGGTGCAACGCCAGCAGTCGCGCGAGGATGGCGTCGACGGTCTTGGCGTTGGACGGCGGCGTGCTCACGCCGGCGCCGGCAGGCTCGCGCGCGCCGGCGGCGGGGCGGCGCCGTTGCCGGCGGGTGCCTTGGTCATGAGCCGGCACAGCTTGGCGATGGTCGCGCGCAACTCGTGACGATGCACAACCATGTCGACCATGCCGTGGTCGCGCAGGTATTCGGCCTTCTGGAAGCCGTCGGGCAATTTTTCGCGGATAGTCTGCTCGATGACGCGCGGGCCGGCGAAGCCGATCAGCGCGCCGGGCTCGGCGATGTGCACATCGCCCAGCATGGCGTAGGACGCGGTGACACCGCCGGTGGTCGGATTGGTCAGCACCACGATATAAGGCCGCTTGGTCTCGCGCAGGCGCTGTACGGCAATCGTGGTTCGCGGCATCTGCATCAGCGATAAAATTCCTTCCTGCATGCGCGCGCCGCCGGACGCGGCGAACAGCACGAATGGGCAGCCCTTCTCGACCGCAGTGTCGAGCCCCTTGATCACTGCCTCACCGGCCGCCATGCCGAGCGAGCCGCCCATGAACTCGAAGTCCTGCACGCCGATCACCACGGCGAAGCCGTCGAGCCGGCCGAAGCCGAGCTTCACCGCATCGTTGAGGCCGGTCTTGGTGCGGGCGTCCTTCAACCGATCGGTATAGCGGCGCTCGTCGCGGAACTTCAGCGGATCGGCTGCCACCGCCGGCACCGCGACGTCAATCCAAGTCTGGTTGTCGAACATCAATTTCAGGCGCGCCGTGGCGCTCATGCGCATGTGGTAGTTCGACACCGGAATGACGAACTGGTTGGCCTCGACATCCTTGTAGTAGACGAGCTGGCCAGTCTCCGGACACTTGATCCAGAGGTTCTCCGGCACCTCGCGGCGCAGGATGCTGCGGATCTTCGGCCGCACGACGTTGGAAATCCAGTTCATCGCGTCAACCTGCCCGATACCGTTTCAGAGAGGATATAGGCTTCCGCCCTACTTCCGCAATTCGTTAAGCGCATCGTCGAGCGAATAGGATGCCAGCAGATCGTCGACCATCCGGCCGGCGGCGTTCCAGTCAAAGGTGCGGAAGCTGTGGCCGGTGGTGACGAAGCGGGCGCCGGCATAGAACATCTCGTATTGCAGGTGGCGCGAGCCGAACTCGGAGCCGATGGCGTCCCACGCAGCCTTGAGGAACTTGACCTTGTCCTGCGGCGCCATGGTGGTGGCGCGCTGGGTCTTGTCGATGATCGCCGCCACGTCCGGGTTGGCGAAGTCGGCGGCCGATGACGGCAGCATGATGAGCGCGCCGCCGGCGAGATCGCGCACCGTCTGCGCCACGCGCGGATAGAGGTCCTGGGTGATGACCTGCGCCGCATACATATAGTGCTTATTCGGCACGTACCATTCGCCGAGCTGCACGCCTGACGCCTCCATGCCCGACAGCATGGAATTGACCATGCCGACCTGGGCCGCCAGCGTGCCGAGCTGCTCGACGATGGAGGGAATTCGCGTCGTGCCGATCGTCTCGGTGAGGCGCCTGGCGAGCCCGGCGAGGAACGTCATCTTCACCGTGAGGCGGATCTGCGCCTGGTAGTTTTGATAGACGTGACCCGGCGTGTCGTGGAACTGCGCGCGGCACATGTCGGTGTCGCGATGGACGAAGACGCGGTCCCACGGCACCTTGACGTCGTCGAAATAGATCAGTGCGTCGTTCTCGTCGAAGCGCGCCGATAAGGGATTGTCGAACACCGATACCGCGTGTGCCTCGTAGGACTTGCGCGAGAGAATGCGCAAGCCCTTGGCGTTCATCGGCAGCGCGCAGGAGAACGCGATGTCCTCCTCGCCGGGCTTCAGCGGCTGCATGTTGGCGACCAACAGCTCGTTGGCCATGACGGCGCCAGTGCCGAGCATCTTGGCGCCGCGGATGGTGATGCCGGCCGAGTCCTCATCGACGATGCGCGCCACCAGCTCCTCGACCTGCTGGCCCCAATCCTTGGTGCGCTCGGCCTGCGGATTGATGATGACGTAGCTGATGTAGAGGTCGTCGTTGCGGGCATAGTCGAAATAGTCGGCGAACGCCTTGGCGCGCGCCGGGCCGTGCTTGGCGAAGACGTCGAGCCCCATGCGCTGGCCGACCAGCGACGACGACAGGTGATCGGGCGAGCGGCCACAGAAGCCGCAGGACAGCGCCGCCCAGGCCTGCAGCGCTTTGCGCCGCTGCACTAGCTCCGCGTAATTGCGCGGCATCTGCCAGCCGCGGTTGACGCGGCGGTTCGAACCATCGGGCCGAAACGTCATCAGCTCGATATTCTGCGGCTGCGCCTGGAAGTCGTAGAGGTCGGCGGCTGCGCGCACCGCGTTGCGGAACGCCGGATGGGTGGTGACGTCGGCGACGAGCTCGCCGTCGATATAGACGGCGCGGCCGTCTTTGAGCGAGGCGATGTGCTCGGCTCCGGTCCTTACGCTTGTCATCCATTCGCTCCTTGCATGGCGCGTGAGCCGCGACAAACACCTTTAACATCGGCGTTTTCGGCGATCCAGGCGGCCGTTCGGCGGCCGCGGCCGTGCGCGCTTGACCTAGATCAAAGCCGGCCGGCCGCTCCCCGCCAAACTATTAAAAAAGGTTGTGAGGGAGCGCACCATGCAGCAGGACATTCCCGGCACCACCATGTTCGACGGCACCCAGGCGCAGCGCGGCCTCGCGCTCAACCGCATGTGCTTCTCGTTCAACAGCGCCGAGAACCGGGCGGCGTTCCTGAACGATCAGGATGCCTATTGCCGGAAGTACGGCCTCACCGACGCGCAACGCGAAGCGGTCAAGAGCCTGAACGTGCTGAAGATGATCGAGGCCGGCGGCAACATCTATTACCTCGCCAAGCTCGCCGGCATTTTCGGCCTCAACGTCCAGGACGTCGGCGCCCAGCAGACCGGCATGACGGTCGAGCAATTCAAATCCAAGCTGCAGGCAGCCGGAGGATAGATCATGGCTACCATCATCGGCGGCGTCGCCACGACGCACGTGCCCTCGATCGGCAAGGCGATCGCGGACAAAAAGCAGAACGATCCTTATTGGCGGCCGTTCTTCCGCGGTTTCGACTTTGTCCACGGCTGGCTCGCCAAGGAGAAGCCCGACGTTGCCGTAGTGTTCTACAACGATCACGGCCTGAACTTTTTCCTCGACAAGCTGCCGACTTTTGCGGTGGGTGCGGCCAAGGAATACCGCAACGAGGACGAAGGCTGGGGCATCCCGGTGTCGCGCGCGATCGCCGGCGATCCGGATCTGTCGTGGCACCTGATCAATACGCTGGTCGAGGACGCGTTCGACGTCACCATGTGCCAGGACATGCTGGTCGATCACGCAGTCACCATCCCGATGGCGCTGATGTGGCCCGGCGAGACGGCGGGCGGGACTTGGCCGGTGAAGATCGTGCCGGTCGACATCAACACCGTGCAGCATCCGCTGCCGTCGCTTAAGCGCTGCTTCCAGCTCGGCCAGTCGATTGGCCGGGCGCTGGAATCCTATCCCAAGGACTTGCGCGTCATGGTGGTCGGCACTGGCGGCTTGTCGCACCAGCTCGACGGCCCGCGCGCGGGCTTCATCAACAAGGAATTCGACCAGCTCTGCCTCGACAAGATCGTGGCGGAGCCCGAGATGCTGACGCGCTATTCGATCCATGACTGGGTCAAGGAGTCCGGCGCTCAGGGCGTCGAGTTCCTCAACTGGATGGCGATGCGCGGCGCGCTGACCGGCAAGGTTAGCGAACTGCACCGCAACTATCACATCCCGATTTCCAACACGGCGGCGGCGACGGTTGTGTACGGCAACGCGAAGGAGGTCCAGCGCAAAGCGGCATGACCGCGTGGTCGGCCGCCTCAGCGCGTCACCAGCGCGACGCCGGTTGCGACCAACACGGCCGCCACGCCCTTTTGCAAAAGCTCGCGGCCGGACAAGGTCTCACGGCCAAGTTGCGGAAAGAAAACGCTGAGCACGACCCCAAACGCGAAGACGAACAACGTCGTCGTCGATCCGATCGCCTGCACCAGGCTGAGCGGCGCGAGCAGCAAGGCGTAGCGATTGCCGAGCCCGCCACCGAGATTGACGAGCTCGTTTGAGGCGTTGATCGAGAGGAGCGCCGCGGTATTGGTACGCAATAGCGTCAGGAACTGTCGGCGGTAAGACGGAATCATCAGCAGTGCCGCTCCGAAAATACCTTCACCGACGAACATCCAGAACGTCGTGGTCCAGAATTCCACCCTGAGCGCGAAGACTTTGAAGATCAGGCTCGACAGCGCCATGATGAAGCCGCATGTCACCATCAAGGCCGCCAAGCGGGTTTTGAACGTCTTGATGTTCCGGCCAAAGCGAAGCGAGACGAACAGCGCGCCGATGATGATCAAAGCGCCGCCGAGCATTTGCCGCGGTGACAAGATCTCGCCGAGCACGAAATACGCTAGCACATAGCCGAACAGCGGTCCGGTCTGGAAGAACGGCGCGACCACCGATGCCTCTTCGCTTTGCAGCGCGCGCAGATAGAACAACATGCCGGTCATGTAGAGGATGCCGGCCAGGGCGATCAGCGCGACGCTGCCGATATTCGGATTGAATACGGTCGGCTCGAAGTACCAGATAATCGGCAGCGCCAATACGACGATCAGCGCCGTGAATAGCACCATGATGGCGACGTCGGAGTCCTTAAAGAAGCGCTCGACCAGATACTTGTCCAAATGCACCGAGACGGCCCACAGCACCGGGCCACAGAAGGCGAAGAAGAGCCAGGACAGCGCTCACTCTCCCGTGGCGCGATGGCCGAGTGCGTGGCTCGCCTGACGCTCGCTCGGCGGATCGACGTGCAGATCGATGACGCAGACGCCGCCTTTCTTTAGCACGTCGACGCCGCGGGCGATCGCCGGCGTCACATCCTCGGCCTTGGTGACCGGCCCGATGCCGACCGCGCCCTGGGCTTCGGCGAGCTTGGCAATGTCGGGCGTCGGATTCTCGAGCCGCAGGCCGATCCAGCGGTTCTTGACCTCGCGGCCGCGGGTCTTGGCGACGTTCTCCTGGTGCAGCTCGTCGTTGAAATAGGAGCGGTTGTTGTTGACCAGCACGAGCAGCGGGATGCGGTGATGCGCCGCGCTCCAGATCGCGGTCGCGCCCATGCAGAAGTCGCCGTCGCCCAGCATGGAGATGGCGTAGCGGCCCTGCTCCTGCAGCGCGAGCGCCGCGCCGACGGAGAGGCCCGGCCCCGAGCCCAGGCCGCCGCCGCCGTCTTTGCCGAGATAGGCCATACCGTTGTGCAGCGGCCAGATGTCGAACGGCCAGCCGCGGCCGAGCGTGCAGAACGTCACGTTCTCCGGATCGTTGAACTGATCGCGCAACGCGGTCGCCACCTGTTCCATCGAGATGGCGGCGCCGTTGCCGGCCTTGGTTTTGGCCGGCACTTTGACTTTCCATGGGCTCTTGCGGCCGGCACCAAGCGTGTCGTTGAGCTCGGCGACCACCACGTCCGCCGTCGAGGCCATGGCAACGTCGACCGGCGGCAGCGCCTGATATTCCATGTTAGCACCGGTGTGCAGGTTCTGGTCGAGCGAGCAGGCGATGATCTTCGCCGTCACCGTGCCGACATTCTTGGCCTGCCGCAGCGCGCCGCCGAGATCGACCCAGTCGAGCGCGAGGATGACGTCGGCTTCGCAGAGAAGCTCGCGCGCATCCTTGCCCAGCACATTGAACGGCGGGCAGTAGTGCGCCGGATGATCGGTCGGAAAAGAGGCGCCCTGCTTGAGGTCGGTGACGACACAGGCGCCGAGCCTTTCGGCAAGCTTTACGCGCGGCGCCCAGTATTGCTCGCTGCGCGAGCCGCGGCCGAACATGATCACCGGCCGCTGCGCGCCGTTGAGCAACGCGACCGCGGCCCCGACAGAGTCCTTCGACGGCCGTGGCGGCAGCGGCGGCTTGAAGCGCGCGACGTCGGGCCATTCGGGCTCACGTTCGAGTTTTTGCTCCTGGAAGCCGGCGTCGAGGCAGATATAGACCGGCGCGGTCGGCGCCGAACGCGTCAGCATGTTGGCGCGCGTCATCGACTCCACCAACGCGTCCGGCGACGTCGGCTGGTCGTCCCACTTGATGATGGAGCGGATATAGGCGCCCTGGTCGCGCGAGGTGTGGATCCAGTCGATCCACGGCCGGCGCTTTTCGGCCGCCACCGGGCCGGTGGCGCCAAGCACGAACATCGGCGCGCGGTCGCACCAGGCGTTGAACAGGCTCATCATGCCGTGGAGGAGCCCGACGTTGGAGTGCAGCACGCAGGCCATCGGCTCGCCGGTCGCCTTGGCATAGCCATGGGCAATCGCGACCGAATGGTCCTCGTGCAGGCAGAGAATGATCCCGGGGTCCTTGTTGCCGAGATGATTGACGATGCTGTCGTGGAAGCCCCGATAGCTGGCGCCGGGATTGAGGCTGATATAGCGGATGCCGAAGCGCCGCAGCATCTGGGCGGCGACGTCGCTGCCCCAGGCCACGCGGCTGTCGGGCTGTCCTTCCAGGCGATCGAGACGCATCAAGCCATTCTCCTCACTGCGGGCCGCGCCGGCGTTACTTTGCCGCGCCGAGCGCGCGGTAGGCGGCGACCATATCCGGCGTTGCGGCGCTCGCCAATTCGGCAACCATGCGGGCAAGCTCCGCGCCGCCGATCGGCGCGCCGACCGGCTGCTCGGCCTTGAGCGCTTCGGCCTGGTAATCCGGATCCGCCGCCACGGCGAGAAACGCCTTGCGCAGGATGTCCGTGCGCTCGACGGCCATGCCGGGCGGGCCGACCAAGGGCAAGCCGAGATTCTCCGGCGCTTCGAGCAACACGAGCAGCGGTCGCACGCTCTCCGGCATAACATCGCGCAGCAGCAGAATGCCAGGAAGGTGCGGCCGTGCCTGCAGGATCGGGCGCACCATATCTTTGTCGATCAGGTCGTGGCGGCGGGCAAAAGAATCCTCCACCGTCCAGAAGCCGTCGATCTCGCCCTGCTCCAGCGCCACCAGGATGCGCGCCGTCGAGACGTAGCCGGAGATCAACTTGACCGGATAGCTCTGCGCGGCGAGCAGCGCCGGCACCATCGCGGTCGGCGTCGTCGAACCGAGCGTGCCGAAGGTCAGCGGCTTCGGCGAGGCCTTCAGCGCGGCAAGATCGCCGATGCCGGTCGCGGTGCGTACATAAAGGGCCGAGTTGGCGCCGCCCGGGCTGCCGATATAGGTGAGCGCGTCGACGTCGAACGCCACGCCCGAACCTTTCAATGCGCCTTCGACGTACCAGGAGCGGCCCGGCATGGCGACGGTGAGGCCGTCGGCAGCGACCCGCGTCGCCACATAGTTCATCGCCACGAGGCCGGCGGCGCCTTCCATGTTGCGCACCACGATCGCGGGCGTGCCTGGAATAAAGCGCATGAGATGGCGGGCCACGACGCGCGCGGTGGTGTCGACGCCGCCGCCTGGCGCAAAGCCGACGATCATGGTCAGCGTCTTGCCGGAATAAAAGTCATCGGCATGGGCCGGCATCGCGAGCGCCGCGGCACACGCAACGGCCGCGAGCAAGCCGGCCCGGCGTCGCGCATTCATCGCCGGATCCAAGAGGCGTTCATGCGCCCTCCTCCCGTTGCAGATCTGATCCGGCTCAAGACGCGGAGCCGAGACATAGCCGTCCGCGGCGGAATACGATACCAGACAGGCAAGACCAAGGTGGACGGGGAGAAGCGTGGCGAGCGTGGGCGGCGTGGCGGGGAGTGACAGCGCGTTGCGGTCGCCGGCGAGCGTGCTGAGGGCTTCATCGGTGGCGATCGTCGGCGCATCCGAGCGGGCGCGCTGGGCGAGCCAAATCTACGGCAATCTGCGCGCCAACGGCTATGCGGGCCGCATCCATCTGGTCAATCCGCGACAGCGCGAAGTCTATGGCGAGCCGTGTGTGCCGTCGCTGCGCGACATCGGCGCGCCAGTCGATCACGCCATGGTCATCGTGCCGGCGCCGAACGTCGCCGCCGTACTCACCGATGCGGAGGCCGCGGGCGTCAAATCGGCGACGATCTATGCCTCGACGCTCGGCGACGGCGAGAGCGAGCCGTCGCGGCAGCGCGGCGCTTGGCTGAAGGAATTTCTCGCAACCAGCAAGCTCCGCGTCAGCGGCCCGAATTGCATGGGCTCCTATTCATACCGCGAGCGGCTGTTCGCTTATCCCAACACCGAATTGTGCAAGGTGCCGCCCGGCCCCGTCGCCGGCATCTTCCAATCCGGCGGCACCATGCAGTTCTGGCTGAAGAGCGCGTCCGACCGGGGCTTGCGTTTCTCCTACGCCGTGTCGTCGGGCAACGAGGTCGATCTCGACCTTGCCGACTTTCTCGATTTCATGGTCGACGACCCGCACACCAAACAGATCGTGCTGTTCGTCGAAGGCATTCGCCGGCCGCAAGCGTTTTTGCGCGCGGCGGGGCGGGCGTTGCAAGCCGGCAAGCCGGTGCTCGCGATCAAGACCGGCGCCACGCAGAAATCGCAGAACGCGGCGCGCTCCCATACCGGCGCCATCGGCGGCGACTATGCCGCGTATCTGGCGATGTGCGAGCGCTACGGCATCGTCAATTGCCGCTCGCTCGACGATCTTCTGGAATGCACGCTGGCGTTTCAGTGCAGCCGGCTGCCGAAGGGCCCGCGCATCGGCTTCGTCACCACCTCGGGCGGCACGGTTGATCTGCTCTACGACTATGCCGAAACCGAAGGCGCGGTGGTGCCGGAGTTTTCCGCCGCCACCAGCGCGGCGCTGCTGCCGCACATGCAGGAAGGCATCACGCCGAAGAATCCGCTCGACGTCGGCATTCCTTCCACGCTGAAGGCCGCGGCCGATCAATGCGAAATCGTGGCGAATGACCCGAGCGTCGATATCGTCGCCTGGGCTTCGTCGCTGCCCGGCAAGGGCGGCGTGTGGGACGACGTCGCACAGCTGCGTCGGCTGTTGTCGGTGACCGACAAGCCGGTGCTCGCCTTCGGCCGTATGATCCATCAGGTGACACGCGAGGGCCTCGACATCCAGGAGCAGGCCGGCTTTCCGTTCCTGCAAGGTCTCGAGCCGACGCTGCGCGCCATCAACGCGCTGTGGTTCTTCGCCCAGCGCAGCGGCCGCGCGCCCGCGATTCCACCGCTGGCGCCGCCAAGCGACCTCACGCCCGCCAATCTCGATGCGACACTCGCGCACTACGGCATCGTGCAGCCGCAAAGCCGCACGGTCACGAACGCGCAGGAAGCAGCCGAAGCCGCCGCCGCGATCGGCTTTCCCGTGGCGCTGAAAATCCGCTCTGCCGACATCGTGCACAAGACCGAAGCCGGCGGCGTACGACTGGACCTGAAAAGCCGGCAGGACGTGATGGACGCTGCGGAGGCGCTGATGCGAGCCGCATGCGCTGCTCACCCCACGGCCAAGATCGATGGCTTCCTGGTCCAGGAGATGGTGTCCGGCGTCGAGACCATCGTCGGCGCCCACGCTGACCCCCTCTACGGTCCGCTGCTGCTCGTCGGCTCGGGCGGCATCATGGTCGAGCTTATGCGCGACGTGGCGCAGCGGCTGCTTCCTGTTAGCGAGCACGAAGCAGCCGCCATGGTCGACAGCCTTAAGCTTGGCCGCCTGCTGGCCGGCTATCGCGGCAAGCCGCCGGCGGACCGCGCGGCGCTGGAAGCGTGCGCGCTCGCGCTCGGTCGCTTCTATCTCGACCACCGCGCCCGCATCGCCGACATCGAGATCAATCCACTGATCGTGCGCCCCCACCCGCACGGCGCGGTCGCCGTCGACGTGCGCGTCGCCTGGCGCGACTCTTAAGGAGAATTTCGATGGACTTCGAGCTGCCCGAGGAGCTGCGCATCTTCCAGCAAGCGCTGCGGCGCTTTGTCGATGCCGAGATGATCCCGATCGAGCGCCAGACCACGTTGGAGGGCGGCGAGAAACTCAAACCCGAATATTACGAGCGCTTCTGCCAGCGCGCCAAGGACCTCGGCTTCTGGAAGATGGACATCCCCGAGGAATACGGCGGCGCCGGATTTTCGGTGCTGGCGCGCTCGATCGTCGAGACCGAGCTGTCGCGCAGCATCGCGCTGCCGGCACGCGGCATGGGCCACATCACCGGGCCGAGCGTGCGCGCCATTCTTTATTCGCTCACCGGCGAGATGAAGGAAAAGTACCTGCTGCCGTCCGTGCGCGGCGAGAAGAAGGCGTGCTTCGCCCAGACCGAGCCCGATGCCGGCTCCGATCCGGGCGGCATGCGCACGGTAGCCGTGCGCGACGGCGACCATTACGTCATCAACGGCGTCAAGCGCTTCATCACCGGCGCCGGCGACGCCGACTTCATGCAGCTGATGGCAGCGACCGACCGCGCCAAGGGCTCGCATGGCGGCATCTCCTGCTTCATCGTCGACATGGATACGCCGGGGGTGAAGCTCACCACCCAATACAAGACTATGATGGGCGACGAGCCGTGGGAGATCGTGCTGGAAAACGTGCGGGTGCCGGCGAGCCACCGCGTCGGCGAGGAGGGCGAAGGCTTTCGCCACGCCCAGCAATGGCTCGGTGCCGGCCGGGTGCGCCACGGCGCCCGCGCGCTGCCTCGAGCTCGCCACTTCCTACGCCAAGCAGCGCGCGACGTTTGGCCGGCCGCTCGCCGACCGCCAGGCGATCCAGTGGATGCTCGCCGACATGTATGTCGAGCTCGAAGCGGCGCGGCTCTTGGTCTACAAGGCCGCGATCCGCCTCGACAAAGGCGAGGACGCGCGCAATGACGCCTATGTGTGCAAATATTTCGCCGACGAGATGGCGTTCAAGGCCGCCGACATGTGCATGCAGATCCACGGCGGCATCGCGCTCACCACCGACCTGCCGATCGAGAAATTCTGGCGCCAGCAGCGCAGCTTCCGCATCACCGAAGGCGCCACCGAAGTGATGAAGATGGTGATCGCCCGCCACGTGCTCAAGACGTACGGTTGAAAAAACCGCCGTCAGGCCCACGTAACCGGCGGCGCAGCATCAG
>Ga0335077_10010447_pt1 | contig 11555 bp, 8 predicted proteins | sample Lox_Sample_31_FD_207151 | JGI IMG/M metagenome (GOLD analysis project Ga0335077, IMG submission 207151) | Soil microbial communities from Loxahatchee National Wildlife Refuge, Florida, United States - Lox_Sample_3.1 | ecosystem: Environmental > Terrestrial > Soil > Wetlands | place: USA: Florida...
GACGGTCCGCGACGGATTTTTCAACGGCGCAATCAACGCAATCGGCCAGGACCGCGTCGGTTATCTCCTGCTGGCAACCGAATTCGGTCTGTTACGGTTTGAGATTGTTGCCGCTCCTGCCGGTAAAGAATCGAAGGCCATTGGGATTGGGATCTGCGATGAAAGTCAGGCCGGAATTCTCCGATGACCGACCAGATGGAGCCAGGATCGATCCCGGCGCTGGAACAGCGCCTCCAAAATTGTCGACGGTAAAGCCGTAGCGCTACGGTTTTATCCTGACCTGAATGCGCTGGGTGATATAATGCACCTCGCCAAGGGCCCGCGCCTTTGCCAAGGAACAGATCATGGCACGGTCGAACCGAGATTCGCGGGGGTTGACCTCACGAATCCTGACGCCCTCAGCCACGCGCGCGGTAGCCGCATCGAGGCTGAAATCGCCTACCGCGGTCAATTCTTCCATTTGCGGATTCGAAATGACGGAAACGGCATCGACCGTAAGGTCCTCGAGCAAGGCGCTCGCCACGGGTACTGCAATCCGTCTCATCCGAGATTCAGAGAGGTGTATCGATGGCCCGACGCGCACTGTCGAATGTGCCCGCAATCGCATTACTGTTACTGGCCTCTACCCATCAGTTGTCAGGGCAGGTTCTGTTTGGCTCTATCGTAGGAAACGTCGTTGATGCAACGAACTCCCCTGTTCCCGGCGCGGTAGTGAAAATCATCGAGATCTCCACGAATGAATCCCGATCGGCCGTGACCAACGAGGCCGGTGTCTACAACCTGACTACCGTAACCGCAGGCACATATCGGATCGAAATTACCAAGACAGGCTTTCGGGTCTTTATCGCTTCCAACGTTGTGGTTAATCAGAATAACGTGGTCCGCGTGGATGCGCAGCTCCAATTGGGAGCACGCAATGAAACTGTGGAAGTGTCCTCCCAAGCCGACGCGCTCCAGACGGACCGGGCCGATGTACACGCCGAGGTCGGAACGCAGGCATTGGAGAACCTCCCACAACCTACGCGCACATACGAAGGTCTCATACAACTGGTTCCCGGCGCCACTCCTCCGACCGGTCAGCTCGGCGGGGGAACCAACAATCCCTCGAAATCTATGCAGTTCGCCTTCAACGGCACCGGGATAAACGCCGCCGCGGTGCGCATCGAAGGCGTCAGCGCCCTGAATCCCTGGCTACAATGGCAGACCACGTTTGTGCCCTCCATCGAGGCCATCCAGAATGTCAACGTTGCAACCAATGCGACCGACGCCGAACAGGGACTCGCCGGCGGCGCCTCGGTAAATGTCATGCTCAAGAGCGGGTCAAACGAGCTGCATGGCGCCGCTTACGCGTACAACATTGACAGCTTCTTCCAAGCGAATGATTTTTTCGCAAACGCTAGTGGCGTCTCTAAGCCCGCGCACTTAGTGGAGAACAACGACGGCGGCTTTGTCGGTGGTCACATCATCAAGAACAAGCTTTTTTATTTCGGGAGTTACGAAGGCGATTTTCTGCGCCAGGCCTATTCCGGCATTCTGTCGATTCCCGCTCCCACACAGCTTTCCGGCAATGAATCCGGCTCGGCCAATCCGATTTACGACCCTTTGACCGGCAACGCGAACGGCGCCGGGCGGTCTCCCTTCCCGGGAAACATCATACCGGCGAACAGGATCAACCCGATCATTGCCAAGGTCGTGGCCCTGATTCCTCCTACCAACCTGCCCGGCAGCGTGAATAACCTTTACGCGAACATACCTTCGACTTACAATCTGCACAAGATAGACACCAAGTTCGATTACTCGGCCGACAGACTCCGCCTCTCGTTCCGCTATGGATTCCAGCCCTACAAGTCATACATTGCACCGGTCTATGGTCCGATTCTGGGCGGTAAGGCGCCGTTTAGCGCTTGCGGTTTTTGCAACTATGACCAGCATGGGTCCACCTATGCTATTTCGGGTTCTGGGACCTATGTGTTCAACCCGTCGTTTGTCATCGATGCGACTTTCGGCGTGACTCAGGTTCACGAGTATCTGTTTCCCACCGAGTCGAACGTGAAATACGGCTTGGATGTTTTGGGGATTCCGGGGACCAACACCGGGAATCTCCCTTGGGCCGGCGGCGTACCCGAATTCACTATGTCGAACTACGTCACGATGGGCGCTTCTTATACCGCTCTCGAATACAAAGACCCCATCTACGAATACATGGCGAACGCCACCAAGGTCAAGTCCGCGCACACCATTCGTTTCGGTTTGGATATCAGCCGCCAACACCAGAACCACATCGAGGTTACTCCCACTAGTTTCACCTTTACCGGCGGTGTGACGTCCCTCAACGGCGGTCCAAGCCCGAACCAATATAATCAGATCGCCGATTTTCTGCTGGGCCTTCCACAGTCGGTCACCAACTCGCTGCAGATCCAGCAGCCGTTCCTGACGCTCCGAACGTGGGAATTCGCTCTGTATGCGCGCGACCAGTGGCAGGTGAGCCGCAAGCTTACCGTGAATTACGGTGTCCGCTGGGAGCACTACCCGGTTCCTACACAGGCCACTAAGGGTATCAACTTCTACAATCCTGCCACGAACATCGTGCAGGAGTGCAGCGTAGGCGGTTTCCCTTCCGATTGCGGAATCAAGGTGTCTAATCGGCTTTTCGCGCCGAGTTTCGGCGTGGCATACCGCGCGACGGAAAGCCTCGTCCTGCGTGGAGGCTTTTCGCTCTCGCCGGCGCAGGACAACATGGCAAGTTTTTTTATGCTGGGGTATCCCGACGAAGTCAACGTCAGCTATTCAGGGACCAGTTCCTATTCGGCTTTCGGCAACATCATCAACGGCATTCCTGCGATCGTGCCGCCGGCTCTCACCAACGGAGCGACGTTTGTTCCGGCAGGCACCGGTAATCTGTTCACCGATCCGCCGGTTTACAAACGCGGCTACACCGAATCCTTCAATGTGACTGTCCAGAAACAGTTCCCGGGCGGATGGACGCTACAAACCGGGTGGGTGGGTACGCACGTCGTCCACCAATTCACTGAGTACAATCTGAACTACGGTCAAGTTGGAGGCGGCAATGCCAGTGAGCCGCTTTACAAATACGGCATCACAGGCCCGGTGACCATCGCCGATCCGCTGGGTTCGGACATATATGAGTCCTTGCAGACTACCTTGGCGAAGCGATTCAGCCATGGACTGACCATGCGCGTCGCCTACACGTATTCACACGATATCTCGATGAACACGTCGATACTGATTCCCCAATACCGCAATTATGACCGCTACACGTCGCCTTTGGATAGAACCAACGCGCTGGTTTGGGGGGCGACATATGAACTGCCTTTCGGCACAAACAAGCGGTTTCTTACCCACGGGCTGATGGCGCGGGTAGCTGGCAGTTGGACACTCGGCGGGATGTTCACTCACTATTCGGGCACGCCCTTCAGTATTACTTCCTCAGCCACTTCGTGCAATTGTCCCGGCAACACGCAAACGGCGAACCAGGTTCTACCCAATGTCGCGATTGTGGGCAGCGGGCTCGGTGGCCAGCCTTACTTCAATCCACTGGCGTTTGCGCCAGTCACTACCGCTTCCTTTGGCAACGCTGGTTTCGACACGCTGCGGGGACCCGGTAGCACGAATCTCGATCTGAACATCTTCCACGATTTTCGGCTAACGGAGCGGTTGATGTCCCAGCTTCGCGCGGAATCGTTCAACCTGAGCAATACCCCTCATTTCAGTAACCCGGGGTCAAATGTATCGAACCTGCAATTGACTTCCACGGGGACAGTGCAGAGTCTCAATGGATACGACCAGATCACCAGCGTGAATCCGCTCGGCCGTCTGATCGACCCGAGATACTTCCGATTCGGTTTGCGGTTTATGTTCTGACTGCTTCCAAGGCATGACGCGCGTTCTCATTCTCGCGTTCTCACTCGCGGCCTCCGCTTTTGTGAGTCCCGGGAATGCCGCAACTGACTGCGCCTCGTGTCACGCCCGAATTGTCGAGGCTTATCAGCGCAGCGGAATGAGCCGCTCACTTTACAAACCGTCGCCAGCGAACACGATCGAAGACTACCGCAACCGGCACGACTTTCTGCATTCGTCTTCCGGAACTTACTACTCGATGATCGTGCGCGACGGCACTTACCTCCAGAGGCGCTGGCAGATCGGCTTCGATGGCCGTGAAACCAACGTCGAAGAATTGACGATCGACGCGGTGCTTGGTTCCGGAAGCCACGCGCGAGCGTATCTGCACCGGACTGCCTCGGGAGGATATATCGAACTGCCTCTCGGCTGGTATGCGGAGAAGGGTGGTTACTGGGCCATGAGTCCTGGGTTCAACACGGAGCATCCGCAGACACGCCGGTTCGTCTCTTACGAGTGCATTTTCTGTCATGATGCGTATCCGAGGATTCCCCCGAACGATGAGGCGCCTGGCAGCGACCCTGTATTTGCGGGCGCTCTGCCGGAAGGTATAAGTTGCCAGCGCTGCCACGGGCCGGGCGACAAGCATGCCACCCTGGCGCACACAGCCGGCGCGATGCTGGAGGACATCCGGGCTAGTATTGTGAATCCGGCGCGCCTCTCTCCCGCGCTTCGCATGGACGTGTGCATGCAGTGCCACCTGCAGCCGACCAGCGGCGCAATTCCGGCGATTATCCGCCGGTTCAATCGCGGACCGTTCTCGTTTGTGCCCGGCGAACCGCTGCCGGATTTCCAACTGGTGTTCGATCACGCCCCGGGCGCGGGACACGACGACAAGTTTGAAATCGTAAACAGTTCGGCGTACCGGTTGCGTAAGTCTGCCTGTTTTCAAAAGAGCAACGGCGCACTGACCTGCACGACCTGTCATGACCCGCATCAGAATCAGCCCCAAAACTACTCCGCCGTCTGCCGCCAATGCCACGCGTCAGTTATCGACGGCGCTATCGCGGCCGGGCGGCATCCCGCTGGCAGCGATTGCGTAATCTGTCATGTACAGAAGCGGCGAACTGAGGATGTGGTGCACGTCGTGATGACGGACCACTGGATTCAGCGCCGGCTGCCTCGTGGAAACCCGCTGGCGGAATTGCCTGAGCGGCACGGAGCAATCGCCGAGTACTCGGGCGAAGTGGTCCCCTATTATCCTTCGCCGCTGCCGCAGACCGCTGAGAATGCGCTCTACCAAGCTATTGCCAGGGGCGCGCCGGCAGATCTCGCTCGTGAATTGAGACGGGTCCGTCCGCGCGAAGCGGAGTTCTACATCGTGCTCGGCCAGGCATGGAAGCGCGTTGGCAAGCTGCCCGAAGCGATCCGCGCTTATGAGCAAGCTGTGCGCATGAGGCCAAATTCCTCACGCGCTCTGCTGGGCCTTGCCGGCGCCCAGAGGGCCTCGGGAGAATTGGCTCTCGCCAAGGAAACGCTGGCGCGCGCCGGGCGCGCCGCTCCCGCCAGCGCCGCTCGGTTGTTTCAGTCGGGCAGCGTTGATTTCGATCGGGGGCACACCGCCGCGGCGATGGAAAAGATGGAGAAAGCCGTTGCGCTCGATCCCGATTTCTCCGCCGCCCACACGGGGCTGGCCGCTATTCTCTCTAGAGCCGGGAACCCCGACCGCGCCGAGAGTGAATTGCGCTCGGCGTTGCGCATCGATCCTTACGACGCATCGGCGTACGATCTGATTGGCCGCGTGCTAGCCGGCAAGGGGCAGACGGCCGAATCGCTGTTCGATTTCGAAAACGCCATACGACTGCGGCCGGGTTATGCTCCTCACCTTTACGACTACGCCCTCGAATTGTCCGCCACGGGGCGCGCGAATGAGGCACGCGCAGCGGTGGAAGCGGCCCTGCGCGCGGACGCGGATATGCCAGCGGCTCACGCCCTATTAGGCGAGTTGCTCTCTCGCCAAGGGGACATTCCGGGCGCCATCGCGCACCTGCGGAGGGCGGCGGCAGGATCAGATCCGACCACGGCGAAGTTTGCGACCCAAGCGTTACAGCGCCTCGCCCAGTGACAAATAGAGTCGGCGAAGGCATTGTGTCCTTGGGTCGCCTTGGAGCCGGATATGGAGCTGGTGCCGCAGGCCTCGACGGGACGCGACGCCGTCTGCAGCTCAGCTCCGGCCGGACATCACCCGTATGGATTTCCAGATGCCCAATATCAGCGGCATCGAGGCGATCATCGCAATCCGCGGCGAATTTAACGATGCGCGGATTGTCGTGTTGACGACGTACGCCGGGCCGCCGCTCGTTGTGCGTTGGAGCGGTTGGAAACGGCGGCCATTGAGCCACTTGATGCGCCGGCACCATTTGTGCGACGAGGAGAGCCCAGGCGAGAATGGTGCCTCATGTTTCCGTCCAGACCGAAAGGCTTTCCTGTACCCATGAAGCCCGCCGCTTAGAAAATGGCCAGGCTCACCGGAGTTGCTGCGATCGTATTTCGCACCGCCGGCTCAACGGCCAAAACTTTCGCTACACCGAAGGAGTTCCTGGATGCCCCGCGGGCGAGCACGCTGTATTCCAGCATGAAGAAGCTGAACATTGAGCGGCAGTGACCGATAGGTTTCGTCTCAAAAGCCGGCATCGCTGCCGGAACACAGAATAATCAACTGACGCGTTTGCAACAGATCCCGAGTCGCCACCTGGCGCGAGAGCCTCTTCAGGGTGGTGGTCGCCGGAATCGCCTTCGGACGGAATCTCTTCCGCCTTCCCAATTAGCGATAATGGAGAACGTCAACACAGCAACGTCCCGGAGACGAGGCGTGCGCCAAGTGCTCTACCGGTCCCCGGCATCCGCGAGCTTGCGAAGCGAATCGGGGCGCGGTTGAATCCTGGCGCGAGCCAAGTCCGGGCACGAAGGCGGAGCGTTTTACTTCGCCCTTCTCGGACTCGCTGGTTAGCAATATGACGCGCGGAAAGCTGCGGTTAGCACTTCGTCTGGCGCCTGTCGTCCTCGCGGTCTTCTGCCCGCGTGTCTTTGCGCTTAATCCGTTTTTGGAGATCAACCAATACGCGCACACTGCATGGACGGTCCGCGACGGATTTTTCAACGGCGCAATCAACGCAATCGGCCAGGACCGCGTCGGTTATCTCCTGCTGGCAACCGAATTCGGTCTGTTACGGTTCGATGGCGTCCGAGCGGTGCCCTGGCCCGCCGACGAACACATCGCGCGTGGCGATATTCGAGCCGTGTTCGCCGCAAGCGACGGCCGCGTTTGGATCGGCACCGCGTTGGGGCTTTCCAGTTGGAAAGACGGCCACCTGACGGACTACGCCGAACTCGCCGGTCAAAGGGTTCTTTCCGTCCTGGAAGATACCCAAGGAACAATATGGGTTGCTGGTTACGCAATTCCCACCGGCAGACTCTGTGCAATTCGCGATGGTAAGGCTGACTGCGCGGGAATGGCAGACGAGTTCGCGCGTGGCATCACCTCCTTGTATCAGTCCCCGAGCGGCGAGCTGTGGGCGGGTGCGCCGAACGGGCTGTGGCGTTGGCGGCCCGGTCCCCCTAAGCGGTATTCGACGCCAGGTATCTCCTCAGGCATTCGCGCCCTAGCCAAGGGCGGCGGTTCGTTCCTGATCGCCATGACGGGTGGTGGAATCCGCCAACTTCTTGACGAGGAAGTGAGGCCGTACCCGCCTCTGGCGAAGTACGAATTCGTGCCCCTGAGCCTGCTTGAAGATCGCGAAGGTGATCTATGGGTCGGAACCGACGGCCAGGGTTTACTGCACCTGCGTCAAAGTCGGGTCGATCGCTTCACAAGCTCGGACGGACTCTCGGGAAACACTGTGAACAGCATTTTCGAGGATCGCGAAGGCAGCATTTGGGTCGGCACCGACGTCGGCTTCGACCATTTTCGGGACTTGGCCGCCGCTAGCATTTCGCCAAAGCAAGGCTTGTCGAATTCGGTCAATAGCGTCCTGGCGGCGCGCGATGGCAGCATCTGGATCGGCACGCTGGATGGTCTGGACCGATGGAAAGACGGGGAAATGACCGTTTATCAGCGACCTGGCCGATCGCCCGTCAATCGGGAGGCGTTAGCGCGTGTGATCCTGGACAACGGCCTGCCCGATAACAGCGTCCAGGCCACGTTTGAGGACAGACAGGGGCGAATCTGGGTCTGCTCGCGTCATGGAGTCGCCTACTTCGAGTCCGGCCGGCTGATTCGCGTCAGCACCGAGCCTGACGGGTTCGTCTCAACGATCGCGGGTGATCGCAGCGGCAATCTCTGGGTCAGCGACGAATATACAGGCCTGATCCACTATTCCGGCACCAAGAAGATCGAGCAGTTCCCATGGGCCAAGTTGGGTCGGCCGGATTACGCCTCCGCGATGGTTGCTGAGCCTTCCCGGAACGGCGTTTGGCTCGGGTTCCGGAACGGCGACGTCAGCTCTTTCCGCGACGGCCGGCTGCTCGAATCCTACACTGCGGGAGACGGGTTAGGCCAAGGCCCGGTCAACGGGCTCACGCTCGACGCGGATGGAATCCTTTGGGCGTCCACAGAAGGTGGACTGAGCCGCATCCAGGCACGGCCAGTCACGACACTCACGACCAGGAATGGATTGCCCTGCAACGCTGCCTACTGGATGGCGGAAGGTCATGATCTCTCCGTCTGGCTCTGCATGGCTTGCGGCTTAGTGCGGATTGACCGGTCCGAGCTGAGGGCCTGGCTCGCCAATCCGGCTTACGTGCTGAAGGTGACGACTTTCCAAAGTTCGGACGGAGTCATCAGTCACTCCTTGACCACGGCCTCAAGTGCGGTCGGGCATGGTCCGAGTCCCTCCCTGGCCCCCGACGGGAAATTGTGGTTTTCGTCTATAAATGGCGCTAGCTTCCTCGATCCGCGACATCTTCCTTTCAACAAGGTCCCGCCGCCCGTACACATCGAGAAGATCACCGCCGACCGCGAAATTCTTTGGCAGGACTTGTCGAGTGCAGCGGCTTCGAACCTGCGCCTGCCCGCACTGAGTCGCGATCTGGAAATCGACTACACCGCCCTCAGCTTCGTCGCCCCGGAGAAGGTCCGTTTTCGGGTCAAGCTGGAAGGCCATGATCCTGACTGGAAGGACGCAGGCACTGACCGGAAGGCGTTCTATAACGATCTTCCTCCACGCCACTACCGCTTCCACGTGATGGCCTCGAATAACAGCGGCGTGTGGAACGCGGCTGGCGACTCCCTCGATTTCTCTATCGACCCGGCGTACTATCAGACCACGTGGTTCTACGCGTCGTGCGTGGCCGCCCTTCTGGCGATGCTTTGGGGGCTGTACCGGCTGCGGCTGTACCAGATCCGGCGGGAGTTCAACGCGCAGTTGGACGGGCGCGTGGACGAGCGCATGCGCGTCGCCCGCGATCTTCACGATACGCTGCTGCAGAGTTTTCAGGGGCTGATGCCCGTTTTCCAAACGGCGCGCAATCTGCTTCCTGGGCAAAGCGATCGGGCGGCGGAAGTGCTTGACGAAGGTCTCCACGACGCGGCGGACGCCATTGTCGAGGGCCGCAACGCAATACAGAATCTGCGCGGGAATCCGTCGCTGGATCCAGATCTGGGTACTCTGCTCAACGCCGCCGGGCAGGAACTGGCGCAATCACCGGAGGCGGACGGAAGTGCGCCCGCATTCCGCGTGGTCGTGGAGGGATCGCGGCTGCCGCTCGCTCCAATCATCAGGGACGAGATTTATCGGATCGGCCGCGAAGTGTTGCGCAATGCCTTCCGGCACGCGCACGCGAGCCGGATCGAGGCAGAAATCCGGTACGACCGCGGCATGTTCCGGCTACAGATTCGCGATGACGGTAAGGGGATCGATTCGAGCGTCCTGAAGGAAGGCACGCGTACCGGACATTGGGGTCTCCCGGGCATGCACGAGCGCGCCAAGAGTCTGGGCGGGCGCTTGAAGATCTGGAGCGAACCTGGCGCAGGCACCGAGGCGGAGTTGACCGTTCCAGCCCGCATCGCATATGAGAAGTTCTCCACGAGCAACGGCTGGTGGGCCAGGCTCGGCCGGCGTTTGCGGCTGACTGCGCCAAACAGGGAAGCGTGATGCCGAATCAGGCACAGATTCGGATTCTCGCAGTAGATGACCATCCTCTCCTGCGCAAGGGCATCCGCATGCTGATCAGCACAGGATCTGATATGCAACTGGTAGCAGAAGCCTCCACGGGCAGGGAAGCCGTGCAGGAATTCCGAACGCATCGGCCCGATATTACGCTTATGGATTTGCAGATGCCCGACATGAACGGGGTGGAAGCCATTATCGCCATCCGCGGCGAGTTTCCCAACGCGCGAGTCATTGTGCTGACAACTTATGCGGGAGATGCGCAAGTACTCCGTGCATTGAACGCGGGAGCGCGCGGGTACTTATTGAAAGGAAAGATCAACACGGAACTGCTTGACACGATCCGCGCCGTACACGCTGGGCAGAAGCGAATTTCCGCCGAGGTGGCTGCTGAGTTGGCCGAACATGCCGGCGAGGAGGGGCTGAGCGAGCGCGAACTGGAAGTGCTGCGTCTGATCGCGAGCGGTAACGCCAACAAAGAGATCGCCGCTCAGCTTTCCATCGGCGAGGATACCGTCAAGCGGCACGTGTCGAACATTCTGAGCAAGCTCTACGCCAACGACCGCACCCACGCGGTCACGATTGGATTGAAGCGCGGAATTATTGAGCTGTGACTCCCACTAAAGTGTAATCGGCGGATACCAGTTGCGGCTGTTCCCTTCTTTTGGCCACTCCCCTACGCTATAGAGGGAACTCATGCAACGGCTATTTTCGAGCTTCGCCAACGGTTGGCCTGGCGCGGGCCTTCTGTTGCTCCGGCTGGTGACCGGCGGTGTCCTGCTTTATGGCGGAATCGCCTCGGCGTGGTCCGCTCCTTATCTTGCTATGGCCCCGCCAGTCATTGCGGCCGGTGCCGGCGTCCTGCTCTTGCTGGGGCTGTGCACGCCTGTAGCGGGAGTTGTAGCGGCCATCGTTGAGGTTTGGATTGCTTTCTCCCACCCCGGAGATCTCTGGGCGCCTATTGGGCTGATGAGCCTAGGTCTTAGTCTGGCGATGATCGGCCCCGGCGTCTGGTCCATCGATGCGCGGCTTTTTGGCAGGAAGCAGATCGATCCTTCGAATTTTGTGAGGGAGTCCGATCGCGCACGAAAGTGGTAGCAACTCCCTTCACCATCGAACCAGCATGTAGACCCCCGATCTGGGATTGTCCGCAGGCGGAATCCAATCGACAATCGAGCAACGAACACAACCAATGGCAACAATGAGCTGGGTTGACGCAGGTTCGGTTCTGAATCCGGAAAGGAGTAAAGGTATGGCACCTACCAGCGTAGTAAACATCGCGTCCGGGGCGAACGTCGTGAGTACCGAGCAGCCGAGATCGTGGAATGGAATTGGGATCGAGGGCTGGATTGCGCCTTGGTGCGCGTCAAGCCAGGGGAACACAGCAATGGCGAACCGCGCAATTATGGAGGGCCGCCACACGGAAAACGTGGATGTGGAATCCGAGTTCCGCAGCGGGCTTCATTTTGACGATCTCGCCGGGGCCAGCGAAGGAGGACCCATGCTTGCAGTCACCGCATTAGACGCCAC
>Ga0335077_10010448_pt1 | contig 11555 bp, 10 predicted proteins | sample Lox_Sample_31_FD_207151 | JGI IMG/M metagenome (GOLD analysis project Ga0335077, IMG submission 207151) | Soil microbial communities from Loxahatchee National Wildlife Refuge, Florida, United States - Lox_Sample_3.1 | ecosystem: Environmental > Terrestrial > Soil > Wetlands | place: USA...
GCAGATACGCCGGGTTCAGGCCGGGGATCGGCTTCGGAGCCGGCGGAGCGGTCGTGGGCACCGTCGTCCCGTTCGGGTTCTGGACGTCGAGCAGGACGTGCGGGGTGACGAGCTTGCCGCCGTTCGCAATCGCGGCGTAGAGGCGCGTCATCTGGATCGGGGTGACGAGCAGGTCGCCCTGCCCGATCGCGAGCGTGATCGAGTCGCCCGGCTTCCAGATCCGGTCGACCCGCCATTCCTTCGGGTCGCTCTTCCGTGTGTACGTCCGCTCCTTCCAGGCGATCGTCGGGACGAGGCCGGGCGCCTCCGGTCCGACGTCGATGCCGGTCAGACGGCCGAAGCCGAACCTGCGCGCCCACTTCTGCAGCGGCTGGCCGCGGTCGGCCGGCAGGTCGTAGAAGTCGTTCCCCACCCGGTAGAAGTACGTGTCGCAGGAGTACGCGAGGGCGGTCGGCAGGTCCATCCCCTGGTCGACGTTCGGGTCCCAGTTGTGGAAGACGTGATGCGAGCGATCCTCCGGAGCCGTGTACGTGCCGGTGCAGGGATAGAGCGCCGTCGGGCTGATGAGGTGCTCCTCGAGCGCGGCGATCGCGGTGAGCGGCTTGAACGTCGAGCCCGGCGGATAGGTCGCGTCGAGCGCGCGGTCGAGCGCGGGATAGTTCTTGTCGAGCGCGGTCTTGTCGGTCAGTCCCTGCGCGTCGAGGGCCTTCTCGCTGACGGGCCCGGTGTACACGGACGGGTCGTACGTCGGCGCCGAGGCGAGCGCGAGGATCGAGCCGTCCTGCGGGTCCATCGCGACGATGGCACCGCCGTTCGCGGCCCACTGGCTGTTGTCGTGCGCCTGCTGGATCCCGTACTGGAGCGCCTTCTCCGCGGCCCGCTGCAGCGGAACGCTGATCGTGAGCCGCACCGCCGCTCCGGGCTGCGCCGGCGTCACGAGGGTTCGGCCGCCACGCGGCAGGCCGAGCGCGTCGACGCGGACGCGAGCCGAGCCCGGGACTCCGCGCAGATAGTTGTCGAACTGCTCCTCGACGCCCGACTGCCCGATCTCGTCCCCGGCTGCGTAGCCCTGCGAGGCGAGCTGCCGCAGCTGCGACTGCGAGATCTCGCCGACGTAGCCGAGCAGCTGCGCAGCGAGAGCCCCGTTCGGGTAGTGGCGGACGTAGTTCGGCTCGAGGACGACGCCGGGGAAGCTTCCCGCTCGCTCCTCGAGGAACGTCGCCATCGCGGTCGGCGCCTCGCTCCGGATGACGATCGGCGTGAACAGGTCGCCGGCGTTCCGCCGCTGGCGGATCAGGCGCGCGATCTCGTACAGCGGCACCTGCGTCACACGCGCGAGCTGGTGGAGCTCGTGGTAGCGGCGCGAGTAGACCTTCGGCAGGTCGGCCCACCACAGATCGACGGACGTGACGAGCTTGTTCGTCACGAGCACGTGGCCGCTACGGTCGAGGATCGGCCCGCGCGGCGCCTGCACCCGCACTGTCCGGAACTGGTTCGCCCGCGCCTTCGCGGTGTATTGCGAGCCCGAGAGCACTTGCAGCGCCCACAGGCGGAGGAAGAGCGCCGCGAAGCCGATGAGCGCGACTGCGCCGAGGAGCCCGATTCGCCGGGCGAGCTTCGGGGTCAGCCGGTAGGGCTCGACGACCGTCTCGCGGTCCTCGGGCGAGCGAGGAGAACGCCGCGGCGACGCGGTCGTGCTAGCCAAGGAGCTGCACCTCGGTGGTCAGCGCCTCGCGCTCGAGCGGGCGCAGCAGGCGCCGCGCGAGCGCGTAGAGCGGCCCGGTGAGGATCAGGTTGAGGACGATCGCCGGCAGGAGCGCGCGGGCGACCGCACCGGCCGGCGCGTTCTCGCCGAGCACGAAATGGACGACGAGGAGCCCGAACTGGTAGAGCACCGTGACGACCGCGACGGAGAGGAACGGCGCGTGGGCGCGGTCGCGTCCCGTCGTCTCGCCGTAGCGGCCGATCCAGTAGCCCGAGAGCGTGAGCACGAGCGACGTGAGCCCCAGCGCGCCGAGCGTGGCCGTGTCGACGAGCAGCCCGGCATAGAAGCCGCCGACGGCGCCGGCGATGCTGCCGCGCAGCAGGGCGACCGCCACGAGGGTCACGAGCAGGAAGTCCGGAGCGGCCCCGAAGACGTGCAGCTGCGAGAAGATCGAGACCTGCGCGATCGCCGCCACGAAGAGCAGGACGGCGGCCTTGACGCCGTCGAAGAAGCTCATTTGCGGACGAGCACGGCCACGGCGTCGAGCGAGTCGACGTCGGCGAACGGCTGCACCTGCACCTGGAGGAACGACGCGGTGTCGCTGACGCCGGGCTTGCCGGAGACGCGCCCGATGGCGATGCCGTACGGATAGAGGTCGGGATAGCGCGGGTTCCGGGTTCCGGCGGTGACGAGCTCGTCGCCGGCCTTCACGTCCTTCTGCTTCGGCACCTGATCGAGGATCAGCTGCCCGCCGGGCCCGCGCCTGACGATCCCGCTCACGCCCGTCGTGAGGTCGAGCGCGGCGATGCGGCTGTCCGGGTCGGTCAGGACGCTCACCTTCGCGGTGTCGGGGAAGACGTCCGTGACGATCCCGACGAGCCCGCCGCTCGAGACGACCGGCGAGTTCTTGCGCACGCCGTCGCTCGACCCGGCGGCGATCGTGAGCGAGTGTGTGAACGGCCCGCTCGGGAACGAGGTCACCTGGGCGTTGACCGCCCGGAAGCCACTCGGGAATCTCCGGCCGCGCTCGTAGTGGAGGAGCTTCTCGAGCGCCGGAAGCTGCTTCGCGGCCGCCTTGTTGTCGAGGATCTCCTGACGCAGCGCGGCGTACTCGCGCTTCTCCCGGGCGAGCTGCGCCTTCGCGGAGGTCAGCCCGTCGACGTAGTCGTACGCGTCGCGGAACGGCTTCGCGATCCGCGCGCCCGCGATCTGGAACGGGCGGAGCGCGCTGCTCGCCGCGCCCTGCGCGTCGTGGAGGACACCCGAGGTCGGCGAGCGGAAGGAGATCGTGAGCAGCGTGAGCGCCGCGAGGACGAGCACGACGACGACAACCCGGCGGATGAACGCGCTCCGCGCCTTCGACGGATACGGGGCAGGTCTCGAGCGCTGGACGGACGAGGCCATGACCGCCGCGCGAGCGCTGCGGGAGGGTGGCGCCACGGCCTAAGGGTATCGCGGGCGCCAGGCGGCCGGTCTATCTGAGGCGGAGAGCGGCCACCGTCTCGACCACCGTGGGGCGGAAGCCGACCGACGCGTTGACGTGCCGCATCGCCGCGTTCTCCTCCGCGTTCGAGGTGGTGACGACCTCGATCTCGGGATGGTCGTCCCGCAGCCGGCGCAGCGACTCGCGCTTGACCGCCTTCGCCAGCCCCTTGCCGCGGTGCGCGGCCACCGTGCCCGTGTCGTCGGTGAAGCCGAGCGTCGAGCCGCGCGTGACGCGGAGCTCCGTGAACGCGCCGATCTCCCCCTCGTCGTCGATCGCGACGGTGAGCCGCATCTCACGGTCGCGGCGCCCCAGCGACGCCTCGGATGCGCGAACGCTCTCTGCCGTCGAGGTCGGGTAGTCCATTCCCTCCGGATCCGGCGCGTCGTCCATCGCGGCTCGCGCGCGAACGTAGGCTGCAAGGTGCTCGTCCGGCACCCGGCCGAGCCACGTGACGAGGCGGAAACCGGGAGGCGGCACGGGCTCGGGGAGCTCGGCGGCTCGCAGGTCGAGCGCCGATCGGACGACCCGCTGCTCGTCGACCGCGCCGGCTCGTCGCGCGAAGGCCGCTCCGGCTTCGGTCGTGTAGCGCCCGCGCAGGGCCGCGACGAGCAGCTCGCGACAGCGCTCCGTCACCTGCTCCAGCAGCGCCGTGCCGATCCCCTGCCGGCGCCGCGCGGGATCGACGTGCAGCTCGACGAACGCAGCCGTCGGCCCGTGCACGTAGAGCGAGGCGCAGCCGCCCTCCGCGAGCCAGTGGCAGCTCGTGTGCGTCGCCGGCATGTGCCGGTAGTAGGCGATCGTCTCGTCGCGCCCGCGCGGCGGCTCGCTGGGCCGTTGCTCCTCGTGGCAGGCGAGCTCGACGTCATGGAAGCGCGCGAGCACGCCGTCTGACGCGGTGCGCGCGTCGATCTCTTCGATCTCCACTCCAGCGAGGCTAGCCGGGAGCGTCCGGCAGGGCGTATTCGAGCACGCGAGCGCACGCGGCCGGCATCCCGTCCAAGCATCCGACAGCGAAGACGGCACGAGCGCGCAGCGCTCGCTCGAGCTAGTTACCTGCGGCCGTTGCGGCTGCGCGCGCGGGCCCGGTTCGAGCGGTGGATCGCCTCGAACTCCTCGAGGCTGCGGCCGGAGCCGACCGCGACGCAGGTGAGCGGGCTCTCGGCGAGATGGACGGGCATCTGCGTCTCGTGGCGCAGCCGCTCGTCGAGCCCGGTGAGGAGCGAGCCGCCGCCGGCGAGGACGATCCCGCGGTCCATGATGTCCGCGGCGAGCTCGGGCGGCGTCTTGTCGAGAGTGGACTTGATCGCCTCGATGATCTGCGTGACCGGCTCGTCGAGCGCGCGACGGATCTCCTCGCTCGTGAGGACGACCGTCTTCGGCAGCCCGGTGAGCATGTCGCGGCCGCGAACCTCGGCCTGCAGCTCCTCCTTCATGTCCCACGCGGAGCCGATCTCGAGCTTGATCTCCTCGGCCGTCTGCTGGCCGATCAGGAGCTTGTAGTCGCGCTTGATGTGGTTGATGATCGCCTCGTCCATCTCGTCGCCGCCGACGCGCAGCGACTGCGAGACGACGATCCCGCCGAGCGAGATCACGGCGACCTCGGTCGTGCCGCCGCCGATGTCGACGATCATGTTCCCGGTCGGCTCGGCGACGGGGAGCCCGGCGCCGATCGCCGCGGCCATCGGCTCCTCGATCAGGTAGGCCTGGCGGGCGCCGGCCGAGAGCGTCGCCTCCTCGACCGCGCGCTTCTCGACGCCCGTGACGCCGGAGGGGACGCAGACGACGACGCGCGGGTGGGCGAAGCGGTGCTGGTGCACCTTCTGGATGAAGTGGCGCAGCATCTGCTCGGTGACGTCGAAGTCGGCGATCACGCCGTCCTTGAGCGGCCGGATCGCCTGGATCGTCCCCGGCGTGCGCCCGAGCATCCGCTTCGCCTCGACGCCGACCGCGTGGACCTCGCCCGAGCGCTGGTCGATCGCAACGACCGAGGGCTCGGAGAGGACGATGCCTCGGCCCCGCACGTAGACGAGCGTGTTCGCCGTGCCGAGGTCCACCGCCATGTCGCGGCCACCGAAGCCGGTGAGTCCCGAGAAGAGCCCCATAGACCGCCCCGAGCATAGCCGCAAAGCCGGGAATTCCCTACAAACAAGCGACTTTCTCGGCACACCTCCCGAGCTAGCGTCGACGGCATGAACATCGTGACCCTGATCGGCAACCTCGCGACGGACGTCGAGCTGCGCGAGGTCGGGCCGGAGAAGAAGGTGGCGAGCTTCCTGCTGGCGGTCGATCGCGCGAGTCGCGAGGGCGGCGCCGACTTCGTGAGCGTCTCGGTCTGGGACCGGCAGGCCGAGCTGTGCGCCGAGTATCTCGGCAAGGGACAGCGGGTCGCGATCGACGGGCGCCTGCGCTCGCGCTCGTGGGAGGACGAGGGGAAGCGGCGGACGGCGGTCGAGGTCGTGGCGCGCCGGGTCGAGTTCCTCGGCGGCGGCCCGCGCCGCGAGGACGACGGCGAAGGCGGGGACGTGATCCCGTTCGAGGCGCCCCTGGCTGCCGGCTAGGAAGCGAGGAACTCGTCGATCGCGGCGAGGCAGGCGTCGGGCCGCTCGCCGATCAGGAGGTGCCCGCAACCGGCGATCGCGCGCAGCGGTGCGCGCAGGCGCCGGGCGTATTCCATGCCGTCGGCGAGCGGCACCCAGTTGTCGCTCGCGCCCCAGAGCAGGAGCGTGGGGCATGCGACTCGATCGAGGTCGGCGCGTGGATCGGAGGCAAGGAGCGCGCGGCCCGCCTGCGCCGTGTTCCGGTGGTACGCGGGGCCGACGAGGAACGCCTCCGCAAGCTCCGGCTCCATCGCGCCGGGATCGGCCACGCCCCACCAGCCGAACGCGGCACGCCGGCCGGCGCGGCTCCGTGACCACGAGTGCCGGAAGGGCGCGATCAGCTTCCCCGGCTTGACGAGCGCCAGCAGGGTGAGGGCGGCCTCCGCCGACCGGGAGGTCGAGCTCGGCCCGGCGGCCGCGGCGAGCACGAGCCCGCGCACCGCGTCCGGTCGCTGCACCGCGCTGCGCAGGGCGACGAGACCGCCGAGCGAATGCCCGATCCAGGCCGCGGGCGCCGCCTCCTCGTGCGCGACGAGGGCTAGCATCGCCTCGGCGAGGGCGTCCAGGTCGGGCGTCTCGGGCAGCGGATCGGAGCGGCCGTGTCCGGGCAGGTCGGGAACGAGCACCCGATGCCGGCGCGCGAGCGCGGGCGCGAGCCCCCGCCAGTTCTCGATCGTCCCGCCGAGCCCGTGCACGAGCACGAGCGGAGGGCCGTCGCCGGCAACCACGTAACGAAGCCGCGCGCCGCGCCACTCGAGCTCGCGCTCCTCGAATCCCTCGAGCCGGTGTTTGCCGTCCGTCACCACCGAGGCATATTCTTCGTGCAATGGATGCTTCGACGGGACGGGCAGAGTGATGCCCGTCGAAATGACAAGCGAGGGTGCGGTCTAGCCCGTCAGCGCGTTCCGCGCGACGGGCTTTTTCGTGCCGGAGGGAAGGAGTCCGACTCGATGGCGAATCACCTCACGCCCGAAGAACTGTCGAAGGAGCTCGGTCTCGATCGGCAGGAGGTGATCCGGGTCTGCATGGAGGAGGGCGTGCCGATCTACCAGGGAAAGATCGACAAGTACCTCTTCCAGGTGCAGCTGGAAGCGCTCGGCGCAGGCGTGCCGAAGCACTAACGGCAGGGCGCTACGCGCTCTTGCGCGCGGGCGCCTTGCGAGATCGGGAGGCGCCCTTCGCGGCGCCTTTCCCGTTCGAGGAGCCCTTCGCGGCCCGCCGGTCCTGCACGTCGGCGACGCTCTGCCGCAGCGCCTCCATCAGGTCGATCACCGGCGTCTCGGCGGCCGGCTCGGGCGCGACGATCTCCTCGCCGGCGAGCTTCGCCTCGAGCATCTTCGCGAGGTCGCGGCGGTACTCGTTCTCGAAGTCGCCGGGCGTCCAGTCTCCGGCGAGGCTCGCGATCACCTCACCGGCGAGCTCGAGCTCGGACTTCTTCACCTCGGTTGCCTCCACGGCCTCCTCGATCTCCGCCTTCGAGCGGACATCGTCGGCGAAGAAGAGCGTCTCGAGCGCGAGCGCGCCCTGCTGCGCGCGGATCAGGCAGAGGTTCTCCTTGCCCCAGAGCACGAACTTGCCGACCGCGGCCATCCCCGACTCCTCCATCGCGCGGAGCAGGAGGACGTACGGACGCCGCTGCGCCTCGGCGTCGGCCGGCGCGAGGTAGTACGTGCGGTCGAAGTAGACGGGATCGACGTCCTCGAGCCTGACGAAGCGGAGGATCTCGATCGCCTGCGAGCGCTGCAGCGCGACGGCCTCGAGGTCGGACTCCTCGACGAGCACGTACTGGCCCTTCGCGAACTCCCAGCCTTTGACGAGCTCGTCCGCCTCGACGTCGCGCTCGTGCACGGGGCACCAGCGCTTCTGCTTGATCGGCGTCCCGCACTCGCGGTGGAGCGTGCGGAAGGACACGTCGTTCCGCTGGGTCGCGAGGGCGAGCCCGACCGGGATGTTGACGAGTCCGAAGCTGATCGATCCGTTCCAGATTGTGCGCATACGCTCGCTCAGTCTAGTTGTGGACCGGCCGAATTCTCGATTTTCATCGCCTTCCCTGCCTGCGTACGATTCACGCATGGAGCGGCGTACTGCGGCCGAGCTCTGGCGGATGACGGTCGCGGAGGCGCCGTCGACCCCCGCGTACCTCGAGGAGCAGGCGGACGGATGGCGGCCCGTGCCGTGGGACGAGGCGGCGGAGCGGGTGGACGCCCTCGTGCACGCGCTCGTGGCGCACGGCGTTCGGAAGGGGGACGCGGTCGCCGTCCTTGCCCGCACGCGGCTCGAGTGGGTGCTGCTCGACTGGGCGATCATGTCGGTCGGCGCGATCGTCGTCGGCCTCTACCCGACGAGCTCCGCGCACGAGTGCGCGTACATCCTCGGCCACTCGGAGGCGGTGCTCGCCTTCGCGGAGGACGAGGAGCAGGCATCGAAGCTCGAGTCGCTCCGCGACTCGCTCCCGGCGCTCCGGGAGATCGTCTCGTTCGAGGCGCTTCCCGAGCTCGAGGCGGAGGGCCGCGCCGCCGGCGACCTGCAGCCGGAGCCGGTCGACGAGGACGATCTCGGGACGCTGATCTACACGTCCGGGACGACCGGGCCGCCGAAGGGCTGCATGCTCACGCACCGCAACCTCGTGACCGCCGCGCTCCGGGTCGAGAACCACATGCGGGAGCCGGACGACGTCGTCCTCCTGTTCCTGCCGCTCGCCCACAGCTTCGGCCGCCTCGCGCACCAGGCCGCGGCGTACCACCACACGACGCTCGCGTTCGTCGCGGACGTCGCGCGGGTGCCGGAGGCGCTGGAGCAGGTGCGGCCGACGATGCTGCCGGCCGTGCCGCGCGTGTACGAGAAGGTGCACGCGAACGCGCTCGGCGAGATCGAGCGCGCCGGCGGCCTGCGCCGCCGCATCGGATTGTGGGCGCTCGCGGTCGGCGCGCGAACCGGACGGCTCCGCCGAGCGGGCGTGCGCGTCCCGCCCTGGCTCGCGCTCGAGGAGCGCCTCGCCGACCGGCTCGTGTTCGCGAAGGTACGAGCGCGGCTGGGCGGACGCCTCCGCCTCGGCGTCTCGGGCGCGGCCCCGCTCTCGGAGGAGGTGATGGAGTTCTTCCACGCGCTCGGCGTCCCCGTGATCGAGGGCTACGGTCTCAGCGAGACGTCGAGCTCGACCACGGTGAACAAGCCCGACGACTTCCGCATCGGCACCGTGGGCCCGCCCGTCTCCGGCACCGAGCTCCGCATCGCCGACGACGGCGAGATCCTCGTCCGCAGCGACACCGTCTTCGCGGGCTACTACAAGGATCCCGAGGCGACGGCTGCCGCCTTCGCCGAGGACGGCTGGTTCCGCACGGGCGACGTCGGCGAGATCGACGCGGAGGGCTTCCTCCGGATCACCGACCGCAAGAAGGATCTGATCATCACCGCCGGCGGCAAGAACATCGCGCCGCAGAATCTCGAGAACGCGCTGAAGGCGTCTCGCTTCGTCTCGCAGGCGATCGTCGTGGGCGACCGCCGGCCGTACGTCGCGGCGCTCCTGACGCTCGACGAGGCCGAGGTCGCAGCGAGCGGCCGCGAGCCCGCGGCGATCGCCGAGGAGCTCGTCGGCGACGTCAACCGCGACCGGACGCGAGCCGAGCAGATCAAGCGTTTCGTCGTCCTTCCGCGCGACTTCTCGCTCGAGGAGGGCGAGGTGACGCCGACGCTGAAGCTCCGCCGCCGCGTGATCGCGGAGCACTTCGCGCCCGAGATCGACGGCCTCTACCGCTGAAGGCGTCAGCCCGTGATGCGGCGGGCCCCGGCGAAGGTCGACGCATACCAGCCGCTGAGGCTGCTGATGCTGACGACCGTGCCGGTGTGCGGCGCGTGGATGAACTCGCCGTTGCCGACGTAGATGCCGACGTGCCCGAGTCCGTCGAAGAAGACGAGGTCGCCCGGCTCGAGCTCGCTCTCCGGGACGGCGACGCTGTTCGGATAGTCCCACTGCGCAACCGTGTAGTGCGGGAGCGACACGCCGACCTGGGCGTAGACGTACATGACGAAGCCGGAGCAGTCGAAGCCGGCCGGGCTGGCGCCGCCCCAGACGTAGGGGACCCCGAGGTACTGCATCGCGATCGAGACGACGCTCGCGTAGCGGTCCCCCGGCAGTGAGCTGTCGCCGACGACGCCGCCGAACGTGCCGAGGCGCTGGAACGCGGTCTGCGCGTTCACCGAGGCCTGGGCCCGCCGCTCGGCCTCGAGCTCCTGCGCCTGCTGCTCTGCCTCGAGCTGCTGGATCTCGGACTTGACCGACGCGTAGAGGTGCCGCTCGGCCGCGAGCTGTCCGTCCGCCCGCCGCAGCGAGTCGGCGCGCACCGACACGAGATGCCTCTGCTCGACTCGAGCATGCCGGAGGAAGGTGCGGCGCCGGACGATCTCGTGCTGGAACGTGACGACCTGGCGGATGATCGCCGTGTTCTGCTTCGAGACCGAGTCGACCGTCTCGATGCGCGACACGAGATCGTCGAGGCTGCGCGCCCCGAGGACGACGGCGAGCGTCGCCTGGGCGTCCTGGGACTTGTAGATGGCGACGAGGCGCTGCGCGAGCGTCCGCTCGGCGAGCTCGAGGTTCCCGCGCGCGACGTGCAGCGACTCGCGGTTGAGCGCGAGCTGGCCGTCGAGGCGGTGGAGCTGCTCCGTCGCCTCGTGGTACTGGCTGCTCGCGCGTTGCGCGTTGGCGTCGAGCTGCTGCAGCTCGACGAGAACGTGCTGCGCCTCGGAGCGCTTCGCGCCCAGCGAATCGCCGGCTCGCGCCGCCGACGCCGCCAAAAGCAAGGCTCCGGTGGCGAACGCCGACAGCAGTACAGGCCGCCTCAGCGCGCGCATGACGTCCTCCCGCCCGTCACAAGTCCTGGACGGTAACAGCCGCGACGGATGCCCGCAACCGGGAACCGGTGGCAAAAATCCTGCATTTTGCCCCAATCGCTCGTGGCGACAGGTTTGGAAGGGCCGGCACAAACTCTTCGGCACCGTGGTACGGTCCCGCGTCGTGCCCCGGCCGAGGACTCATCGGACGGCGCAGCTCGCAGCCGTCGCCGCGCTGGTCTGCCTCGCCGCGGCGGCGATCGCGCAGGCCGCCACGCCTTCCCGCCAGCGGCAGCACCGGCTCGTCGTCGCCGCCCAGCGCCTCGACAACCGGGCACACCTCGCCCTGCTCGACCTGTACTCGCTCGACGCCCATCTTCAGGCGGCGCGCGTCCGCGTGAGCGGGCTCGCCGCCAGCGCGGCGCGCCTGCGACTGCAACGAGCGACGCTGCGAATGGAGCTGGGCGCCGACCGCGCGACCCTGACGGCCTCGCAGCAGGATCTCGCCGTCCACCTGCGCGGTCTGTACGAGCAGGGGACCGTCGACCCGCTGGCGGTGATGCTCGGCGCGACGTCTCTCTCGGACGCCGTCAGCCGCCTGGACGCGCTCACGCACATCGCGGAGCAGAATCGATCGCTGCTCGCCACCGCGATCGACGCACGGCTACGGCTCCGCCATGCTCGGACGAGGCTCGGACGCGAGCAGCTGCGTCTCTCGCGCGCGCTCCAGTCGGCGCAGGCCGCCGAGCAGTCGCTCGAGCAGACACGCGGCAGCCGGCTCGCGTACATCGGCCGCTTGCGCGGCGAGGGGCGCCTGCGACGCTCGCAGGTCGACGCGCTCGTCTCGCAGGCGCAGCGCATCCAGCAGAAGTCACAGACGCTGCAGCCGCAGCAGCCGCCGCAGACCCAGGGCGGCGCAGTCGGCGGCGGCGACCCG
>Ga0335077_10010449_pt1 | contig 11555 bp, 10 predicted proteins | sample Lox_Sample_31_FD_207151 | JGI IMG/M metagenome (GOLD analysis project Ga0335077, IMG submission 207151) | Soil microbial communities from Loxahatchee National Wildlife Refuge, Florida, United States - Lox_Sample_3.1 | ecosystem: Environmental > Terrestrial > Soil > Wetlands | place: USA...
CGGCTCGCCACGCCTACGGACTCGACTTGCCCTTGGGGGCGCAATACCTCCACTACTGGAAAGGGGTACTGCACGGCGACCTGGGGCCCTCGGTTCGATTCAACCAGAGCGTGAGCAGCCTGATTGTGCAGCGCTATCCCTATACGCTGCAGCTGACGGTCGCGGCACTGGCGGTGGCCATATTGCTCTCCATTCCTGCCGGCGTCCGTTCCGCGCGGCGGCGCGACCGCTGGGACGACCGGGCGCTGAGTGTCGTGAGTCTTTTCGGATTGTCGTTTCCCAACTTCGCCCTTGGTCCGATCCTGATTTTGCTTTTTTCCATCAAGGTGGGATGGCTGCCGGTTTCCGGCGCAGGCACACTGGCAAATCTGGTGCTACCCGCTATTACCATGGGTGGGGCGCTGGCCGCGATCCTGACGCGCATGGTGCGCACATCGATGCTCGAGGAACTCAGCCAGGACTACGTACGCACCGCCCGCGCTAAAGGCTTGCCCGAGCGGACGGTGGTGTATCGCCATGCGTTGCGCAATGCCATGATCCCGGTGATCACGGTCCTGGGCTTGCAGTTCGGCGCCATGCTCGCCGGGGCCATCGTGACCGAAACGGTCTTCGCCTGGCCGGGCATTGGACGGCTTACCGTGCAGGCCATCGGCAATCGGGATTATTACCTGGTGCAGGGATGCATTCTGGCGATTGGACTCACCTATGTCGCAGTAAATTTTATGACGGATTTTCTGTACTCGGTGGTGAACCCGAGGATTAGGCAGTGAAGCGACCCGCTTTCTCTAATCCTGCCCGCGCGACCCTGGTTCAGCGATTTCGGCACGTTCAAATTGTGCGGCGAGGGGAAGTACCCTGAAACATTTCTTCTCGCGGGCAGACAGCCGCAGTGAAAAGCTGTAGGATTCGAAGACTTGTCCTCCCTCTCCATCTCGCTCCCCACCGCTGCCCGCCGCAATCCCCTTGCGGCGACGGGACTCGTGCTGATCCTCGTGTTCGTGGCATTTGCCCTCTTCGCTCCCTGGATCGCCCCCCAGGACCCCGCCCATATTGACCTGCCCATCCGCCTGGCGCGGCCTTCGTCTGCTCACTGGTGCGGCGCCGACGAACTTGGACGTGATATCCTCTCCCGCCTCATCCATGGCTCCCGCATCTCGATGCTGGTTGGAAGCTGCGTGGTAGCGGCTTCGCTCGCACTTGGGCTCGTCATCGGCTCGATCGCCGGATACTACGGCGGACGGATTGACCGCTTCATCAACGTGGTTTTGATGAATGCGTTTCTCTCTTTTCCGGGAATTCTGCTGGCAATTGCTTTCGTCGCGTTCCGCGGCCCGGGAATTTTCAATCTCGTGCTGGCGCTGTCGCTGGGAGGCTGGGTCGGCTATGCACGCCTGGTGCGCGCGCAGGTGTTAGCCGCGCGGGAACGCGAATACGTCGAGGCAGCGCGAGCCCTGGGCGCGAGTGATCTACGTATCATTCTCCGCCATATTCTCCCCAACATCATTCAGCCGGTAATTGTGCAGGCCGCCATCGGCATGGCAGGTGCGATCCTCGCTGAAGCCACCATGAGCTTCCTCGGGCTGGGCGTTCCGCCGCCTACGGCAAGCTGGGGAGCCATGTTGAATGATGCCCGTTCGCATCTTTTCGATGCCCCGCACCTGGTGATCTTCCCGGCATTGGCGGTCATGCTCGCGGTGCTGTCATTTAATTTTGTAGGGGATGCGCTGCGGGATCATCTGGATCCGCGGGCGCGCATCGAAGCCGGTTTGTAGCCCGCGTCCCGCCAGCAAATGGCAATGTGGCGCGGGCGCTCTCGCCCGCGAAGAAGGGCCGGATTTCGCCTGCGGCTTTTGCTCATCCAGGCCTTGTCCAGAATCCCTGGCCCGTTTCCCGATGGCGAGAATACCGCCCGAACAGCGGCCTACACCCGCTCCACGGCTAACGCCACACCCTGGCCTACTCCAACGCACATGGTCGCCAGCGCCCGCCGTCCGCCCGTTTTCTGCAACTGGTGCGCGGCCGTTAGCACCAGGCGGGCCCCGCTCATTCCGAGAGGGTGTCCCAAAGCAATCGCTCCTCCGTTCGGGTTGACGTGCGCGGCATCGTCGGACAAACCCAGTTGCCGCAGGCACTCGAGCGACTGGCTGGCGAACGCTTCATTCAGCTCGATCACATCGAAATCCGCGATCGAGAGCCCCAGCCGTACCATCAGTTTTTTCGTCGCAGGCACCGGCCCGATGCCCATGATCCGCGGTGGCACGCCCGCGCTGGCCATCCCCAGAATGCGCGCTCGCGGTTTGAGTCCAAACCTTCCGGCGGCCTCTTCAGACGCCACCAGCATCGCCGCAGCGCCATCGTTAACGCCCGAAGCATTCCCCGCGGTTACAGTTCCCGGAGTCCGCACAATCGGCTTTAGCTTCGCAAGAGCCTCGAGAGTTGTGTCTGGGCGAGGATGCTCGTCAGCCCCTACAACCGTCGTGGCTTTTTTACCTGCGATTTCAACCGGCACGATCTCTTCCGCAAAGAACCCCGCTGCCTGCGCCCGCGCGGCGCGTTGCTGGCTGCGCAGGGCAAATGCGTCCTGGTCTTCGCGCGACACATGAAACTCCTCGGCGACGTTCTCGCCTGTCTCCGGCATGGAGTCCACGCCGTACTGGGCTTTGAGCATCGGGTTCACAAATCGCCAGCCAATGGTAGTGTCATAGATTTCCACGCTTCGCTGGAATGGCGCCTCCGCTTTTCCCATCACAAAGGGTGCGCGCGACATGGACTCAACTCCGCCCGCGATGGCCAGTTCGATCTCTCCGGAAGCGACCGCGCGGGCGGCTGCACCAACAGCTTCCATGCCCGAAGCGCACAGCCGGTTGAAGGTCACTCCCGGCACCGAGTGTGGCAGACCCGCCAGCAGCAGTGCCATTCTGGCCACGTTGCGGTTATCCTCGCCCGCCTGGTTGGCGCACCCGAGATAAACTTCGTCGAGCTGCGTCCAGTCCATTCCAGGGTAGCGGCAGAGCAAAGAGCGGATCGGGACAGCGGCGAGGTCATCAGTGCGGACGCTGGCCAGCACCCCGCCAAATCTTCCAATCGGCGTACGCACCGCGTCACAAATGAAGGCGCTTCTCATAAGCTGTGAGAGTCTTGCCTGAGGCCATCATAAAGGACGTGCCCAGGCGGGCGCACGGGAACCTTCATCAGGGTCGCGGGGAACCGCCGCACAATCTTCATTTCTTGGGCCGCAGACGGGTACTTTCCTTCGGCAGTGCGCAAAACTGTGAAGCCTCGGCTAGCGCCCGCTCTAGGTTCGCCCCCATCTCGGCCAGTTCCGCGGGGCTCATGAGCGCCTGCATCCGTTCGAAGAGCTGCCGCTCCTCTTTGCGGATGTGCATGGCCAGCTTTTCGACGAACCTCTGCAGCCCTGGGGCATCGAGGGTCCGGGCAGTGGCTGCCGAAAATGACTCCCGAAGGACCGCGTGCTCGGCCAGGAGTTCGTCCACCAGCGGCTTCAGATCGTCGAAGCGCAAGGCAACGGGAAAAACCTCCTTCTCCTCCGCCGCAAAGTGAAAACAGATCTCATGTTCGAAATGCTGTTCGATTTCTGCCTGCCACGGCGCGGGATCGACTTCGCGTGCCTGCAGCGCCCGGTCCAGTCTGACGCACAAGGCCAGGGCATGCTGATGCTGATGAGAAAGCGCAACCAGGTTCTTATCGCGCAGCATAGCTTCATTATCCGCTGTTTGTAATCATGCCGAAATAATCGTGCAAGTGTAGCCTACCAGTCAGGATATCTGGCGCGAATCTGTTCATAGAGCGGCGAAGAGCTGCCGCGCTTTTTGTGGAAGAGAAGAGCGCCGGAACATGGAGGCTGTCAGCAGACGCGCCCCCGGCCAGGCCCCCCTCCGATCCTATTGCGGCTCGGTGAATAAACAACGCGCGCAGGCTTCTATTCACGAGAATTCAAACCCGCGATGACCGCTTGTCCGCACCCGGGGCGAAACCGGTGGAGCGGCGGAGCACGAGTTGCGTTTGCAACACGTATTCGGTGCCGTTGGGAGCCGGGATCTCACGCTGTACTTCGGCAAGGAGTGCCGAAAACGCTAAGCGTGCCAGTTCGGCTTGCGACATTTGAATCGTAGTCAGGGGCGGCAGCACAAACTGTGCCAGGCGGATGTCATCAAAGCCGATTACAGAAAGATCGTTTGGGATTGCGATTCCCTCTTCATAGCTCTTCCGCATAACGCCGATGGCGGTCATGTCGTTCGAGCAGACAACCGCGGTGGGGCGGGCACTTCGGGAAAGAACCTGCGTCAGCGCCGCCATACCCCCTTCCATGGTGTGGTTTCCTTCCACGATCAACTCCGGCGAGGGATCAAGCCCAATCTCTTCCATGGAGCGGACGAATGCCTGCTTGCGGGTAACGGCGGAACTGAGTGAGAGAGGCCCTGTGATGAATGCAATCCGTTCATGGCGCAATGCGGCCAGATGCTGCACTGCCTGTCGGATGCCATTGAAGTAGTCAATGCGAATGTTGCTCACTCGTGGGCGTGGGGGGCCCACGTCCACGAACACCAGCGGCACCTGGCGCAGCTTCAGATCTTCCAGCAGCACTTCCTCCATGCCGAAGGTCATGATGGCCACGCCCTCCACCCTGCGCTCGATCATCCGGCGGACCGCGGACTCCATGCGCTCCGGATCATTCACCGTGGATGTGAGGAGAATTTCATAGTGGTTCTGGACCGCGATGTTCTCGAAAACCTGAACGATCTCCGGAAAGAAAGGATTGGTGATCTCTGAAACGATAAGGCCAAAGATGCGGCTGCGCCCGGAAACCAGTGCTCGCGCTTGCGTATTGGGGTAGTAACCGAGTTCGTCCACCACGTTCCACACGCGCTTGGCTAATTGAGGGTTTACCGTCGGAACGCGATTGATCACCCGGGAGACGGTTGCAGTGGAGACGCGCGCACGCTTGGCAATCTGGCGGATATCCATGGAGGCGGGGAAACTGCGCGAGAAGGGATTCTACCACGGTAAACGTTTTCCCCGCTGGCCACCTCGGAAGACCCGGAAGTTCTGTCTGTCCCCGGGTTTCGTCGTCCGAGCTTCCGATCTATGGCAATCGCGCCGGCTGACTTACATTGTCCCTGACACGTTCTGTTGCCAACTTGGTTGCCATCTCTAAGGCTTGCGACGCATCGACTTTCACATCTGGTTCGACACCAGATCCCTCCCAGTTTGTTTTCGTCACGGGGTTTATGCCGCGCGCGAAGGGAACATCAATTTGAAAGTGATCGTCAAGCCGATGTCCCATAGTGGGGTGCGCTCCCCCACCTGTGACCTCGCCTACTATTGTCGCCCTCTTCAAAGCCTTAAGGTTATAGCTGAACTCCTCGGCACCGGAAAATGTCCTCTTGGACGTCAAGACGAACAGCGGCGTTGACGGAAGGCGATTTCCCGGTACGTAAGGCAAAGTCCAGTATTGGGTCGTGGAGTCCTCCTTCCGGTTATAAATGTCATCGAGATGGGTGGAGTCGTTGAAGAGGTAGCTTGTCAGAAAAGCTACCATCCTCGGGTCTCCCCCTCCGTTATCGCGAAGATCGAAAATCAGCGCGTCAACGTTTTCGAGGAAGCCCATGGCGGCGGATGCTGTCGCGCCGCAGGAGATTGGGTTGAAGAAGGCGTTGAACTTGAGATAACCGATATTGGACGGCAGGATGTCCGCCTTCTCGAATCCACAATTAGCACGTTTCAGCCAGGCCTGCATCTGCGGCGTATCCGCGTCAGGGGTTCGTTGTGCCTGTTCTTTAGGCAGTACCATGGGGAAAAAGTTGACGCGTAGGTGTTTGTCGTTGGTTAACTGTTGAAGATCCTTTGTCAGTAGTTCCGCAAACAAATCAGCGTCGGACTCGTTGTATGCACCTGCCTTTTGGCGAGTGTGGAGTGCAGCCTCGACTCGCTTGGCGGTTTCAGGGAATACGTAGTTTTCGTTCATTTGACTGATTACCGCATCAATGAGACGGGCACGTGTCGCCGCGTCGATTCGAAGCAACATGGCGCTCGCTTCTACACCTGGAGGGACTGCCTTCAGGACAAAATGCTTCACTGTCGGGGGCTCGTCTGTAGTCATCACCAGCTTCCCAACAGCGACAGTGGGGCTGGCCAATTCCTTCACGCGAAAGGCGAGTTGGCCAGGTTCGCCTTGGCTAACTTCGAGCAACTCAAAACCTCCCGTTTGTTTACGGAAAGCAAGGGTTGCATCAACTGGGCCGACAGGCCCGGTTCGATACCTCGCAGCATAAGCTTCCAAGCGAACCGCATCGGCCGCGTTGAACGCTTCCAGCCACGCATGGAGGGCCGTACCCGCCGGCGTGTCCGGGATCTTCGCGGATTGGGCCTGTGCTGTACCCAGACACGCAAGTAAGAGCAAGAGCGTTCGAATCGGCATACTGTCTCTCCAGCGCGCTACAGTCGTTGTCATTCCGCGACGCCCGCGGAACTATTGCGACATGCCTGACTGGGCAAACTCGCTATCAAACCTCACCTCTACTCGACTAACCACTTCGCACGGGCGACCCTCATACTGCAGTGGCCGATATGCCCATTGTTCGATCGCAGATTGTGCAGCGCTGGTGAAAGGCATCGGTCCGGAGGTTCGTAGAACCTTCACTGATCCGCCCCGGGAGACTCGGTATTCGACGAATACCGACGCCGTGCCTCGGGTATTTGTTCCGTGGGGATACTCCGGCAGCACACGCCGAACAATGAAGGCTTCCAATGCCCGGCCCGGCCAGACTCGGCGTTCAATATCCCCCTGACGATATCTAGCCCCGATGTCTGGGAGCGGCAGGAAATTGATTCCTACACCATCAGCAACGTAAAGGCGAATTGCATCTCCTTGAGCGGACGTCGTAAGCGGCAGAGACGAGTACAAGGTCAATGCGTCTGGAAAAACGCGAGCGTCGGTAACCACGGGAGGGGCCTCCGGGGCGGGCGGAGGTATGGGCGCAACGGAAACCTGCAAAGGCATCGGAGTTACACTGAATGCTGCCCAGAGGATCAGAGTCACCATCAGTGCATGTGAAGTCAGCGAGATGATGACGGGCAGGCGCATCGTCTGGGACACCGGTGCCCATACGAGGCTGGCATCTGAGGCAGTCGCACGCACTCGGAGTACGTCCCCAATTATGTTGAACACGTCTCCTAGGGATGGAGAAATGTCGTCGAGAAGCGCATCGAATTCGGCGCCGTAGCGATTGCGCCATCTTGGGGGATACAACCGCGCCGCCCAACGGATCAGGGGTCTCATGCTTCTCTCATTCGTCGATTTCCTGTCCGCACAACTTGTCCCAACAGCGCCAGCTGCTCCTTCAGATGCTTACTGCCCTCGGCAGTAATCCGATACGGCTGCCTGCGGGACTCTGACTTGACAGCCCGAATCCAGCCGCATCCCTCAAGGCGGCAGATCGCGCCATACAAGGTGCCAGGGCCAAGGCGGATGCCCGCGAAGACCTGGATATCTTCCATGATTGCGTAGCCGTGCTTGTCGCCGTCGGCCAGACTTGCGAGAATTAAAATGGTTGGATCTTGCATGTTACTACGTCTCGCGTAATAACGTACCGCGTAGTAGTCTGTTTCGTCAACTCTGGGTTTGCCAGATTTCGCGCTTGTTGCCATGCTTTTGACAAAGCTATCTCGCAGTGGCCGGCTCAACGCCGGTTTTGGCTTGAGGGGCGTTTGAGGCCAGGTCGGACTGAGTAAGAATCCGGAAACCTGGGGACAGACGGGACGTTCACCTGTTTTTGCGATGGAGGCTGGGGTACGGTCCGGCTGTCCTTCTTTCCCACTCAAGCCAAAACCGCGCTTGAGTGGCCCACACGCCCCACCCTTTACAGGCACCTTACTTGATTCCCTGTACGCACTCCTTGGGATCGATTACGCCAAGATTCTTGACGACCTCCAGTTTGCCGCTCTTCACCTGGGCGATGTACATGTTCATTCGAACGTGATGCTGGCCGGGCACCATTTCCGCCGGGCCGCCGGGTCCCTGCGCGAGCTTGGCGTGGTCCAACGCCCGGATCACATCTTCCTGCTTGAGCGAGCCTGCCTCTCTCACCGCAGCTTCCCAGAGTTTCAGGCCCCGATACATGCCCGTGGACGCACTGCCGGCAGTGAACTTGGCGCTGCCCGGATAGAGCCGGTTGTATTGATTGAGCAGCTCCTGACTGAGCGGATCGCTCACGTTCTGGTAGTAGTCAAGGCAGCCGTATGCACCCTCGACGTGTGCCGCCGGGAAGAAACTGGCAAAGTTTTCTTCGAAGTAGGTGCACACCAGGTGTCCGCCTCGCTGCGTGAAGCCCGAGTTGTAAAGCTGCTCCAGGAATGGCCCCACTCCAGGTGGAACCGTCGTGTTGAATACCACCTCGGCGCCACTGGACATGATTTTCTTGATGGTAGCTGCATAGTCCGTATGATCGAGGGCAAAGTACTCCTCCCCGACGACCGAGCCGCCGTTGGCGACGGCCACTTCACGCAGTTTCTTGTTCATGACGTGCGGCCAGACGTAGTCGGCCGAAGGGCAGTAGAACCTCTTCGCCCCGGTCTTCTGCATCAGCCAGGGGATCAGCGGCTCCACCTGCTGGGCCGGCACCGGGCCAGTGCAAAAGATAAGCGGGTCGCACTCCTGTCCCTCATATTGCTCCGGGTAGATGTAGAGCTTCTTGCCCTCCACCACCGCCGGGCCTTTGATCGCCTGCCGCGTGGAGCTGTAGATGCCTCCCAGGATCACGTCAACCTTATCCTGCTGGACGAGTTTCTTGGCTTTGGCTTCCGCAACACTGTCGGTCGTTGCACTGTCTTCAAGATGCAGACTGATCTGCCGGCCCAGCAGGCCACCCTTGGCATTGATGTCGTCGGTCACCATCCTGGCAACGTTCGCGTTCGCGATACCTAAAAAAGAGAGCGGACCCGTCATGTCCGTAATCACACCGACCTTGATGGGTTGGCCTGCAGAAGTCGACGCATTCATCGCACAGTCTCCTTTCAATGGGGGACACCATACAGGACCCTTCCCCATCTTTCAATGGCGCATACCGCGGGGCTCATTCCACCACCGTGTCGGCTGCGAGCCCGCCGGGCAGACTTGGAAGCGGGCGGCCGGCGACTCGGCCAATTTTGGCTGGCTTCGATTCCAGGCGTAATTCAGTGCTGCGCGGCGGCGGGCGGCGCGAGCAGCGGGATCCTGCAGCCGGCGCCGAACCCCATCGATTGATAGAGAGGCCGGCCCATGTCTGAAGCATGCAGCACCATGCGGCGTTTTCCCATCCCCGTCTGTCCCTGTTCGATGGCCTTCCGCATCACTGCCTCCGCATATCCCTTGCCGTGTTCTTCCGGCATGGTAGCGACCAGCGCAATGTACATCGCTCCCTCAATCGGCAGCGCGGCTGTCGAAGAAACCGCCTTGCCATCGCGATAGCCCACGTAGCCATAGCTGTCGGCGTTCCACAGCTGCAGATTGCACAGGCACTCCCACATCTCCGGAGGCATCTGGTAAGCGTGGGCGTTGATCATCGCCAGATCGCGGGCCGTCGCATCGTCCTGGACCCTTCGATACTCCAGTGCCAGTGACGGCCGCCGCGGGGGCAACAGCTCGTCCGCCGCCATGCCGGTCATATTGAGTACGAAGGTGAACCCCTCTTCCTCGGCAATCGCCTGCCAGTCTTCAGGAACCCAGTCCTCGCATAGGCCGATAATCGAGGGATGCGGACAAGCTTTGGCTCTTCGCTGCATGGTCGCCAGCATGCCTCGCAGCTCAGCCGCGCTCGCCGCCGGCCGTTCCTGAAACGAGATGTTGAAGAATGAGAGCGGGATGTTCGCGAAGGTCGACGCTACCCCCTCCACGCGCTGGAAATCGGAACCCGCGAATCGCCCCGACATCAGCTTCCACGCATCTATCACGGTCTTTACGTTGTCATCGCTGGAGATCATGGTGAGTTCCGCCTCGAAATTTTATAGGACTCTACGAACTCCGGGGGCGGTCCCTGTATTTCTGCCCGTGTTGAAAAGGAGATTCTAAATCTACGTACGGTCTTTCCAATAGTTGGGCTTGCGACTGGTGTGGGCTACTGGCGGGTGGGCGGGTGGCCCATCTTTCTGCTTGAAGTATCACTATGGAAACGAGCACTCTGTGTCAATCTGGGGTGCCCCACCTTTCGCGGTGTTCGAAAGGTGGGACCCAGCTCGAAGCCACGGCATTAGAGAAGCAACCATGCAGGGTTTGTGGCATCCCACCCTAGCCGCACAGAACGCGGCTAGGATGGGGCACCCGTCAGTTAGTAAGAGGGCGAGAAAACACTAAGGTGGGCCACCCGCCCACCTACGGCATCATGACTTATTTGTACGACGCGCTAGGACGAACCTGCCTTATTGTTCCCCAAGACGTACGGTCCCTCTCTCGCCCGCTTCGCGAGCGAGCTCGGGATGACAATCGTGGTTGCGAACGCTTGCGGTCGGCATCAGGGAACAAAAGATTAGAATGGGCGCGAACCTGGGGCACCAGAGCAAACCGTTCTAATTTCGCGATTGGGCGCTCATTCAGCGCTGGTCGTGTCCAAATGAACGTTCTTTAGTTCCTTGATCTGCGTGATAGCAATCGCGCGAGTTCCTTTTCGCTCAAATACGGCGCCGGCCGCTTGCACATACTTGCCGACGAACGGCATCATCTTTTCACGCTGGTCGGAATCGGGCATATCCGCAGAGATTGGGAAATAGATGAACCCGTCCTTGGTGAGGATGATGATCGGTGAGCCGTGCCTAACGCAATCCAGGGTGCACTTCAAATCAAAGTTGGTGGCGGTCCCCGCCGGATTTTGGACGGGACAAGCGAGGTCGCGAACGGTGCCCTCGATGGTCATCGTCTTCGCGTTGGGATCCATCTTAGTACCCTGACGCGCTAGCACCGGACCGAGCAGCGATACGCTAATCGCAGTCGCAAACACAGCACGGAACAAAGTGGAGCACTTCATAAGCCTCCTTGGCTGCGCAACTCCCAAAGTGGCAGGAATCTACACCACATCTGCCGCCGCAAGCAACCCCTCGCGTCCCCGAAACACTCGCATACAGCGGTGGGTGGCCCAAGCCGCGGGGCGGGTTGGCCCACTCAAGCGCGGGTTTCGCTTGAGTGGGCAGTTGGTCAGGTCCGATTTCGAGATGCAAGGGGCTGAGCGCTTCGGGTGTTGAAATGCCGGGTGCCCCAGATCTCGAACCCGAAGCATAGCTCTCGCCGCCCAACCACCGTGTCCGACTTACAAAGAGGGTGCCCCACGGCTCGCGGTTTTCGAGACGTGGGCTTCTCCAGTGGCAGACCACTCCGAGGTCAAGCTACGCGCGTCAAGCAAGATTTTCGAGATGAAGCCGGCTGCATAATGGTCCCCCATCGCCGTGCCGCTGCACGCACCCAGGTCTCGAACACCGCGAGACCTGGGCTACCCCAAACCCAGAAGGGCTGGCCCAGGAATTCCACTTCGGCGGGAGACCTGGGCCACCCGCCCTTCAGTAAGGTTAAG
>Ga0335077_10010450_pt1 | contig 11554 bp, 11 predicted proteins | sample Lox_Sample_31_FD_207151 | JGI IMG/M metagenome (GOLD analysis project Ga0335077, IMG submission 207151) | Soil microbial communities from Loxahatchee National Wildlife Refuge, Florida, United States - Lox_Sample_3.1 | ecosystem: Environmental > Terrestrial > Soil > Wetlands | place: USA...
GGCGGAGTCCTCGAAGCGAGGAATCTCTCTGAAATCGCGAAGGGGAATCTCCTCTGCCGGCAGTTCGCGCAAGGAAGCTTTGGAATTTTCGGAATAGAGTCTCGGACTTTCCACTCCGCTAAATCGTCGCGAACTGCGACCGCCGGCCTTTGGCGTATTCGTTCAATGCCGCGTTCGCGCTCGTGATTGTACTCAGCGCATCCGCAACAGCCGGCAGGTCGCTTCCCCGCAGAACGAAATACATCTCGTCTTCACCGAGGCCGGTGTACACGCGGTTGCCGATGCACCCGAGACTCAGAATGGATCCATGTTGCAACGAAGCAGGCAGCGCCATGCAGGTCGGGCGGCCCAGTGTCGGCGCGCCGCTCGCCACCCCCGCGCGTCCTGACGCTTCGTTCAAAAGCATGGCGCCGCTCGGCTTACACGCAAAAAGCACCACATCGGGCGCGACCGGCGTTTCTCCAAGAGGCGCGTAAAGTATCGCTGCGGGAGCCTTCGAAAGGCGGGGAATCTGCGGCACCTCCTCCGGTTTCACGTAGCCGAGTTCGAACATCATTTTCAAGGTTTGTTCCGTTTCCGGGGCGCGTTCCGGCGACAGCGCGATATTGTGCGTGTACGCTCCCACCGCGCAATTAAAGTGGTTTTCGGGCATGGTGTAGAAGATCTGTCCGGCTGCAGCAAGTCGCCAGAAACTGCAACTCGAAGGTTCCGTTCCCTCAAATCGCGCTACTCCCGCTGGCGGCTCGTTCAGGAACGATACGGCCACCGGCCGCCGCGACGGCTTCACCGCCGCGTCAATCTTCCTTTCCAATTCCTTCCAGTCTGTCGGGTTGCTCATGGACTCTGCTCCTCCGTTCGGACGGACCTGCGAGCATAACACGAGGGAAAGTAGACGTTCGAACCGGTGCCGTGCCGTTCGAAAGGCCCATTTTAGGCGGCGATTCGCGGGGTAACACAAAAAAATCCGCATTTTTCGCGTGTTTTTCGCGATTTGCCCTTGCGTTCCCAGGTCGCGTTCGCTATAGTCTCGTGCGGCCCGCATCTTTTCGCTAGCAAACAGGGGTAGGGAAAAGCTTCGCGGCCGGTCCCGAGCCTTCGGGACAGAAAGAAAATTCAGGAGGATAAGCAGACTAGATGGCAGCCAAGCCAATGAGCAAGACCAAGATCGTGTCGCACCTTGCCGAAAAGTGCGGTACGCCGAAGAAAACCGCAGCATTGTTTTTCGAGGAACTCTTCAAGCTTGCGGTGAAAGAGTGCAAGGGCGGCGCGGGCAAGTTCGTCATCCCAGGGATCGGCCGCGCCGTGAAAGCGCACCGCAAGGCGCGCATGGGACGTAACCCGCAGACAGGCGAACAGATCAAGATCAAGGCGAAGACTGTGGTGCGCCTGCGTCCCTCGAAGGCGTTTAAGGACGCCATTCTGAAGTAGATTCCTCGGGCGAGGAATTTTCATCGGAATTTGCCCCCGAACGTCCGCGAATGCGGACGGGCGGGGGCTTTTCTCTTTATTGAATCAATTTCCCGCAGAGCTGCGGGGCCCGCCGGACTGTCCCAGTCAATTAAAGTGTGCGAACGTAAGCAACGACGTCCTTGATCTGCTTTTCATCGAGGACATCCTTGAAAGGAGGCATGAGCGAGTCGCCGGTCTCGATCCACTTGGTGAGAGTTTCATCGGTGACTTTGTTGTTGTTCACGCTGAAGGTGCCGCGTTTGTTGAGGCCCTTGAGACCGGGACCGATTTTTCTGGCGGCGCTGGTGTCGAAATGGCAGATCGAGCATTTTTCCTGGAAAATGCCCTTGCCGCGAGCGATGGCGGCCGTGTCGTGCACGGGAGCCTTGGTATTCCCGGCGGGATTTGGATGCGCGAGCATCGCGCCAGCGAAGCTAAAAGTTGCGATTCCCAGGACGGCAAGAGTGCGATTCACGATTCTCTCCTGACTGGTCATTTGTACTGAAAGTTCATTGTCCCCGTTTACGGCGAGAATTGCCACTTTTAAGCCCGGCAGAAAGTACAGGTTCCCTCCTGGCACCATCGGGACTTTCGTACCGTTCCCAGGGAGCGCGCAGCGTGATATTGAAGTTGTCCATGGACCAGGAAACTCTGACGAGAGCTTGGGAAATCTTGCAGGACGCCTACCAGGCACAGATGGAAGGGGACTACGACCGGGCCGAGGAGCTGTACCAGTCTTCTTTGGAGCTGCATCCGACGGCGGAAGCGCATACTTTTCTCGGCTGGACGTATCATTTTCAGGGGCGGCTGGAAGAAGCGATCGCGGAGTGCAAGCGGGCGATCGAAGTGGACCCGGATTTCGGAAATCCGTACAACGACATTGGCGCATACTTGATCGAACTGGGGCATTTCGAGGAAGCGGTTCCGTGGCTGGAGCAAGCGGTGGAAGCGAAGCGCTACGAGCCGCGGCACTTTCCTCATTACAATCTGGGCCGCGCGTACCTGGGCATGGAAATGTACAGCCAGGCGATGCGCTGCTTCCAGGAAGCGCTGAACGTGGAACCGCGCTATGCTCTGGCGCGACAAGCGCTGGCTTCGCTGCGAAGAATGGTGAATTGACTGCAGAAGCGGCCGATTCCAACCAGCTTGAATCCGGTCTGTGCCTCTCTTCAGGATTGAAATTCCAAAGCTCATTGCCCGGGAACTCCCGCTTGCCTGCCGGGTTTGACGATCAGGTCGTAAATCCATAACAAAAGAGTGGTAAGGACGCCGACGGCGGTGATGGCCCACCAGGCACGGGCGGGGTGGTGCAGCACTTCGCCGAAATGGTGCATGACGCGGCCGCCAAACCAGCCTCCAACCAAAGAACCGATGCCGATGGGCAAGAAAGCGAACCCCATGTAAGTGCCCTGCTGGCCGGGAGGGGCGAGGCGCGAAATGTACTCGTAATAGCGCGGCTGGTGAATGATTTCGCCCATGGCAAGAACAATGATGGAAGCGACGCAGGCCCAGAGCGTGCGAACGTGCGCCAGGATGAGCCAGGAAAGCGAAGTGATGAGCGTGCCGAGGATGATGGCGCGGAAGGCAGGGATTTTCTTAGTGAGATAGTTCACGAGGACCGTGAAGCAGATCACGCAGAGGCCGTCGGTGATGAGGATAAGTTCGACGTCGGCGCGGGGGTTGATGTAGGCGTGAATATAACCGGGAAGGGAGATGTACTGCTGCCAGAAAACGATCCAATAACCCGTGAAGATGAGCAGGAAGGCCATGAATTTGGGATTTCCGGCGACAGTGAGGAAGTTGCGGAACGTGGCGCCAATGCTGGGAGCAGGGGTGCCCACGGTTTGTTTCGGTTCGCGGAAGAAAAAGAGGACGGCGAAAAACATGAGAAAAACGCAGAGCGCGGCGATGCGGAAGACGTTTTCGACGCCGAGATGGCGATGCGCCCAGGAAGCGACGTAGGGACCGGCGGCGCCACCGATGTTGACCATGGTGTAGTAGATGGAGTAGCCGAGAGAGCGAACTTTTTCGCTGGAAGCGCGGGCGGTGGTGCCGACGACGCTGGGCTTAACCAGAGAAATGCCGAGAGCGGGAAGAATCAGGATGAAACCAACGAAGATGCTGAGAGGAACGGCGGAACGGACAGGAGCGAGCCAGGGCGCGCTGATGGAACCGAGGAGGAAATACGCGCAAGTGAGAATAAGGTAGGCGAGAGAGAGCGCGCGGCGAAAGCCGAGACGGTCCGCGGCGGCTCCGCCAAAGATGGCGAGAAACCAGACCATGCCGCCGAAGATTCCCGTGAGTGTGCCGGTTTGTTCGGTGGGGAAGCTAAGGCGCTCATGCAGATAATTGGCGAGGGAGGCGAAGGCGCCGTAGTAGGAGAGGCGCTCGAAGATTTCGGAAATGTTGGCGACCCAGAAAGGACGCTCGAAGCCGGAGCGGACGTCTTCGAGTTTTTGGCTAAGGCTCATGCAGCCCCCTGAATGAGGTGGGGGGATTGTATCGGAAGAAAGTGGCGAGTGACGAGCGACGAGTTCCTTATTGGAATAGACAGGACCCCCACCCCCGGTGTTTTTGGGCAAGAGTGCGCAAGTGATTGAAAGAAAAGGACTTTCGGGAAAATTTCACTATGCGAGAGTGAACAAAGAGTGCGGAAGAGCTTGAAAGGAAAGGACTTGGGTGGACAGAAGGATCCCTCGCCGCGCCGCTCCTTAAGGCTCGCATCCTCGCCGGATGCACGGTAACGGATGCATTCTTTGCCTGTGTGGCAAGCAATGGACTTAGCAAAGAGTTGCAGATCGAGAGTTGAACGTTCAAGGAGAAAACAGGAGCGAAGAAAAGTCTCAGAGCCGCGGGTGGGGCAGGGAGGAGAAAAGCGAACGGACACGAGGCAAACTCCGATGTGCTCCACCGCCGCACTACGGATAATAACTCAAAAGTATAGATGTGTCAAGAGGTACCTAAACTCTTTCGAGCGGGAACGCGAGTGACGACGGGAGTCAGGGGAACAGATTTGCCGGGAGGCCCGGTTAAGAAGTTGGAGAGGCGGGCGCGGTGGAGGCCCACTGGGTCATGGGGTGGCGGGCGCCGCAATCAAGGCAGGCGGTGACGGGGAATTGGGTAGAGCAGGAAGGGCAGACCGCTTGCGTTTCAAAGGTATCGAACGGGGTGCGGCACTTGCCGCAGAGCCAGTATTGTCCGATGACCGGGGATGCCTTGCAGTCTGGACAGGCGAAGCCAGCACGACGAGGCGCTTTTGCAAGACGGAGTAGGGCGCGAGCGTGTTGGAGGCCGCTCCAACAGTTCATGAGAATGAACACCGCGAGAATGCCAAACCAGACGGATTGCCACCACAGGGCGAGGGCGATGAGTCCAGCCACGCCAGCGAAACCGATGATGGTGGCTACCAGCAAGCTGCGGGCACGCCCGATGACAAACCAGAGAAGAGAACGAAGAATCTGGCCGCCATCCAGCGGATAGACGGGCAGCATATTGAACACGAGCAAGCCGGCGTTGATGACCCAGACCGCGCGAAAAAACGCATGCAGATTCGGCATCGCGGCAAGCCAGGGCGCGTAGTGGTTCAATACGAGTGGCGCCGAGAGGATGGGTATGAACGCCACGTTGACAAGGGGGCCGGCAGCGATGCTCCAGAGAGTGGCGCCGGGTCGAGGAGGGGGACTTACATAGGCGACACCGCCGAGGGGCCACAGGACGATCTGATTCGCAGTTCCACCGACCTGGCGGCAGGCCAGAGCGTGCCCGAATTCATGAATTCCCACGATCAGAAACAGCGCCAGATACTCGAAGACATTCCAATAGATCGAAGAATAGGCAGTGGTGCGCTCGCTGATCTCAATGGCAGCGACGAGGAACCAGGACCAGTGCAAGAAGAGATCAATTCCGGCGAAGCGGAAGAGATGGATGGCCCCTTTGCGAAGGGAAGTCATACGGCGAGATGTCCTTTGACAGCGCGAATCTTGAAAGCTGAGCTTGATTGCCGATCTACTGATTCATTTTCCCATGTTTGTACACAGTGCAACGCGTCGAAGCGGGAGGCGACTGCGCAACGGATAACCCAAGAAAAGAACAGGCGAAGGTTTTACATGCCGTGTTTGGCGGGGATGTCCACGTTGAAGTAGATGACGCGCTCTTCCGTTGAAGCGGGATTGTTCAGGGTGAGGGCATCGTAGTAGTGGCCATTCTTATGCATGTAGGATTGCTTTTTGGGAAGGCCAAGGCCCATGAAGCGGAGCAGGAGGTATTCCTCATCCACGTCAATCACTTCAAAGGCGGTTTCCGGAGTTTTTCCGTCGCCGGAAGCAGTGATGGATTTCAAGAGATTCTGCAGGACGAATTTGTGGAAGTCCGCGCGCTCGGGATTTTTGAGTTCTCTATATGCCACATACTCAACGAAATGGGCGTCCATATCCACGAAGTTTGAAACGAGGACAGTGTCGGCGTTTTGAATGGCTTTGGCGAAATCCTTGTTGTTGAGGGCTTGCCGCATGGCTTTCTTTTGATCCGTAGTGTCCGGGCCGTTGGTAAAATCAGATGATTCGGAATAAGCGAGGCGCAATTCCCGGAAGTTGACGGTCTGGTCGCCTTTTTTGACGCGCTCCACCAGAGTCTGGTAATTGCTGGCGGATTTAGGTTTGTCTTGGGCGGAGGAGAGGAAGGGCGTTGCGGACAACAAGATGCAAATAAGGGATGTGGTGAGTCGCATCTGATCTTCGGAATCCGAAAGCAATTCGCTTGGCAGGATTGTAACAGGCTCTGGTCCCTATCTGCGGAAACCGAATGAGGCGGACCAAGAACTTACGGACCGTCATATCGAACCGAAAGTGCGGAAGAGAAAAGTGCTGCGAGCGTCCGGCAAGAGCGGCTTGCCATTGAAGGATGCTGCGCCATTCTCGTACCCGCCGACGACGTACTTCCATCCGAAGAGCGTTCCGCCGCTGAGACGGATGCTGTATGACTTTCCGGGCGACACTTGAACGCCGCCGTTCGGAAAGATGAAGCGCACATGTTCAAAGTCGGGGGCGGGCACGGTCTTTGTGGCAACGGCGATTGAATTGCCATCAGCATCCAGGACGGTTAGTTCAAGAGTGTCCTCGGGGGGACCCGGATTGGCCAAGATGAGATCTACTTCGACCGCGGTAAGCCTCGGGAGCGACGGGGTGAACGTTTGCTGAACGTTGTTCACGAGATTTGTCCACGCATTCTTCCACAACGCAGTATTTGTCTGATCCTGAGTCATCGATGCCGCAGTGGAATTCCGCTGACGGACGAGCTGGAGGCCAGGATCGGAATTTGGATTTTCGCCATCGAGGTTCCAGAGGCGGGCTTCGTCCGGGCCAGTAATGTTCAGACGGAATCTGACGTTGTGGTCGGTTTCGGAACATGCATGACACTTGCGATGCTCGACTTCGAAAGTAAGCGTATTGCCAATCAGATGCGGCGCGCGCACTGGCAAAGGAGGATCTGCGGAGGCCCGCCAATGGCCATTCGGGCCGCTGCGATCCTGAAAATAGAAAACGATCGTGCCGGCGAGCTTGCCGCCGACGTCATCAAGCTGGAGATCCACGGCCGGCAGATCATTCATCCGTCCTTGCCAGATTCCAGCGAGGGAAGAGTCGGCCTGGGCTTCTGCGGGTGATCGAGGGACGGTGAATGCCGCAAGACCTGCAAGCACGATGAGGGGGAGGACCTTTTTGTTCGTCATGTTTCGACTCCTTACTAAGTTCTAGGCGTGTTCGCGAGGGCGGCGGTGGCGAGAGTACCGCCGAGGCCCATGGTTTCGACGGCGGAAGAAGGGACGATGACCATGGAGCCGCGTTCCTTAATGGCCTCGTAGAGCATGTTCATGGCGCGGAGATGCAGGGCGACGGGATTATTCTGGTAGGTGAGAGCGGCCTGGGAGAATTTGTCGGAGATTTCGGTTTCGGCCTGGCCGAGGATGTTGCGGGCCTGGCGCTCGCGTTCGGCCTGAGCCTGGCGGGACATGGCGTCTTCGAGGGCTTGCGGGATGCGGACATCGCGGATTTCGACGGACTGCACGGTAATGCCCCAGGGATTGGTTTTTTCGTCGAGGATACGCTGAAGTTCGCGGCCGAGAGACTCGCGTTCGGTGATCATTTGCGCGAGTTCGTGGCGGCCGATGGATTCGCGAAGGCCGGTTTGCGCGCTCATGGTGATGGCCTGAACGAAATCCTGAACTTCGAGGATGGATTTTTCCGCGTTCCACACCATCCAGAAGACGATGGCGTCCACGTTGACGGGAACGGTGTCGCGAGTGAGCGTGGATTCAGCGGTGACACTGGCGGTGCGGACGCGCTGGTCCACGAAGCGGCTGAGACGGTCCACTATAGGGATGATGTGGAACCAGCCTGGACCGCGAAGGCCCACGAAGCGGCCGAGGCGGAGGACGGCGACTTTTTCCCATTGATCGGCGATCTTGATAGCAAAGAGAAAATAGACGCCGATGATTGCGCCCGCAATGAGCGGGAATCGGCTTCCAAGCACGAACGACAGGGCGAGACCCGCGCTCACGGAGACGAAGAACAGGGCGATGGCGATCCCACTGATTGGAGTTTTTTCACGTTCCCACAACATAGCAGTCACCTCTTCTTTCTTCCTGCTTCGGATGGTGAAGCCTGCAACTGCTCGAGCAATTCCTCGACGGTGAAACCGGCGGAACCGGCGCGCGCGACACATTCAGCGGCGAGCTGGCCGAGATGGCGCTGGCGTTCGGCCTCGTCGCGCTGAACTTTCTGTTGGCTGATAAAGGTGCCGGTGCCCTGCTGAGTTTCGAGAATGCCGCGAATCTCCAGCTCGCGATAAGCGCGGATGACAGTGTTGGGATTGATGGAAAGATCCACGGCGAGTTGGCGGACAGTAGGGAGCTGGTCTCCAGGGGCGAGCGCGGAAGAAGCAATGCCGCCGAGGACCTGGTCAATGATCTGGCGGTAGACTGGGACGCCGGAACGGAGATCGAGGCGGAAGAGGAAGGAGCGGCGAGACTGGAGAGCGGCATTCATGCAGCACAATAATGTACTAGAATTCTAGTACAGTCAAGAACTATTTTGAAGATTTTGACAAGCGATGCCACGGTTCCTGGAAGGCGCCGATTTTAGGGATTCAACAAACTATTGGAAGAGCTGCTTCGTCTGAAGGTGGAGAGGGATAAGGCATGACTACGCTCTGGCATGACCTGCGACATGGGTTGAGGCAGCTCCGGCGCAGTCCGGGGTTTGCAGCCATTGCCATACTGACGATTGCGCTGGGGATCGGCGCGAACACGGCTATTTTCAGCATCGTGTACGCCACGCTGCTGGCGCCTCTTCCGTTCAATAATCCCGATCAGATCGTGGTGGTGTGGTCGAAGATCCAAGGAAACCGGAACGGAGTGGCGGCAGGAGATTTTCTGGACTGGAAACGGGAGAGTACTGCTTTCCAAGGGCTGGCGGCGTGGACGGAAACGAACGTGAATCTGGCGACGGCGAACCGGCCGGAGATGATCGATGGGAGGCTGACGACGCCGGGATTCATGGAAGTGATGGGGCAGCCGTTCCTGATCGGAAGGGATTTTTTGCCGGAGGAAGGCGAGGTCGGAAGGGACCACGAGGTGATCTTGTGCAATGCGCTCTGGAAAGAGAGATTTAACAGCGACGGGAACATTTTGGGCAAGACGATTCAGATGAATGGAGAGCCCTATACCGTGGTCGGAGTGCTGGCGCCGGGGGCGACGGACCGACTGCAAAACCGCTTGTATCTTCCGCTGGCGTTCAAGCCCGACCAGATCAACCACGATTTTCACTGGCTGCTGGTGATGGGAAGATTGAAGCCGGGAGTGACGATCGCGCAGGCGAATGCGGATATGGATGCGGTGACGAAGCATATCGCGCAGGTGTATCCGAAGTCGGACCAGGGATGGGGAGCGAGTGTAGAGCCGCTGCAGAATGATTTTCTCGACCGGGACGTGATTCGCGCACTCTGGCTTCTGCTGGGCGCCGTGGGATTCGTGCTGCTCATCGCGTGCGCGAACGTGGCAAATTTGCTGCTCGCTCGCGGGGCGACGAGACAAAGGGAAGTCGCGGTAAGGGCATCCGTGGGAGCGGGACGATGGCAGCTGTTTCGCCAATTCCTGACGGAAAGTCTGGCTCTGGCGCTTTTAGGAGGTGCGGCAGGAGTCGGGCTTGCCCTGGGCTTGCTCAAATTGATCGTCTCCATGATGCCGCCGTTCACTCTGCCTTCGGAGGCGGACGTAAGCCTGAACCTTCCGGTGCTGCTGTTCACACTGGGGGCGTCGCTGCTGGCAGGCGTGCTGTTTGGGTGCGTTCCGGCGTGGCAGGCGATGAGGCTGAACCTAAACGAAGTGCTGAAGGAGGGAGGCAGAGCTGCGGTCGGAGCGGGCCGGCACGGTTTGCGCAGGTCGCTGGTGGTGGCGGAGTTCGCGCTGGCGCTCAGTCTATTGGCGGGAGGAGGGTTGGCGATTCACAGCTTGTGGAATGTTGCGCACGTGGATCTGGGTTTTCGTTCGGATCACCTGCTGACGTTCAGCTTGCCCGTTCCGGACGGGAGGCTAAAGGACGGGCCGGCGGTGATCGCGTTTTACAGGACAATATTGGAAAAAATCCGGGCGATTCCGGGAGTATCGAGCGTATCGGCTTCGGAAGGGATGCCGCTCGAAGGCACGAATTTCGGAATGCCGTTTCAGATTGCGGGCAAGGAAGTGAGCGACATGTCGAAACGACCCGGCGCCGGATTCAACATGGTTACGCCGGATTTTTTCAACGTATTCGGGATACGCATGGATCAGGGCCGAGCGATCAACGATCAAGACCTGGCCGGTGGAGTGAACGTGGCGGTGGTGAACGAATCGTTCGCGAAGAAGTTTTTTTCGGGCGTGGATCCGCTGAGGCAGCGAATCCTGGTGGAAGAATTGATTCCAGGCGTAACTAAACTGGGGCCTCCGATTTCGTGGCAGATCGTGGGCGTCTATCACAACGTGAAGAATGGCGGACCGCGAGGAGACGGGTTCCCGGAAATTGACGTGCCGTTTTGGCAGAGTCCGTGGCCGCAGGCGCAAATGGCGGTGCGTGCGACGGTCGAGCCCGGAGTGCTGAGCAAAAGCATTGCTGACGCGGTGCAATCCGTTGATCCGAACCTGCCGCTCGGAGACGTGAAAACGATGGACCAGATCATGAATCAATCCTTGTCTGGAGACCGGTTCACGGCGTTTCTGTTCGGGGGATTCGCGGGATTCGCGCTGGTGCTGGCGGCGCTGGGAATCTATGGCGTGATGTCGTTTGCGGTGGCGCAGCGGACGCATGAGATTGGATTGCGGATGGCATTAGGGGCCGGGACAGGAAGAGTGCTGAAACTGATTCTGCGCGAGGGAATGCTGCTCGCGGGATTGGGATTGCTGATCGGCCTGGGCGGCGCCTATTTTGTGGGACGAGGAATGCATACTTTGTTTTACGACATTGGCACGATTGACGCGGCAGCCTTCAGCGCCGTGGCTCTGCTGCTTCTCGTTTCCGCGTTGCTGGCGTGTTACATTCCAGCCTTGCGAGCGGCGCGAGTGGATCCCATGCAGGCGCTGCGCGAAGAATGATGTGGGCGGATTAAAACCGGGCGGGTAGTTCATAGCAGATCCCTTCGAGAGAGCGCGAGGCGCCGGCAAGCCTTATAATCACGGCCATGAACGAGGCTCAATTCCAGGGCGGCCGCGCATCCGCCACAGGTCCGGGCAAGCAGGAACCGCATCTCCGGATCCACTGCGTGAACGTTTTTGTGCGCGACCAGGAACGAAGCCTGAGATTTTACCTGGAACAATTGGGGTTTCACGTGGCGTTTGATACGCGGTTGCAATCGGGCGACCGCTGGGTGGCGGTTTCGCCGCCGGATGGAACGGCGATTCTTTCTCTGGTGGCGCCGAAGCCAACTTCGCCGGAGTACAAGCTCATCGGCCGCTCGACGCAGGTGGTTCTGGTAACGGAAGATGTGGCCGCGAAGTTCAAGGAGTGGTCCAAGCGCGGAGTGCGATTCCAGCAAACACCGAGGCTGAAGCGCATCAAGTACGAACGCCCGCAGGAGGCCG
>Ga0335077_10010452_pt1 | contig 11554 bp, 9 predicted proteins | sample Lox_Sample_31_FD_207151 | JGI IMG/M metagenome (GOLD analysis project Ga0335077, IMG submission 207151) | Soil microbial communities from Loxahatchee National Wildlife Refuge, Florida, United States - Lox_Sample_3.1 | ecosystem: Environmental > Terrestrial > Soil > Wetlands | place: USA: Florida...
AGCCGAGCGACGCGCTCTTCACCAGCCGTATGTACTTCGCCAGCGTGCCGCGCTCCGCCTTGTACGGCGGCATGGTCCATTGCTTGCGCCGCGCGGTCAGCTCCTTCTTCGTCAGCGCCACGCTGAGCGTATTCTTCGCGGCGTCGATCGTGATGCGGTCACCATCCCTGATCAGCGCGATCGGCCCGCCTTCCTGCGCCTCCGGCGTGACATGGCCGACGATGAAACCGTGCGACCCTCCGGAGAATCGGCCGTCCGTGATCAGCGCCACGTCTTTGCCCAACCCGGCGCCCACGATGGCCGACGTGGGCGTGAGCATCTCCGGCATCCCCGGCCCGCCCTTCGGCCCTTCGAAGCGGATCACGATCACGTCGCCCTTTTGAATCTCTTTGCGCTCCAGCGCGGCGAGCATCAGCTCTTCGGAATCGTAGACGCGCGCCGGCCCGGAGAACTGAACGCCCTCCTTGCCGGTGATCTTGGCCACCGCTCCTTCCGGCGCCAGGTTTCCACGCAGGATCCGGATGTGGCCCACCGGATGAATCGGATGCGAGAGCGGGCGAACGATTTCCTGTCCGGCGGCGAGCCCCGGCAGGTCCTTCAAATTCTCCGCAACCGTCTTTCCGGTCACGGTGACGCAATCGCCGCGCAGCAATCCTTCTGCCAGCAGCATCTTCATCACCCCCGGGATGCCGCCGGCGCCGTGCAGATCCTCCATCACGTACTTGCCGCTCGGCTTGAAATCCGAAAGCAGCGGCACGCGGTCGCTCACTTTCTGAAAATCGTCGATCGCGAGCGGCACGCCCACCGATCGCGCGATCGCAAGCAGGTGGAGCACCGCGTTGGTCGATCCGCCCAGCACGGAAACCAGCACCATGGCGTTCTCGAACGCCTCACGCGTCATGATGTCGCGCGGCTTGATATCGAGCTCGAGTAGGTTCCTGATAGCCGCGCCGGCGGCGAAGCACTCGGCCAGTTTCCCCGGATCTTCCGCGGGCGTCGACGAGCTGTACGGCAGCGACATGCCCAGCGCCTCGATGGCCGAGGCCATGGTGTTGGCCGTGTACATGCCTCCGCAGGCGCCGGCGCCGGGGCACGCATGGCGGACGATGTCCTGCCGCTCCTGGTCGGTGATGTTGCCGGCCAGGTACTCGCCGTAGCTCTGAAACGCGGAGACGATGTCCAGCTTCTTGCCGTTGCTGTGGCCGGCGCGAATGGTGCCGCCATAGATCATCAGCGAGGGGCGGTTGAGCCGGGCCATGGCCATGATGCATCCCGGCATATTCTTGTCGCAGCCGGGGAGCGAGATGTTGGCGTCGTACCACTGGGCGGCCATCACGGTCTCGATGGAATCCGCGATCAAGTCGCGCGACTGCAGCGAGAAGCTCATGCCATCGGTGCCCATGGCGATGCCGTCGCTGACGCCGATGGTGTTGAAGCGCAACCCGACCATGCCGGCGGCGCCGATTCCCTCCTTGACCTTCTCGGCCAACTGGAGCAGATGCATGTTGCACGAGTTGCCTTCATACCAGACGCTGGCGATGCCGACCTGCGGTTTGCTCATGTCTTCCTCGTGAAGACCGGTGGCATAGAGCATCGCCTGCGAAGCGCCCTGCGATCGCGGCTCGGTGATGCGGGCGCTGAACTTGTTCAGTTGTTTGGGCATCTTCTTATTATGTGTGACTCGCGAGTTGTTGTAGGAAGTTGCTGCGATCCAACCGCCGGGCTTGGGCGGCCGTTCGATATGGCTTCGCTCCGGGCTAATCCCGGTCCTCTTCGTAGGCCACCTTGAGCCACCGCCGGACTTCGTCGTCGATATGCTCGATCGCCTCGATGCCGATGCGGTGCGTGATGCGGTCCCGTTTGGCGTAGCCGCCGGTGTCGATCAGCCTGTCCGCGCCCTTGCGCGCGCCCAGCGCGAAACCGAGATCGATGCGCGAGCGCGTGGCCGGCTTGATCTGCGCGAACACGTGGTTGCGGTACAACGGCACCATGGTTCTGCAAGGGCACGCCTTGGCTTCTTCACCGATGGCGAGCCCCACTTGCAGCAGTTCGTCGTAGATCTTTCGCAGCGGCGAATCGGGCCCGCGAAACATCGTGTTGACGTATCGCTCTGCCGCCTTCAGGTAGGCCTCCGGGCTGTCCATCTCGGTGCCCTTGCCGGCGGCGCGCTCCGCGATCCAGGCGGCGGAAGTGCTGCCCAGCTTGTGCTCCCGCTTCAGCCAGGCGACGCGCTCCTTCTCGTCCGGCGGTCCGGACGATTTCACGAGCGTCACCCAGGCGGCGAGCGAACGGCCCGTCGTCTCCTTGAGACTCTCCTTCCAATTCGTCACAAATGCAACGCTGGGGTGCACACTGTAGATGGATGTGGTCTTGGCCATATCTGCGACGCAGTATATCATTGCCGCCGGCGAAACCACGCCGCCACGGCGCACGCAAATAGCGGCGCGCTGCTCAGGCTTCTCTCATCCGCGAAGCCGCCAGGTACACGTCGCACTCGGTCACCGCCGGCTGTTTCAGCAGCGCCGCGCGTGCAGCGGCGGCGTCCAGCAGCGCGATGGCCTTATCCGGCAGCGGGCCGGCGAGCGTCAACGAACGCGCCACCGCCGCCTCGACCGCCGGCGCGTCGATTGCCACCCGGTGATGGGCGGCAAGCGTCTCGCGGAGATGGCCAAGCACGGCGGCGGCGTCCTCGCGCGCAAGCTCGGTGACGTCGATCGAATCTATCCTGCGCCCGAGTGGGCCTTGCGCGAGCTTCTCGAGATACGGCGGCAGACAGGTGGCGGCCAGGCGCGCGCCGCGATCGAGCGCGCCCGCTAGCAGCCACGGAGCGAGCGCCATCGACATCGCCGCCAGTTCCAGCCTGTCCAGCACCAGCACGACCGTGCCGCGCGCGATGGTCTCCTCGAGCACCGCGGCGAGCAGTTTTTCCCGCTCGCCCTCCCAGAGCGTTCCGGCCACCAGGCACGCGAGATCCACCGCGAGCAGATCCCATTCGGGCCGGATTCCGGCAAGTTGCCCGGCTACCTTATATAAGAGGTTCGTCTTTCCCAGCCCCGGCGCGCCGATGAGAACGGGCAGGCGGCCCTGCCAGGAGAGCAGGCTGGCGGCCGCCTGTTCGGCCGCTTCGCCGCGCCCCACCGTCGGCGGCGCGGAGCCGTCGCGCACCTGTGCCGTGATGTTGCTGGCGAAACGCGCGAGGAGGCCGGCATCGCGCGGCGCCGCGGCTTCCGCGCTTTGCGCCGCATCGCCGGATGCGCCCAGCATGGAGAGCGCCCGCTCGACGGCGTCTTCCACGCGCGAGCTCAAGCCGGTGCCCACCGAAACCACGCGCCAGCCCTGCTGCCGATCCGCCGCGGCGAATGCGCGCGCCAGGTCGCGATCGGGCCCGACGTACTCGAGGTCCTCGTCCACGCACACCAGGAACGGGAGGCCGGCGCGCGGGCGCTTGACCAGCACGCTGGTCTGTGGCTTGCTAAAGCGCCGCGCGTCGGCCGGCACGTTGCGCAGCAGCAACGTGTTCTCGTCCGTTCGGTCGATACGGACTCTAAGTTGTTTCAGCCGGGCCTTGAGCCCGGGTTCGAAGACGGCCATGCCTTTCCCTCATCGCGGCCAGCATCTGCTGGAAGGGGCGGGATTCGTCGAACGGGAGGTCGATCGGCTGGTCGGGCCGCCGGTTCTGCGCGGCCTCCGCCGCGGGCGGAGCGCTCCACACCTCCTCGGCCGCGAACGGATCGCTCAGGTCCAGCTTGCAGCGGTCGGGCCCCAGCACGGACATCCAGCCGCACAGGGCCTCGGGCTGGCCTGCCAGGCGGCGCACGGCCTCGCCGCGCAGCTTCGCGCGGCCCGCCGCGGGCGGCTCGCTCATCGCCGCTTCCATGTCGCCGATTTCCGCAACCTTGTGATCGAGCACGCCTTGGCGGTCCAGTTCGGTGAAAATGCCGCGCGGGCCGAGCTGCCCGAAGCGCGTGTCGATCTGGTAGAGCTCGTCGCGCAGAGTGAGGAAATGGTCCAGATCGTCCCACCCCAGCCCGCCCGCCGCGAGCGATTGCGCGCACTGCTTCACCGCATCGGGAATCGGGCCGCCGCCCTCGAGCAGTGTACTCAACCGGACGCCGCGGCTCTTGATGCCGACAACCGCCAGCGCCGTGTTCAGCCGCCGGATGACCGAGCTCAGCGGCGCGAATCGTTCCATGGGAATGCCGCGCCGCTCGGCCCGCGCGTGGAAGAGGCGCCGCTTGATGGCCCAATCGAGAACCGTGGCCACCGAATCCGGCGCGCCCTCCAATTGATCGAGCGTGCGGCGCCACAGGACGCAGATGGCATCCGTCCACGGCGGCAGCACGCCTCGGTTGCGCTCGGCCAGTTCCAGCAGGCGGCGCTGCATTTCGATTGCGGTCGTCTCGCCGCCCGCGGCCAGCCGCAGCTTCGCTTTGCAGGCGACGTCGGAAGCGACCGAGTGCAGCGCCTCGATCGGCGCCGCCAGTTTCAACCCGGCGCCCGGTTTCAGGCCCTCTTCCGCCAACGCGACCACCAGCGCCGTAGCGCCGATCTTGAGCACCAGCGCCGTCTCCGAGCACAGGCTCTCGCCGCAGAGAACGTGCAGCCGGTTGTAGCCGCGCATCGAGAGCGTTTCGTTCTTGGTGTGAAAGATGCCGCGGTTGCCCGTGGAATCGGCCGAGACCGCGTGCTCGATGTGCTTCAGGCGCGGCGCCACCGCGAACTCCGGCCAGTTCACCAGCGGGTTGAAGCCGCCCGCGCCGGTGTAGATGGCGCGCGAGACCAGGTGCGGAATGATCTCATCGGGGAGGCCCGCCGGGTCGGCGCGATGCAGGTACGATTCGTGGCAGCCCCACGTGCTGCCCGTACCGCTGTAATCCACGTTGCAGCGGAAGCAGGCGACCTCGGTCGCCGCGCCGGTTTCGGCCTGCACCTCCCGCGCCAGCCCCTCGAGAATCCGCTCGCCGGCCTTGACGTAGCGCGCCAGTTCCCACGGCGTGGTGCATTCGGGCGTGGTCATTTCTGGATGGAAGCCGCAGTCGATGTAAAAGCGCGCGCCGTTTTCCAGGTACATTCCGGCGGCGGCGAACATATCCGGCAGGTACTTCAAGCGGCGGTGCGCCGCTCGCACAAAGCGGTCGGCCAGGTCGTCCTGCTGCGCCGGCTGGCCGGCGTTGATGCCCGCTATCGCGTATTCGCTTTCCACCCCGAACATCGGCTGCGCCATCGCTCACTCTCCGCCCTGCTGCCGGTTGGCCCGCAGAAACGCTTCGCTGTCGCTGTTGGCGAGCGCGCGGTCGATGGCGTCATCGCCGGCCGCGAGGAAGCGATCGGCCCGTTCGCGTATCTGGTCCAGCCCGCTCTCCGGTTCGCCGCTACCGCCGGAGGGCGGCCTGTCCACCTGCCGTTCTCTTTGCCGCATGAAATGCTCCTTTCTTAAATCCGGTTGACAGGCGGAACCGCCTGTCCCACTTTGCCGCGGGATGTGGGACAGGCGCTTCCGCCTGTCAACCGCATCGTTTTCCTAATTCACCTTCTCAACCGTCCGCTCCCTGGCGGGGTGCCCCGTGGGCCCGGCCCCGATGGCTTCGATTGCATCGAGCAATTCCGCAAACCGCCCGCGCGCTTCGAACAGCGGCGCTGCCTCCGCCGCGGTCATGCCGAGCGGGTTCTCCATCGCGATGCTGCGCCGCGTGGGCCAGTAGCCGCCGTCCCGCACGCGGAACGAGATGGAATCCCAGTCCACGCTGTCCACCCACTCCGGATGCGCCGTCCGCAGCAGCATCGCCCGCGTCCAGGCGCGCGTATCGGCGGGCGGCTCGGCGCGGAAGTGATCGATGCGCTCCTCGTCCACCATCCGTTCCGCGAAGCCGCTGCGTTCGTACGCCCAATACAAGCCGTCCGCGCCGAGGCTCGCGTAGACCTGGTCCAGGTGCCGGATCTCCGGCGAATCCCAGTCGAGGCCGGGCCGCTGTTTCATCGCTCTTTCGAGCAGCTTCAGCTTCATCACCCAATCGAGCCGGCGCGCGAGGCCCATCCAGTCGCCGCCGCGCAGCCGCTCCAGCGTGTCTTCCCAGAGCCGCAGAATCTCCTCCGCCCGCGGCACGGAACCCGCGAAGCCACCCTCGGCGGCGAAGCGCCTGGCCTCCTCGAGAAAGAGAAATTGCAGTTCCACCGCCGTCGCCGCGCCGCCCGCCGCCATCCGCGAGCGCGCCCGCAGCGTCGGGTCGCGGCTGTACGCGCCCACCGCCGTCAGCGGATCGTCCAGCACCAGCGACGGGTTCACGCGCTCGCCTTCCACCATGGCCAGCGCCAGTTGCATCACGCCGACCTTCAGCACCGAGGAAACATGCGCCAGCGTATTGTCGAAGAAGATCACGTGCAGCCGCGCCGGCGCCGCCGGATCGTCCGAGCGCCGCGAGTTTCCGCACAGATCCTCGTCACGCGCGTTCACGATCGGCCGGTCGAAGGTGGTCTGCGTGCCGAGCAGCGTTTCGAAGTAATCGGCCCGCTGCGAAATCTGAAACGGAACCTCGCGCGCGCCGTTCTCCGCCCCGACTTTTCCCTGGCCGGTGCACACGATGCTCGATGCCTGGAAGGAAGCCAGCCAGCCGAGATAGTGCGGCTTGCGGCGGACGATGTTGTCCCAGGCGCGCCGTGTCACCAGAAAATCGAGGTGGCTGCCGTAAGAGTGGCCGTGCCCGTCGCTGTTGTTCACCAGCACCTGGATCGAGCGGCCCTCCGGCAGGCGAGCGTTGGCCGCGTCCATCGCGCCGCGCGCGATGCGCAGCATGGCGTGCCACGCCGCGGCATGATCCCATGCGCTGACGACTTCCGGCAGGCACAGTTCCAGGTGATCGAGATCGATGTACACGCAGCCGCCATTGGTCGCGAGGAACTTGCGCCCCCAGTCCTGCGGCTGCCAGCCGCCGTCGCGTTCGTCCCATGCGTCGTCCGCCCGTTTCGATTTCCCGCAACTGTAGGATGACAAGCTGCCTTCGTACCCCGGCGAGTAAGCCGTGCTCTGGCGCCGCGGCAGGCCGTCGATTTCGGCCAGCAGCGCGCGCGACGCCATGGCGCCGGTGTCGCGGCCGGGCACGCCGAGCACGAAGTTCCCCAGCTCGATATCGCCGCCGCACAGCTTGGGCAGCCGCGGAACGGCTGTTTCGCTCATGACTGGTTCCTCACGCCGCATTGATGTACCGGTAAGGCCGGCTGACCTTCCGCTCCACCGGATCCACGCGCACCACGTCCACATCCTGCGGCAGGTCGTCCAGGTAGCTCCGGCAATTGTGCGGCGTCAGGGCGCACGCCGCCGATCCGAGAAAATCCCCCACCGCGTCGACCAGGTCCTCGACGCGCACGCCCGCTTCACCGCCGCGCGCTTCCCGCACGCCAGCGCGTTCCGCGGCCGATTCGGCAATCGATGCGATCTCGGCCCCGTTGATCAAATCGCTGGCGCGCACCGCGCGGCGCTTGCCGTCGCGGAACATGATCTGCGCCAGCTCGGCGTCGCCGCCGGGCGAAAAGATCATGGAGACGGCCGTGTTGATCGCCTGCTCGCGCGCCTGTTCCGCCGCGTGGCCGTTCGCCGCGTAAGGAATCGCGCCCGGCAGGTGCTTCTCGAAAACCTGGCGCGCCGCTTTCCGGCCCGGCCGCGGGATGCGGAGCTTCAGGTCGCCCAGGCGCCCCGGCCGCGTCAGCGCCGGATCGAGCGAGTCCAGGCGATTGGTGGCGGTGACCACCAGGATGTTGCCGCGCTCCTCGAGACCGTTCAGCTCGGCCATGAACGCGGTTGCCACGCGGTCGTCTACGCGGTGCACCGAGCGGCCGCGCTCGCCGCCGATGGAATCCACTTCGTCGAAGAAGATCACCACCGGCACTTCCGGCTCCGCGGCGCCCGCGTCCCGCGCCACGCGAAACACGTCGCGATAGTTCTGTTCGCTTTGCCCGAACCACATCGAGTTCAGCGCGGCCGGCTTCACGTTGATAAAGCGCGAACGGCCGCTCTTCGAAAGGCTAGCCAGCCAGTTCGCCACCGCGCGGGCGATCAGCGTCTTGCCCGTTCCCGGCGGGCCGTAGAGCAGGATCGCCTTCTTGCGGCGCAGTTGGTACCGGAGGACGATTTCCGGATGCTGGAAATGCAGCTCGATGGAGCGCTTCAGCTCCGCGATCTCGCGGTCGAGGCCGCCTACGCTGGCAAACGTCTCCTCCGGCGTTTTGTCCAGGAAGTACTCGTCGCCGCGCGGCCGGTCGATCTTCTCGTACGCCATCCACGCGTTGCGATCGAAGCGCACCAGGTCGCCCGCTTTCAACTCCGTGCCGCGCAGCGCCGCCACGGCCAGCACCACCATCTCCTCGTCGCGCGCCTTCACCACCAGCCGGCCCTCGCCGGCGGCGCGCACGAACGTCGCCGTATCGCCGCAGGTGAACGCGCCCGATTCCGCTTTGCCGGAGATGACGTTCCGCTCGTTCGAGATCAGCAGCTCGTCGCCCAGCCGGAACTCTTCGGGGTCGTTTTCGCCGAAGCCCACCGCGCGCACTTCCGCGCCCACTCGCACCAGGGCGTTCTGCAGCAGCCCCGGCCCCGTGCGCGCCAGGTATATCGCCGGGAAGTACGGCGGCGCCGTGAGCTGCTCGATGGTGGCGCGGATTTCTTCCTGCGCGACGCGCGCCGCCTCCAGGCCCGTGCGCATCCGCGCGATTTCCTCCATGAACAGCACGTCCACCCGCGCGCTGCCCTCTTGCGACGCGGCGCGGAACTGCCCGAGCGCGGCGACGTTCTGCGCCAGTTCGCGCGGCCCGCACCCGGCCGCCATGATGGCCCGAAAGATTTCGTCTGCGTTGCCGCCGCCCGGCGGCGCCTGATTACGCATGAGCCTCCTCCAGAAGATAGAAACCGCGCGGGTGAATCCTGCCTTCCCGCCAGCCGAACAGGCTGAAACTCAGATTTAGAAACGCCGTGTCGTTGGCCACCAGGCCCAGGCTGTGCGCGCGCGGAAAGGCCGCCCGCATCACCGCCCGGTCGTCTTCGCTGAAAAAGTCTTTGGCCAGTTGGCACGTCTTCTGCTTTTCCGGCGTGCACTCTTTCGCGCGGCACCACTCCCGCACCGGATGGCTGTGCCAATATCCGAGATAGACTTCGCCCAGGTTGCGCAGGCGGATGGCCGCGCTGGCGGCGCTCCAGGTTTCCGCCGTGAAGGTCAGCTTGGCCACCGTGCCCTCGGTATGTTCGGCCGGGATCTGCGCGGTCACCTCGGCGAAGATCTCCGGCAGCGCCGCATCGTGATGCAGCCGGCCGATCAGAATGCCGCCGGTCTCGCGTCCTTCGACGCCGCGGGTCAGCGCAGCGGCTTCGTCCAGCACGCGCTGCGGAATGAACACCGGCATATCGTCCGCATCCACCACGCCCGCCGGCGCTGAACGCCGCCGGAAATCGTCGAGCCGCGATGCCACGAACCGCAGGTCCGGCTGCTCCTCCACCACTTCGAGCGCCAGGCCACCGGCCGGCTTGCCGTTCCCGTTCCCGGCGAACGCCACCGCCTGGTACAGGTAGGTGTCGCCGGCCGCGAGCTTGCCCCGCTTGACGAACTCGGAGGAAGCCTGCGACGCCGCGTCGCGAAAGTAGCTGGTCGGAAAATCGCAGCTCGCCTTCCGCCCGCCGCTTTCGTACGCCACGCGGAAGCCGCTCAAGTACGGCTCGCCCTCCTTCTTGTCCCACAGCGGCTCGATGGACGCGGTTCCCTCGCCCGAGAGCGGCACCCCGCCGCGCCGCGCGTGGTGGAACCGCGTCCACTCCGCCGCCGGTTCCCAATCCACCGTCACCGAGGCGGAGCCCAGGGCAGACCCGTCTTTGCGAAACAGCAGCAATCCGTATCGGTAGTCGTTCACTAGCATTTCGGGCCTCCACGATGACTGCGCGCGGGCCGCTTCCGCGGCGGCGCTTACCCCGCATCGATGTTCGGCTGCAGCGTCACTTTGTCGCCGCTTTCGAGCGCATCGCCCACCCGCTCAGCGGCGTTCAGATGCCGGCCCTCGCGTTCCAGTCGCGCCTGGTAGGCCAGCGGCTGGCCGTCCGGATCGTTGGCCGGCAGGTTCATTTGAGACAGCAGGCTGTGCACCAGTTCGCCTACCGTCGCTTCGGGAGGCGCCTTGGGCACGCGAAAAACCTTCTGCCCGGAAACGTCGCTTACCGTCAGGCTGATGCCTTCCAGCGTTTCTGTTTGTGCCATCGCTTTCATGCTCCTTTGCTGTGTTCTTGCGTGGACCGCCGCGCCGACCGGTAGATCCCGGCCACCGCGCCGTCCTGGAAAACTTCCATCTCTCGCGCGCACTGCCGGCCCGCCACCGAAAGCGCCGCCAGCGCATGGGCCGCCTCCGCCGCCGTGGGAGCGCTTGGGACGCGCACCTCGAAGCCGGCCGCAACGCCGGCGCCTTCGCGCGCGAAAAACGCCCGCGCGTACCGCAGCCCCGCGTTGGCCTCGAACAGGTAGAGGCACAGCGCCTGCTCGTCGGCAACGCCGGCGCCATCGCGGCGATACAGCGTGACGCGGAACCGCGCACCCGCGCCGCGGAATTCAACCTCGGCCTGCAGGAAGCGGCCGCCGGTTTCAAGATCCGCCAGCAGTGCGCCGCCCTGCCGCTCGTGATACGGCCACCCGGCTTCTTTCAACAACTCCGAAAAGCTGCCGGGGACAGCCTGCCCGTCGCCCTCCGCGTTCAGGCAGGCCGCCTCCGCCCCGGCAGGCTCGCAGGAAACCCATTGCTGGGCGCGGTCGAACGCCGCGCTCATTCCGTCCAGATGCTCGCGAATCCGCTCCCCGGCATCGCCCTCTTCCGGCAGCGGGAACTCCGCGCGCAGTCGAAGAGCGCTCGAACCGCGGAGCGCGAACTTCACCGCCGCCGGAAGCTCGCGCGCGCGCTCCGCCAGCGGCACCAGCCGCTCCACCGCCGGGCGAAGCCCCGTGTCCGCGTCGAGCAAAAGAAAGTCGCCGCTGCGCCATGCCGCAACCTCGAAGGCGTGCCCGTTGGCCAGCGCCAGTTGCCAGCGGTCCGCGTCCAGACGCCGGTACTCCCGCGCGCAGCGCGCCAGTTGCTTGTCGAGCGTCATACCCGCTCCACCTCCAGCGCCAGCGGGCGCCGTTTCAGCGGCCGGCGGTCCACGGGGAAGCGCTGCTGGTTGGCGCGCGCCCAAAGACACGCTTCCCGATTGAGCGCGTCGTCCTCGCGCGGCGTCAGGCGCTGGTAGCTCAACACCTCGTAGCTGCGGTAGAGCAGGTCCACCAGCGGTGTCCCCGGCGCGATGTGGCCGAGGCAGATAAACGGCGCGCCGAACGCCACGTTGGGATGGTATGTGTTCAGCGGACCCAGCAGCGCCACCGTCTCGAACGGGTTCACCGCGCGGAGATATTGTGCGCCGAAGAACAGGCAAACGTGGAAACCCTGCGCCTCCCGCACCGCGTTGTCAGGCCCCTTCACGAGACCCTTGCAGGCGAAGTGCGCGATGAAATGCTGCCCGGTCGGCAGGCACTCGAGCTCGAGGATGTCGCTCGCGGAC
>Ga0335077_10010453_pt1 | contig 11553 bp, 10 predicted proteins | sample Lox_Sample_31_FD_207151 | JGI IMG/M metagenome (GOLD analysis project Ga0335077, IMG submission 207151) | Soil microbial communities from Loxahatchee National Wildlife Refuge, Florida, United States - Lox_Sample_3.1 | ecosystem: Environmental > Terrestrial > Soil > Wetlands | place: USA...
GAGGGCGGTGCGGCACGGGAGGCGAAACGGCTGCCTCGGCTCGGGGCAGATTTCCCTCTTCCTGGGGCGCGCCCGCGGTCGAGCCCGCACCGGACATCCAGGCCATCTCCGCCGTGGTGAGTCCGCGGGCGGGATCGATCTTGGCCCGGCGTTCGACCGCAGCGGCAGGCGGGGTCGGGGCGGGCGGCGGCGTCGCCGCTGCGGGCGGGCTTTGGGCGACCTCGGGGCCTCGAAGGCTTTGGGCCGAAGACACGCCCGGTGAAGCCGGGATCGGGGCCAGAGGGGCGTTCGCGGCCTTCGCGGAACCGGTCGGGACCGGATGCGCGAGCGCGGCGCTCGGCGCCGGGGCGGGGGCCGGGACCTCGGCCGCGGGAGGGCGCACGGCGACCTTTTCCCCTGGCGCCTTCGGCCCTGTCGAATCCGACGGGATCGCGGACGGAGGGGAGCTCGCGGGGGCTGGCCTCGCGATCGCGGCGCTCGAGGTCTTCGCGGGTGACGCGCTTTCGCCCTGGATGGCCTTGGGCGGCGCCCCGGGCGCCTCGACCGCGGGGGCCGGGAGGGGCCTCACCACGATCACGTTTGCACAATTCTTACAGGTGACGCGGAAAGCACGGCCCTGGATCCGCTCGTCCGGAACGGAGTACCGGCGGCCACAACGGTCGCACGCGAAGATCACCGGCTAAGGATCCTACGGGCACCTGCTCGGCTGTTCAAGGTTCGCGCCCGGGTCGGGAATTTGGCCGCTCCGACGCTTCCCCGGGGCCGGGGATCACGGGCAATTCCCGAGGTGAGCCCGGGTCAAGGTCATCGCCCTCGTCAAGCCAGGGGTCCTCGCCCGAGGTAGCGGAGAGCGCTCGCTGGAGGTCCCGATCGAGGAGATGGGATGGGACCACGCGCGAGAGCGCCGAGAGGAGGTTTCCCTTCACGGCCGGGTGCTCGGCCGATAGCTCCGCGAGGAGGGCCTTCACCCGCTTCCGGCGCAGGTTGGGCTGCGAGCCGCAGAGGCCGCAGGGCACGACGGGAAAGCGCATGGCGGTGGCGAAGGCGGCGATGTCTCCCTCGTCCGCATAGCAGAGGGGGCGGATCACCACGTTCCGCCCATCCCGGGCCCGAAGCTTTGCGGGCATGGCCTTTAGCGTGCCGGAGTAGAAGGCGTTCAGGAGGAGGGTCTCCACGAGGTCGTCCCGGTGGTGGCCTAGGGCGATCTTGTTGCAACGGAGCTCGACCGCGGCGTCGTAGAGCACGCCACGGCGGAACCGGGAGCAGGCGGCGCAGGTGCTCTTCCCCAAAGGGACCACCCGCCGGACGACCGAGTAGGTGTCGCGCCGGATCATCCGGTACGGCACGCCGACCGCGCGAAGATGATCCTCGACGACCTCCACCGGGAACCCGGGATGTCCCTGGTCAAGGTTCACCGCCAAGAGGTCGAAGTGGACCGGGGCGCGCTCTCTGAGCCGCAAGAGAACGTGGAGCAGGGTCAGGCTGTCCTTCCCGCCCGAGACGGCGACCATGATCCGGTCGCCCTCGCCCACGAGAGCGAAGTCCCGCACCGCCAGGGCGGCGGCGCGGATGAGCTTGCGCTCGAGCCTTGCCTTTTCCTCTTGCATTTCCGAGAGCCTCGGGGCCCACGACCCGGGAACGGGTGATGATAATCGGGGGAGGACCCCCGGTCGAGCCGGCCCGCCCGAATTCCCTTTGACGGGCCCTCGGCCGCTTTGGTAAAGGCCGGTTCGATGCCAGCGAAGGACCTCGGCGCCAAGTACACCTGCTTCAAGTGCGGGACCAAGTTCTACGACTTGAAGAAGCCGGAGCCGATCTGCCCGAAGTGCGGCGCCGACCAGCGGCAGAGCCCGGCCTTGAAGGCGCCGGCCCCGGCGGAGCGCCGGCCGCGAGCTCGCCCGGTCGAGCCCAAGCCTCCAGAAATCGAGATCGAACCCGATCTCGAGGAGGATGCTGAGCCCGGCGACGAGGCGGACGAGCCCGCCGACGACGAGGCCTAGCGCGGCGCGCACCTTCGGCGGCCGCGTGTCCCCGGGCCCGGGGGAGAGTCCCGGGGCCCCCTATCTAATCGTTGACCCCCGGCCGAGCCGCATTAAAGGCACGGGCGATGACGACCGCCATGGCGCCGGTGCGCCTCGCCGTTTCTCCCCTCGCCCAGGTCCGCGATCTCGTCCTCCTTTCGAAGCCTCGCCTCTCGGCCCTCGTCATGGTCACCTGCGCCGGGGGAATGTGGCTCGCCCCCGGCTCCATTGGCTCCGCCCGCGCGATCCTGGCTGTCCTCGCCACGGCGGCGGTCGTGGGCGCCGCCAACGCCCTCAACTGTTACCTGGAGCGCGACCTCGACGGGCTCATGCGTCGCACCCGGGACCGCCCCCTCCCCGCCGGCCGCCTCGACCCGGTGGTGGCCCTCGGGCTCGGCCTCTTCGTCCCCGCGCTTATGATCCCCCTGCTCGCGTTCGCCGCCGGCCGCCTCACGGCGCTCCTCGCCACGGTCGCCCTCGTGAGTTACGTCCTCCTCTACACTCCGCTCAAGCGGCGATCGCCCTTCTCTCTCTTCGTCGGGGCCGTTCCCGGTGCCATTCCACCCGCCCTGGGCTTTACCACCGTGACCGGCCGGCTAGACGCCGGGGCGCTCTCCCTCTTCCTCCTCCTCTTCGCCTGGCAGCTCCCCCACTTCCTCGCCGTCTCGCTCTACCTGGAGGACGACTACGCGCGGGCGGGTCTGCCGGTGTTCGCACGGGTGTTCGGCCCGCTCGTGACCCGGCGCGCCATCCTGGCGTCGACCGTCCTCCTCCTCGGCGCCTCGTTCCTCCCCGTCGTTGCAGGCGTCGTGGGCCTTCGTTACGCGGCCTTGGCCGCGGTCCTCGGAGCGGGCCTTCTCGGGCACGCCGCGCTGGGCTTGAAGGGACACGGACGCTGGGCGCGCTCCTTCTTCCTCTCCACCCTCCTCTACCTGACCGCGCTCTTCGCGGCGCTCGCGGTCGCCCGCTAGCGAGGGGAGCCGTGAACGAGCCCGCCCGGGGAAGATCCCCGGCCTCCTCCCCTCCCCGCCTCTCGGTGGAGGGCCTCGTCGTCCGCCGCGGTCCGCGGGAGGTCTTGAGGGAGGTCTCGCTCTTCGTGAACCGGGGCGAGATCCTGGGCCTGCTTGGCCCCAACGGAGCGGGGAAGTCGACCCTGTTCTCGATCCTCTCCGGCCTCATCCCGGCGGCCTCCGGCGTCGTCCGCCTGGACGGGCACGCTCTCGAGCGGGGGGCGCGGGACCTACGGGCCGCTTCCGGCATCGTGTTCCAGTCCTCCGCCCTCGACGGCAAGCTCTCCGCCGAGGAGAACCTGCGCCTCGCGGCAGCCCTCCACCTCGTCCCGCGCTCCGAGGCGCGCGAGCGGACCCTTTCCCTCCTCGAGCGGGTCGGACTCGCCCCGCGGGCCAAGGAGCCGGTGGAACGCCTCTCGGGCGGCCTCAGGCGCCGGGTGGAGCTCGCCCGGGCGCTCGTCCACGACCCATCGATCCTCCTCATGGACGAGCCCACCACCGGCCTCGACGCCGCCTCGGTGAAGGATTTCTGGGCCGAGGTCCTGTCCCGGCGGCGCGAGAAGGGGACCACCGTCGTCCTCTCCACCCACCGGCCGGAGGAGGCCGAGCACTGCGACCGGCTCGCGGTCCTCTTCTCCGGCCGGATCGTGGCCGACGAGTCCCCGCAGGCGCTCCGGGAGAGGGTCCAAGGCGATGTGGTGGTCGTGGAGGCGGAGGCCCCGGAACAGGTGGCCGCGGAGATCGGGCGGCGGCTCGGGCTCAAGGCCCACCTCCGCGACGACGGGGTGCACGTCGAGCACGAACGCGGCCACGCCCTCGTCCCGCGGATCGTGGAGGCGTTCCCGCCCGGCCGGCTGAAGGCGGTCTCCGTCCGGCGCCCGACCTTGGCCGACGCCTACCTCTTCCTCACCGGCGCCTCCCTCGAGGCAGAGGAAGGGAGGGCGGTGTGACCGCGCCCGGGACGGCCGTCGATACCTTCGACCCCAGGGCCTCGGTTGCCCGCGCGCCCCGGGTGTCCTTCACCCGGGCGCTCGCCCTCGACCTCGCAACCGCGGTCGTGCTCTGGCGCCGCGACCTGGTCCGCTTCTTCCGGCAGCCGTCCCGGCTCATCGGGGCGCTCGGTCAGCCCATCATCTTCTGGGTCGTCATCGGCAGCGGGATGTCCGGGACGTTCCACTACGGCCCAGCCGGCCCAGGCTATCTCGCCTACTTCTATCCCGGTGTCGTCATCATGGTGGTGCTCTTCGCCGCCATCTTCACGACGCTCTCGGTCATCGAGGATCGGCACCGCGGCTTCCTCCAGACGGTGCTGGCCGGCCCCGGATCGCGGACCGCCCTCGTCTTCGGGAAGGCGCTGGGCTCGGCCTCGGTCGCGCTCTCCCAGGCCGCGCTTTTCTTGGCGCTCGCGCCGGCAGCTGGCTTCCCCCTCGGAGCCGTTCGCTGGCCGCTCCTTTTCGCTTCGCTCGCCCTCGTCGCCCTGGCACTCGCTGGGCTCGGCTTCGCGGTCGCCTGGGTGGTAGATAGCCCTCAGGGGTACCACGCCGTCCAGATGACGCTGTTCGTGCCGCTCTGGATCGTATCGGGGGCAATGTTCCCGGTGCCTGCCGACCGGCCGGTGCTCGCCTCGATCATGCGTGCGAACCCGGTCTCCTACGGCGTCTCCGCCGTCCGCCGGGCGCTCGCGGGCGAGGGCGCCCCCGGTGCCCTCCCGGGTTCGGCCGCCCGGGACGTCTTCGTCTGCCTCGCCTTCGCCGCCTTCGGGCTCGCCCTCGCCGCCCTCGCCTCGCGGAGAGCGCCTCGGCCGTGACCCTCGCCTCCGCCCTGCCCGGGGTGAACGCCACCTTGAACGCCCTCTCCGGCGCCCTCGCCGCCGCTGGGTTCGTCGCCATAAGGCGGGGCCGGCGCGACCTCCACAAGCGGCTCATGCTCTCCGCGGTGGCCTCCTCGGTCCTGTTCCTCACCGGCTACTTGACCCGCCTCTCCCTGACCGGCGTCCACCGCTTCCCGGGACGGGGGGCTCTCCGGGCGACTTATCTCGCCGTCCTCGGGTCGCACACGGTCCTCGCCGCGGTGGCGGCTCCCCTCGTGCTCTTGACCTTGACACTGGCCCTGCGCCGGCGCTTCGCCACGCACCGGCGCGTCGCCCGCGCCACGCTTCCCATCTGGCTCTATGTGTCCGTCACCGGCGTCGTGGTGTACGCGCTCCTCTACGGCGTCGCCGGGGTGTAGGGCGAGCCTTTGGGCCCCCTCGCTCCGTGAGCCCATCGCCTCCGTATCGAGCCAGGTCAGCGCCGCGCACCGGTTCCCCGAAGACAAGAGGCGCTCCTCGCGGCGGCCGCCCCGATCGACGAGGCCCGTTCCGCGGGCGACCAGGCCGCGCAGGCGCTAAAGCCGGATGCGGCCTTTCGCGTGCGCGCCCTCTCCCCTTGCGGAAATGGGCAAAGCTGAACCGACTCGTTCGGGAGGAAGGCCCGGCTTCGTCGGTGGCAGGCCGAGGCTCACGATGTCGAGGTCCTGACCTCGCCAAAAGCAAGAGCTCGGCCGGTGGATGGGGACGAGGAGAAGCTCCCAGAGACCGTGCCGAGCATCTTGTTCGCAGTAGTCGGCCGCGCCCTCCCAAAGGCCGCACGGCGAGGGTCCCTTACCGCCCTCTCGAGCTCGGGGTCGACGACTCTGATCCGCCTCTCTCAAGGCGGGATCGCTCAGAGCTCTTCGCGCCGTTCTCGCGGATACATGGCGGGAGCGAGGGCATGGGCTTCCCCCTCATTCGGTCCATCGTCGAGGTGCACGGGGGCCGGGTCACCGCCGAGTGGCCGGAGATTGGGCGCGCTCGTTCGCGTCGTTTTGCCCGGGCGAGCCGTCACGGTGTCCTTTGGGGTAGCCGGTCGGCCCAACGGGGGCCTCCTGCGACCTGTGCTTCCCAGAAAAGGCTCCGCAAGACACCATGGCGAATCCGGAGGAGACCATGAAAGCTCGCTTCGCAGCGCTCGCCATGCTCCTGCTCGGCTCGTGCTACTACGGGGCGCCGAACTCGGTGCTCTACGGCAACCCGGTGGCCACCCAGTACACGACCGGTGTGAACTGGAGCACCTACACGACCTTCAGCGTCGACCCAACCGTGTCGGTCGTCGACAACACCGGCTCGCTCACTCAGAACTGCAGCGTGGACGGCACGAACCTCGTCACGACCATCGTGTCCGAGATGACGAACCGCGGGTACACGCAGGTCGCCTGGGTCGGGAACAACACGGCCGCTGACCTACAGATCAAGATGAGCGCCACGCTGGGAAGCCAGTCGTACTACTACCCCGGCTATTGCAGCTGGTACCCGTACTACTACTGCTATCCGGGCTGGGTCTACGCCGGCACCTACAGCTTCGGCACCATCGTCCTCGACATGGGCGACACGCTCAACGCTGGCCCGCCCAACGGCGGGAAGATCCCCCTCGTCTGGACCGCGGCCGCTTACGGCGTCCTCTCGTCCTATTACACCGGCTGCTCCAGCCCGACGAGCACCATCAACTGGACCAAGATCCAGGGGATCATCAGCCAGGCCTTCGACCAGTCTCCCTACATTCAGAAGTAACGAGCGGAGGACGCCATGAAGAAAGCCATCGCGCTCATCGCCATCGTCGCCTCCCTCCTCCTCACGAGCGTCGCCTTCGCGCAGGACACCATGGTCTCCACCGGGTCCTTCCGCCCCAACCAGACGCTCTGGGGTCTCAACTGGGAGATCTCGAAGCCCGTGGGTGACTTCGACAAGTACATCAGCGACGTGAGCTTCCGGGGCGTATCCTTCGAGGGCCGAAGCTTCGTGAAGCAGAACCTCTCCCTTGGCCTCTCTTTCTCCTGGAATCGGTGGGAGCAGACGTTCAACAACGGCTCGTATTCGATCACAAACGGGGTGATCACCGGCCCGGTCTACAAGTACGCCGACATGTTCGGGATCCGGGCGCTCGGCCACTTCTACTTCTTGAAGGGGAACCTGAAACCTTACGTCGGGGCGGGGATCGGCGGCGCCTGGGCCTATGCGTACCAGCAGACCGCGAACCTCACGAATAGCCAGAGCAACTTCGACTTCATCGTCGACCCGGAGGTGGGGTTTCTCTACGTCGTGGCGAGCGGCGGGACGACCCTCGCCCTGAACGTCGCGGCCCGGTACACGTACACCACCGCCAAGACCGGCCAGTACAAGGACGCGCAGTGGGCGTCCGGCGTCGTGGGTTTGTTCTGGGGATACTGACGGCAGAAGGGTCGCCCTCCGGATCCCCCCGCGGCCCCGCCCCGATCTCCCTCCGGGGCGGGCCGTCCTGTTCATGGAAGGGAAGCGCTCTCGGAGTAGGGGTCGACGTGGTCCTTCCCTGCGGGGGGAGCCCCGAGTAGCGATGGATCGCCTCGTGAACCGTGGTCTCCGCAGTTTCGGGGCCCGTTGTCACCCGGCGTCCCCCGTCACAAAGAGAGCGCGGCGACGGGAATCGGATCGAGCGGCGAAAGAACCTCGCGGGTGGGGCTCGCTAGACCGCTGACGCAAGCCGCGAGAGCCGCCCGCGAAGTGACCGATTAGACCGCGCTCGCTTGCTGTCGGTAGCCTCGCCCCTAAAGGGTTCCTTGCCTGCTCGGCCCTTTGTCCGATTCCATCCGCGCAGTCGCTGGTGTAGGCCTCATTTCCACTTTACCAGCGTGGGGGAGAGACATGACCCGGTTCACGATCGTCGCGTCGGCGCTCGTTTTCTTCGGCGGAGCCGCCTGTGTCACGACGGGCAAGTACGAAGCGAAGGAAAAGGAGGCCTTGGCGAACGAGACGCGCGCGGACGAGGCCGAGGAGCACTTTCGGGCGTGCGACACGAAGAGGACGGAGTGCGAGTCCAAGGCGTCCGATTGCGTGGCGAGCGCGCAGCTGCTCCAGGACCAGCTCGACCAGGCGAAGAGCGATCTCGTGTCCGTCTCGGAGGAGCGCGACGCGCTCAAGGAGAAGACCAGCTCGCTTGCCGAGGCGAAGGGGGCGGCCGAGGCGAAGAGCGAGGAATACGAAAGCCTGGCCGGGTCGCTACAAAAGCAGATCGATGCCGGGCAGATCGAGATCTCGGAGCTCCAGAACAAGATGACGGTGAAGCTGAAGGACAAGATCCTCTTCCCCTCGGGGTCGGCGAAGCTGAGCCGCGACGGGAAAGCGGCGCTCGACGTCGTCGCCGGCGTCTTCAAGGGCCTGCACGGAAAGCACGTGGTGGTGGGCGGCTATACCGACGACGTCCCGGTCGCTTCCGGCGGGCAGTTCCAGGACAACTGGGACCTCTCCACGGCGCGGGCCACCGCCGTCGTCAGGTATCTCGCGCAAAAAGGGGTCCCGCCCGAGATTCTGGCCGCGGCAGGGTTCTCCGAGTACCGGCCGGTCGCCCCGAACGATTCCCCGGCGAATCGGAGCCAAAACCGACGGATCGAGATCGCACTCACGGCAGACTACGAGACGCAGGAGGTCGAGCTGCATTGACCCGGGGGGCCCCGAGCGATGGAGGCTCCACGAGCGGCCCCGACCTACCCGAGATAGGGGCAAGACTTCAGGGTCCCGAGGGACGCGGCCCGAGCCCGACCTTCCGGCGGTCGTGCGATCGCATCGCGGAACCAGAGCGGAGGACATCATGGCGAGCGCGGCAGACGCTGAGAAGGAACGGCTCAGGGAGGCGCGGGAAGAGAAAGTCCCCTGGAGGAAGTGGGGACCCTACCTCTCCGAGCGCCAGTGGGGCACGGTCCGGGAGGACTACAGCCAGGACGGGAACGCCTGGGGCTACTTCTCCCACGATCAGGCGCGGTCCCGAGCCTATCACTGGGGCGAGGACGGCCTGGCCGGGTTCTCGGACGAGAAGCAGCGCTTGTGCTTCGCGCTCGCCCTCTGGAACGGAAAGGACCCCATCCTGAAGGAGCGGCTCTTCGGGCTCACCAACTCCGAGGGGAACCACGGCGAGGACGTGAAGGAGTACTACTTCTACCTCGACAGCACCCCGACTCACTCGTACATGAAGTACCTCTACAAGTATCCGCAGCGGGCCTATCCCTATGCGGACCTCGTGGAGACGAGCCGGCGCCGCTCCCGAGGGGACCTCGAGTACGAGCTCCTCGACACCGGGGTCTTCGCCGAGGACCGGTACTTCGACGTCTTCGTGGAGTACGCCAAGGCGGCGCCGGAGGACATCTGCATCCGGATCACCGTGGCGAACCGCGGACCGGAGAAGGCCGCCCTCCATCTCCTCCCCACCCTCTGGTTCCGGAACACCTGGAGCTGGTGGAAGGAGCCACCCCGTCCCTCGCTTAGGCAGGTGGCCGGCCCGGCCGGGGTGGGGGTGGTGGCGGCAACACACGCGACCCTCGGCGACCGTTGGCTCTACGCCGAGGGCAACCCGCCCATCCTCTTCACCGAGAACGAGACCAATTCACAACGGGTCTTCGGTACGCGGAACGCGACACCCTTCGTGAAGGACGCGTTCCACGAGCACCTCGTCGGCGGACGGGCGGACGCGGTCAATCCGGACCGGACGGGCACGAAGTGCGCGGCGCACCGGGTGGTCGAGGTGGGGCCGGGTGGGACCGCGGTGCTGAGGCTCAGGCTCTGCGACAAGGGCCCGAAGGAGCTCGGCGAGCCGTTTGGCCCCTTCGAGAGCACCTTCAAGGCGCGCCTCCGCGAGGCCGACGAGTTCTACGCCGCCCTCGCGCCCCCGAAGGCGAGCGAGGACGAGGCGCGGGTCTTCCGGCAGGCGCTCGCGGGGATGCTCTGGACGAAGCAGTACTACTTCTTCGACGCCGACACCTGGCTCCGCGAGCACGGCGTCGACGCTCTCGACGGGGCGGGGGGGAACATCCGCAACCACGAGTGGGGGCACATGGTCAACGACCACGTGATCTCCATGCCGGACAAGTGGGAGTACCCCTGGTACGCCGCCTGGGACCTCGCCTTCCACGCCGTGGCGCTCTCCACCGTGGACACGGACTTCGCGAAGGAGCAGCTCGACATGATGCTCCGCGAGGTCTACCTCCACCCGAGCGGACAGATCCCCGCCTACGAGTGGAACTTCAGCGATGTGAACCCCCCGGTCCACGCCTGGGCCACCCTCTTCATCCATCGGCTGGAGGCGATCCGCGGCGGCGGCGACTTCGACTTCTTGAAGCGCTCCTTCGGGAAGCTCCTCGCGAACTTCAGCTGGTGGGTGAACCGCAAGGACCGCTTCGGGAAGAACGTCTTCGAGGGAGGGTTTCTGGGGCTCGATAACATCGGCGTCTTCGACCGCTCGGCCCCGCTCCCCACCGGCGGTCACCTGGAGCAGGCCGACGGTACCGCCTGGATGGCGTTCTTCTGCCAGATGATGCTGGACATCGCCACCGACGTCGCCGCCGAGGATCCGACCTTCGACGACCTCTCGGTCAAGTTCGGCGAGCACTTCCTCTGGATCGCTCACGCCATGAACCGGGTCGGCCACGGCGGGATGTGGGACGAGGAGGACGGCTTCTACTACGACGTCCTACGACTGCCGGACGGGAGCGCCACCCGCCTCAAGGTCCGATCCATGGTCGGGCTCTTGCCGCTCTGCGCCGCCACCGTGTTCGAGCCGTGGGAACTCGAGCGCACACCGCGGCTCGTCGCGCACCTCCAGGACCGGATCGCCCGCTTCCCCGAGCTCCTCGCGAGCATCCACCCGCCCACCCGGCGCCGCCTCTCCGCGGGCGAGCCGGGCGGGTACAAGGACCGGGCCCTCTTGTCGGTCGTGACGACCGACCGGCTGCGGCGAATCCTGGCCCGCATGCTGGACGAGAACGAGTTCTTGAGCCCCTACGGGATCCGCTCCCTCTCCCGGGCCCACCGCGAGGCGCCGTACGTGTTCCGGGCCGGCGAGCAGGAGTACCGGGTCGCATACCTCCCGTCCGACTCGGACAGCGGGATGTTCGGCGGCAACTCCAACTGGCGCGGGCCAGTCTGGATGCCGGTGAACGTGCTCCTCATCCGAGCGCTCATGAACTTCTACCTCTTCTACGGGGATGATCTGAAGGTCGAGTGCCCCACCGGCTCGGGCCAAAAGATGACCCTCTTCGAGGTGGCGAGGGAGCTCGCGAGCCGGCTCACGCGTATCTTCCTCCGCGACCCGAGCGGGAAACGGCCGGTCTACGGCGGGACGGAGAAGTTCCAGAGAGACCCGCACTTTCGCGACCTCATCCTCTTCTACGAGTACTTCCACGGCGACAACGGGGCCGGGGTGGGCGCCTCGCACCAGACCGGCTGGACGGGACTCGTCGCCACGCTCATCAAGGTCTTCGGGACCCTCGAGGCCCGAACCTACCTGGAAAGCGGGCACAAGCCTCGCGACCCCGCCGCCGAGCGACCGCGGTCGCGAAGCGCCTAAACTTTGCCCGGGAGCCGTTGTCCTCTGGCGTCGGGCCCGTCGGGAGGAGCCCCACGCGGCCTTCGGCACCCAAGCCGCCCCCTTACCCCCGCGCCCCACGGTGGATGGAGAAAGAACGGGCCCGGCTTCGGGGCGCGC
>Ga0335077_10010454_pt1 | contig 11553 bp, 11 predicted proteins | sample Lox_Sample_31_FD_207151 | JGI IMG/M metagenome (GOLD analysis project Ga0335077, IMG submission 207151) | Soil microbial communities from Loxahatchee National Wildlife Refuge, Florida, United States - Lox_Sample_3.1 | ecosystem: Environmental > Terrestrial > Soil > Wetlands | place: USA...
CCCTATCAACGATGAAGTAGCCAATATCATCACAGCGCAACTTTTGTTTCTTGACAGCACTGACCGTCACCGGGATATCCAGATGTATATCAACAGTCCCGGCGGCAGCGTCTATTCAGGATTGGGGGTTTATGACACCATGCAGTATGTTACTCCGGATGTTTCCACTATTTGTATCGGTATTGCTGCTTCCATGGCTGCCACGCTGATGTGTGCAGGTACCAAGGGAAAGCGAACTGCCTTAAAACACAGCCGTGTCATGATGCATCAGCCGAGCGGGAGCATCGGAGGTCAGGCCAGCGATATTGAAATCACAGTGAATGAAATTAAAAAACTGAAGAAGGAATTGTATGAAATCTATTCCGTGCATACTGGCAAATCAGTAAAGCAGGTAGAGAAAGACTGTGATCGCGATTATTGGCTCACGGCTACTGAAGCAAAAGAATACGGGCTGGTTGACGAAGTATTGTTGCTTAATCCTAAAAAAGAAAAGAAGGATGGCGAAGACAGGAGATAATTTCTCTTCGATCATTCATTCTGATTTTTATTCCACCGACATTGTTTTCAAAATAAAAACTACAAAAATGAATTATTCAAAATATCCATTCAAACCCTTCCGTTTTGATGACGAACCAGATGAAGATGAACCCAAGGAAGAGCGGCCAACTGAGCCATTTGGTATGCTGGCAAAAAAGCTGGAAAAATATTTTTTCGAGAGCAGGTCAATCCAGCTATGGGGACCCGTGGATGATCGATCCGCAAAAGATATAGTCAATAAATTTCTTTTACTTGAAGCAGATAAATCCGGAGAGGAAATTAAATTTCTGATCAATAGTCCGGGCGGAGTAGTAACCAGCGGCATGGCAATTTATGATACGATGAAAATGCTTAAAAGCCCTGTCAGCACCATTTGTATAGGATTAGCTGCTTCGATGGGATCTATTCTTTTAAGTGGCGGCGCAAAGGGCAGGCGTTTTATTTATCCTCATAGCGAAGTAATGATACACCAGCCGAGCCTGGGCGGATATATCCAGGGAGTAAGCGTCGATCTGGAAATCCAGGCTAAGCAGACCAAAAGAGTAAAAGAGATCGGGGCTAAAATACTGGCAGAAAATTGCGGGAAAAAAATAGAGCAGATCATGAAGGATTTTGACCGCGATTACTGGATGGATGCAAAAGAATCCGTTGAATATGGTATCGTGGATCAAATCATGGAAAAATTGTAGTATATTCCAAAATAGGGACAGGTAAGTACTTTCCCAATCCCCGATTATTGTTTTTGATTGGGATTTGGCATATAAGTTGACTACCTTTACTGTATTATAGAATTATATAATAACCCGGATTGTAGATGGCCAAGAATACATTACACTGTTCATTTTGCGGACGCAGCCGTGACGAAGTAAAGATTCTTATTGCGGGACAGGAAGGGCATATTTGCGAAAACTGCGTTGAACACGCCCAGGAAATCATTCAGCAGGAGCTGATCATCAGGGAAGACAATGCTCCGTCCTCCCAGTTTAAACTCACAGTAAAAAAACCCGTTGAAATAAAAAGGTTCCTGGATGATTATGTCATTGGCCAGGATGATGCCAAAAAAGTTTTGGCAGTTGCCGTGTATAATCATTACAAACGTCTTCAGCAAAAAATTGCCGACAATGATGTGGAGATTGAAAAAAGCAATATCATCATGGTCGGCGAAACCGGAACAGGCAAAACTTTATTGGCTAAAACCATTGCCAAATTGCTGAACGTTCCTTTTGCCATTGTTGATGCCACTGTATTTACCGAGGCTGGTTATGTGGGCGAGGATGTGGAAAGTATACTCACCAGATTATTGCAGGTTTGCAATTACGATGTGGTGGCTGCTGAAAGAGGCATCGTCTATATTGACGAAATTGATAAGATTGCAAGAAAGGGAGATAACCCTTCTATCACCCGTGATGTAAGTGGCGAAGGAGTGCAACAGGGTTTATTGAAACTGCTCGAAGGAACTGATGTGCTTGTTCCGCCACAGGGGGGAAGAAAGCACCCCGAACAAAAGCTTATTAAAATCAATACCCAGAATATCTTATTTATCTGCGGTGGCGCTTTTGACGGAGTGGATAAAATCATTGCCCGTCGGATCAACACCAATGCAATCGGTTTTAATGTGAATAAGGAACAGCAGGAATTCACGAAGAAAAATCTTTTGCAATATGTAAATGCTCCTGACCTGAAATCTTTCGGGCTGATTCCAGAACTGCTCGGTCGTTTGCCTGTGGTTACTCACCTGAATCCGCTTGACAGAACCACCCTGCGTTCCATTCTTACCGAACCAAAAAATTCGCTCGTCCGTCAATACAAAAAATTATTTGAACTGGAAGGTATCCAGCTAAGCATAGAAGACAACGTGCTGGATTTTATGGTTGATAAAGCAGTAGATTACAAATTGGGTGCAAGAGGCCTGAGAAGCATTTGTGAAAGTATTCTGACTGATGCCATGTTTGAACTGCCTTCATCAAAAGAAAACAAATTCCACCTGAGCCTTGAATATGCTAAAAAGAAGTTTGACACGAGCAAGATGAGCTTGTTGAAAGTTGCGTAATACCTTCCCAAAAGACAGTTTACTCATTTCCCTATTTCAGATTAATAAACAAAAAATTCAGAGAGGAGATCAGGATATGAAAGAATTGATCGACCGCTTAAAAGCAGAGGGCCTGACCGAACAGCAGGCATATAAAGCCATTGAAATAATTAAAAATTTCGCGAAAGAAAAATTCCCTCTTTTCGGGGGCGCCATCGATAAATTATTCGATAAATACAGTAAGAATGAAGATGATTTCATGCCTTAGAAAAAGGTCGAATTTTTTTTATCCATTCAATACTTCCCTGGCAATAACTATTTTCTGAATTTCTGATGTTCCTTCGCCAATCGTGCAGAGTTTGCTGTCGCGGTAATATTTTTCTACCGGAAAATCTTTCGTATATCCATAGCCGCCGAAAATCTGAACGGCATCTGTAGCCACTTTGACCGCCACTTCACTGGCATAATATTTTGCCATCGCCGCTTCTTTGGTCATGGGAAGCTTCCGGCTTTTCCGGCTTCCTGCCTGCATGGTCAACAATTCAGCGGCCATGATTTCAGTAGCCATATCAGCGAGTTTGAATGAAATGGCCTGGAAACTCGAAATGGGTTTATCGAACTGGTGACGCTCTTTGGAATATTGCAAAGCCGCTTCATAAGCGCCTTTTGCAATACCGACTGCCAGCGCAGCTATAGAAATCCGGCCGCCATCGAGCACATGAAGTGATTGTTTGAAGCCGTCTCCCTCCTTGCCGAGTCGTTGGTTGTCCGGTATTCTGCAATTGTCGAATATCATTTCCGCCGTTTCACTGGCACGCATACCCAGTTTATTTTCTTTCTTGCCTCCTGAGAATCCCGGGGTATTGCGTTCCACAACAAATGCCGTCGCGTTGTTTTTGGTTCTGGGCTCTCCTGTTCGTGCAACCACCACCGTTATATTGCTGCTGATGCCATGTGTGATCCAGCATTTGGTTCCGTTAATGATCCAGTCATTCCCGTCTTTTTTTGCCACGCATTGCATATTACCAGCATCGCTGCCGGTATTGGCTTCCGTCAGTCCCCAGGAACCGATCCACTCAGCAGTAGCCAGTTTAGGCAGGTATTTTCTTTTTTGTTCTTCGTTGCCGAAAGCAAGAATATGTCCTATGCAAAGTGAATTGTGAGCAGCTAGGCTCAATCCAATTGAACCGCACACTTTAGCAATCTCCTGGATAATCGTGATATATTCAATATACCCAAGCCCCGCACCGTCATATTCTTCGGGAACCAATACGCCCATCAATCCCAATTGCCCCATGGCCTTAAAAACATGGACCGGGAACTCCTGGCTCTCATCCCATTTCATGACATGTGGTTTAATGTACTGCAGGGCAAAATCGCGAGCAGTCCGGGCGATCTGTTGGGTTATTTCATCTTGTTGGAACACGAATTACACGAATTAAGTGGATTACACGAATTAAATTGCATGAATTGCCAGTATAACACGAATTAAAAATGATTTTATTACTTATGCCATTAACTTTTATCTGATCGAATCCAGAGGCAATAACATTGGTATACAGAAATTCGTACAATCTACTTAATTCGTGTAATCCGTGTTTAAAAAAACCAGGCAATGGCCATTTTCCGCCATTGCCTGAAATACTGCAAACAATCATTAGTAAAATAAAAACTATCCGTGCTAGACCAATGCAGCTGTAAGATAGGGATAATTTATCAAATAAACTAACAAACGTTAGTTATTTTTCCAAAATAAGGACTGAACAGGATTTTGCGAGCCTGAGAAATATCTTAACAATGAATTAGGATAAGTTTCACGAAATTTAAATGTTAATCCTTTAAAGCCAAAAGTATGAAAGGGAACAGATTGGTTACTGCCATTTTTAAATCCCTGCTATGCATGGCAGGTATATTCCTTATCGGATTTTTAGGTTACCATTATCCGGATGCCATGATCGTAGTGGTGGCTGTTGGCGTTGGTTGCGCATTTACCTGGTATTTCTACATAAGACAGGAGGATGTCTGAACGCCGGGAATTACCAACGAAAATGCACGGAAGCAGACTAAGGTCCACTGCTTTTATCTTGTTTTTTGATTGTAAGATAAGGAGCAAATTTCCTGAATCTCTCCGGGCTGATTATATCTATCTTCAACAATTCTTCCACAGACTTAAACAAACCGTGTTGGGTTCGGTATTCAACAATGGCTTTGGCAATGGTCCGGCCGATATAAGGATGTTGCCGAAAATCTTCCAGACCAGCTTCATTAATATCAATTTTCCGGACTGAATCTGATATGATGACGAGCTTGGATTTAATTTGCTGAAAGACCGAATCCGGAAGACCATAAGTCTCTCCTACCTGATCAATACTGTAAAAGCCGCCTAGCTTATCCCTGAAACGGATAACCCTTAATGCCCGCGAAATGCCGATACCCTTTAATGCAATGAATGCAGATGAATCAGCTGTGTTGATATCTATTTTAGCGAGAAAAACGGATTTGTTATTTGAGTCGACACGATCATTTTTTTTGAAAGAAAAATCGGAAACTTCGATTGTGCTGTCAGACCGTTCCGAAATTTTAATCCGAACATAAGATATCAGCCTTTGATAATCATCTTCCCTCATTCCATATATTTTTCGCAGATCTTCCGCCTTTCTGAACCGTCCGCCCCTGGCCATGTAATGCTGAATGGTATGAATGGTCTTTTCTTTTATCCCCAATCGTTTCCATTCTTCTGTTGAAGCTGAATTGGGATCGAAGAAAAAACCTTCTTTGCTATTTCTTTTTCCCTGTTGATCTTCGCGATCAGATGCGTCATTCTTATCCTCCTCTTGAGAATAAAAATTATTGGAAGATGAACTGTCATCCTGTTGATTTGTCTCCTGGCTGTCAATTTCTTTTGTAAGCTGACTGAGTGTTTGCAAATCAGTTATTCCGGAAGAGGGAGTAAAAAAAACAGGAAGAATAAAAATAACAAGTATCAGGAAAATCAATACGGCAACCCCTATGCGCTCTTTCCTGGTGAAAGAAAAATATTCCTTTAGACGCTCATGAAACATTCCACAACACTTGTATGCACAAGATAGACTGCAGCAACCGGGAAAAAAATACCATTAAGCGGTGGTCATCAATAAAAAAAATTTCCAAAGACAGACTTTGGAAATTACGGAAATCCTGAACGTTGTGATATCAACGATAATACGGTTGTGATGAATTCGGAGAATAATAGTATTTCACATGTTCTTTTGATCCTCCCAATACTTCACCCAGGCCTATAATAAGACCGGCACTGAAGCCAAACTGATAAATAGCAGCATAAGTCGATGAAACAGTTCCGGATCCGAAATTGCCGAAATAATAACCTCCGCTGTTTCCCTGCACGACAGACAATACCTGCGCTTTAAGTCGTATTCCAATTCTGGGACCTGCATAGATACTTGCACCCGCTTCTCCACCCCAGGCAAATTTGATATTATTGGAATTATCGATCGGTCCCGGTGAAAATACCGCGCCACCGGCCAACGCTCCAATGAAAGGACGTACCATTCCACCCGCAGAAATCACAGGACCGGCCATCATATAATTGATTACCACATTACCCTGGGCAGTTGGAGACTGCTCCCCATAATTATAAAGCCCTGTTTTTGCATCTACTCTGTTATACATGAGTTCAATGCCAAAACCCCTGCTGGGATTAATTATCATAGAACCACCCAGGTTAAGAGATTCTTCAATCCTTCCGTAATTTTTAGCAAAATTGGTCTGCGAAGGGAAAGTATATCCGGCAGTTGGAATTAGTTCAAACGTGGTCTGGGCCATCGAGTTAAATCGTACACAAACAAATACGATTAAGAGAAATAATATTTTCCTCATAACTAATAATTTTCGTTAGATAGGATTAGATAGTAAGTTGATCAAAAGGTTTAACCGCCGGTCATTAAAACCGGGTAAATCTTGTTAAAAGCTTGTAAATGAAAAATAAGGGCAATCAGATATCGATGACCAGGCCGTCATGTGCAAGCTGCAGTCCTTCAGGAAGCAATGCATTTACGTCATCATGTTTTCCCAGCTGATGACTTATATGGGTGAAGTAAGCATTTTTTATTCTGAGTTCTTTGACCAGGTCAACAGCTTCCTGCAAATTATAGTGCGATATATGTTTTTCATTTCTCAATGCATTTACCACAATGATATCGCTGTCGCGGATTTTATTTTTTTCGGATTGATCGATTCGATTGGCGTCGGTGATATAAGTGAATTTCCCAAAACGAAAGCCCAGTACCGGCATTTTCAGATGCCATACTAGAATGGGAACAACGGGAATATCGCCGACAATAAACGGATCCATATCAATCGTGTTGAGCTGAACTTCAGGAGCGCCCGGGTATTTAAAATCAGCAAATGCATAGGGAAATTCCCGGATCAATACTTCCTGCGTCATTTCATTGGCATATAACTGTACGGGTTTACGTGAAAAAAAATTAAAGGCCCGGATATCATCCAACCCGGCGATATGATCTTTGTGAGGATGGGTAAAAATAATTGCATCGATATGTTTCACTTTCTCACGAAGCATCTGGTATCTGAAATCAGGAGTTGAATCAACAACGATGGATGTGGTTTGAGACTGAACAAGAATGCTGGAGCGGAGGCGTTTATCTTTTTTATCTTTTGAAGTACAGACTTCGCAGTCACAAGCAATCATCGGAACTCCGCTGCTGGTACCAGTTCCCAAAAAAGTGATTTTGAGAGTAGGATATGCCATGGTCAAAAATAAGCAATAAGCAAATAGAATCCGGGATGGAGATTGGGAGCCAATTTATTTCACGCAAAGAACCCCGGCGGCTTTGTTTATGTTCTTTTCGCCTTTGCATGAAAAAATAGCTTACACTCCTTTTTCAGCTCTTTCGTATTTCGAGAGAATTTCTTCGTAGGTTTTCAAACCGTCCGCTGAAAGTAATTCGGTATGAATATTTAATTGGGGGATGATATCAATCAAAGCATTGATGCGTCCTTCTACAGGCAGGAATTTATTGAGCACAATGACTTTCTTTTGCTCAAGAATACAATACCCGCTTTGAAAAGTGCCCCGCTCATAACGCACAATATATTCCGTTTCATCCAGCAGGCTTTCTATCCTTTCCAAAGTTGATTGTGTATACTTCATGATATGCACAGCTTGTAAAGTTCAAAATTAAATGATCTCTGCGTAAAAAAGGAATGAAGAAGAATTAATTATCCACAGAAAGCGGATTCAGGGCGGTATCAGGATTGTTTGCTCGTCATTTTAATTACTGGCACAATCATTTCTTCCATGCTCACTCCGCCATGTTGAAAAGTATTGCGGTAATAATTGGCATAATAATTATAATTATTGGGATAACACAGAAAACCGTCCCCACGGGCAAATATGAACGAAGAATTGACCGTGGGCACCTGCAGCCCGGCTTCGCGGGGATCCCGGAAGGCCAGCACATCACGGGCTTCATAATTCAGGTTGCGCCCATGTTTGTATCGAAGATTAGTGGTCGTTTGCTTGTCTCCGATAACTTTATACGGAGTTTTAACACGCACACTCCCATGATCAGTAGCAAGTATGACATTTATCTTCTTGTCGGCTATTTTTTTCAGCGCCTGATTTAATGGAGAATGTTCAAACCAACTGGCTGTAATGCTTCGGTAGCTGGTTTCATCGCTTGCCAGTTCTTTCAACACTTCCATTTCCGTTCTGGCGTGACTGAGCATATCCACGAAATTATAGACGATAATATTCAAATCATTATTCATCAGGTTATGCATATTATTGACCAGGTCCTGCCCTGCCTGATGATTTAATACCTTGGTATATGAAAAACGGAGATCATCCTTTTTCACTCGTTTGAGTTGGGCTCTGAAAAATTCTTCTTCATGCAAATTTTTTCCGCCTTCTTCATCATCATTTTTCCATTGCGATTGAAACTGCTTTTCGATATCCATTGGCAATAACCCTGCAAAAACTGCATTGCGGCTGTATTGCGTGGCCGTAGGGAGAATACTGTAAAAGGTATCTTCTTCCACGATCCGGAAGCTTTCAGAAAAAACAGGCTGAATAGCTTTCCACTGATCAAATCTTAAATTGTCGATCAGGATAAAAAATAAGGGAACGCCTTTTTCAAGATGTGGAAAAACCTTGAATTGAAAAAGTGTATGCGACAACACCGGGGCATCCGCCGACTTGGAGCTCAGCCAGCGCCCATAATTTTTTGATATGAATTTGAAAAACTCATTATTGGCTTCCTGTTTCTGCGATTGCAGCACTTCGCGCATTTCAGGACTATCGCTCTTCTCCATCTCAAGTTCCCAAAACACCAGTTTCCTGTAAATATCCATCCACTGATTGTAATCGGGATTATCATTCAACACCAGGAAGAGTTCCTGGAATTGCTTTTGATAAGCCGTGGTCGTTTTTTCTGCAACCAGTCGCTTGTTGTCAATTATTTTTTTCAGGCTAAGCAGAACCTGGTTTGGGTTTACCGGTTTAATCAGGTAATCAGTAATCTGGCTGCCAATGGCTTCATCCATGAGATTTTCCGTTTCATTCTTCGTAATCAATATGACCGGGACCTGCTGATTGCTTTCTTTGATCTTGGCCAGCGTTTCAAGTCCGGTAATACCAGGCATGGTTTCATCCAATAATACCACGTCAACAGGATTTGATTTCACGAATTCAATGGCATCAAATCCATTAGTCATCGAATTGACTTCATATCCTTTATTTTCGAGAAACAATATCTGTGATTGCAAACTTTCAATTTCATCATCCACCCAGAGAATTTTTGCTAAAGCCATGTAGGTAATTTATTGTGGTTTTTGAAGCGAACCCGGTTAAGACATTCAAATTTAATTTATCCATCGTGCATTTGTAGATTTGTTTTTTCTTTTGTTCCGTTTTAACAAATTCAAAACAGGATGCCATCCTCACTACGCAAGATCATTAACGACCCCGTGTATGGTTTTATTACCCTCGACAATCCACTCATCCTACAGATCATTGGACATCCCTGTTATCAACGCCTGCGCCGCATTCAGCAAATGGCATTCGCCCATCTTGTATACCCCGGAGCGGTGCACACCCGCCTGCATCATTCGCTCGGCGCTTATCACCTGATGTGCAACGCACTGACTGAATTGAAAAATAAAGGAATTGATATCACGGAAGAAGAAGAAGTGAGCACCAAAATTGCTATACTCCTTCACGATATCGGTCATGGCCCTTTTTCTCATGCGCTGGAAAATGTACTGATCAGTGGCTTAGCGCATGAAGAAATTTCTATTTTAATTATAGAAGCCCTCAATAAAGAATTCGGAGGGCGATTGAAATTAACTCTGGATATTTTTACTAATAAATATTCAAAAAAATTTCTTCACCAGTTGATATCTGGTCAACTGGATGTAGACCGGATGGACTATCTGAACCGGGATAGTTTTTTTACCGGCGTTTCGGAGGGTGTCATTGGTTATGATCGCATCATCAAAATGCTTACGGTTCATCAGGGAGAATTAATGGTAGAAGAGAAAGCCATTTATTCGATTGAAAAATTTTTAGTAGCGCGCCGGCTGATGTACTGGCAGGTTTACCTGCATAAAGCCGTGGTCAGCGCAGAAAAAATGCTCGTTAAAATTTTAGAAAGAGCAAAAGAACTGATCTCTGCAGGATCAAAACCTGATTTCCCTTCAAAAGTGTTGGAATTTTTTTTCCTTAACGAAATAGCAACAGCCAATCCCGGAACTCATCTTGACAAATTCTGCCTGCTTGACGATTACGATGTCTTGAGCGCGATAAAGAGCTGGATGTTCAATCGTGATAAAATATTATCCCAACTATGCACATCGCTTATTAACCGGCGTTTATTAAAAGTTAAATTTCAATCGCATCCATTTGATGAAAATAAAGTGAAAGAGCTCCGCGTTATGGTGTCGCAGAAATTTGGAATTACAGAATCAGAAGCCCGTTACTTTGTATTTACCGGTGAAACAAGCAATACGACCTATAATCCTTCCGACGAACGGATCCAGGTTTTATTCAAAGATCAAACCGTGAAGGATATCTCGGAAGTTGACAATGCACTGATTCATCAGGCTTTGTCAACCCCCGTAAAAAAATTTTATATTTGCTGCGTGGTTTAAACCGGTGAGGCGGAAACGGGTCATAGCCAGCATATTTTTTCACGCCTTGGTCCACTATCCATGGACCGGGGACAAATAAATGCTATGCAATTCTCAGCTGCGCAGATTGCGCTAATGATCAAAGGCAAGGTCGAAGGAAATCCAGACGTGGCTGTTGATTCTTTTGGAAAGATAGAGGAAGCTGTCGCCAACCAGTTGGCTTTTCTGGCCAACCCAAAATACGAGGAATATCTTTATTCAACCGGGGCTTCCATTATTATTGTAAACGAGACACAGGAACTGAAAGAGCCGGTGAATGCCACACTGATAAGAGTTCCCGATGCATATTCAGCATTTGCGGCCCTGCTTTCAAAATACCAGGAAATTCTTGCGCAGCAAATGGTCGGAATACAGGAACCTTCTTATATCTCCAAGTCAGCCAGGATTGGTGAAAAACCATTCATCGGCGCTTTTGCTTATATCGGTGAACGCGTCGTGATCGGAAACAATGTAAAAATCTATCCACAGGTTTTTTTGGGAGATGATGTAATTGTCAATGACCATTCGATATTACTACCCGGAGTAAAAATATATCATCATTGTGTGATCGGAAAGAATGTAACCATCCATGGAGGCACCGTGATCGGCAGTGACGGATTTGGTTACGCCGCACAATCTGATGGCAGTTACAAGAAAGTGCCACAGATGGGAAATGTAATTATAGAGGACAATGTGGAAATCGGCGCCAATGCAACCATCGACAGGGCAACGATTGGTTCCACCATTATCCGGAAAGGCGCCAAGCTGGATAATCTCATACAGGTTGCCCACAATGTAGA
>Ga0335077_10010456_pt1 | contig 11552 bp, 6 predicted proteins | sample Lox_Sample_31_FD_207151 | JGI IMG/M metagenome (GOLD analysis project Ga0335077, IMG submission 207151) | Soil microbial communities from Loxahatchee National Wildlife Refuge, Florida, United States - Lox_Sample_3.1 | ecosystem: Environmental > Terrestrial > Soil > Wetlands | place: USA: Florida...
TCGAAATCCGCGCCGGCACCGGAGGCGACGAGGCCGCTCTGTTCGCCGCAGAGCTCTTCCGCATGTATTCCCGCTTCGCCGAATCCCAGGGCTGGCGCGCCGAGGTGCTGGAAAGCTCCCCCTCTTTCCTCGGCGGCCTCAAGGAAATCACCGCCTCCATCTCCGGCAGGAAGGTCTACTCCAAATTGAAATACGAAAGCGGCGTGCACCGCGTGCAGCGCGTTCCCGCCACCGAGCAGCAGGGCCGCGTGCACACCTCCGCCGCCACCGTGGCCATCCTTCCCGAAGCCGACGAAATCGAAGTCAAAATCGAGCCCAAAGACATCCGCATCGACACCTTCTGCTCCTCCGGCCCCGGCGGCCAGTCCGTTAACACCACCTACTCCGCCGTGCGCATCACCCATCTGCCCTCCGGACTGATCGTTTCCCAGCAGGACGAGAAATCGCAGATCAAGAACCGCGAGAAGGCCATGCGCGTCCTCCGCGCACGCCTCTATGAGCTCGAACAGACCAAGCAGCACGACGCCATCGTGGCCGAGCGCCGCGGACAGATTAAAACCGGCGACCGCTCCGAAAAAATCCGCACCTACAATTTCCCGCAGAACCGTGTCACCGACCATCGCATCGGCCTTACCCTCCACCAGCTCACCGATGTGATGGATGGAAAACTGGCCCCCATCGTTGATGCGCTGATCACCCACTATGAAGCCGAGCGGCTCAAGCAGGAGCTGGCCGAGGTGTAATCCTGCCCGGGGCCCCGGCAGGGGCAATCGCCCGCCCATCCTGTGAAAATTGTTGCAGAGTCCCGGGCCCGCCCTCCGCTCGTTTCCCCATCGCTCCTCGCAAACTTCCGCGATACAACAGAATGAACCTGTTGCCCGGCTCCGCCCTGTGGTATAAGGCGTGCTCTCACCCGCCCCAGGGTGGGGTGTTGTATTCCCGCTGATTCCGCCCCCCAGTGCGGATCTCCCAGCGAGTCTGGCCGATGGACAGTGCCGTTCGAAGGAGGCAAGAAACCATGACCGATTTCCGGCTTTCGGGCCGTTTTGTTCGCTCCGGCTGCCGCCTGGCCGCGCTTGCCCTTGGTCTGCTCCTGACCGCGGGCGCCGCTCTGGCGCAGCAGAAATCCCAGGCCGACGGCATTCCCCGGAACATCAGCCCCGGGTTGCGTCATCTGCTCAAGCACATGCAAGCCGGCGAAGCCATCAACTTGTCCCGCGAAGGCTTCGTCTTGGACATGAAGACCGGCCAGGTCAGCCACCTCACCCTCAAGTCTCCCATGCTCATCTACGACAGCACCAACCGCGTTCTGGTCAACGTGCACCTCAGCGGACGCACGGCCATCGATCAGCTCCGCCAGCAGCTCCAGCAGGCTGGCTCGCGAATCACCGCGCAGAATCCCGGCTTCCACCGCGGAGTCATCGAGACCTACATGCCGCTCACTGCCGTCTCCCAGGTGGCCCAGCTCCCCGGCACCAGCCATATCCAGCTCGTTTACCGCCCCCTGGCCAACGTGGGCGCCACCACCTCGCAGGGCGCCACCGTCATGCGCTCCGATGTGGCCAACAAACTCGGCTACGACGGCTCCGGAATCACCGTGGGCATCCTCTCCGATTCCTACAACACCAGCCAGTTCTACAATCAGCCCCCCTTTCCTCCCGGTACCATCACCACGAACACCGCACTCGATGATGTGAATTCCGGCGATCTCCCCAACAACACCTCCATCCCCGGATGCGAGGGTTTGAAGTTCTGCGCGGAGCTCGATCCCTCCCTGTTCGGCCCCGGAACCGACGAAGGCCGCGGCATGGCCCAGATCGTCCACGACGTGGCTCCCGGCGCACAGCTCTGCTTCGGCACCGCCTTCGCCGGCGAGGTCCAGTTCGCCATCAACATCCTCAATCTCGCGCTCAACTGGCAGTGCGGCGCGGACGTGATCGTCGACGACGTCATTTATTTCGACGAGCCCATGTTCTCCGACGGTCTGCTGGCCCAGGCCGTGGACATCGTCAATCAGAACGGCGTCTCCTACTTCTCCTCTTCCGGCAACCAGGCCTTCAGCGGCTACGATTCGCCTCTGCGCATCGTCCCCGATTCCCTTGCCCGTTCGTCCCACAATCAGGCCGTGGACCTCAGCACGATTGACCCTTCGATCGATACCGCCGGCGGCTTCCACAATTTCAACCCCGGTTTCGGCCCCCCCGTGCTCTCCCAGCTCATCACCGTCAGCAATCCCGTCTTCTCCTTCCAGTGGGACGATCCCTTCGATTTCGTGGACGCCGGCGGCAATCCCCTGGTCACCACGGATCTCGACCTCCTCTTCTTCGATCCCGGCACCGGCCAGTTCCTCTTCGCCGTCAACACGGACAACTTCGCCCTGGATGAGCCCATCGAGCTCTTCTCACTGAACGGCACCGGCTCGCTCCGCCTGGTGATTTCCCGCAAGGGCACCAACACCGTCACCGGCCAGCCCGCCTCCAATCAGGCCACCCACATCAAGTACGTGGTCTTCGGCAGCGCCTCCGGCGATTACTTCTCGCCGCTCACTCCGCTCACCTACGGCCACAACTCCGCCTCCGGCGCCAATGGCGTCGCCGCCTACCGCTACAACATTTTTCCCGGCTTCCCCTGGAATGTGCCCGGCACCCGCGCCGGCCAGACGCGCCCCGAGCTCGAATACTTCAGCGCCCCCGGCCCCGCGGTCATCTACATCGACGACAACGGGAACCGTCTCCGCCGTCCCGACTTCCGCCTCAAGCCCGACATGGCTGCCCCCGATGGCGTCAACACCACCTTCTTCCCCCAGCCTGAAATCGGCGGCTCGGACTTTGAAGCTCTCTATCAGGTTCCCGACGGCTTCCCCAACTTCTTCGGCACCAGCGCTGCCGCTCCTCATGCTGCTGCCGTGGCCGCGCTCCTGCTCCAGAAGGCCGGCGGTCCGGGCAGCCTGAGTCCTGCGGCCGTCACGCAGATTCTTACCAGCTCGGCCCCGCAGCGCGACGTCAACGTCTTCAAGGCCGTCGGCGATGCCGGCGATTTCGGGAGCACCATCTCCATCGTCGCCCGCGATCCCGAATTCACCAGCCTGTGCGCCCCTCCCAGTTGCGCCGCTCCCAATGGCGGCCAGGATGCCGGCTATTTCACCGTCACCTTCTGGTCTGCCAACCGCAAGCTCTCGCTCCAGAGCATCACGCTCGACCTTGCCAATTCCGGCCAGGCCTTCCGGCCTTCCACCTTTCCGGTCACCCAGGGTGAAAGCAGCCCCGGTGTTTCCATCTCCTCCAGCTCGCCCACCACTCTTTCTCCAACGCTCACCCTCAACTTCTCGGGCTTCTCCTCCGGCCAGTTGCTCCGCTTCGGCGTCTATCGCGTCTTCGTGCGCAATGGCGTCGCGGTCGGCACCGGCGGAAAAGCCGGCGACATCACCGGTGGCGACACCTTCACCGCCACTCTCTCCAACGGAAAGGTGCTGCATGGCACCTTCCGCAACCTGTTCGGCTCCCAGTACCGCACCTACGATGGCTTCGGCCTGATTGACGCCGTCAACGCTCTCAACCAGGTGGGCAGCCACCATCATCACTAGATATCCCCGCGGGGCGTCCCGGCCTCCCGGGACGCCCCCGCTCTTCCTCCCGTTTCCGCCCCGCCCGGCCGATAGTGTATTTTCATCTGATGGACGTGCGCACCACCTTGCAGCAGGCCATGGCCGATCTCGAACGCGCTCGCGTTCCTTCCCACGGCCTTGCCGCCGAATTGCTCCTCCTGCACGCCCTCGGCCGCGACCGCGCCTGGCTCTACGCCCATCCCGAAGAGGAAATTCCGCCTGGTGAGGCCGAGAGCTTTTCCCGCATGGTCGCTCGCCGCGCCGCCGGAACCCCCACCCAGTACCTCACCGGCAAGCAGGAATTCTGGGGCATCGAGTTCAGCGTCGGCCCCGGCGTCCTCATTCCCCGCCCCGAAACCGAGCACGTCGTCGAAGTCGCTCTCGATCGCCTGAAATCCAGGCGCCCTCCCGACGATTCCGGCCGCGGCCTCCGCCGCGAGCGCCTCGGCCGCACCCTTCGCATCGTCGACGTCGGCACCGGCTCCGGCTGTCTGGCCGTGGCCCTCGCTCGCGAAATTCCCGAGGCCCGCATCTGGGCCACCGACATCTCTCGCGCCGCGCTCGCCATCGCCTGGCACAATTCCGTCCGTTACGACCTGGAAGCCCGTATCGAACTCATCGAGGCCAGCCTGCTCACTCCCTTTCTTCTCGGCGGCCAGTCCGAAAACGCCGTGCCCTTCGACCTCATCGTCTCCAATCCCCCCTACGTGGCCCGCTCCGAATTCGAATCTCTCGCCCGCGAACTCCGCGAACACGAACCGAAGGAAGCCCTCCTCGCCGGAGAGACCGGCCTGGAGGTGTTCCGCCCGCTCATCCGCCAGGCGGAGAAAGTTCTCACGCCCGGCGGCGCGCTGGTTCTCGAAGTCGGCGCGGGCCAGGCCGCGGAAGTCCGCGCCCTTTTCGGCGAATTCTGGAAGGATATTTCCGTCATCAGGGATCTGGCCGGAATCGAACGCGTCGTCTCCGCTCTGCGCGTATAGTTCGAGTCACCCTCACCGCCGGCAACCATGCCCAAACTCTCCAGCTTCCGCGCCAAACGAGAAGCCCCCGCAGCGGCCGAAGCAGGCACGCGCGCCGCCGAAGGCGCCACCACCATTCTCCACGTCGATATGGACGCCTTCTTCGTCTCCGTCGAGCTGCTCGACCGCCCCGATCTCCGCGGCAAACCCGTTGTCGTCGGCGGCCAGCCCAACCAGCGCGGCGTCGTCTCCGCCGCCAGCTACGAAGCCCGCCGCTACGGCATTCAGTCCGCCATGCCGCTCCGCACCGCAGGACGCCTCTGCCCCCACGCCGTCTTTCTCGAGCCGCGCCACGAGCTCTACTCCCAGTGGAGCGACCGCATCGCCGCCATCCTCAGGCAATTTTCCCCGCGCGTCGAAATGGCTTCCGTCGACGAGGCCTACCTCGATCTCGCCGGAACCGAGCGCCTGCTCGGCCATCCCCTCGCCGCTGCGCATCGCCTCCGCCAGGAAATCAAGCAGAAGACCGGCCTCCCGTCCTCCATCGGCATCGCGCGCACCCGCCTCGTCGCCAAGGTCGCCTCCGACCAGGCCAAGCCCGCCGGCCTGCTCTGGATTCCCGCCGGCAGCGAAGCCGCCTTCCTCGCGCTTCTCGCCGTCCGCAAAATTCCCGGCATCGGCAAGGTCACCGAGGCCGCCCTCCACGGTCTCGGCATCGAAACCGTCGCTCAGCTCGCCGCCTTTCCCCGCGAGCGCCTCCAGGATCTCTTCGGCCAGTGGGGCAGCGCCCTCTATCGCAAAGCCCGCGGCGAAGACACCTATCACTTCCTCGAAGACGCCGAAGCCAAATCCATCTCCCACCATCACACCTTCTCCGAAGATGTGGACGATCCCGCCGTCATTGAATCCACGCTCAGCCACCTGTGCCAGAAAGCCGCCAAGCGCCTCCGCGATGCCCGCCAGTTCGCCGGCACCATCACACTCGTCCTCCGCTACGCCGGATTCGAGACCATCACCCGCGCCCGCACCCTCCCCGCGCCCACCGACCTGGATCAGGACCTCCTCCGCGTGGCCCGCCAGCTTCTCGCCCGCCATCGCGACCGCCGCCGTCTCGTCCGCCTGGTCGGCGTCTCGCTCACTTCGCTCTCCCACGGCGAGCAGCAGCTCGACCTGCTCGATACTGCCCGCCGCGAAAAACTCGAAACGCTCGCCCGCGCCTCCGACAAGCTCCGCGAGCGCTTCGGCTTCGACAAGCTCCAGCTCGGCGGCTCCATCGGCAAGCCCCGCCGCGAGTGACTGTAGCGCAGGGCGAAGCCCTGCGGTTCGTTCTCCTCTCCTTTCCTCTCCTCTCCTCTCCTCTCCTCTCCTCTCCTCTCCTCTCCTCTCCCTTCTCCTCTCTCCCTCTCCTCTCCGTTCTGCATTTCCCTCATCTCTCGCATCTCATGAAAATCCGCGGCGCTCCCCCGCCCCGCGTTACATCTCTCCGGCCTCCTCTCGCCTGCATGATAAACTTACCCTTCGTGTCCGCAAATTCATCCGCCAACCGTTCCTCCGCCTCCTATCAGGCTGGCCGTGCCACGGGCCGCGTTCGCTCCTTTTGGCAGCGCGTCACCGAAGGCATCCGCATCTCCGATCTCTGGACCCAGTTCCAGTCCGAAGCACGCACCAGTTACGGCCTCTATTCCCGCGAGGTGGACTGGGAAGGCATCGAGCGCAGCAAGCGCTGGCAGCGCCCCTTCCGCGCCGCCGGCGCTCTCTTCTGGGCCATGCTCATGAAGCTCAGCCCTGCGCGCCGCGTCCTTCTCCTCCTCGCCGTGGCCACCATGCTGTTCACTTCCTTTCAGTACGAGAGCCAGCATGGCAGCGTGGTCGTGATCTCCATGGGCATCCTCAGCCCCGGCGTCATTCTTCTCTTCATCCTTCTGGCCCTCGAACTCGCCGACCGCGTCACCATGAAGCGCGACCTGGAAATCGCCCGCGAAATCCAGCGCTGGCTCGTCCCGGAAAAACCCCCGGACGTGCCCGGCTACGACATCGCCTTCATGACCCGCCCCGCCAACACCGTGGCCGGCGATTATTACGACACCATCCCCCGCGGAGCCGCCGGCGGCCTCCCCGCCTCCGCCGGCCGCAACGTGCTCCTCGTCGTCGCCGACGTCGCCGGCAAGAGCGTTCCCGCCGCGCTCCTCATGGCCACCTTCCAGGCCAGCCTTCGCGCCATCGAGGCCACCGGCAGTTCCCTGGCCGATCTCGTCCGCAGCCTCAACCGCTACGTCTGCGAAAACAGCCAGAACGGTCTCCGCTTCATCACCGCATTTCTCGCCGAACTCGAGCCCGCCTCCGGCCAGTTGCACTACACCTCCGCGGGCCACCATCCCGCTCTCATCCGCTCCCCTTCCGGTCAGATCAGCGAACTCGGCGAGGGCGGTCTGCCTCTCGGCATCGAACTGGACGAGCCCTTTCCCGCCGGCTCGGGCCGCCTCGCTCCCGGCGAATTGCTCGTCATTTACACGGATGGCTTCGTCGAAGCCGTCAACGCGGCTGGAGAAGAGTTCGGAAAATCCCGCCTCAAGAATGTGCTCGAGCCCTGCGACGCCTCCAGTTCCGCCTCTGAAATCCTGGCCCACCTCGCCCGCGTCCTCGACGGCTTCGTCGGCGCCGCCCCGCAGCACGACGACCTCACCTGCCTCATCGTCCGCCGCAATCCCCGGGGTTAGCTTCCCCGCCCGGCCCGGGCGCGCCCGCCTTGTAGCTCTCCGCTCCCGGGCCGATAATCACCCTATGGACGCGCGTTCCTTTGCGGAGCACATTTGCGGCGTTCTCCGTGCCGCCGGCTTCCAGGCCTACCTGGTCGGCGGCTGTGTGCGCGATATCCTCCTCGGCCGCCCCGCACAGGATTTCGACGTGGCCACCGACGCCTCTCCCGCCCGCGTCCAGCAATTATTTCCCGGGAGCGTCGGCGTCGGCGCCGCCTTCGGTGTCATTCTCGTTCTGGCGGAAGACTCCGCCACGAAAGTCGAGGTCGCCACCTTCCGCACCGACCTCTCTTACTCCGACGGCCGCCGCCCCGATGCCGTGGCTTTCTCCGCCTCCCCCGAGCAAGACGTCCGCCGCCGCGATTTCACCATCAACGGCCTCCTCCTCGACCCGCGCGACAACCGCATCCTCGACTTCGTCGGCGGCCAGGACGATCTCCGCGCCCGCATCGTCCGCGCCATCGGCGATCCCAGCGCCCGCTTCCGCGAGGACAAGCTCCGCCTCCTCCGCGCCGTCCGCTTCGCCGCTCGCTTCGGCTACGCCATCGAGCCGGCCACCTTCGCCGCCCTCTGCAGCCACGCCGCGGAAATCTCCGCCGTCTCCGCCGAGCGCACCCGCGACGAGCTGACCCGCATTCTCACCGAGGGCGGCGCCCGCCGCGGCTTCGAGCTGCTCGACGAAACGCATCTTCTCCATCACGTCCTGCCGGAGGTCGCCCGCATGCACGGCGTCCAGCAGCCTCCCGAGTTTCATCCCGAAGGCGACGTGTGGATCCACACCCTCCTGCTCCTCGAGCAGTTGCCCCCCGCCGCCTCTCCCACTCTCGCCTGGGGCGCTCTCCTCCACGACGTCGGCAAACCCCCCACCTTTGCCCCTCCCCGCACTCCCGCCGACCGCATCCGCTTCGACGGACACGTCGAAGTCGGCGCGCGCTTGGCGGAAGCCATCGCCGCACGTCTCCGCTTCTCCGGCGACGAGACCGAGCGCGTCGTCGCCCTCGTCGCCCAGCACCTCCGCTTCAAGGACGTCGCGGCCATGCGTCCCGCCACCCTCAAGCGCTTCGTCCGCCAGCCCCATTTCGACGAGCATCTCCAATTGCACCGCATGGATTGCCTGGCTTCCCACCGCAACCTCGACACCTTTCACTTCCTCCGCCGCTTCCTGGCCGATACCCCGCCAGAGGCCGTGCGCCCCGCCCGCCTCATTACCGGCGACGACTTGAAGGAGTTGGGCCTCCCCCCCGGTCCCAGCTACCGCCGCATCCTGGAAGCCGTCGAAGAAGCTCAGTTGGAAGGCCGCGTCACCAACCGCGACCAGGCCCTCCAGTTCGTTCGCCACGTGGCGGAGCCAGGCCTCTCCGTGCCGAATCCCTGACCCCGGAGAGGAGAAAGCGAGGTGCTGCCGACAATCCACCATACTTCCAGGACGCTAACTGATTGTGATGGAACAACTTGCCGTAGGATTGTAATATTTAGCGATGTGCGCTAAGGTATGCTTAGCTTTCGACAGTGATGCTGCGTATCCCGCTCGCTCTCTTCGCATCCAACTGTCTAGTCGTCTCATCCCACGCTTCCTTTCGCGCCGGGTGAGGCATTGAGGAGCCTGTAATGGCTGAAAAAGTGACTCGTATTCCTCCCGAGCTTCCCATACTGCCCGTGCGCGAGACCGTGCTGTTTCCCGGCGCGGTCATGCCGCTCACCGTGGGCCGCGAAAGCTCGCTCGCGCTGCTCGAATCCCTGCATGGCGACGAGAAGCTCATCGGCGTCGTCGCTCAGCTCGACCCCCGCATCGAGGAGCCCACCGGCACCGATCTCCATGCCGTAGGCACCGCCGCCAAGATTCACAAGATGGTGCGCATGCCCAACAACACCGTGGTCGTGTTCCTCGAGGGTCTGCAGCGCGTCCGCATTGCCGAAATTGTTTCCTTCCGGCCCTTCCTCCGCGGCCGCATCGACATCGAAGCCGACGTCCTCGGCCCCATCGATTCCGAACTCACCGCGCTCGTCCGCCAGGCCCAGGAGTTGTTCCGCGACGTCGTCGCGCGTTCTCCCCAGCTTTCCGACGATTTGCAGAACCAGGTCATGGGCCACGAAGACCCCGGACGTCTGGCCGACTTCATCGCCCACACCCTGCCCTCCCTCTCCACGCTCCTCCGCCAGGAGCTGCTGGAAACCTCCAGCGTTCGCAAGCGCCTGGAAAGCCTGGTCCGCGAGCTTTCCAAGGAGCTCGAAGTCCTCGAGCTCCGCTCCAAGATCCAGGAGCAGGTCCAGGAGCAGGTCAACCAGAACCAGCGCGAATATCTCCTCCGCGAGCAGATGAAGGCCATCCAGAAGGAGCTCGGCGAATCCGACGACGTCCAGAGCGAAATCGAGGAGCTGCGCAAGAAGATTGAAGTCAGCGGCATGTCCCCCGAGGCCCGCAAGGAATGCGAGCGCGAGCTCAAGCGCCTCAGCAAAATGCAGTCCGCCTCCGCGGAGTACATGGTCTCCCGCACCTATCTCGACTGGATGACCACTCTGCCCTGGCAGAAATCCTCCGGCACAGAGGAAATCGACATCCCCAAGGCCCAGACCATCCTCGACGAAGACCACTACGACCTCAAGAAGGTCAAGGAGCGCATCCTCGAATACCTGGCCGTCAAAAAGCTCCAGCCCGCCATGAAGGGGCCCATCCTCTGCTTCGTCGGGCCTCCCGGCGTGGGCAAGACCTCGCTCGGCAAATCCATCGCCCGCGCCATGGGCCGCAAGTTCGTCCGCATTTCCCTCGGCGGCATGCACGATGAAGCCGAAATCCGCGGCCATCGCCGCACCTACATCGGCGCTCTGCCCGGCCAGATCATCCAGGGCATCCGCCGCGCGGAAACCAACGACCCCGTCTTCATGCTCGACGAGGTGGACAAGCTCGGCCGCGATTTCCGCGGCGACCCTTCCGCCGCTCTCATGGAAGTCCTCGATCCCGAGCAGAACGCCACCTTCCGCGACCACTATCTCGACGTGCCCTTCGACCTCTCCAGGGTCATCTTCATCGCCACCGCCAACTGGATGGATCCCATCCCCGAGCCGCTCCGCGACCGCATGGAGATCATCGAGCTCCCCGGCTACACCGAGGAGGAAAAGATCCACATCGCCCGCAAGTATTTGATCCCCAAGCAGGCCAGGGAGCACGGCCTCAAGGAAGGCGAGAACATCGAATTCACCGAAGGCGGCCTCCGCGAAATCATCCACAGCTACACCCGCGAAGCCGGCGTCCGCAATCTCGAGCGTGAGATTGCCACCCTCTCCCGCCGCCAGGCCCGCCGCATCGCGGAAGGCAACATGGACAAGCTCGAAGTCACCGACGAGGTCGTCCGCCAGGCCCTCGGCGTCCCCAAATTCCGCACCGAAAAGGAAGTCGAAGAGCGCGTCAACCGCCCCGGCGTCTCCGTCGGCCTCGTCTGGACTCCCGCAGGAGGCGACATCGTCTTCATCGAAGCCTCCCGCATGCCCGGCGGCAAGCAGTTCACCATGACCGGCTCGCTCGGCGACGTCATGAAGGAATCCATGAACGCCGCGCTCACCTGGGTGCGCGCCAACGCCGACCGCCTCGGCATCGATCCCGAATTCTTCAAGAACAGCGACGTGCACATCCACGTCCCCGCCGGCGCCGTCCCCAAGGACGGCCCCTCCGCGGGCGCCGCCATGGTCACCGCTCTGGTCAGCCTGCTCTCCGGCCGGCAAGTCCAGCCGCGCCTGGCCATGACCGGCGAGGCTTCCCTCTCCGGTGTTATTCTCCCGGTCGGCGGCATCAAGGAGAAGGTGCTCGGCGCCAAGCGCGCGGGCATCAAGAAAGTGTTGCTGCCCGCCGACAACGAGCCCAACGTGAAAGAAGACCTCCAGCCCGACATGCTGGAGGGCATCGAGCTGATCTACGTCCGCACGCTCGATCAGGCCATCGAGTTCGCCATCGGCAAACTCGAGCCCATCGCCCGCGAGCCCGCGCCGCCCTCCGCTCCTCCCGTGCCCCCGGTTCTTCCGGAAGAGAAGCCGGCGCCCAAGAGCTCCACGCCCCCGTCCGCCACCTTCCATTGAGGTTCGCCATCGCGGGGGCACGACGTCGTCGTGCCCCTGCGTGGCGCTTTCGCTTCCGGCTTGAAATCCCGCCGCGTTCCTTCCTGTCTTTTTCCTTCGATTCCTCCGAAACTAATCACGTCCATGTCCCGCACCAGCGGCTACGAACATCTGAAGGAAGCCGCG
>Ga0335077_10010457_pt1 | contig 11552 bp, 10 predicted proteins | sample Lox_Sample_31_FD_207151 | JGI IMG/M metagenome (GOLD analysis project Ga0335077, IMG submission 207151) | Soil microbial communities from Loxahatchee National Wildlife Refuge, Florida, United States - Lox_Sample_3.1 | ecosystem: Environmental > Terrestrial > Soil > Wetlands | place: USA...
GCCGGCGTTGCGATACTTAAACGCCGCGATGGTGTCGGCGGCCTTCTCCGGATCGGCGTCGTCGAACACGACCACGGGCGAATGACCGCCGAGCTCCATGGTGGCGCGCTTCATGCCCTTGGCGGCGAGACCGGCGAGGTGCTTGCCGACGGGGATCGAGCCGGTGAAGGAGATCTTCTTGATGATCTTCGACGGGATCAGGTGCTCGGACACGTTCGCCGGCACACCGAATACCAGATTGAGCACGCCCGCCGGCAGGCCGGCGTCGGCGAAGCATTTGACCAATTCGACGCAGCCGCCCGGGGTTTCTTCGGAGGCCTTGATGATCAGCGAGCAGCCGGCCGCGAGCGCGCCGGCGATCTTGCGGACCGGCGTCAGCGTCGGGAAATTCCACGGCGTGAAGGCGGCGACCACGCCGACCGGCTCCTGCAGCACGAGTTGGCGCACGCCCTTCTGCCGGCCGGGAATGACGCGGCCATAAGTGCGGCGGCCTTCCTCGGCGTACCAGTCGATGATGTCGGCGGAGGTAAGCACTTCGGCCCGCGACTCGACATAGACCTTGCCCTGCTCTTGCGTCTGCACCTTGGAGACGTGGTCGTAGCGTTCGCGCAGCAGATCGGCGGCCTTGCGCATGATCTTGGAGCGGTCATAGGCCGAGGTCGCCTTCCATACCGCGAAGCCCTTCGCGGCGGCGGCCAGCGCGGCATCGAGATCGGCGGCCGAGGCATGCGGCAGATGCGCCAGCGTCTTGCCGGTCGCCGGATTGATCACGTCTTCGCCCTTGCGGCCTTCGCCGTTGAGCCATTTGCCGTCGATGTAAAGCGCGAGCTCGGAATACATGGGAGACCTCACTATGTCCGGGAATTTCTTGGGCGCTGGATTAGCACTTTCAGGCGCGAGCGGCCACCCTGCAAAATCAGCCGAGGAACGCGCCGCCATTCACGTGGATGGTCTGGCCGGTGATGTTGCGGCCGCCGGGTCCGCACAGAAAACACACCATGCCGGCGACATCGTCGGGCTTGCCGGGCTCGCCGGTGATGGTGCCATGGGTGAGATGATGCGCCGGGTTGAGCGACGTGCGCGGCCGCGTCGTGTGGATCGCGCCGGGCACCACGCAATTGGCGGTGATGTTGTGGGCGCCGAGGTCGTGCGCGAGACCGCGGGTGAAGCCGACGAGACCCGCTTTCGCGGTCATCACGTGGGCGCGGCCTTTCGAGCCGATGTGCGCGCTCATGCCGCCGATATTGATGATCGTGCCGCCGTTCTTCATCATCGCCGGCAGGCAGGCGTGCACGCCGTGGAACGCCGAGTCGAGCGTGGCGTCCATAATCTCGCGCCACTCGGCATAGCTCATCTTGTCGATCGGCTGCTCGCGGCGCAATGAAGCGTTGTTGACCAGGATGTCGATGCGGCCGAAGGCTTTCAGCGCGGCTTGCGCCATCGCTTCCACTGCGGCGGCATCGCCGACGTCGGCGAGCAACGCCATGGCTTGGCCGCCGGCCGACTCGATCTCGCCCACCACGGCGTCGGCTTCCGCCTTGTTGGAGCGCGCGTTCACCACCACCGATGCGCCGGCGGCAGCGAGATGCAGCGCGATGGCGCGGCCGATATTGCGGCCGGCGCCGGTGACGATGGCCACCTTGCCGGCAAGTTCCTTCCCGTCAGTCATTCATTAACCCCCGTAATGGCGCAAGATCGACCTTGCCGCCGTAGAGTTTGGACAACAGTGCGAGCGCGGCGGCGGCGCGCGCGGCGTCCCAGCCGCCGTGGCGCGCGTTAAGCGCGAATTTTTCCTCGATGTCGGCGCGCGTGAGCGGCTCGTTGGCGCCGCCGCGGAAATGCGGCTGGCGTTCCTCGATGACGCTGCCGTCGTCGAGCACACAACGGATATGGCCGGTGAAGGCATTCGGATAGGGATTGTCCGGATCGATCACGTAACGCACCTTGGCGGCAAGCGCGAGCACCTGCGGATCGCGCACCGCCGCATCGGTGAAGGCGTCGAGCCCGACGCCGCCGCGCACGAAGCCGGCGGCGAGAATGAAGGGCGTGGCGAATTTCGCCGCATAGCCGTTGGGTGGCCGCTGCTTGTCGGCGAGCGGCTCCCACAGGCGGTGCACGGTGCCTTCCGCCACTTCGCAAACAATTTCCTTGACGTCTTCTGGCTTGATGCCGCGCGCGGCGAGCTTTTTGGCGCAGTCGATATAAGGATGCGCCATGGTCCCGCAGGGATAAGGCTTGAAGGCGAGCGTCTCGCTCACCCAGCGCGTGCCGAAATCCTCGAGCGCTCCATAGTCGCCTTGCGTCGCGTGGGCGAAGCCGTGAAACAGCCCATGCACGCCCTCGAACACCGTGCGCGGGCCGTAGAAGCCGCCACGCGCCAGGAGCGTCGCGCGCAGGCCCGATTGGGCCGCCCAGCCGGGATGCAGCCGCTTGGTCCAGGCGCCTTCGGCGAGATATTCGATGATACCGGAGGCAAAGCTGCCGGCGATGCCGAGTGCGTCGACGATCTGCTTCGCGTCCAAGCCGAGCGCCGCCGAGACGCCGGCCGCCGCGCCCATCACGCCGAAGATCGCGGTTGGATGAAAGCCGGCCTTGTGCACCGCTTTCGGTACCACCGTGGAGAGCCGGCACATGGTTTCCGTACCGACCGCGATGCCGAGCAGCGCCGCCGCACCGTCCGGCCTGTGCCGTTCGCAGGCGGCCAACACCGCCGGCACGATCACCGCACCGGCATGCACGGGGCCGCCCTCGAAAGTGTCGTCGAAATCCTCGCCGTGCGCCGCAGTGCCGTTGACGAAGGCCGCTCCCGCCGCGCTCAGCGTGCGGGCATGGCCGATCGCGGTGCAGGGCCCGTCGTCGTCCCAGCCAGCAAGCGCCGCCTTGATGTAATCCTCGTTGCGCGCGGTGACGCAGAGGCCGGCAACATCGACAGCCAAGTCCTCGCATTTGGTGCGCATGGCGGCCGGCAGCTTCGCCGCGTCGAGCGCGACGATGCGCGCCGCGAGCCGCTCGGCTACCGAGGTTTTCGGAAGATTGCCGCTCACGCGTCTGACCCCGTCACGCTTGTCGTTAGGCGCCCCACATGGCGGACGGTCAGGTGCCGGTGAACGCCGGCTTGCGCTTTTCCATGAAGGCGGTGCGGCCTTCCTTGTAGTCGTTGCTGGCGAAGCATTGCGCTACGAGATCCGCGCATTTCTGCAGATTGCGCTCGCTCTCCGGCTTCACCGCCTCGCCGACGATATATTTCACCGAATTCACCGTCAGCGGCGCGTTGCCGCTGATCGTCTCGGCATAGTCCTTGACGTATGTCTCGAGCTCGGCCTCCGGCAGCACGCGGTTGACCAGCCCCATCGTCAACGCCTCGGTCGCGGTGAACTGGCGCGCGGTGAAGAAGATTTCCTTGGCGAACGAGGGCCCGACCAGGTCGACCAGCTTCTTGATGCCCTTGAAGCCGTAGCCGAGGCCAAGCTTGGCGGCCGGCACGCCGAACTTGGAATTGTCCGAGCAGATGCGCAGGTCGCAGCACAGCGCCAGGCCGACGCCGCCGCCGATGCAATAGCCGCGGATCATGGCGATCGTCGGCTTGGGGAATTCATAGACCGCGGTATTGGCCTTATCGACCGCGACGTTATAGCGCTCGATCGCTTCCTTGCTCGAGCGCTCGCTTTCGAATTTGGAGATGTCGGCGCCCGAAACGAAGGCTTTGCCGCCGGCGCCGGTGAGCACCACGACGCGGATTGCCTTGTCGGCAGCGAAATCGGCAAGGATCGCCTGCGCCGCCTCCCACATGTCGAGCGACACCGCGTTGTGCCGTTCGGGATTGTTGAAGATGAGATAGCCGACGCCGCCCTCCTTGCGGGACAGCATTTTGTCGGTCTGCATCGGTGCGTTCATGTCGTGTCTCCTTAGACCGCCTGCGCCTCGTGCAAGGCGGCAATCTCGTTGTCGGCGAAGCCGAACTCCTTGAGCACCTCGTCGGTGTGCTGGCCGATCTCGGGCGGCGTCGCCGCGATTCTGCTCGGCGTACGCGACAGCCCGAACGGCTGCCCGACGAAGGTCTGCTCCGTGCCGTCGGGGCGCGTTCCGTTCTGCGCGATGCCGAGATGCTTGACCTGCTCGTCGGCGAATACCTGGTCGATCGAGTAGATCGGACCGGAGGGCACGCCGGCCCGGTTGAAGATCTCGATCCATTCCTTACTGGTTTTGCCGACCGTCTCGGCTTCGACCGCGGCATTGACCGCGTCGCGGTTCTTCGAGCGCAATGCGCCGGTCTTGAAGTCCTCGCGCGTGATGAACTCGGGCGCGCCGATCGCCTGGCACAACCGATCCCACATCACATGGCCGGCGGTGGCGATGTTGATGTAACCGTCCTTGGTCTTGAACACGCCGGTCGGGATCGAGGTCGGATGATTGTTGCCGGCCTGCTTTGCCACCTCGTGCGCCTGCAGCCAGCGCGACGCCTGGAAATCGAGCATGAAGATCTGCGCCTGCAACAGCGAGGTGGTGATCCACTGCCCTTCGCCGGAGACTTCGCGCTCGTGCAGCGCCGTTAAAATGCCGAGGGCGCAGAACAGCCCGGCGCAGAGATCAGCGACCGGGATGCCGACGCGCACCGGGCCCTGCCCGGGCAGGCCGGTAATCGACATGAGTCCGCCCATGCCTTGCGCAATCTGGTCGACGCCCGGACGGTCGCGGTAGGGGCCGTCCTGGCCGAAACCGGAGATGCTGGCGAGGATGATGCGCTTGTTGGCCTTGCGCAGCTCGTCGTAGTCGATGCCGAGCCGGTGCTTCACGTCGGGGCGGAAATTCTCCACCACCACGTCGGCCTTCTCGACCATGCGCAGCAAGGTGGCGCGCCCCTGCGGCGACTTGAGGTCGAGGGTCATGCTGCGCTTGTTGCGGTGCAGGTTCTGGAAGTCCGGCCCCTGGCGCGGACCGCCCAGCGCCTCGCCCTTCTCCAGGCGCGCCGGCGTCTCGACCTTGATGACGTTGGCGCCCCAATCGGCGAGTTCGCGCACGCAGGTCGGCCCCGAGCGCACGCGCGTCAGGTCAAGAACGGTAAAGCGGGAAAGGGCCTGGGATGCCCGGGGAAACGGCATTTCGACGGCTCCGGCTGGCATATTAGGGTCGAAAACGACGAATGGGGGCTGACATTCCCCGATCTCAAGCGGCTTGTCCATCAGCAGAAAATGGACCGTTCCATGCTTTATTCATCATCCCAAGCCCTTAAGGGGTCATCCTGCCTTGAAAAGACCACCCGCACCTGTCATATCACCTGCAACGGACGAACGACTCGATTGCGAGTCCGCGGGCTGCGTGCACGAAACTCCTTCAAACGAATTTCGCCCCGCCTCTTCCGTTTCTCAACCGACCGACAACCCTGGTCACGCGGGATGTCTTTGAACCCCGCGATTCCGCCGTTCGCAATCAGCGCACGGCCGCTTCGCCTTATGAAGAAAGAGACTCTTTGACTTCCTTTAACGACTTCGGCCTCGTAGAGCCGATCCTTCGCGCCCTCGCTGAAGAGAAATACGTCACTCCCACCCCGATCCAAGCCCAGACCGTCCCCCTCGCCTTGCAGAACCGCGATGTCATCGGCATCGCGCAGACCGGAACCGGCAAGACCGCGGCCTTCGCGTTGCCGATCCTGCAGCACCTGCACAACAAGCGCATGCGGCCCGACAAGAAGGCCTGCCGCGTTCTCGTGCTCTCGCCCACCCGTGAACTGTCCGGCCAGATTGCCGACAGCTTCCGCGCCTATGGCCGGCACATCCGCCCGCTCGCCATCGCGCTCGCCATCGGCGGCGTGCCGATCAACAAGCAGATCCGCTCGCTGGCGCATGGCGTCGAAGTGCTGGTGGCGACGCCCGGCCGCCTCATCGATCTCGTCAACCAGCGCGCGCTGCGCCTCGACCAGGTCGAGGTGCTCGTCCTCGACGAAGCCGACCGCATGCTGGACATGGGCTTCATCCACGACATCCGCCGCATCGTCGCCATGCTGCGCAAGGAGCGGCAGACGCTGTTCTTCTCCGCCACCATGCCGCAGGAGATCACCAAGCTCGCCGCCCAAATGCTGCGCGATCCGGCGCGCGTGGCGGTGACGCCGCAGGCCTCCACCGCCGAGCGGGTCGAGCAGCGCGTGATCCTCACCGAGAAGGCCTCGAAGCCGGCGCTGCTCGCCGAAGTGCTGAAGACGGAGACGATCGACCGCGTGCTGGTGTTCACCCGCACCAAGCACGGCGCCGACAAGGTCGTGCGCGGCCTGCAAAAGGCCGGGCACGCCGCCGAGGCGATCCACGGCAACAAATCGCAGAACCAGCGCGAGCGCGTGCTCGCCGCCTTCCGTTCCGGAGCTTTGCGCACCTTGATCGCCACCGACATCGCCGCCCGCGGCATCGACGTGGACGGCGTCAGCCATGTCGTCAATTATGACCTGCCGAACATCCCCGAATCCTACGTCCACCGCATCGGCCGCACCGCCCGCGCCGGGGCCGATGGCGTGGCGATTTCCTTCTGCGATCATGAGGAAGCGGCCTATCTGCGCGACATCGAGCGGCTGATCCGCATGGCGATCCCTTCGACTGACCGCCGCACCGGCCGCGCGCCCGCGCACCGGCCGGCTCAGCAAAATGCCAGAAACCGGCAGCACGGGCGACCGCAGCAGGACAACCGCCAGCAACGCGCCCATGGCGGCGGCAACGGCCACCACGCCAAGGACGGCCACCGGGGCCATACCGGCGGCAACGGCCACCATGGCCGCGCGAGCCAGAACGGCCACCAGACGCCCCCCCGGCAGCACGCTACTGCGGGGGAGCCAAGCGGCATCGAAAATGTTACATTCCTCCAGCGCCCGAATGAGCCGCGCCGCAACGCCGGCCACCGCGCACGCTGACATCGACCGGGAGACGAATTGGATGGCGAAGGAAGAAATGCTGGAGTTCGACGGCACGGTGACCGAAGTCCTGCCGGACGGAAATTTCCGGGTGAAACTCGACAACGGTCACGAGGTGCTGGCCTACACCGCCGGCAAGATGCGCAAGTTCCGCATCCGCACCGGCGTCGGCGATCGCGTAATCGTGGAAATGTCGCCTTATGACCTGCACCGCGGGCGCATCAGCTTCCGCCACAAGGGCGAGGCGCCGGCCCCTTCGCCGCAGCAGCGCCGGCCGACCTTCCGCGGACGCCGCTAGCATCCCTCGGCCGGTGCTAATTGCCGCGCGCACCCAGGCGCGCGGCGGTTAGAGACCTCTCATGACCGCCGGTCGATCGAAGGGTGAATTCACGAAATCCTATGCCCGATGGCGATCACGCCGGCTCGGCCAAATTACAGACAGGCTTGAGCAAGGGCTTCTGTTTAATCTGCTCGAGTCAGTGTCCGGCAAGACACTGCTCGACGTGGGCTGTGGCGACGCTGTCTTTGCCCTCGACATCGCTCGTCGTGGCGGCCTGGTGACCGGCCTTGACGCAGATCCGACGATGATTGCGGCTGCCGAACGGCGGGCCCAACACGACGGCTTGCAATTGCGCCTGATCGTCGGACGGGCGGAGAATTTGCCGTTCAACGATGCGGCGTTTGACCTTGTGGTCGCCGTGACCACGCTCTGCTTTGTCCGGGATGCGGAAGGAGCGGTTAAGGAAATGGCCCGAGTGCTCAAGCCGGGAGGATCGCTGATCATTGGCGAACTCGGCCGCTGGAGCCTTTGGTCCGCATACCGACGCATTCGCGGCTGGCTTGGTGATCCCACCTGGCGTAGGGCAAAATTTCGCTCGGCCACGGAGCTTCACAATCTGGTCGCCGCGGCCGGTCTCAAAGTCACAACAACGCGCGGGGCGTATCGCCGCGCGGCTCGTTGCACCGATTGATCTGTGGCTCGGCCGGCGCGTGACGTTCGGATCGGCCTTTATTGCCCTCTCGGCAAGCAACCCGGCCGGGCCCTAATCGCCAGCACCGCCCGCCTGCTGCGGCAACAACGCCGTCACGAGGGTTGCGAGAAGCGTCAGCGCGGCGGTGGTGCCTTCCGCTTCGCCCTTCTCGAAGTCCTGTCCGGCGAGTCCCATAGTATTGGTAACATGCGCAAGGCAGAGGACCTGCTTGCCGCGCCGGCGCGCGAATGTGTAGAGCGCAGCCGCCTCCATTTCCACGGCCAGCACGCCCTTAGCGCGTGCCGCGGCGACGGCCGCGGCAGTTTCGCGGAAGGGAGCATCCGTCGTCCAAGTGGCGCCGACATAGGCGCGCAGCCCTGCGTCCGTCAGCGCACGCATAGCCGTTTCGACGAGGTGTGGATCGGCTTCGGCGAACGCAGCGGGCGCAGCGTAGTGATAACTGGTTCCTTCATCGCGCAACGCGCGGTCAATGACGACGAAATAAGGTGGGCTCCCGGCCGGAACGATCTGCCCGGCCGAGGTTAGACTGATCAAGACGCGGCAGCCGCAGGCAAAGAGCTCTTCAGCAATCAAGACTGCGAAGGGCGCACCCACCGCGCAGCCAACGATGCCGACGGTTTGTCCCGCGAGTTGGAAGCTAAAGAGGTCCGTATGGTAGCAGGGCCAGGCATCGAAGCGCGTTGCCCGGCCGGAATTCTTCAGACGACGGGCGATGTCCCCATCGGGATCGAGGATGCAGACCCCCGGCACATTGGCGGCAATAAGGCCTTTCTGCCGCCGTGCTTCCCGCAGCAGGGCGGCGGGCTCGAAGACCGAGGGCGCGTCTAGGTCCTTGTTGTCGAGAATTGGTGGGGAAACCACGCACGCTCCTGAACGGTTGCGCCGGGCGCGATGCATTCCCAGCTTAGGACCGGTAGCATGCACTCAAACGGCGGCGGAAAACAGACGTGAGCACTTCCGAGCGGCAGACCCACTGGCAGAACGTCTATCAGACCAAGGGCGAAGGCGAGGTCAGCTGGTTTGAGGCCAATCCGGCGATCTCGCTTGATCTTATTCGAGCAACCGGCGTCAAGGCCGATGCTTCGATCATCGACGTCGGCGGAGGCGCTTCGCGATTGGCCGATGCGCTGAGCGAGCAAGGCTTCAAATCCATCACAATACTCGACCTCTCGGAGAAAGCGTTTGCGACGTCACGGGCCCGGCTGGGCGCGCGTGCTGCCAAGATCGATTGGATCGTTGCCGACATAACGAGGTGGCAACCGACTAAGACTTACGGCATCTGGCACGACCGAGCCGCTTTTCATTTCCTCACCGAGCCGGACGATCGCGCCGCTTATGTCCGTTGCTTGCGCAAGGCCGTGCGCATGGGCGGCCACGTCATCATAGGAACGTTCGCGCCGGACGGCCCGCAGCGTTGCAGCGGTCTGCCAGTCGTGCGGCACGATGCCGGCTCGCTCGGGAAAGTGCTCGGGCCATCATTTAAGCTGATGGAAAGCCGACGGCACGATCATCAGACGCCGGCCGGCGGCATTCAGCAGTTCCAGTTCAGCCGATTTCAACGCATCAATGGTGCGTGATGAAGCCGTGACAGGCGTTTTCCTTGCGCGACAAATCGCCTATTGCTGCCTCATCGCGCCGAATCGCGTGTAACACATAAACAGACGTGCCATGGCAAGATCCTTTCCACTTAATTTTGTGCTCGTCCTCATGGTCGCCGGCGGTCTCTGTTCGGCACTGGCACAGGAGCGGCCGCCAGTAACCCGGGACACGCCGGCCGCGCATCACGAGCCCGCTAAAGGCGTGCTGCGCCTGCTGCCGCCTGACTCGGTCACCGAGCACTCCGTCGACACGGCGCATGGCAAGCTCGCCTATACGGCAACCGCCGGCACGCTGCCGTTCTACGATCAGTCCGGTGAGCAGAGCGCGGCGGTGTTCTACACCGCCTATGTCGCCAAGAACGCGGGCGCCAACCGCCCGCTCACTTTCGTGTTCAACGGCGGGCCGGGTGCGGCCTCCGCCTTTCTGCATCTCGGCCTGGTCGGCCCGCGCATCCTCGATCTCGGGCCGGAAGGGCGCGACGCGGCGACCGCGCAACTGCGCGACAATCCCGACACCTGGCTCGCCTTCACCGACCTGGTGCTGATCGATCCGATCGGCACCGGCTGGAGCCGCACGGTCAAGCCGGACGACGCCAAGCACTTCTGGAGCATCCGCAGCGACGCGGAATCGTTCGCCAAGGCGATTGCGCTTTACGTCGCCAAGAACAACCGTTCCGCCTCGCCGAAATATCTGTTCGGCGAAAGCTACGGCGGCTTCCGCGCGGCCAAGGCGGCACGCGCGCTGCAGCGCGACCAGGGTATTTTGATCTCCGGCATCGTGATGCTGTCGCCGATGCTGGAAGGCTGGCTGACCTTCGGCGACGACGAGTCGGCGTTGCGCGCGGCGTTGCAACTGCCGTCGCTGGCGGCGGCGAACCTCGAACGCAAGAATGCGTTCACGCCGGCCGCGCTGGCGCAGGCGGAAAAATTCGCCATGACCGACTATCTGGTGACCATGGCTGGCGCGCCGCCGCAGGGCGAGGCGGGCAAGGCGTTCTACGAACGCGTGGCGCAACTGACCGCGCTGCCGGTGGACGTGGTGACCCAGGCGCGCGGTTTTGTCGAGAACGCCTTCGTGAAGAACCTGCGTCCGGATGGCAAGATCGTCAGCCGTTACGACGCGACCTTCGCGGTCGACGATCCCTATCCGGAGGCGCGCTCGGCACACGGGCCCGATCCGATCCTCGACGGCGTCTCGCGCGCCTATGGCGGCGCCATGGCCGCCTATGCCCGCAACGAGCTCGGCTTCACGACCGAGATGACTTACGCGCTGTTGGCGCCACAGGTGACCGGCGGATGGGATTGGCAGGGCGGCCGGCTGCAGGCGAGCGCGGAGGATGACTTACGCACGCTACTCGCCTTCAGTCCGACGTTTCGCCTGCTGATCGCGCATGGCTATTCGGACATGATCACGCCCTATGGCATGAGCCGCTACGCGCTCGATCACCTGCCGGCGGACACCGCCAGCCGCGCCGAGCTCAAGCTCTATCGCGGCGGGCACATGCTTTATATCGATGCGCAGTCGCGCAAGGCGTTCAGCGCCGACGCCGCGGCGTTTTATCGCAAGGCCGGGGAGTAGCCGCCCCCGACCGCCATTCTTGCGCAGGCGGGAATCCAGCTCTCAAAAAGTATTGAGTCCCCGATTCGCGGGGACCAACGGGCATGGGCTAGTGCCCAGTGTATTCCAGCACATCGAAGCCGACGTGGCGGTCGACGATGTAGATGAGCCCGCGGTCGTCGAGCATCACGTCGTTGCTTTGCGGTGCGGCGCGGCCGCCGACCGGATCGGGAAGGAAATAGCCGACCTCGCGCGGCGCCATCGGATCGGCGACGTCGATGATGCGCAGGCCGCCGCCGAACCACACCGCGTGCACCAGCGTGCCGGTCATGCGCTCGTGGAACTGGTGCGCGCCGAAGCGCGCGCCCGGCGTGCGGGCGAAGGGTGAATCGAGCTCGCTCACCTCGAAAATCGACAGCGGCTTGACGTTGGCATAGTCGCTCACGTCGAACACGCAGATGCCGGCGTGCAAGCGGCCACGGCGCGCTTCCTCTTCATTGGCGCTCTGCGCC
>Ga0335077_10010458_pt1 | contig 11552 bp, 8 predicted proteins | sample Lox_Sample_31_FD_207151 | JGI IMG/M metagenome (GOLD analysis project Ga0335077, IMG submission 207151) | Soil microbial communities from Loxahatchee National Wildlife Refuge, Florida, United States - Lox_Sample_3.1 | ecosystem: Environmental > Terrestrial > Soil > Wetlands | place: USA: Florida...
AAGGCCGACGCCGGCGTGGACAAATATCACTACCGCACCGGCCGGGTGTTGCATCTGAAGCCCGATGCCCCGGTGGTGGACGATGGCTGCTCCTCCCCCGACGGCGGCGGCGTTCCCGGCAAACCATCCGGTTATCTGAATATCGTCCCCGGCATCTACCTGCCCGGGCACCTAGCCGAAACCCGGCCCTCCGGTTATGCGCTGCGAATCCCTGCCGGCTCTTACTTGCAGTTTCAGGTTCACTACAGCAACCGCACGACGGAAAATGTGAAAGATCGCACCAGCATCGGCCTGGTGTTTGCCAAAGATCCGGTACAACACGAGATCGGGCAGTATGAAATCTGGAACAACCTATTCCTGATACCACCTAACGACGACAGTCACCGCGTTACCTCGTGTTACACGCTGCCCAAGGACGTGATTGCCCTCGCCTACACCGCTCACATGCATTTTCGCGGGAAGAGCATGAGCACCGAGGCTATATACCCCGACGGCCATCACGAAGTGCTACTGAATGTGCCGCACTATGACTTCCGCTGGCAGGAGACTTACTTCCTCAAACGCCAGTTTGTGCTCCCCAAAGGCACGAAGCTCGTGACCACGGCGTACTTTGACAACTCGCTCAACAACCCGCAAAACCCCGACCCGTCCAAGGCCATCCGTTGGGGAGAACCCAGCGACGAAGAGATGATGGGCTTCTGGCTGCAATTCGCCGATCCCAAACTCGCCGGCAAAACCTCTGTAGCCCAGAACTGAGCCTGCCATCGCCGCCCGATGATGCGGGGGGACCACTCTCCACGCAGGCCGAATCCCTAGCGTGCGCTAGAGCGCGTCCTACGGCCAACGGCGAGCGGTTTATACACCAATCTATCTTCCGTTTGTTCAACGACTTAGCTGGGGACCTCCAGTTGTCCCATGTTTTATCGGCGCTGCATTGTGGCGAGATGCCTCTCGCTGCGAGAGTTCCCTCGACGGGAGGCATTTATGGCAGCTCCTTTGATTGATTTCTGCGAGCAAGCGGACCCGGCCGTACTGCGCCAAGCCCGGGCCACCTACTTCAAGAATGCCCGGCGCGTACAGGGCAGTTTTCTGGTGGGCGCGGAAAAGCGGGCGCTGGTGTGGATGGCGGAGTGGATGCCCGCCTGGATCAATTCAGACCACCTCACCCTGCTCGGCTTCGCGGCCCAGATCATGGCAGGCGTCAGCTATGGAATGGCGGCCATCGACCGCCGCTGGCTGCTTGCGGTTATCGGGTTCCTAGCGCTCAACTGGCTGGGCGACAGCCTGGATGGGACCCTCGCCCGGGTGCGCCAGCAACAGCGCCCGCGCTATGGCTTCTACGTGGACCACATAATTGACAGCTTCGGCGCTCTGGCGCTAATGGGAGGCCTGGCGCTCTCCGGCTACATGCATCCGTATATCGCCATCGGACTGCTGCTGGGCTTTTTGTTGCTCTCGATTCAGTCCTATCTCGCGACCTATACGCTAGGTGAATTTCACTTATCCTTCTGGAGCTTCGGCCCGACCGAGTTGCGCCTGCTGCTGGTGGTGGGAAACCTGGCGCTGTTCCGCTGGCCGCTGGTTCTGAAGCAGCACTACCGCCTGTTCGATGTAGGAGGAGCGGTGGGCCTCGTCGGCATGGCACTGATGCTGATTTACTTCACTTTGGGCAACACACGCCGCCTGTATCGCGAGGAGCGGCTGCGGTGAGGCCGCCAAGTTGGCGCGGGCCGTGGTTGCGCTGGCTGAGGTTCAACGCCGTCGGCGCAATCGGCATGGGAGTGCAGCTGGCTGCGCTGCTATTTCTGGAATCCCTTCTGCGCCTGGATGGTCTGCTGGCAACTGCTTTGGCGGTTGAGACTGCGGTCATTCACAACTTTGTCTGGCACGAACGTTTCACCTGGCCCGACCGGCCGGCGGGCAACAGCGCCGCGCGTTTTCTGAAGTTCAATATCACTACCGGCAGCGTCTCCATCCTCGGCAACGTCGCTCTCACAGCTTTCTTTCATCGAATGGGACATCTTCCGTACTGGTCGGCAAACCTGGCCTCCATCGCAATCTGTTCGCTGGCGAATTTCATGGTTAGTGATCGAGTGGTGTTCGAGCGCAAATCGTAACTCTCAGCGGGAGCGTCCCGCACCGAGGTCGCAGAAAAAACAAAACGGCAGGGCCGACCCCCTGCCGTCTTCATGAGTCACCGGGACTTTACTTGCCGCGGTTGACCGCCTTCTTCAGCTCCGCGCCCGGAGTAAATTTTGCGACTTTGCGGGCAGCAATTTTGATGGTCGCACCCGTCTGCGGATTGCGCCCGTTGCGGGCTTTCCGCTGTGAAAGAGAGAAGGTGCCGAACCCGATGAGCGCCACCCGCTCGCCCTTCCGCAGTGCGGAGGTAATGCTCTCCACACTCGTGTCGATCGCGGTGGCCGCCTGCGATTTGCTGATGCCGGCGCCGGCTGCGATTTTGTCGATCAAATCTGCTTTGTTCATCTCATCTCCTGGCAGGTTTCTTTTTCCCTCATCGCGGAGGGTGAGCTGCGCACCGAGAGGAAATCCCTGCGGCCCCATTTAGCGCTCGCGGAGCGGGCAATGTCAACTGTGAAAATCCGCGCCCCGTGCCTGTTTTGAGTCAGCCTTCCACAGGAATCGGCATCCAGCGCCGGGTTTCGAGGCCCGGTTCCATTGACGCTCCGGGAGACGGCAGGTCAGGTGAGATGCGGCCTGGAATGTTCCGATTGGTGGATCTTGACTAACCGGCTCGGCCTACGGCTTCACGCCCAGCTGCCAGAACAGGAAAGAATAAATATCCACTCCCTCCTCGATCTGCTTGGCTAGCGGCTTGCCCGCGCCATGCCCGGCCTTGCTCTCGATGCGCAGCAGGATCGGCCGTTCGCGGCTGTGGCCGTTTCCGGCTTCAGCCTGCATCAGGGCCGCCATCTTCTTGGCGTGCATGGGATCGACACGCGTATCGGTGTCCGCGGTCATGAACATGATGGCCGGATATTCGGTGCCCGCCTTCACGTGGTGATAGGGAGAGTAGGCATAGAGCCAGTCGAACTGTTTCGGATCATCGGCGGAGCCGTATTCCGGGATCCACAACTTGGCGATCTGGAAATTCTGGTAACGCAGCATGTCGAGCAGGGGCACCTGGCACACCACGGCACGGAATAAATCCGGCCGCTGGGTGAAAGCCGCGCCCACCAGCAAGCCGCCATTGGAGCCACCCTGAATCGCCAGGCGATCTTTGTCCGTATATTTCTCAGAGATCAGAAATTCCGAAGCAGCGATGAAATCGTCGAACACGTTCTGCTTTTTCTCCAGCATGCCGGCGCGATGCCAGTCTTCGCCGAACTCGGCACCGCCGCGCAGATTGGCTACCGCGTAAACCCCACCGTGATCGAGCCAGAGAAAGCGTCCGCCCACAAAACTTGGGTTGATGGTGATGTTGAATCCGCCGTAGCCGGTGAGCAGAGTGGGATTGTGCCCGTCGAGTTTCAGGCCCTTCTTGTAGAAGACGAACATCGGCACTCTGGTGCCGTCCTTGGAGGAGTACCAGAGCTGGTGAACCTCATAGTTGTCGGGATCGATCGGGGCATTGACTCGATCCCACAGCCCGGAATGGCGCGAGGAAAGATCGGCCAGGCGGTACACCGCCGGCGGCACAGTGAATGACTGGAAGCCGAAGAACATTTCCTTGCGGTCCCAGCGGCCACCACGTCCGTTGAGCGTTCCGATGGACGGCAGTGGAACCTCGCCCAGAAATTGACCGTCCAGGTCAAACAACTGCATCTGCGAGGTGGCGTTTTTCTGATAGGCCGCCACGATTTTCCCGTCGAAGATGCTGATGTTTTCCAGCACCGCGTCCGTCTCCGGGATGATCTCTTTCCAGTTTTCCCGCCTGGGATTGGCGGCATCGACTACGAACACCCGGTAACGCGAAGCGTCCTCGTTGGTGGTGATGTACAGCTTGCCGCGGAAGATTTCGCCATCGTAGAGAAAAGTCTTGCCGCTGGTAATCTCTACCGGCGGAGTACCTGCCTTGAGGTCCTGCAAATACATTTCGGTCTTGGCCCAGCCCTCACTCACGTTGAACAGCAGCCAGCGGTCGTCGTCATCCGCCAAGGTGACGCCGGGGAGGTCCTGGGCATTGCGCCCTTCGCCGAAAATCAGCGGGTCTTTGGCCGGGTCTGAGCCCAGCGCGTGGTAAAAGATTTTGACGTGATAGACCTCTTCTCCTTCCGGCACATCGCCCTTCTTGGGCCGGCGGCTGTAATAAAAGCCGGAGTTGTCTTTTTTCCAGGTCAGGCTGGTAAAGCGGGTGCGATCGATGACATCAGGCAGCAGTTTGCCCGTGGCGGTCTTAATGATGTGGAGAACGCTCTCCTCCGAGCCGCTGGTCGAAGTGCCGTAGGCGACGTACTTGCCGTCGTCTGAGGGATACCACCAATCCAGCGCGACGGTGCCATCGGCCGACATCTGGTTGACGTCCACCAGAGTGCGGTCTTTCCCTTGTACGCCCTCGCGCACCAGCAGCAGGGGCTGGTTCAGCGTACCCTCGCGGCGGGTGTAGAAGTAGAAGCTTCCGGCAGGCTGTGGCGTACCGATCGTGCCGATAGCGGCCATTTCCGTCAGCCGCTTTGCAATGCCTTCGCGTGCGGGGAGAGGATCGAGGACACTGCGTGTGTAAGCCATCTGTTGGCGGACATACTCCTGCGTATCCGCGCTGCCGGAGTCTTCCAGCCAGCGATACGGGTCAACAATCCTGTGTCCGTGCAGCGTCTCTTCCACGTTGTCGACTTTGGCCTTGGGCGGGCGCGATGCCACATCCCCCGTTGGGGAAGTTGAGCTATCCTCCGCCGAGAGCAGGGCGCCCAGCAGAAAAAATGCAGCGAGAACACAGAGCAAACGCAGGCCTCCTGACATACAGCACCTCACACCACCGGAAGGTAGAGAATAGCCTACCAAACGGCGCAAATCCTGAGTACAAGTCACAAGATACCCGTTCAGGTTTGACCCGAGCCGGGGATATGAGCAGAATTTGCACATTTCTGGTACAATAATTTTGCGTTTGAACTTTGCAGTTTCTTGCTCACAGTATCTCCGCTCTACGGCGTGACCTGCCTGCAGAAGTCCTGCCATCGATTCAGCGCAACTTCAACAAAAAAGGAACAAAGCAACACGTATGGAAACAGGAACAGTGAAGTGGTTTAACGACGCCAAAGGTTATGGATTCATCAGCCGCCAAAACGGCGAGGATGTATTCGTGCATTTCTCGGCGATCCAGGCGAACGGATTCCGCAGCCTTCAGGAAGGCCAGCAAGTACAGTTTGACGTAGTCAAGGGCCCGAAGGGCTGGCAGGCAGAGAACGTCAAGTCTGTCTAAACCACTTCCACAATCCGAAACGGAGGGCGGCCGCGAGGCCGCCCTTTGTGTTTCCGGCCGTCAGTCTTCAGCCGTTCGTCGTTTGGTCGTTGGTCCTTGGTCGTTGGCTACTCGCTTATGCCTTGGGCTTGGAATGCATGCTGAACGGCCGGCCGTTCTTCGGTGAGAGCAGTTCTCAGTCCGAATCATCGGACAGTGGCATGGAGAACTGTGCTGGCACCCGTACGTCATTGCTGAACGTCATGGATGAGGACTACGTCAGAATCGATGTGGCCGCGGATGATGGCGAGCTTGGAGCCGTCGGGAGACCACTGGAATTGGGCGCCGACGTGCTCCGATTTGAAATTGGTGATCTGCCTGCCCGGGGAGCCGTCTAGATTCTGCTGCCAGAGGTTGTCGACGCCGTGGTCCCGGACGGGATAGATGACAGCTTTGCCGTCACGGGAGAAGCGAACCGGGCCCTGGCGGAGCTTCTCGAATTTCGGCATTTTTTCCTGCTGGCCGGAGGCGATCTCCACCAGCGCCAGATTCTCTTCATGCTCGCCGAGATGCTGGAGAGTAGCGAAGGCCACAAGTTTCGAGTCAGGGGAAATGTCGAAACCGCTGGCCACGGGTGCATCCGAGACTCTGGAGGAAGTGCCGCCTGCGATTCGAACTTTGTAGAGTCTGCCTTCGAGGCCGTTGACATAGAGCACCCACTCGCTGTCCGCGGAACAGAGCGGATGAAATTCCAACCTGCCATCGGAAAGCTGCTTCAGGCCGCCGCCGCTGCTGTCGGCACGCCAGATGTTCTGGGCGTGAACTCCGCCGTGAAGGGCAAAGGTAAAGGCGATGTGGCGGCCGTCGGGACATGCCGAGGGCTGGAAAGCCAGGGCGTTTTCCTCCGAGACCAGAGGCGTCTTTGTGCCGGATGCGGGATCGAAGCGGGTAATGGCGAAATCCTGATCAATGAGCAATTGGCCGTCGGGAGTCCAGCTGAAACCGTGGACGGGAGCGCCGAAGAGCATCTGCTGGGGCTCTCCGTTGCCGGAGACAGAAAACAGATTCCAGTGGCCTTCGCTGAGGGTGGTGGCGAGAGTCTTACCGTCGGCGGCCACGCTCAGGTCAGAGTAGTTATTGGTGTCGTGAGTGATCGGGCGGGACTTCCCGTCCGGGTACGAGACAAAGAGGATCTGGCTGATGGAGAAGTTCGTCATCTGGTCACGATTCAACACCAGCAGGCCATTTCCCGAAGGCAACCAGATGGGGTGAGAAACCATGCCGCCGGTGGCGTCAAAAAACGGACGCTGGCTGCCGGTGGCAACATCAACCGCTACCAGGTTAGTGATCGCTTTCTTGAGCTGATAGGCGTAGCAGACGATGGTTTTGCCGTCGGGCGACCAGGTGGGATCATAGAGACCGGCATTGGACGGGCCGCTGGTAACGATTTTTTCCTCGCCGTTGTCCAGAGAGCGGACCAGCAGGCGGAACTTGTCGGGGTCGGGGTTGTCGTAGACGACGTAGGCGTATTGGCGTCCGTCGGGAGAGAAAGTGATGTTGGAATCGACGTCGGTGGCGAGCTTCTGGGGAGTGCCGCCGAGCACGGGGGCGCGATAGAGATATTTCAGTTCCTCGTTACCGGGGTCGCTGCGAACAAAGAACAGGTAGTTACCGTCGGGAGAAAAGCGCAGTCCGGTGTAGTAAGCGTCTTCCGGAGGAATTACCTGAGTGTTGCTGTTGGTGGGAACGTTGCGCAGCCACAGGCTCTCCTGGCCGTTCTCCTCCATCACATTCAGGACGTACCTGCCGTCCGGCGAGAGGGCGGCAAGCGAGGCTTTACCGTTCTCGGTCACCTTCCTCACGGAGATGTTTTGAAAGGGCAGAGCCCGGCCGCGAGATAGAAAGGCGTAGACGCCATAACCTGCAGCGGCGATCAGCATGAAGACAACGAAGCTGGCCACACCGAAGCCCAGCTTATTTTGCCGGGCGGCAGCCAGAACTGCCGAGCTGGAAGGGCCGGACTTTGATGGGACCGCCGTACCCCAGTCTCGCTCAGAACGCGCCGGACTGTTCGTTGCCACACTGGAGATGCCGGTGGCGGTCAATGAGGCCGCATTGACGCGGTCCGAATCGCTGTCTCGTTTCAGCCGTTTCAGGTCGCCACGCAAATCGGCGGCCGACTGGTAGCGCAGATCACGGTCCTTTTCCAGAGCTTTCTCGATGATCTCCTGCAGCTTTGGCGGAAGGCTGGGATTAAGCTGGATGGCCGCAATCGGGTTCAGATTCAGGATCCCATTGAAAATCAATGCCGAAGTATTGCCCGGGAAGGGTAGCGCACCCGTGGCCATCTGGTAGATAACCGCACCTAGGGAGAAGAGGTCGGTGCGACCATCCAGCTCCTCCCCGCGAGCCTGTTCGGGAGACATGTAGGCCACCGTGCCAACGGTTTGACCCGGGCTGGTAAGGTGAGCCGGGGTGACCGTGGCGACTGTTTCCATCGCCATCTCAGCAGCGCGGATCAGTTTTGCCAATCCGAAATCCAGGATCTTTGCTTGTCCCCGGTTGGTCAGAAAGATGTTGGCGGGCTTGATGTCCCGGTGAATAATCCCCTTGGCATGTGCAGCGTCGAGGGCATCCGCCAGCTGGATGCCTATTTCCAGCAGCCTATCCAGGGGCAGAGCACCGGAGGCCAACCTCGAGTCCAGCGACTGTCCCTCCAGCAACTCCATCGAGATAAAGTAGCGGTCCTCGTGCTTTTCTACTGCGTAAATGGTGCAAATGTTGGGGTGATTCAGCGCCGAGGCGGAACGGGCTTCACGCAAAAAGCGCTCCAGCGCTCCCGAATTCTCCACCATGTCAGGCGGCAGGAACTTAAGAGCAACTGACCTCCCCAAGGTGAGGTCCTGCGCCTTGTACACCACGCCCATACCACCACTGCCCAGTTCTTCGTCTACGCGGTAGTGCAAGATGGTTTGGCCCAGCATTTGTTTACCGGCGGAAAGGAAGGCGTTCATCTTAGGCTGCGCTGCAGGGTGAGTCAAACGGCGGGGTTATTCCGTGACTCGGGTGACGCGGCCTGCCCTCACAAGGGGCATGGCGGAAAAGAACAGGGAGAAGTGGCTTGTACGACATTGAAACTGGTACGGCTGGTCTCGATCATGCCGCCAAGTTGCTACGGCTGTGCCCGTGCTTGAAGGTTTGCTGCCTGACACGCTTTCTCGCTCCCCTCAGGGGCAGCAAGCCAGAGAAGGGTGTTGCAGAGCGCTGAACAAAAAATACCCCTGGGAATAGCGGGCCGCCGGGGAGAGAATTGGAAGCCACGCATCCCAAGGGTCTCGGAAATCCTGCAATCAAGTAAACCCGAGTTGTCTGCTCATCGAGGTAAAGAATCTGTAAAAAAGCGTAAAAGATCGTCAACTCCGAGGCCGCCTCGATTGACCTCGGATACGTCTGCAAATCATTGATATCCAGTGAGATGCCAGGATGATTTGTTCTCGCGAGCACGTTGCCTGACTTCTCAGCTCCGAGCCCGCAACGCGTCCGCAGCGTCTTTCACCAGGTCAGAGGCTCGCCAATCGTTCCCGTTGTACCACTTGAAAACACTTCCGTCCGGAGCGATCACCGCCGTGCTGAGTGAATGCGTAATCAAGCCGCCCTCCTCTTTGTAGGTGAAGCCAAAGAAGTCAGCGATTTGAGGCAACTGGGCGGCAGGTGCCGCGGCGAACTCCCAGTGCTTGAAGACTGCGGGGCCCCTGGTGCCAGCGCAGGCGAGGCCGTAGCCGCGAAGTACGCTTGGCGTGTCGTGAACCGGATCGAAACTGATGCTCAGGAGATGAGTGGTGCGCAGAAGTTCCGGGGTGGCAGCAAGCTGGCGATTCGCCTCCGCAAATTCATGACTGACCCGAGGACAATAGTCAACGAACGGACAGCGAGTGTAGATGAAAGTCAGCAGCAGGACCTTGCCTCGAAACTCTTTAAAAGAGATGTGCTTGCCGCTCTGGTTTACCAGCTCAAAATCGGGAACCGGCTCACCCGAGGCCGGGATGTGCATGGCCGCCGAAGGCTTTGGTGGCGTCGTCGAAGAGTGAGTCGTCACCTTTACGTTCTCCAGCCAGTACTCATGGCCCTGGACAACCACGTCGGCGGTAACGGAGTCTCCCACCGACAGTTTCTGAAGTTGGCCCTGGTCTTTGATCTTGTACGGCATGATCATGGCGTCCATGAAACCGGGAATGGCCTCGGCGTCGATGTTGGCCTCGCCGGCGTTGCTATCAACGGAAACCACTTTGCCTTTGAGGGCGTAGCGCTGGACAGGAGACTGCGCAGCGGCATTGCCGTCCGGCGCCTGGGCTACAGGCTTACTCTTGCTGCAGGAAAAGCTGAGGAGCCCTGCGATCAGCACCGCAACCAGAAGCAATACCTGTACACACCCTTTGCGGATGGCCGAACGCCTTTGCAGTCTCATCATTTCTCCTCGCAGAAGAATTGCGATTGCTCTCGATGGCAGCGGACAGCATCACCGCCGCCCCTTTCCTCCCTTGTCCTCAGAAGTGGAACCGGTATTTGATCTGGAAGGAAATCTCCCTCGGGTTCACAAAATGCGTCCCGCCAAACGTATTACTGTTGTCCAACAGGTAGCGGTGGTTGGAAAGATTCAATCCGGTCACACGCAGGCTCCAGTTCTCCGCAAAATTCTTGCCTAGGGACAAGTCGAAAGTCGTGTGGGATGGCAAGTGGTCCGGCCCTTCGCCATCGAGGAAGCCGGAGCCGTAATTTGCATTGAAATCCGCCCAGGTACGCCACGGGAGCGCCAGGTTGACGCCGGTGGAGAGCGTGTCGCGTTGGTCGTGGTCAAGGAAAAAGTAGCCTTCGTCGGGCGGTTCGAAATCGGTAAGGCCGCCGGTGACCGCTCCTGCGCCTTCTGCGTACTGGTGCGAGTAGGCGAGGTGGAATTGGGCTCGCCCATCGAGACGGGGAGAGGCTACAGTAGTCTCCCAACCGTGGATGCGGGCGCGGGCAATCGTCAGGGGAAAAAAGATGTTGGAGTTGCCGAGAACATCGTGGTCAAAAAAGTCGCGGGCACCGGTGCGGAAGTTGCTGACGTCGAAAGTCCAGCCGCGGAAGGGGATGGCGAGGCCGAACTCGTGCTGCTCGTCGCGCTCGCCGTGCAGGGGAAGGAATCCGAAACCCTGGGCAGCCGCCTCGTCGAGCAGCGGGCCATTGACGGTCAGCAGCGGCGGAGCCTGGTAGTAGCGGCCGTAGAATCCGCGCAACACCCAGTTCAGGCGGGGAATGCGCAGGGCGGCCCCAACCCGCGGGTCAGCGGCATTCTCGCTCACATCGGACCCGAAGTGAGTCAGGCGAACGCCGGCATTCAGGGTGAGCCAGCTGGCGAGTTTCAACTGATCTTCGAGAAAGAAGGTTTCGATATTTCCCCAGAGCATTTCACGCTGGGCGAGCGGGGGGTTGCTGGCATCGCTGGTGACAATCCCGAAGAACTGATTGTCCCGCGCTCCCCATACCTGCACCCCAGCGCGAGCATTGTTCCGACCGCGAGTGACGGCCAGCGAGACCGATCCGCCGACGTAGTTCGAGCCACGATCGTCATTGGGAATCACGACATCAGGATCTGGTTCGCCGTTATAGGTCCCGATGTAGTGGGCCCGGTTGAAGTGGTAGAAGGGTGAGACCGTCAGAATCGTCCCCGGGCCGAAGGTGTGCAGCCAGGAGAAATTCACGAAGTCATCGCGTTCGTCTTCGGTATCGCGGAAGCCGGCGTCCTGCGCGTCCGGGTCGTTCGGCACCTGGTAGTGGTCGCCACGAGCTGATGCGACCAGCCGGAACTGGTCGGCCGGGCTGCGGTTGAATATGAGGGAAGCAAATCCGCTCAGGCCGGCCGCCTGGTCGTGCAGGATTTCCGGGCTGGGGGTTTCGAGGCCAAGATCGGTGCGGTAACCAGAAAGGCTGCCGTAGTACGCGAAGCGCTCCGTGTGATCGCCAAAGCTGACCTGGTCGTTGGTCTGGTTGTAGCTTCCATAGTTGAGGACCAACTCGCCCTGGCGGTTGCGCTCGAAACCGGAACGAGTGACAACGTTGAAGATCCCGTAGGTGCGGTCGCCGTAGTCAGCAGAAAATCCGCCACGCTGAACTTCCAGGTAGTCGATGTCCTTGGGGTCGAACTGGGGGCCGACGT
>Ga0335077_10010459_pt1 | contig 11551 bp, 6 predicted proteins | sample Lox_Sample_31_FD_207151 | JGI IMG/M metagenome (GOLD analysis project Ga0335077, IMG submission 207151) | Soil microbial communities from Loxahatchee National Wildlife Refuge, Florida, United States - Lox_Sample_3.1 | ecosystem: Environmental > Terrestrial > Soil > Wetlands | place: USA: Florida...
TCCCCGGCGCCCACCGCCGATCCCGCCACGCCGCGAACCGCGCCGATCAGCGGGTCGGCCGAGCGGTTCCACGAGTCCTGGTAGGACTTGGCCGCCGACTTGAACTCCTCGCCCACCGAGGTGTCGCTGTCGCTGTCGCGGCGCGGGTAGTTGCCGGCCAGAATGGCGCGGTACTCGCCTTCGGACGCCCAGCGGTCGATCTCGGCGAACCTCACCACGGCGAACGGGTGCGTGGTGCCCTGCAGCTGCAGCAGCTTGATCACGCCCTCGCGCAGGTCGGGCACGGCGTCGTACTCGCGTGCCTGCTCGAGGAACGCGTCGTGGCTGAACTCGGCCAGCTGCGGGCCGCCTGCCAGCTTCATCAGCGCGCGGCGCGCGGCAGGCACGTCCTGCCCGGCCAGCAGGCCGGCCCGGTCACAGGACAGCTCTGACTTGCGGAACCATTCCTCCAGGCCCCAGATGACCGCCTTGAGGCCGACCCAGGCGAACGGGACCAGGGCCAGCCGGGCGGCCAGGTTCACCAGGTGGTAGAGCATCGTGCGGTACAGGCCGTGGCCGGACAGCACGTGCCCGAGCTCGTGGCCGATCACCCAGCGGATCTCCTCGGCGTCCATCAGGTCGACCATGCCGGTCGTCATCACGATGAACGGCTTGCTCGTCCCGAGCGCCATCGCGTTCACGGTCGGGTCCTGGCTGATGAACAGCTCAGGCACCTGGGGCAGGTCGAGTATGTAGGCGCCGTCCAGCATCGTCTGGTAGAGGTGGGGGAACTGCTGCTCGGACGCGCGGACCGAGCTGGCCAGGAACATCAGCCGCAGGCTGCGGTCGCTGAACAGGCTGGCGAGGTTCTTGAGAATGACATCGAAGCCGGTCAGCTTGCGCAGTGCCACGAGCGCGGAGCGGTCCGCGGGGTGCTCGTAGGCGCGGGAGCTGATATCCGGCAGACGGACGCGAGAGCGATCGGGCACAGTGTTCATGCCGTCATGCTATGCGCCATTAGGAAGGATGACCCCCGTGCCGGGAACGAGTCTTGACAATGCCTCGGCACCGCCGATGTTCGAGCCCGAGGCCGAGTCGATGCCGCACGAGCAGCGGACGGCCCTGCAGGACGATCGGCTGCGCGGCCTGGTGGACCGGCTGCTTACGGCCGGCGGGGTGCAGGCGGACCGGCTCAGGCAGGCCGGGGTGACCAGCGGCGCCGACGCCGGGCTTGAGAACCTGGCCGAGCTGCCGGTCACCGGCAAGCAGGACCTGTGGGACAGCTACCCGTTCGGCCTGCTCGCGGTCCCGCAGGACGAGGTGGTGGTCGTGCACGGGTCGAGCGGCACCGGCGGCCGGCCCACGCTGGTGTCCTACTCCCGCGCCGACGTCGCGCTCTGGGCCCGGATGTGCGCGCGGGCGCTGGCCGCGGCCGGGGCCGGGCCAGGCTCGATCGTGCATAACGCGTACGGGTACGGCCTGTTCACCGGCGGGCTCGGCATCCACCAGGGGGCGATCGAGCTCGGCGCGACCGTGGTGCCGGTCTCCGGCGGCATGACGGCCAGGCAGGTCACGCTGATCAGGGACCTGAAGCCGCAGATCCTGACCTGCACGCCGTCGTACGCGATCCGGCTCGGCGAGGCGCTGGTGCAGGCCGGGCTGACCCGCGAGACCGGCCTGTCACTGACCGCCGGGGTGTTCGGCGCCGAGCCGTGGACGCAGGAGATGCGGGTCAGGATCAACGACCTGCTCGGCATCGCGGCCCTGGACATCTACGGCCTGTCCGAGGTGATCGGCCCCGGCGTGGCCAGCGAGTGCATCGTGGCCGCCGACGGCCTGCACGTCAACGAGGACCATTTCCTGGTCGAGACGCTCGACCCGCTGACCGGCGAGCCCGTCCCCGAGGGCGAGCCGGGCGAGCTGACGTTCAGCACGCTGACCAAGGAGGCCATGCCGCTGCTCCGCTACCGCACCGGTGACATCGCGGCGCTGCGCCGCGGCACCTGCGCGTGCGGCCGGACCCTGGTCAGGATGTCCAAGGTGACCGGCCGCAAGGACGACATGCTGGTGATCAGGGGCGTGAATGTCTACCCGAGCGAGATCGAGCGGGTGCTGCTTGCCGAGCCCGCGGTGTCGCCTGACTACCTGCTGGTCGTCGACGAGAGGGGCGGCGGCCGCGACCTGATCGCCTGTTGTGAGATAACGGAGCGCACCGGCGACTCGGGCGGCGAGGCCGACCTCGGCGGCGCGCTGCAGGACCGGCTGCGCGACGCGCTCGGCCTGCGGGTCACCGTCGCGATGATGCCGGCCGGCTCGGTACCGCGGACCGAGGTTGGCAAGGCGGTCAGGGTACGTCGCTGGTCGGGCGGCGAGCCCCCGGTCCCCGGCCTGCCTGGCTAGGGTCGGCTCCATGGGGCGCGCGGCGCGGCTCGGCGTGATGGGCGGGACGTTCGACCCGATCCACTACGGCCACCTGCTCGCCGCGAACGAGGCAGGCCGCGCCCTGGACCTCGACGAGGTGGTCTTCGTCCCGGCAGGCCGGCCGTGGCAGAAGGCAGGACGCTGCCTCGCGCCCGCCGAGGACCGTTACCAGATGACGGCGCTCGCGACCGCGACCAATCCGCTGTTCTCGGTCAGCCGGGCCGAGATCGACCGGTCAGGGCCGACCTACACCGTCGACACCCTGGCCGGCCTGCGCGCCGAGCGCGGGCCGGACGCCGAGCTGTACTTCGTGATCGGCGCCGACGCGCTGAGCGGGCTGCGCACCTGGCGCGAGCCTGACCGGGTGGCGGCCCTGGCGCACCTGGTCGGCTGCACCAGGCCGGGACACGAGTTCGTCAACCCCGGGCTGAGGGACGGGCAGTTCACGCTCGTCGAGATCCCGGCGCTGGAGATCTCATCGAGCTTGTGCCGCGAACGGCTGCGCGCCGGGCTCGGCGTCACCTACCTCGTGCCTGACGTAGTCATCCAGTACATTGCGAAGCGCGGGCTGTACCGCGCCGAGGGGTGACCCACGCGGGCGGTGGCGGCCGGCGATCCATGGGCAGCGGGCAGGAGTGGCGTTGCGGCTTGACGGCGTTGGCAAGCGGTATGGGACGCGGCTGCCCTGGGTGCTGCGCGACGTGAGCCTGGAGATCAGGCCGGGCCGGCTGGTGCGGCTCGAGGGCCGCAACGGCAGCGGCAAGTCCACGCTGCTGAAGATGATCGCCGGGGTCTGCGAGCCCAGCCGCGGCACCGTGACCGGGCGGCCGATCACCGGGTACGTGCCCGAGCGGTTCCCGCCCTCGCTGCCGTTCTCGGCCCGCGACTACCTCAGCCACATCGGCCGGGTGCACGGCCTGGCCGGCGGCGACCTCGCGGAGCGGATCCAGGCGTGCCTTGACCGGCTGGGCGGCTGGGAGTTCGCTGACGTCCCGTTGCGCAATATGTCTAAGGGCATGTGCCAGAAGGTGGCGGTGGCGCAGGCGCTGCTGCCCAGCGCGGGGCTGCTGGTGCTTGACGAGGCCTGGACCGGGCTGGACGTCGAGGCCAAGGCCGCGCTCGACGAGGTGGTCGCCGAGCGGATCGCCGAGGGCGGCAGCGTGGTGTTCGTGGACCACGATCCGAACCGGCTGGCCGGGCTGGACGCCGAGCGCTGGCGGATCGCGGACAGCCGGGCCAGGCGAGTAGCCGCGGCCGGGGCAGCGGTGGCCGGGAGCGCGGGGAGCGGGGCCGGGCAGGAGCCGGTCAGCGCGCCGGTCTCGGCCGAGGCGGCCGAGACCGGCCCGCAGCCGCCGCCGCAGGTCACGAAGGCGGCAGCGGCCCAGACGAAGCCGCGCCCGGTTCTGACCGAGCCCGCCGCCGCGGTGGCGGCCGAGCCTGCCGAGGCCGACGTCGACCCTGCTTCCGCGGGTCTGCCCGCCGAGGCCGCCGCACTTGCGGCCGAACCAGGCGCCGCCGTCATCGTGGTGGCCGGGTACCCGCCGGGCGCGGCCGATCCCGTCCGGCTGCCCGGCGTGCGGTCTGCCAGCAGGGACGGTGACCGGGTGAGCGTCGCGGCCGAGCCCGGCACCTCTGACCGCGTCCTGCGCACCCTGCTCGGCGCGGGCGACAGCGTGCACGTCCTGAGCGTCCGGACGGCGCCAGGCCAGCCCGGAGGCGAGCGGTGATCGCGCTCACCAGGTACCAGGTCGCGCTGCTGCTGCGGTCGCACCGGTGGATCCCGCCCGCGGTGCTCTACGTGTTCGGCGTGGTGGCACTCGGCGGCATCAGGCTGCCGCTCGGTGCCGGGCTGGCTCCCGCGCTGAGCTGGGCCGCCCTGATGCTGGTCCCGGCGGTGGCCTGGCTGACCCGCTCGATCCTGATCGCCGAGCCGTCGGCCGCGCGCGCCTGCGTGGCCGCCGCGGGCGGACCGCGCCGCACGCAGATCGCCGCACTGCTCGCCGCGGTGCTCGTCGGCGTGGCGTTCGGGCTGATCGGCATCGTCTGGGAGACGTTCAGCGCCGGCCTGCCGCGGACCGCCGCGACGAACGCGATCCGGCTGGGGGCCGCGTTCCACGTGGTGGGCGGCGGGCTGCTCGCCGCGCTGATCTGCCTGTTCGTGGCCTCGGCGATCGGCGCCTTGTGCAACCCGCCCGTCGTGCGCAGGCCGGGCCCGGGCATGCTGACCACGACCGCCGCCGTCGTGCTCGCGGTCGCCTGGAAGGTATCGCCGGCCAACGCCGCCCTGCGCACCCCCGTGACCGGCGTCCGGACGTCCGACTGGCCGCACGGCGTGCCGCTGATCGCGGCCGTCGCGCTGCTGGCGATCGGCTGGGCTGTTTCGGCCTACTTCGCCGCGCGCCGTGACGGCTAACCACTCGGCGAGCTTGCCGCGGCGGGATACGCTGAACGTGCCGCTGTGGCGTTCAAGTGCCGGGCCGGCCGGTCCGATGGTCGCAGCTTTCGCCTACGAGGAGGATTCGCAGCACTCGTGACTGCCACTGACCGAGCCGTCGAGCTCGTCAGGATCGCGGCGATCGCCGCTTCCGACAAGCTGGCCACCGACATCATCGCGTACGACGTCAGCGAGCAGCTCGTGATCACTGACGCTTTCCTGCTCTGCTCCGCCGCGAACGACCGGCAGGTGCGTGCCGTCGTCGACGAGATCGAGGAGAAGCTCGCCCGCGCCGGGGCCAAGCCCGTGCGGCGCGAGGGCGAGCGCGAGGGCCGCTGGGTGCTGCTCGACTACCTCGACGTCGTGGTGCACGTTCAGCACGCGGAGGAGCGGGTGTTCTACGCGCTCGAGCGGCTGTGGAAGGACTGCCCGCAGATCCCGCTGCCCGAGACGGTCACCGCGGGCCGGTCAGCAACGGACCGGCACTGAGCGCGGGGGAGCCCGGCGCCGGAGCGGAGGCGGGACCGGCCGGAACCGCGGAGCGCGGCGAGTCGGCGGAGAACATCGCGGGGCGCGGGGACGACGGGGGAACGGCCCGCCCAGCCGATCGGCATGGCGGCAGTCGTGACCGTGCCGGGAGCGGTCCTGCGAATCTGTTGCGGCTCGTGCTCTGGCGGCACGGTCAGACGGCCTTCAACGCCGAATCGCGGTTTCAGGGACAGCGGGACGTGCCGCTCAACGCGCTCGGCCGGGCGCAGGCGAAGCGGGCGGCGCGGCACCTGGCCACCCTGCGGCCGACCCAGATCTGGTCGTCCGACCTGTCCCGCGCGAGCGCGACCGCCGGCTACCTGGCGCGGCTGTGCGGCCTTGGGGTCCAGCTCGACAAGGACCTGCGCGAGCGGCACGGCGGCGCCTGGGAGGGCCTGACGATCGAGGAGATCAGGGCAAAGTACCCGGACGACCTCACCGCCTGGCAGCCGCCTGGCGGGGAGACCTCGGAGTACGTGGCCGAGCGGACCGCCGCCGCCCTGTCGCGGATCGCCGACCAGGCCGGGCCGGGATCGCTCGTGGTCGCTGTCGGTCATGGGGCATCGCTGACCTGGGGGATGTCCAGGCTTCTCGGCCTAGGCGACCGGGTCACCGGGGGCATGGGGAACTGCTGCTGGTCGCTGCTGTCGCGGCGGGCGGGCGGGGGGCCGTGGCGGCTGCTCGAGTTCAACGTGGGCGCGCTGCCGGAGCCGGTCGAGGTGGCTGAGCTGGGGGACGAGGACTAAGGCCAGTCCGTGGCCCGAGCTGGTGGGCTCGGGGAGGGCCTGGGTGGCGGGCTGGCAGGGCAGGGCGTGCGAAGCCGGGTATTGCGCGGGGCCAGCGGGCCGCGGCTGGTGCCCGGTTTCTAGTACACTGGCGTGGCGCTGGCGACCGGAGCAAGGTTCAGGGTCTGCGGCGTGTTGCGGGGCTATAGCTCAGTTGGTAGAGCGCTTGCATGGCATGCAAGAGGTCTGGGGTTCGAATCCCCATAGCTCCACCTGGTAGAGGTAGTTTTTCGAATCTCTGATCGATCAGCATAGAACGAGTACAGCAGCAAAGTACAGCAGCATGCTCCCCATCCCCGCGGACTGCTGCCACGTCGCTAATGACCACGCTGGGCCACTCGATCATGCTCCGGCCAGATCTTCCTGAGCGCACCGCCTTGGTGAGCCGAGGCCTGATCGCTCATAGGATTAGGCCCTGTCGGCACCGACTCCCCAGGCAGGATGCGCCTGGCGGGGCGTGGGGGTCGTCTGGCGATTTCACGTACGCCGTCACTGGGGACGGAATTTGAGCAAGAGCAGTCTGGCTGTCGCGTCGCGCAGCGGAGATCCCGGCGATCCGGGCAGTTGGACGGGTCCGCTGAACCGCTTGCATACGTTGGTGGTTCCGTCCAAGATCGACCCGCCTGTTGAGACGCGCCAGCAGGTGCTGCCTTTCGAGTGCCTGGCATGGGAGAACTTCGAGCGGTTCTGCTTGCGGCTGGCCATAGGTCGTGGCGAGGTCGTTCACTCAGCGGACCATGGCGGTAATACCGCGGCCGACGGGCGCAGGAGCGCTCGTGACGCCCGTTTGTACGGCGTCCGGGGCCAGGACCAGCAGGGAGTCGACCTGTACGTGCGCCTCGCGCAGGTTCCCGATGGAAGCAGTCCCGAACGGCGTTACCTGTGCCTGCAATCACGCCGTATCGCTAAGCTGACCGCCGCCAAGCTGGAGAAGGCCGTCTCTGATTTCCTGGCAGGGAAGTGGCCCCCGTCATGCCATGTGTTCGTGTACGCCACCAGCCTGGCAGCGGTCCGGAGAGAACTGGCCGACGAGATCCGGATCCAGACTGAACGCCTCAGGCGCGAAGGAATCGAATTCGAGGTCTGGGACGCCGAACTCATGTCGCCGTGGCTGAAGGACGGGCCGTCGCTGGTCTACGACTTCTTCGGGCGTGCCTGGGCGGAGGACTTCTGCGGACGCGATGCTGTTGACCGGCTCGGCACCAGGCTCGACGCCGGGCAAGTCGGGGACTTGCGCGACCAGATGCAGCGGTTCTACACGGCGATGTTCGACGCCACCGACTCAGGCATGATCAGCTTGCGGCAGGCGAATGTGCCCCGGCTCGCGGTACGCGAGCGGTTCATCCTCCCGGACGTCCTTGTCACCGGGCAGCCTTCCCGCGGAAGGATCGCGATTCCCGGCGCCGCCGCTGAACTGCATGGACTCTCGGGCCTTGCCTCCCTGGCGGATGCGGGCGTCGTGGGCGCCTGGTACCGGCGGGCGCATGCCACTCGGTACGGCAACGCCGGGCCGCCAGCGGTACGGGCCGTGCCCGGCGACGACGCGGCAGGGTTCCAGCCCCAAGAGGATCGCGGCTCGCGCTTGCCGTTCGCCGGTGCGGCGCCTCCGGTGCGAACTGACCCCGACACGTGGCTCGCCTCGGGTGATCGTCACGTCCTGGTTGGAGCTCCGGGCAGCGGAAAGACCACGTTCTTCCGCCACCTGGTACTGGACATGCTGTCGGACTCGCCTTCTTTCACCTTGTGGACGAGGCGGCTCGGGGACCGGCTGCCGGTCTGGCTACCGTTTCACTTCTTCACCTGGCGGCAGGCCAAGTACCGCGACGCCAATGCCTCGCTGGCCGCGACGCTCCGGGCATGGCTGGAACAGCACGATGCGGCCAGCCTGTGGCCCCTCGTCGAGGTCGCGCTTCAGGACGAGAGGCTCCTGCTGATCATCGACGGGCTGGACGAGTGGGTGAGCGAGAGCGCCGGTCGCTCCGCGGTGGCGGGACTTGAGACCTTTCTCGGCACCAGGAAGGTGCCCGCGCTGGTATCGGCCCGGCCGTACGGGCTCGACCGGATGCCCCTGGCCGGGGACTGGGACTACGCGGGGATTGCCGAGCTGTCTGCCGTGCAGCAGCGCAAGCTGGCCGGCTTGTGGTTCGATGCCGCGAAACCCGGTCCTGGCCCGCTGGTGCCGGAAGGCGCGCGGCTGGATGACTTCATGGCCGAGGTCGACGGCAAAGCAGAGCTCCGCCAGCTCGCCGCCACGCCAATGTTCCTGCTGCTCCTGGTCGGGCTGCGGTTGTCAGGAGTCCCGCTGCCGGAGCGGCGGTTCGAGGTTTACGAAGCGGTCGTCACACAGCTGCTGAAGGACCATCCCGCCGCGCGGGCCGCAGCGGCGCGAGTAGCTGCTGAAAACGGCGGCCTCCCGGCAGACGATGTCCGCCAGGTCCTGGCTCACCTGGCTTTCCGTTGGCAGGAACGCGGAGAGTTCACGCCGGTCCCGGACAGCACTGTCCGCGCCGACCTTGTCGCCGCGCTGAAAGACCCCGGACATCTGGCCATGGACGCCCAGTCCGCAGCCCGCATGGCGCGGACGCTCACCGAGATCGCCGAGGGGCAGCTTGGCGTTCTCGTCCGATATGGGCGTCAGGACCTGGGGTTCCTTCACCGGGTCTTCCTGGAGGAACTGTCTGCTGGGCATGCGGCCGACCGGCTGTCCGCCAGTGACCGCCTGGACCTTTTCGCCCGGCATGCGCACGATCCGCGCTGGAGCCAGGTGCTCCTCGGCGTCCTGTGGCGTACCCGGCGGCCAGCCGAAAACAGCACACTTCTCCAGGCCATCGCCGACCAAGCCGACGGCAGCCAGCCGAGATCACTGACGGCCCGCGAGCTACTGGCTGAGGCCGTCTTCGCGGGCTCCCAACTGCCCGCCGCGGATACCGCACGGCACGCCCTCGCCGTACTCGACGCGATCGAGACCCATCCCCATCTCCCGCACCGGCAGCGCCTGCTCGCGGCTTCCGTAGCTGGCCTGCCGAACCCGGCGGGCAGGTTCTTGCGCGAGCGGCTGCCCCGCTGGACGCTCATCCCGCACCGCCTGCCGCCCGCACTGTTCCACCATCTCGGCCAGGCTGCCAGCGATGCCGAACTGGACGAGCCTCTCTGGCCAGTCCTGGTCGCGGCCCTGGCCATGGAAGACACGGCGTGCGCGTCGAGCGCGGCCATAGCTCTTGCCGGCCGGTACGGCGGAACCGGGCACACCCAAGCCCGCGACGGCGTCCTGCGCGCGCTCCGGAACGCGGTGACCGCCAGCCACGCGGCGATCGCCCTGGCCTGCCTTGTACTCGGCTGGCCGTCCGATGCCGCCACCCAGAAGATGGTCGCCTGGGGACGACGGCAGCAGGCCCTGCCGGTCCGCGTCACCGCGCTGAGCGCGGTGCTCGGTGTGCTCCGCCGCGCCTTCACCACGGCAGATGCACCCGACTGCGCCCTCCCCGGAGCACAGCCGGTCTCGCAGGACGAGCGGAACTGGCTCGCCAGCCTTCTCCATTCCCACGATGAGTACGACAGCATGTGGCGGCCGCTGACCGCCCATGCCCTGGCTGCCGTTCTCCGCGACGATCCCGTCGCCTGGGGGAAGGCACGCGACGACGGCCTCAAGATCCTGGACAAGAACGGCGACACGCTAGGCGACCGGGGACTTGCCTGGGCCACGCTCCTGCTCTGCCATCCCGACGACCCGGCTGTCCTCGGCTTCGTATGCGACATCATCCGCACCGACCCGCATTACGTGCTCTTCCTCGGGCACGCCCCGCTTCTCGCCGCATACCCGGACCACCCGTCCGTCGCGCAGGCGATCGAGGACTCGCTGCGCGCCAACCCGCATGCCTACATGGACAGCCAGCTTCACGCGCTCGCAGGGATCGATCACGGCCCTGCCATGAAGGAAGCGCTCCTGGAGTCCCTGACCAGCGGCGCCTTCCCGCACTGGGCGGCCGGGGCGCTGGCCGCCCGCTGGGAGAACGACGAGGAAGCGCGGACCGCGCTCCGCACGGTCCTGGAAGGCGAACCGGTCCGGGCGTCCTACGCCGCAGCAGCAGCCGAGCGCATCCTCGGCCACGACGCAGCGGTGGAGCGGCTACTCGCCCTGCTCTCTATGCCCCGCAACGGCCCGGAGAGAATCCGCGCCGACATCATCGCCATCGCGCTGGCCAGCATGTACCGCGATGAAGCCGGATCCTCTGGAACGGACGCCGAGCGGGTTGCTGCTGCCTGCCTGGAGCACTTGCCCCATCCAGGCGACAAGGATGAAGCGATCGCCGAGGGCGAGATCATCGCGGCCCTGGGAGCAACCCAGGCAGCCCGCGACCGCGCCCGGTCCATGCTCGCCCGGCCTCAGGTGCCACTGACCACGCTCGCTGCCGGTTATGCGCGTGACCCCGAGGCACTCCGTCTGGTGCTGCGGCGGCTAAATGAAGCCTTCCCCACCCTGCCAGCCCAGCTGCGCGCTTACCTGTGCACGCTTCTGCGGGACAGCGCTGCCGACCGGTCGCTGGCCCGCGACCTTACCCGGCAATGGGCAGACGACCCCGACGACCAGGTGGCGGTCGCCGCATCCGCCGCATTCCACACTCACCTCCGTCACGACCACGACCGCGGGACCTTGCGACCCGGAGAGTGGGACGCGGCACTGACCGCAATCCGCCGCGAAGCAGTCAAGCGGGATTTCCGCCGCTGGGGACACCAGCGTGGGGCTTGGACCGGCGCCCTCCTGCTGGACAGGCTCAGCGCCCTCGACGATCTCAGCGACGGGCACGTGTCCGCGCGCTTGAACCTCGGCGACACACTCGGCCCCGCCGACATGACGCTGCTCAGCGCGGTCGCCGACGGATGGCCCGCTCTGCGGGCGCACTTCGGGGACCAGCTCCTCACTCGGCTGTCCGAGGACTTGCCGGTGAACTACGACAAAAGGATGACCTGGAACTACCTTGCCCTCGTGGCCGATCGCCAGCAACTGCTCAGCCTGGAACTGGCACAAGCCGTCGCTGACCAGCCCGAACTGCTGGACAACGACGGTGTACTTGCCTGGTACGCGAGCACGCACCGCGGCGACGAGAACCTGACCGACATCCTCATCAGTCGGCTGGACGACGGCACCAATGCCCGCACCCTGGCCAGCGTGCTGCTCGCCGACCCCCGCGACCTGGGGCTCGCCCCGGATGCTGTCCAGGCGCGACTTCGGTCACTATTTCGCCGCGACCGCCTCTGGTACCCGCCGTTCCAGTCCGGAGCCCTAGAGACCCTGTCCGACGGATTCCCTGGCGACGACCTCGTGCGGAAATTCTGGGACATTATCGCTGACGCGCGGAAGCGCGGCGAGCCGGCTGGCATGCACCCCCGGACGTACTATCCCCTC
>Ga0335077_10010460_pt1 | contig 11551 bp, 12 predicted proteins | sample Lox_Sample_31_FD_207151 | JGI IMG/M metagenome (GOLD analysis project Ga0335077, IMG submission 207151) | Soil microbial communities from Loxahatchee National Wildlife Refuge, Florida, United States - Lox_Sample_3.1 | ecosystem: Environmental > Terrestrial > Soil > Wetlands | place: USA...
GGTCTGCGATGAACGCCGCTGCGCGGCGCCCTTGACTCCGCCCGCCCCCTCCAACGCTAGTCGTGTCCCTTGACAAAATCCAACGTCGTCATACACAGGATGACACCATTATGTGAGCCTCCACCGGCTGCCGCTCAAATTGTTTTCTTGCGCGCGGCCTCCTGGTCCACAAACGACTTGTCCCACGCCGCGTTGCAGTTGGCCTGGCGCTGCTCGTACCATTGCTGCTGCACCTTCTCCGGAGGCTTGCGCGGGAACAGCACTAACTGCGCTGAGGCCGGCTTCCAGCCTTTGGTTTCATACTCCAGACCGGAAACCCGATAGCAGGTGCACAAAGCATCCTGCAGTACCTTGAGTTCGTCGCCAGCCAGGGCGAGCTCCAGACAGCTCCGAATCTGATTCCACAACTCCTGATATTCCTGCTGTTGCTTTCGGCGTTGTGCTTCCTCTTCCTCCTCCCGCTGCCGACGTTCTTCTTCCTCCTTCTGCTTTCGGTATTTCCAACCTAGGAAATACCCTTCGAAATAGGGGCTCGTGGGGCCAAAGCCCTCCTCGAACCAGCCATACTGGCGCGCCTCGCGGAGGAACTGTTCCTCTTCGCTGAGTTGTTCCTGCTGGTCTTGTTTGTCTTGCTGCTCTTGCTGCTCTTGCGCGTCCGCTTCTTCTTCCTGGTCGGCTTGCTTGCCGGCATCAATGCGTTGGTTCGCGGCGCTGGCTTTCAGTTGCTCGGCGTGTTCGCGGATGTCGTAGTCGGCTTCCAGGCTGTCGTAGCTGCTGCACAGGACAACCTCTTCGGTTTTGGCTTCGCCGTCCTTTTCTGGCGACGCGGATTGGGTAACGGGGTGGAAGTTGACGCCCTGCTTCAGGTTATTGCTGGCCAGTTGCAGCAGGTAGGACAGTTGGCCCGCCTTCCTGGGCCCGATGCGGTCGTGCAGGATGGCGTCCATGACGGTCATGATGGCGAGCTGGATGGAGTTGGCGTCCTCCAGCGGCGGCAGCTCCGGCGGAGTGGGATCGCAGGTGGCCGCCTGCTTCTCCGCGCGGAGGCGGCGGGCGATGAAGGTGACGTGCCAGTGGCAGTAGTCGCGGCCGCGCAGGGCGGGCGAGCCGCAGAAGGTTCCGTTGGGTTTGGTGTATTCACAATGACGCATGATCGAATCTCCTATGAAAGTAGTTAGCAATTAGCGACTAGCAACTAGTAGCCGTGGTCAGTTCACTAGTCCCCCCCTCCCCTACATATCTGCAAAATATTGAAAACAAAGGGGCGCGTTGAAAACACCCCGGCAAAATATTGCAGGCAAAGGGGTTACATGTAAAATATTGACCCGCAATGACTTGTTGGCCACGTAGAGGGGAACTCCATGGCCTTGTGACGTCAAAGCGAGCGCGGTGGAGGGCCTTCAGCATTTCAATCCCTCGCAACAGGTCCAGGACTCTGGCCACGGTTCGGGCTGGCCTTCCTCCTGGGGTGTGACTGCAACGGACTCGCAGGGCTTCTTCTCGCCGGCAACGATGTCGGGAGGCAGGGGGCGGCGGGCCACCTGGCGCTGCCGGCGGTCGGGACGGTCCTCCTTCAGCAGGCCGGTCTGGAGGAAGATTTCGGTCAGCGCATCGACCGCCTCGACGACGCGTTCGTAAACCCAGGTGCGGCAGCGGTCGAGCATGGCGCCGATTTCCCCGAGCGAGAAGTCGTAGAGCCCGATGAGCTGGATCATCTCGGCCTGCTGGTCGGTGAGGCGCTCCAGGCAGAGCTCGACGTCGCGCACGAAGACGGCCTGCTCCTCGAAGCTGGGAATGGCGTGGTGGGTCACTTTGGCGCGGAAGAACTCGCGGCAGAGCAGCGACGGCAGCCGTCCCGCCTGGCAGGAGAGCTCGAAGAAGTGGCGCAGGATGGCCAGCGTCTGGCCGCGCCAGCAGACGATCTCCGGCCGGACGTTGAGTTCCAGCTCCAGCAGCTCTTCCTCGGTGCAGTCTTCCAGGCGGAAGACGGGTAACCTGGGCTTGGGGAGGTGCAGGATGAAGGCGCTCATTGCAGCCTCCCGGGAACAGGTTCGAGGTCCCTCGCTAGCGCTCGGGATTTCGCCGGCGGGCTCAGACGCCCGCCAATCGGCTCAAGCTTGGGGAGGTGCAGGATGAAGGCGCTCATTGCAGCCTCCCGGGAACAGGTTCGAGGTCCCTCGCTAGCGCTCGGGATTTCGCCGGCGGGCTCAGACGCCCGCCAATCGGCTCAAGCTTGGGGAGGTGCAGGATGAAGGCGCTCATTGCAGCCTCCCGGGAAGTGCGAGATCGGGGTGGGGGTTGTTGAGTTCCCGCGCGGGCGGCTGGCGCAGCAGGCGCACGGTCTCCTCCGGCAGCGACCAGTTGAATAGCGCCTGTTCGCAGGGTTGGCAGTAGTTTTCCGCCGAAGCGGCGCGACGCAAGCGCAGCGAACCGCAGCGCTCGCAGTATTTGAGTTGATACGAAGTGGCTTGCATGATTCCTCCTAGACTGCAGGGGTCAGGGGCCAGGGACTGGGGGCTAGTGTTTTCTAGTCCCTGACCCCTAGCCCCAAGCCCCGGAAAAGACAAAAGCCCCGCGGGCAGGTTCACGGCTTGGGGGCCGCGACCGGCTCGCAGGGGCTCGTTTCGTTTACGATGACCTGCTTGGGTTATTTGCTTGTCAACGGGAAGGCTTGCGCAACGGCGAGGTTAGTTATGAGTGCGAGTAACTGCCGTTCGCCGCGCGTCGTGCCCCCGGGCTCAAGGGACCAGCCGGTCCTCCAGCCGCCGGCTGAAATAGCCCTCTTCATACCCGGACTTAAGTACGTTCCCGTTGTGAAACACGATGAAGATGCGTCCCGAGAAGCGCAGGTTCTGCAGCAACTGCAAGGTCTTTCCGTCAACCACACGACCTGCTTTGATCCGGCGCCGTAGCTCGGCAAATGTCCTTTCTTCTGTCTTCGGTACTGTTTCGTACATTAGGTCCTCGGCCAGACCACAGAACCTTTCGCTATTCCGAATTTGGCACGGGGTACCAAGAAAGTCAACAAAAATATTGCTCTAGGCATATTACGAAAGTAATTGTATATCTTTCAGGAATATCATCAGCATGAGACTGCTGGATTTGCAGGACAGGCTACGTGCGCACATCCGGGCGCGGATTGACCGGCGCGAGTTGACCGGCCTGGGCTTGTCCCGCCAGGCCGGTCTGCAGCAGGGCCACCTCTCCAACTTCCTCAACGCGCGCCGCGGGCTGAGCCTGGAGTCCCTCAACCGTCTGCTCGACGCGCTCGACATTGGCCTGCTCGATCTGGCGGATGAGGAGGAACTGGAGCGGCGTGCGCCGCGTGCGCCTGCCAGGAGCGGGCTGGAGAGCATCGCCGTAGTGTCGGTGGAGCAGGCCGCCCGCCTGGCGCGCTTCACCCCGCAGCAGGTGGGCGGCACGGTGAGCTTCCGTAAGGCATTTCTGCGCCGCCTGCGGCCGCATGACGTGTGCCATCGCGGCGATTGGCTGCGTTTCGTCTGTGTCAAGCTTGACCGCGATGCGGTGCGGGGCCTGTTTCCACGCGGCCCCACCGGCGCCACGCTGCTTGTGGACCGTCATTACACCTCTCTCGTCCCCTACCGCCGGCATCATCCGAATCTGTATGTTATCCGCCTGCACGGCCGCTGCGCCGTGGGTTACGTCACGCTGGCCGGCGACCACCTGGTGTTGCGGCCGGGCGATCCCGAGCTGCCGGTGGAGCTGGCGCAACTGAATCGGGCGCGCAGTTATTCCGACTACATGGTGGGGCGGGTGTGCCATGTGGCGCTGGAAGTGTGATAGCAGCCGCGGTTGGGATGCGTTGAAGCACTCCTTCGAACCGGGCGCGACGATGACATTCATGCCCCGGCTGCCGGTTGCAGCTTGGCGTATTCCGCTTTGGCCTGTTGGAGAAGGGGAAGGTTCGAATCCGCGTTCTTCCAATCGGCCAGAAAGTCCTGATACGACTTGCGCGCTCCCGCCTGATCACCCATGATGGCCAGCGCCCGCGCCAGTTGCAGTTGCGAAAGGGCCGCGAGCGGGCTGTTCTTCGCGATGCCGCGGTGGGTGAGAATCTTTCTGAACTCCGCCGCCGCCTGCTCCCCCTGCCTGGCCTTTAAGTAGGCCAGGCCGCGAACGTACACGGGATACAGGATGCCGAAACCCTGGTTACCCAGTTCGTAGGCTTCCGCCTTTTCCAGCGACTGTATCGCTGCCTGGGCGTCGCCGCGCTGCAAAGCCAGGGAGGCGTGAATCGTGGGTAACCAATAGTTCTGCACAACGGTGTCGAGGGGATACTGCTGATTCAGCTTGTCGGCCAGGTTCTGGGCCCCGGCCGCGTCTCCGGCGCGGGCGAGCGCCACCGCTGCCGCGAGCATCTGGTCGCGACCGGCCTTCAGCGCCAGCGCGTCCGCTGCCTGTTGGCGGGCCAGCTCGCGATTGCCGAACTCGGCTTCGCGGGACGCCGCCTGCGCCATGAGGGACGCAGCCATCTCCAGGTTCTGCGTATCCTTCGCCTGCTGCTGGGCCCTTTGCACAAGGTCACGCGCCCTGCTCATCTCTCCGCGATACGCGGCCGTCTCCGATTCGGCCATCAGCATCAGGGCCGCGTCCTGCGGCCGGTCGCGTACCCAGTCGGCCTGCTGCCGCATGGTGGCCTCATCGCGCTCGAGAAAGGCGATGTAGTAACGGTGCTCGTGAAACCATTCATTGTCTTTGTGGATGGCGACGGCCTTGTCGTAGGCGGCTTTGGCTTCATCCAGCCGATCCAGGCCGAGGTAGCCATCCAGCATTTGGCCATAGCCCGCGCCGGACTCAGGATTCAGCCGCACCGCCTGCCGCGCAGTTTCCAGCACCTTGTCATACTGCCCCATCGCCACCAGATTCAGCGGCAGGTTGGCGTACGGAACATAGTCGTCAGGGTAGGCCGCTATCCAATCGGTGTAGGTCTGGTTCGCCTTGAGCAGGTCGCCGGTGACAAAACTGTAATAAGTGGTTTCGATGTAGTACCGTTCACGCTCGCTTACGCGGTCACGCAGCTCAAATGCCTTGGTAAAGCATTGCTCCGCCATGGCGGTTTCACTGACGTTGTAGTAGGCCATGCCCAGCGAGGCATAGGCGCGTGCGAAGTTGGGGTCAAGTTCCACCGCCCGCGAGTGCAAGGGGATGGAAGCCTGATCACCCTTCTGCCACTGGAGTTCCCGGCCTTCGGTAAATGCCTGCAGCGCTTCCAGCGAGGAGGTGGTGGCCTGTTCCAGCGGTTTGTTGTGGCGCTGCACCGACGCCAGCGACTCGCCCAGCTTCTGGCGCAGCTCATCGCCCGCGCGCCCCAGTTGCTTCAGGACCGCATCGCGGTTCTGGGCCTCCGACCCGACGCTGGCCAACGTGTCTCCGGTGTGGCAGTCCACCGCGCGCAGCGCGATCATGTAATGCGTGCCGACGCTGGAGATGGAGCCGCTCAGGAGCACATTGCTGTTGCTGCGCAGGCAGACCTCGCGTGCCGTCTCGCTGTCCAAGCGCGAATTCTGCGGCCGGTCCATGAGCTTCAGCGTGGAGCGCACCTTCTGGTCGGGAAGCAGTTTCAGGTAGGGCGACTGTTCCAGTTGGATGGCCAGCGCCTGCCTCAACGTCCCGTCATAGACGCTCTCGCCGGTGGTGTTGGTGAAGTCGGCAAGAACGATGGTGTTCTTCTCCGCACGCGCACTCGGCTGCCCGGAGCGCCACTTCATGAACCCGATGGTTCCCGCAGCGGCCAGCAGCAGCACCAGCGCCCAAACGATCCACCGCCGGCTCGCCGGAGCGGCTGGGAGGCTCTGCGAAACCGCCGATGCGCCCTGCACCGCCGACGCGGAAGTTGACGACGGGAAGGCCTGCTCCCCGGACCGGCTGGCGCTGCTGGTCAGGGCGAGGTTGATCTCGGAGTCGCGCCGCAGGCGCTGCAACTCGACGCGCATGTCCGCTGCGTTCTGGTAGCGCAGGTCACGTTTCTTCTCCAGCGCCCGCTGCATGATCTCCCCCAAGCGAGGTGGAAGCGCCGGGTTCAGTTGCAACGGGGGGACAGGCTGCTCGTGCAGGATGGCTCCGCAGATCTCACCTGAGCTGTTTCCCTCGAATGGCATCCTTCCCGTGGCCATCTCGTACAGCACCGCCCCGAAGGAGAACAGGTCAGTCCGCGCATCCACCTCGCGCGCCCGCACCTGCTCGGGCGACATGTAAGCGACCGTGCCCAGCAGCGCGCCCGGGCTGCTCAGCTGCGGAGGTTCGGACGGCGTGGTCATGGTCTGTGCACTGTCGGACCCTTCGCGAGAAACGATCACTTTCGCTAATCCGAAGTCCAGGACCTTGGCGTGCCCGCGCTTGGTGACAAAGATATTGGCGGGCTTGATGTCGCGGTGGACGATGCCCGCAGCATGGGCGGCATCAAGCGCATCGGCGATGTCAATGCCCAGCGCGATGATGGTGTCCGTCTCCAGCGGCTGGGCGGCAATGTAGTGCTTCAGCGTCATCCCATCCAGGAATTCCATGGCAATGAAGGCCTGGCCGCCTTCCTCGCCAATGTCGTAAACCGTGCATATGTTGGGATGATTCAGCGCCGAGGCAGCCCGAGCTTCGCGCCGGAAGCGGGCCAGCGCAGTGGCGTCTTGCGCCACATTCGCGGGCAGGAACTTGAGCGCGACAAAGCGGCCGAGGCGTACATCCTCGGCCTTGTACACGACTCCCATCCCGCCACCGCCCAGTTTTTCCAGGATGCGGTAGTGTGAGATTAACTGATCAAGCATTGGTCCAAAGTTGAGGTGGATATCTGATCTTAGGGGGCAATGTGGCCTAAGTCAAAGCTTCCGCAAGTCCTCTCATGCGGACGGATTACGGCTAACCGGAGGTTAACTGTCGTAGCAGGCGTTATCGCCAGCGACTTCTTGAATCGGGACGACACCAGGGAGGGACGGCGAACCGCCGAAGAGTGATTAACGATTTTGCTATCATGCTTTGTGATCGCGCGGGAGGTCGTCAGTCATGCCGGAGGAAGGGATGGGCATCAGCGTGGGACCGCGCAGCCCGGAAGACATCGCGCTCGACCTGATGAAGTTCATCGCGATCACCACCGGCTACGGCAAGACCAGCACCACCGGTGCCGGCTTCCAGGCCGACACGGTCTCCAAGGCGGAGGATTACGCCCGCCAGCTGCTCGATCTCTACGGACAGTGCCTGGCCGCGGTGCAGGGGAAGAAATAACCCCAAACCCGCTGTCTCCTAACCCCCTTGTACCGTATTGAATATCAGTATCGAGCATGGTGTTTCCGGTGTTTCTGCGGATCGACAATCAAAACTGTCGTAACTAGCCGTGCAGTGGATGCACTAGACGATGCTCGCGGCGGGCCATGGCGCTCGCCGCAGCGACGATCGACATCGCGGCGGCCAGTGCCAGGTTGAACGCAGGGCCCGTCATCCCCGGGGTGGCCGTGGCTCCGAGGATGATATTGCCGGCGGTGAGGCCGAAATGCATGAGCATGGCTACGAGCAGGCTGCCAGTATGGTCCCATACCCACACCATGAGGATTCTGTAGGCCGGCAGTAACCCGAGAGAGAAGAGGAGCGTACCAAGCAAACTCGGAATAGAGATTCCGCCTGAGGGAGTGCCGCTGGCCAGAACGTTTACCGGCAAGTGCCATGCTCCCCACAGCAAGCCAACGATGGCGCCGGTGCCCAACGCGCTATGACGCAACCTCAGCTTCGGGATGGCAAAGCCTGTCCACCCCAGTTCCTCGAAGATGCCGGCGGCCAATCCCGCAGCAAGACCCATCAGCAGAAGGGGAGCCTTATGGCTGCCGGTGAAGATGCGCGGGAGGAAATCAGGAGACCGAAGCGAAAGTGCAAGAGGTACGGCCATCAGCACCAGCGGGGCAGCCAGAAGCGCTACGGCGTACCAGCCCGCGCCCACGCGCCAGGTGAGGAAACGGGTTAGAAGCTCGCGATATCCCGCCCTGCCACCCACCACCCCGGTCAACAGAATGCTCGCCACGGCAGGGCCCGCGAGCATGGCCACAATCATGATCGGAATCATTTTCTGGAGTTGCGCTGGATTGCCAGGCACACCCCCACGGCTGACCACGACGAGGATACCGCCCCATGAAATAGCAAATGTCAGGACGTAATAAGCCAGGACCGGATGCTGCTTGATTAAGCCAGAACTGTTCATGAACTGGCTTCATCGTAGGCCCATGAAAGCAAACCACGAAGCGGCTTCGTCACGCTGAGTGGTGAGCGTCGTCACCGACAACCTTGCGTGGAGCCTACGTTGCTGTCGAACCATTCCATCTTGACCGTTACCTTGACGAACAAGTTTTTCGTTTCAACAACCGCGCTACGAAAGACAACCCGTTAACTGATTCAGACCGCTTCGCGTATCTCATGTCACAAGTCGCTGGCCGTCGCCTCACATATGCCCAACTGACGGGCAAGGGCGTTGACGCGCTCCACCACGAGACGGCAGGGACGGGGCAAGAGGAACCGTTCTAGCCTTTGTCACTGCCGGACGCTTTGCGGGAGGTAGCCTTCTTTTTGGCTGCCTTCCGAGTCTTTTTCTTCGGCACCTGAAAGAGTGCCTTCATTCCGCGTTTGAAGTTTTCTATTGCTTTTGCGCCTTCAATGTATTCTGCTTTCATAAATTGTTCATTCTACGTGCTAAGTTCCTGACAGGATGGATGCGCCATGCCAGATGATACTAGCAGCCAACCCCCAACCGGGAATCCCGAAAATCCTTCGCCAGCCCAACCAATCCCACCCCCGATAGAGCAGGGCGTAGTGAGACAGGCCAGCCATACTAACACCAATGAAAAGCCAACAAATACCGCAGAACTTGCGAAGGATGTTCACTGGATTCACTACGCAACGCTGTGGAGTCAAATCGGACTCGGATTGATCGGACTCGGCGCACTCTGGATTTATCACGGGCAGCTTAACGTCATGAACGGTCAACTCGAACAAATGAGGGGTTCGGGGCGACAAACCGACAAACTGATTTCCCTTTATCAGCAGCAAGTCGCGCAACTGACCAAGCAGGCCGGAGATACTCACGATCTCGCGGTAGCTGCGGGAACACAGGCCATTAACGCTGGTGAGCAGGTTAAGAAACTTGAAGCAGGAGTGAAAGAAACCCACGCATTGGCTACTGCCGCTCAAACCGCCAACAAAAACGCTGTTGAAGCCGACAGGCCGTGGATAGGCGGGGCTCTCACTGTCCAAGATTTTGAGGCTAACAAGATTCCGACCTACACCATCATATGGGTCAACACTGGCAAACGTCCCGCGAAGATTACATTGACCATAAGCAAGTCTGGTCCCTTCGACTTCGGGGTGAATCCCCAGTACACGGGTTACCACACTGTCCCCAGTATCAATCTCATTGTTCCGGGACAGCCAATGACCCATGCTTGGCAGGACGATGGCCCGATCTCCGAACCAGAAATGGCCGCTTTGAAAGCTGGCACGCTTCCTTTCCGGGTATACGCCAAGATTGAATACTCCGACCTTCGCACCAACATATCCTATTGGACGCATATGTGTTGGCGGTATATGCCTACCATGCCTTACATGAACGGCGGATTCGCTAACTGCGCCGAGTACACCGACGCCAAGTAAAATCCCTGTCACGGCGAGCACAGTGTGCAGTTTCCTGCACATGTTTTGTCAAGTATATTTGTGCCCTTATAACTCCTTGACACTCAAGAATTTGCGGTGAAAATGCGCGTAAGTTACAGATTTCAAAGAATGATGGCAGAGGGGGGATCAAAGCAATTCTCGCAGCTGAACGTGGATTTCTCGGCTGGAAAATGATCTTGGATCCGCGATTATCCGCGCCAGTCCGCGGTTGCCTTCTGTTCGAACCGGGCAGCCTGGCAGGCTCTTGCCGTCCGTCTGTGCTAGCATCCATTCGCACTCATGTGCGAGGAGACTTTATGCGAAAGACGCTTCAATCGCTGGCTGTTGTTTCGTTGGTGTTGCTTTCGACATTCGCGCTGCAGGCCGCCACTCTGGCGGGAGTGACCCTTCCGGACACGGAACAGGTCGCGGGCAAGACTCTGGTGCTCAATGGCCTGGGACTGCGAACCAAGTTCGTGGTTAAGGTCTACGTCGCGGGCCTCTACCTTGAGCAGAAGTCGTCGGATCCCAGCGCCATCATCAAGGCCGACGCACCCAAACAGATCGTGATGCAGATGCTGCACGTTGCCAGTAAGAGCCAAATGGCGGATGCCTTCAGGGAAGGGTTCAATGACAATGCGCCGGACGCCATGAAGACGATGAAGGCCGACATCGACCGGTTGCTTGGTGCGATGGAGCCCGTCAAGGTGGGTGACCAAATGTCCTTCAGTTACGTCCCGGGCACAGGCTCGACCTTCGCCATCAACGGCAAGGAGAAGCTGACCATTGCCGGTGCGGCCTTCGGCCAAGCGCTCTTCTCGGTCTGGTTCGGGCCGCAGCCGCCCAATGCCGGTCTGAAAACGGGAATGCTCGGGCAGTAGAGGAGGCAAGGTTTCACTTCGCACGCAGAAGCAGAACGGGCACGCTGACGCTGTGCTGGACCTGCGTAGCCGTGGTGCCAAGAAACAGATCGGCGAGGAAGCGATGTCCGTGAGTGCTCATCGCGACCAGATCGCAACCCTGCTGCTTGACCCACTTGATGATTTCCTTGACCGGATCGCCGAAAGCCAACTGGGCTTCTGCCGGAATGCCCGCTGCTTCAAATTCACCGCGAATTTTTTCCAGATATGCGGTATCTTCGGCGATCTCGGGGCTAACCGCGTCCGCGCCGTAAGTGTGCGCCGCCCATCCCGTGGCCACATGCAGCAACACCAGGTGACTGTGCGCGAGCTTGGCGAGCTGCTTGACGTGCTCGATGATCGCCCGGTCAGTCGGTGTTCCATCGAGGGTTACGAGAATGGTGTCGTACATGGTGGTGCCGTCGTTGCTAACTCCTGCATCGTTGGCAGCAGGCTACGGATTCATTCTTACCGCGGATTCTCGCAGATAAACGCGGATTCATTGAAATGGAATCCGTATCCCCGATCCGCGTTTGTCCGCGTCGATCCGCGGTGGATTTCTGTTTCATCCGCCGACAATGACCCGCCACGCTGACTTCAGCGACTCGGGCAAGCCATAGATGTCCATGGCGGTGATCAGAATAGCACTGGCCCAGCCGGCAATCAGAAGGAACCAGCCGTTCCGCCAGCGGCCCATGCGCTTGCGCGAGCCGGTAAAGTGCAGCAGCGGAAACATGGCGAATGGAAGCTGCAACGCCAGCACCACCTGGCTGAGGATGAGCAGGTCGGTGACGCTGCTGTCGCCGCGCAAGCCGATAATGAAGACCGCCGGCAGGATGGCCGCGGTGCGCGTGATGAGCCTGCGGACCCACGGCCTGATCTGCCAATGCATGAAGCCTTCCATCACGACCTGTCCGGCGAGCGTGCCGGTAATGGTGCTGCTCTGGCCGCTGGCCAGCAGAGCGACGGCAAACACCGTGCTTGCCGCAGCCGTTCCCAGCAACGGCGCTAGC
>Ga0335077_10010462_pt1 | contig 11549 bp, 9 predicted proteins | sample Lox_Sample_31_FD_207151 | JGI IMG/M metagenome (GOLD analysis project Ga0335077, IMG submission 207151) | Soil microbial communities from Loxahatchee National Wildlife Refuge, Florida, United States - Lox_Sample_3.1 | ecosystem: Environmental > Terrestrial > Soil > Wetlands | place: USA: Florida...
CGGCGTCCTCACTATCGAGGCCCAATCCAGCGCATCCGAACGCGACATTCACTCCGTGCTCGAGGCCCAGCAGGCGGCGTGGAACCGCGGGGATGTCGAAGGTTTCATGGCAGGCTACGAAGCGACTGAGACAACAACGTTCGTCGGAGCCACCATCACCCGCGGGTACCACCAAGTGCTCGAGAATTATCGCCGCCGCTATCCGACTAGGGAAAAGATGGGGCAGCTTGCATTTTCAGAACTCGAAGTGAAGCTCCTCGGCGCCGATTATGCTTCGGTGATCGGAAAATGGCATCTCGCGCGGCCCACCGATGCGGGCGGCGACGTGGGCGGCTTTTTCACGCTCTTGTTCCACAAGACCGCCATCGGCTGGAAAATCATCCTCGATCACACGAGCTGATCAGCGCTGTCGTTCCGCGTGTGCTGCCGCCAGCGCCAAGTGGCTGCGCTTACGACTGTAGGTAAAGTAAATGATCTGGCCGATCACCAGCCACACGATCAGCCGCAGCCAATTACTCCAGCCGAGCGAGTACATCATGGCGAAGTTCCAGACAATCCCCAGAATCGGCACCAGCGGCACGAGCGGGGTTCGGAATGGCCGCGGCGCGTTGGGATTCGTGCGGCGCATCACCCAGACACCCGCGCACACGATCACGAACGCGAATAGCGTGCCGATGCTGGTCATTTCGCCCACAATGGAGAGCGGCAGGAAGCCGGAAAACGGTGAGACGAACAGCATGAACAACAGGTTCGAACGCCAGGGCGTCCGGAACTTCGGATGGATGTCGGAGAACACTTTCGGCACCAGGCCATCGCGGGACATCGAAAAGAACACACGGCTCTGACCGAGCAGCATCACGAGCATCACGGAAGTGAAGCCGCAGATAATGCCGAACTTGATTAGGATTTTCAGCCAGTCGTACGGTGTTTGATCAATGGCGACAGCCACTGGCGCGGAGGTATTCAGCTCCGTGTATTTCACCATGCCGGTGAGGATGTACGAAAACACGACATAGAGGACCGTGCACACGGCCAGCGAGCCGATGATGCCGATGGGCATGTCCTTCTGTGGATTCTTGGCCTCTTGCGCCGCGGTCGAGACGGCGTCAAAGCCGATGTAGGCGAAAAAGATGACGCCCGCCCCCATCATGATCCCGCTGACTCCGAACTTGCCGAAGTCGCCCTGGTTCGGGGGAATGAACGGCGTGTAATTCGCAGGGTGAATATATTTCCAGCCGATGGCGATGAACACCAGCACCACTGCTAACTTGATGGCCACTATGATGGCATTGGCGCGCGCCGACTCCTTGATCCCGACGATCAGCAGCAGTGAGATCATGCAAATGATAAATACCGCGGGCAGATTGATGATTCCCTGAATCATCCGTCCATCCGGCAAGCGCAACTGCTCGAACGGACCCGCTAGGAATTGCACCGGCAGACTGATCCCGAAATCGTGCAACAGGGAAACCACGTAGCCCGACCAACTGATGGAAACGGTCGACGCCCCGACAGCGTATTCGAGCACGAGGTCCCAGCCGATAATCCACGCGAGCCACTCACCCAGCGTTGTGTAGGCGTAGGTGTAGGCGCTGCCTGCCACCGGAATCATGCAGGAGAACTCGCTATAGCAAAGACCGGCGAAAGCACATCCAATGCCCGCCACAACCATCGAGATCACGATGGCGGGCCCGGCGTGCAGGGCGGCAGCCACACCCGTGAGCGAGAACAGCCCCGAACCGATGATGGCGCCGATGCCCAACGCCACCAGGCTGCCCGGTCCCAGGGTTCGTTTGAGCTTGTGCTCGCCGCCCTCGGACTCGGCCAGGATGTAGTCGATGGACTTTGTCGCAAACAGACTCACGCGCTCAGCTCCTTTTTGCGCCAGAGGAAATACACCGGCACACCCAACAGCACAATGATCAGCCCCGGCCACGTGTAGCGGGGCTTGTAGATCAGCAGCAGACCTTCAATCAGCCCCGCAGCCAGCATGTACAGGGCTGGAAGCACCGGATAACCCAGGGCGCGGTAGGGACGGTCAGCGGCGGGGCGCGTGTGGCGCAGCCGGAAGATTCCGGCGATGGTCAGGATATAGAAAAGCAAGACAGCAAAGATAACATAGTCGAGCAAATCGCTGTAACTGCCGCTAAGGGTGAGCACCAGCGCCCAGACGCACTGCGTGGCAAGCGAAAAAACCGGCGCGAAGGTTCGCGGATTGAGATTCGCTGCCCGGCGGAAGAACAGCCCGTCTAACGCCATTGCGAAATACACGCGAGCGCCTGCCAGGATCAGGCCGTTGGCGCAACCGAAGGCTGAGATCATGATGGCCGCCGCCATGAGCTTCACGGCAACCGGCCCCAATATCGCTGCGGCCGCGGCGGTCGCCACGCGGTCCTCAGGCGCGTTCTGGAGAGCGGCCAACGGGAGCACCTTCAGGTAGACGAAATTGCAGGCAATGTACAGCAGGGACACGATGGCTACACCCAGGCCCAGCGCCAGAGGCAGGTTGCGGCGCGGATTGCGGACTTCGGCTCCGGTGAAGGTGACGTTGTTCCAAGCGTCGGCCGAGAACAGCGACCCGACCATGGCCACTCCCAGCAGGCGAACAGTATGAAAATCCCAACTGGCGTTGCGCCAAAAATCGGTGAGATTTGAAGTCCCGGACGTAACGCGCCCGCCGAATGCAAACCCGAGTCCAATCAGCCCCAGCAGCGCCGCTGTCTTGGCGAACGTGAAAATGTTTTGCACCATGGCGCCGGTGCGGATGCCGCGGGCGTTGATCGCCGTCAGCGCCAGGATCACCAGGATCGCCACGAATTGCTGCGTGGTCAGACCGACCCTGCCCTCGCCGATCAGATGATTGCTCGCCGAAACCCACGGCACAAACACGCCCAGGAATTTTGCGAAGGCCACGGCCACCGCGGCGATCGTGCCGGTCTGAATCACCAGGAACAGCGTCCACCCGTAGAGGAATCCGGCCATCGGACCAAACGATTCCCGCAGGTACACATATTGCCCGCCGGCGTGGGGCATCATGGCGGCCAACTCGCCGTAAGAGATCGCGGCGATCAACGTCAACAGGCCCGTGATGATCCAGGTCATGAGCACAAGACCTGGCGAATTCACCTGCCGCGCGATGTCAGCGGCAACGATGAAGATGCCCGAGCCGATCATGGAGCCGACCACGAGTGTGGTGGCGTCCATGGCGCCCAGCCCTTTGACCATTCGGGTTTCTAGTTCTGCGCCAGTTGTTGCCATTCCTCCATCCGCCGGCGCAGGTTTCGGCCGGTGCAGGTCTCCGGGAGCAGATCACCGATCACAGCTACCGCATCCGCTCCGGCGTCGAACACAGCGGCCGCAGTTTCGCGGGTGATGCCGCCAATGGCCACGAGCGGCCTGGTACAGAGCACCCGGCATGTCCGCAATCCATGGAGGCCGACTATTGGGTCTGGGTGTAGCTTGGACGTGGTGGCATAGATCGGGCCAATCGCCAGATAGTTCGCGGGCTCGGCGGCAGCGTCCTCGAGCTGGCGCGGATTGTGCGTGGAGTAACCCAGCAGCGCTTCTCCACCCACCAGGCGTCTGGCATCGCGCGGCGGCAGGTCGTCCTGCCCGACGTGCAACCCCGCTCCCAGAAGCTTGGCCATATCGGCCCGGTCATTCACGACAAACATCGCACCCCGGTCCCGGCACGCCGCGGCGATGCGTTCAACCTGTTCGAATACCTGGCGCGTCCACTGGCCTTTGTGGCGAAATTGCACGATGCGCGCGCCGCCATCGAGCCACGCACCCGCGGCGACTCCCGCGTCGCAATCCTGCGCCGAGAGCAGTTGAGTGTCCAAGATCGGATAGACGCGCGGAAGCTTCATTGGGATACGAACCCCGCACGCGCCACGGTGCCCAGAAGCATCACATTATTATCAACGAAACCCGGACATGCCGTGCGGGCCTTTTGCGGACGCGCTTACTTGGCAGCGGCGAGCACTTCTTCCGGATCGGGTTTGCCGCGTTTGGCGTACAGAATGGTTCCGTCCGGACCGATCAGATAGACCGTGCGCTTCACGATCAAGCCGTTGGCGTGATAGAGCGCTCCCATTTGTTGGCCCTTGTCGACGAGCAGCGGAAAGGGAAACTTGTACTTGTCGCGAAAGCTCTTGTGCTTGCGGGCGCCTTGCGGATTGACGCCGTAGACGGCGACGTTCCGTCGCTCCGCCAGTTCCCACCGGTCGCGAAATTCGCAGAGCTGCTTGGTGCAGGTGTAGGTGTCGTCGCCGGGGTAGAAAACCAGCACGACATTCTTGCCGCGAAGCGAAGCCAGCGATACTGTAGCGCCGTTTTCGTCGGGAAGAGAAAACTCCGGCGCTTTCGATCCCACGGGCAGCGGATCAGAAAACAGCCAGCTTAGCATTGCCTTACTGGATGGCCACTTTCACCGAGTTGCTGGAAACACGCCCGATGGTCAACACCAGGTTCTGTGTTCCGGCGGGCACGTTCTGTGGAACCTGTACATTGACCTGGTACATTCCGCCTCCATAGGCGGGAGCGAGAACGCTGGACACGACCGTCGCCTGAACGCCGGCGATCGAGACCTGCGGCTGCGCCACCGTAATCATCTGGCCCGCGCTGTTGGCATGTACAGCGCCCAAGCCTGTGCAGTATATCTCAATCACACCGCCGCGTGGCGCGGGTTGCAGTGCGGTGGTAGCCGAGGCCCCCGCGTTCATGATGGTTCCGAAGTTTGTCTTCGAATCGGCGAAGATCCCGGGAGCCACGGGCGTTACCGTCAGCTTCAAACTGGCGGACGCCCCGGCGCCGGATTGCACGGTGAGTGAGACGGCGCCGGGTGCCAGATCCAGCGGCGCGATGAGATTGATCTGCGAATCGCTCACGGAAATCAACTGTGCCGGCTCGTTGTTGAACAGCACACTGACGCCGGCGAGTTGGGTGGGCCAAGGCATGCCTCCCTGGGAGATCATGCCGCCGGAGAGGCTGGTCCCGTTAATCGTCATCAGCTCGCCCGGAGCGACGGCCGGCAAGGAGGAGGCGGAGTTGACCACGCCGGTGGCCGTGAAGCTTGTGGGCGGAAGCGCGCTGATCGTGACACGCTGCACCGAACCAGCGAGAGAGATTTGCAGGCGCGCGCCCGCCACCGCGGGCGTCCACTGAAAAAGCGCCTGGCCGTTGGCATCGGCTACCGCCGATTGCGGCGTTACAGTCCCACCTCCCGTGGGCAGCGCCGTCAACTGCACACCCGGATAAGAGAGACTATTCTGGTCAGACACTCGCACCAGGATGGGTTGCGGCAGCGTGCCGTTTGCGTTCATGGTCTGCCAGTCTCCCGAGACTGTCGAGAGCGTCAGAGCCGACGCCGGCAGCACCTGCACACGGGCGTAAGCAGATTCGAAATGGTCATCGCCAGTCGACGCCGTCAGGTCGTCCACTCCGGTCGCCAGACCCTGAATGGGGAAAGTCACGGTGGTAGCGCCGGCCGGGATCACGACCGACGGGGGCGCCGCGATCGCGCCAGACGCGCTTTCAAGATTGATCATCACCGGCGAGGTTGCGGGGTGCTGAATCGTCAGACTGGCCGTGCCCGTTCCTCCCGCGATAACGCCAGCGGCCGGCGCGACGGAAAGCGATAGCGCATGGCGGAGCGTGGCATCCAGGAACGCCCGCCCTCCGGTGGCAGCGGAATAGAACGGTTCGAACTGGGAGCGGTAACCATCCACCTGCGCTACTTCCGAAGCCGGCGGCGTCGTGCCGGCTTTCACGATGAGCACAAAAGCCATCCGGAAATGCCTCTGCGCGACGGTGGAGTCTGGCGTGCGCCTTCCTTCCGCCTGGATGATGTCGCTGATCTCAATATCCCGTCGCATGCCGTCGAAACCGACGCCCGCTTGCGGAAACTGGGTGGACAGGCCGGTAGCGCTGCCGGTCACCAAAAATGTCGGCGGCACTTCGCCGGGTGCGCGGAATCCCATCAGATATTGGTCGAGCGGCGAGTATTGATCCACGGCCGCCGTGGTGACGAATCGCGGCTCGGCGTTCACGCCGTCGTCCTGAATCTGGTTGCCTTCCATGAACGAGCCATCCGCGTTGAAATTGAACGCCCAGTGCACCATCTCGATTCCGAGCATGGGCTGCGCCGCGGGATCGCTGGGATCGGGCACGCTGGCATAGGCCAGGAACAGGTGGCCGGCTTCATGACCGAGCAGCTTCAGCATATTGTACCCACTGCCCGCGCGCAGGCTGATAATATCGGCCGGATTGGCCGGATACAGGTTCAGCGGCCCCATGTTGAGCACGGATTGCAGCCGTGACGCGGAACCGTATTCGGCGCCATCGTCGACCTGCACGTCGCCGTAACCTGTGCGGTGATTGCGCAGCGTCTGCTCCCACGCCAGGGCCCCCGTGCTGGCCCAAATCCCCTCATCATTGAAAAATGCGATGTAGTCGTATGAATCGTCGTGAGTTTCGAAGAATCGCTGCGCGGCGGTCTCGATGTCGATTTCATCCACGCTGATGAAACGCTCGGCGACTGTCGCGGCATAAGCCGCGGAGCTTCCTGTGGAAAACGAAACGATCGAGCTTTCCCCTTGCAAGCGGCCCGCGCTCATGCCGACCACCGCACCGTACGTGTTGATTCCGGCGTACGCGAACTGGATTCGCCCGTCGGGATAGAGGCGGACCTGAAAGGTCTCGACACCCCCGGTGCCGAACACGCTATACTCCGGGACCTGCACCCAGCTCACCACCAGACGGCCCGGTTCGGACGTGACGAAAACACCCTGCTTCGATTGCGAGGGATCCAGATCTTCGAAAAGCGGAGCGATCCGCGCCGCGCCTCCAGCCAGCCTGCCCAGCGAGCGTTCCGTGCCGCCGTTGTCGCCCTGGGTGAACGTCAGGTTGCCGTCCGAATTGACGAAAACCGTTCTATAGGTGTCTCCGAAAAACGGGAAGGCAAACGCGATGGGCACCTGGCGAGTGTCGTCGTCAGCCAGCGGTAATAGACTTCCGGCTGCCGCCGCGCCGGCATCGTAGCTCGCCCCTGTCACTTGGAACTCGTACGCGGCAGACTGAGGCGGAGCGGGGACAAACGTCAGGGTCTGCTCATCGAGATCGAACGCATTCCGGCGCGCCACCACTCCGCCGTCATCCGGTAGAATCGCGACCTCGCCGACGTCCTGTCCCAGGGTCGCGGCGTTCCGCACTTCCGCAAACTGCAACGCCCGGCGCCCCGCGCGTCCCGCCTGGCGATGGAGGAACAACTCCTGCTTGCGCAGTTGCGAATTCGTTCCGCAAATGGATTGGATTTGCCGGGCAAAACCCGACGATATCAGGGTCGAAGCGGCGACAAAAACTGCGGAGCGGCGAATCATCGAAGTGCTATTCTATCCGCTCATATGCAAATCTGTGCCCAGGAAAAGTACCTGTAGTACTTCCTTTTATTGCTTAATTATTCAACTGCTGCCAGGTAATCTCCCTACCGTTGTAGATGGATTCACGTGCCAATATGGCACTCATGGTACTTTCTGACGCACTGAACGCAGCGTTCTCTAGTTTGCCTATGCGCGCGCCTTCCACGAATTCGTTCACCGCCTCCTGAGTAATATCCCCCTGGGTCACGATTTCCTCTGGGGGATTCGCCTTATTGCGATAGATTTTGATGCCTTTCCGGGAAGTATTGACGGCGCCGCGCTCGCAGATGAAGGTTTCGGAGACGTCGCTGAATCCGCCGGTCGAAAATTGGTTGGCGCTATAGCTGAAGACCACGCCGTTCTCGAAACGAAAAGTGGCGGCCAGATTGTCTAGTATGTTTCCGATATTGTTTCGCACCTGCCGGCCGCCGTAGCCGAATGCGCGAATGGGATGCGTGCCCATAAACCAGTTGACCACGTCAATGTTATGGCAGTTCTGCTCGACGATGATATCGCCGGATCGTTCGCGATAGAACAGCCAGTTGCGCATCTGCTCTTCATTGCCGGGTACGCCTTCGCGGACCGGCAAGCCGCCGCCAAGCCACGAGGCGCGCACCATCTTGATGCCCCCCAGCTCACCCGAGTGTACGATTTCGTACGCCTTTCGATAATCCTTGCCGTAGCGCTGCTGATAGTCCACCGAGATGCGCTTGGCCGGGTCCGCCTGCTTCGCCGCGGCCACGACGCGCCGGCAACCGGCCACATCCACGCCCGCGGGCTTCTCCATGAAGATGTGCTTGCGCGACTGCACGGCGGCTTCAAAGTGTTCCGGATGCAGGTAGGGCGGCGTGGCGATGTACACGGCATCGACGTCACTCGCCAGCAGGTCGTGATAGTTCTTGAAGGTCCGCGCCCCGGAGAACTTCTGCGTGGCGGCGGCCAACTGGTCGTCGTAAATGTCGCAGACTGCGGCGATTTTGGCGAATTCGTTCTTGGTGAATAGCCCGCTCACGTAGGTTCCGCGGCGCCCGCAGCCGATCAACCCCACGGAAAGCGCGGAATTGGCCTGCGCTCCACGAACGGTTTGCGGTTTCATGAACAACGGGCCGGCTGCGCCCATGGCGATCAGCCCGCGACGAGTAATCGATTGGCTCATTGGTTTTGCTCCCGATCCCAAGTGTACAGCTACGCGCCTGGCAACGCGCCCACCGCCAACCACGCGGCATTGCAAGATTTCATCCGCGGCAAGGCAGAAGAGGTAGAATAGGACATCCGGGTAAACTAATGATCTATTCCCGCTCCGCTGAATACGCGATTCGTGCCTTCGTACACCTGGCACAAGTTCCTGAGGGAAAGTACGCGATGGTCAAAAACATCGCGGCTGAAGAGGAGATTCCGTCACACTTCCTCGCCAAGATCCTGCAGCAACTGGCTCGCAAAGGGCTGCTGCGATCCAGCAAGGGTCCCACCGGTGGATTTTCGCTCCGCGTTCCTGCCGACGAAATCCGCCTGGTGGACATCGTGGAAGCGCTCGACGGCCTCACCGAATATCAACAATGCGCCGCCGGGCTGGCCGAGTGTTCGGACGACATGCCGTGCCCGCTTCACGACTCGTGGAAAGCGGTTCGTTCGCGTATCATGGATTACTTAGGGCGAAACACGATCGCGGATCTGGCCAAGGCTCTCGAGCAAAAGCGCCGGTTAATCGAAAAACAGCGCCGGCCGAAGCGTGCCGCCGTAAAGAAGTAAAACGATACCTTCCGAAGAAAGCTGAGGAGACGAATCTGATGGGGCATTCTGTTCTGGTCCCCATGGTGGTCGAGCAGACCTCCAGGGGTGAGCGAGCCTACGATATTTACTCGCGCCTGTTGAAGGAGAACATCATTTTCCTGGGCACGCCGATTGATGACGCGGTTTCCAACCTGATCATCGCCCAACTACTGTTTCTCGAGGCAGAAGATCCGGAAAGAGACATCTCCATTTACATCAATTCCCCCGGCGGTTCGATCACCTCGGGCCTGGCCATTCTCGACACTATGCGTTTCGTCCGGCCGGACATCGTCACCTTCTGCGTGGGCCAGGCGGCGTCCATGGCTGCCGTGCTCCTCGCCGCCGGCACCAAGGGTAAGCGCTTCAGCCTTCCGAACTCGCGCATCATGATTCACCAGCCGTCCATGCAGGGTTTGGCCGGACAAGCCGCCGACATCGACATCTACGCGAAAGAGATCCTGCGGATGCGCGAGACGCTGAACAAGATTCTCGCTGAGTTCACCGGACAGCCCGTGGACCGCATCGCCCGTGACGTGGATCGCGATTACATCATGAGCCCCGAGCAGGGCGTGGATTACGGCATGATCGACAAAGTTGTGACCAGCCGTGAACTCACTCCCGTTCCCGTGTCGAAGTAAGCATCCGCGTGCGGCTCGCCAATAAGACAGCTATCATCACCGGTGTCGGCGCCGGAATCGGCGAGGCCATCGCGATTCGCTTCGCCGAGGAAGGCGCCCGGCTGGTGCTCAATGACATCAGCGAACCGCCGGCCCAGGCGACACTAACCAAAGTAACGGATCTCGGCGCCCAGGCAGTGCTGGCGGTGGCCGACATATCTCAAGAAGCCGGGGCGCATTCGATCGCGGAGGCCGCGTCCGAGCGGTTCGGCGCAATCGACATCCTGGTTAACAACGCCGCGGACTTCACCCAGAAAAGCGTCGAGCACGCGGCGATCGCCGATTGGCAGAAAGTGCTGGGCGTGAATGTGATCGGCACGGCGCTGGTCTCGAAGCACGCCATCCCGCACATGAAGGCCCGCGGCGGTTCGATCGTCAACATCGCCTCGATGAGCGCCATTATCGCGCAGCCGGATTTTGCCACGTATAACTCGAGCAAGGGCGCCATGCTCACCATGACCAAGTGCATGGCGCTCGACCTCGCGCCGTATAAAATCCGCGTCAACAGCATCTGCCCGGGCTGCATTCTGACCAGCGCGTCGTACCGGGAAATCGAACGCCTGGGCATGACGTTTGAGCAATGGCGCGATCGCGCCGCGCCGCTACACATGCTCAACCGTTTGGGCGAGCCGCGCGAAGTCGCCAACGCTGCTCTGTTTCTAGCCTCGGACGAATCCAGCTTCATCACCGCCACACACTTGATGGTGGATGGCGGCTACACCGGCCGTTAACTGCGCCTCGCCAAAGACAGAAATCTCTCGTAGGCGCGGTCCCAATCCGCGGAGCGTTTCGGCATGAAAGTCTCCAGGGTCACCGATCGCCTTACGATCTCCCGAGCTTCCTCGAGGCCGGACAACTCGCCCGCGCCGATGGCTTGAATCAAAATGTTGCCCATGGCCGTGGCCTCGGACGGCCCTGCAACGACCGTCCGATTGGTGGCGTCGGCGACAAATTGGTTGAGAACGCGGTTGCGCGAGCCGCCACCGACAATGTGAATGATCTCCAGTTTACGGCCGAGCAGGCTTTCCAGGCTCTCCAGCACCTCGCGGTAGCGCAGAGCGAGGCTTTCTAGAATCGCGCGCACAGTCGCTGCAACCGAATCCGGTGGCTTCTGCCCAATCGAAGCGCAATGCACGCCTATCTTCGCTGGCATATCTCCCGGTTCCAGGAACCTGTCGGGATCCAGAATCGCCGAAAACGGCGGCGCATCGCCGGCCATGGACGCCAGTTGCGCGTAGCCGTACTCCTTGCCCGCTAACGCCCACGTCCGCCTGCATTCCTGCAACAGCCACAAGCCCGCGATATTTTTCAGCAACCGCGTCTTGCCGCCCGCGCCCATCTCATTGGTCAAGTTCAGAGCCAGCGAACCCGAGTTGATCACGGGAGCATCCAGCTCCACGCCCATGAGCGACCAGGTCCCCGAACTGATGTAGCACCAATTCTCGCCCGAAGCCGGTACCGCGGCTACTGCGGAAGCTGTGTCGTGACAACCGGTAGCATAAACGGTCGTGGCGCCCAGCCCGCACGCTTCCGCTACTTCTGCAACGAGCGTCCCCAGTCGCGTGCCGGGTTGCACAAGATCGGGCAGAATTGTTTTGGGCAGGCACAGGCGGTCGAACAATTCAACCGCCCACCTCTGCAATATCGGATTGTAAAACTGCGACGTGCTGGCGATCGTCACCTC
>Ga0335077_10010463_pt1 | contig 11549 bp, 12 predicted proteins | sample Lox_Sample_31_FD_207151 | JGI IMG/M metagenome (GOLD analysis project Ga0335077, IMG submission 207151) | Soil microbial communities from Loxahatchee National Wildlife Refuge, Florida, United States - Lox_Sample_3.1 | ecosystem: Environmental > Terrestrial > Soil > Wetlands | place: USA...
GGCCTCGGTTATCGCTTGGGCTGCGGTCACTCAATTAGACGCGTAATTAGCGTAAAGGAAGCATAAAATATGAGTGTAGTACTGTCAAGTACAATATTACTAGCATTTTCTTTAGCTTACGTGCGCTATGACGCACTTCAGGTAGGCGGTTTCGGGCACATTCAGCAACACTGGATGATCCTTTGCCTGCCCGCGGATCTCCAGGACGCGGACTGTACGACGTGCGTCGACAGCCGCACCAGCCAGCATTTCGAGGAAGCTGGCCTGGCTCACGTGATAGGAACAGGAGCAGGTCACCAGCAGACCTCCGGGACGCAGCATTTTCAGGGCGCGAAGGTTCAGTTCTTTGTATCCCCGCATGGCAGAGTCGAGGTCGCGTTTGGTCTTGGCGAATGCCGGCGGGTCGAGGACGACGGTGTCGTAGCGCCGATTGGCGGCGGCGTAGTCCTTCAGCAGGTCGAAGGCGTTAGCCTCGATCCATTCGATCTCGCGCCCATTTAGGGCGGCGTTCTGGTCGGCGATTTCGAGAGCGGGTCGCGAACTGTCAACGCCGGTGACCTGCCGACATGCCGGCGCGAGATGGAGCGCGAAACCTCCCTGATAGCAGAAAACGTCGAGGGCTTCTCCGTGGGCGTACGCCGCGGCCGCAGCATAATTTTCCCGCTGGTCGAGGAAGGCGCCGGTCTTCTGGCCCTCCAGAGCGTCATAACGAAAATGGACGCTATTCATGGTGAAAGTGGTTGCGGTCTTCTCTCCTTGCACAAGACCGGAGGCGCGCGGTGGAAGCGATTCAAGCTCGCGCACGCGTGGATCGACGCGCTCAACGATCGAAGCGGGATGTAGCTGTTCGGCGAGAGAGGACATAACGGTTTCGCGCACGGCGTTCGCGTCCATCGCCTGCGTCAGAATCTGCAGGGAAAGAATGTCGTTGTAGCGGTCGACGATCAGGCCGGGAATTAAATCAGCCTCGCTGAAAATGATTCGATAGGCATCGGTGTCGCGGACGAGCTTCTCACGATAGGCGATCGCATCGGAGATACGCTGGCGCAGCAGGGCAGGAAAATCCGCGACCGGCTCGCGCGAGAGCATGCGGATGGCAATCTGTGACGAACTCGAATAGAGGGCGGTCCCGAGAGCCTTACCCCGCTGATCCTTGACGGTGACGAGCGAGCCGGGCGCGATGCTGTCCGGCGCATCGACATCGGATTTGTATACCCAAACATGTCCGGCTTTGAGGCGTGCCGTGCCTCGGGGCGAAATTTTGATATTCGGGAGAGCCGCTGCAGTAGGAGGCATGAAGACATGGTAATGCCCTTGCACATGAAAAGCGGAACGATGCCTTAGCTGGCGGCTTGTTCAGCAGTAACGGCGGGCTTGGTGTGGGCGGCGGCTTCGTAGCGGGCAAGATCCAGATCCGCATTCAGCGAGTCGAGAATCACCATGGGTAGCTCGTCGCCGAAGCCGTCGAGCTCTTCTTCGCTCCAGTTGCCATTCAGGCGCGTAGAGCCCGTGATGTCTTCAGGAAACGCCTGCCGGAAATCGCCTTCGCGAAGCAGGATATTGCCCAGCAGCCTTCCGGTATGGATGTCGTAGACCCGTCGGCTGGCCTGGCCGTGATTGTTGGTAAGGCAGAGAAAAACTTCGCCGTCCCCTGAAAACTCCGGCCGGTAATACCAGGCTTGCGGCGCGTCAATCTTGGGATGGTGGCGCTTCGGCCGATGTAGGGTTTCCTTCTTTTCAACCAACTCTTCTTTTGGATTGAAGTATAGAATGCGCTGGCAGGAGTCGCAGACGACCGTCTCTTTGCCCGACCGCACATCGTTGTAGGTTTGCGGCCGCAGCATCACCTGGCAGGCCATGCATTTGTGGTCGCGCACTTCCGAAATGCCGCTGCCGCGGAACTTCGACACGCGCTCATAATGGCGCAACAGGTCTTCGCGGATGCCGGCGCGAAGCTGGTCGCGCTTCCCGCGCCACTCGGCCAGAAGTTTTTCATCTTCGGCGGTGCGCTGGCGGGCCTGCTCTTTTTCCTTCTCAATCTCAGCCGTTTCCTCTTTCAATTCAGCCTGCGCCGCTTTCACTTCTTTGTCGCGGGCATCTGCATTGACCATCAACTCGAGAATCTTGTCCTCGTTGGCCGAGATTTCCTTCTCCGCAAACTGGATCTCGTGTAGCAGCGCCTTGTATTGATCGTTTGTCTTCACTGCCAGCGATTGGTCGCGGTATTTCGAGATCTTCTCGCGCAGGTCTTTGATGTTCGTGTCGTACTTGCGGCGGGCGGCCTCGTCGGCCTTGACAGCGGTCTGGGCCTTTTCAAGCTGCGCTTTGGTCCCGGCCAGCTTCTGCTCGATGGCGGAGACGCGCTTGGGCAACTCAGCGACTTCGTCCTGCAGACGTCGGATTTCCTTGTCCGCATCTTGCAGTTTCAGCAGGTTTTCGATGTCGGGGAGCATCGGATACATCGATTCTAGCATGCGAACCGGGCCGAATTCGGCTCTTGTCCGGCACATGACCTCAACAAAACATCAAGGCACGAGCACACGCTGACGCCCCGGGAACCCTGCAGGAGCTGCTCTCTGCGGTGTACACTCTTGTTTCTTCCCCGAATCTGGCTTACTTCTGCGAGGTAACTGCGTGATCCCAAAGAACATTTTTTCCTTCAGCTGCGCGCTGCTTGCCGTTTTGGTGTGCGGGGGTGCGTCAGGGCAGACGTCCCCCACCAAGCCTTTGACGATCGATACTCTCTTTCAACCCGGCGGATTGACCGGGCGTGGGCCGGAGACCATCGAGTGGAGTCCGGACGGAAGCCGCCTGTCGTTCGTGCAGCGCGACGAAAAAGGAGAAAAGGGCGAGCTCTGGTACGTCGACGCCAAATCGGGCGAGAAGAAGGTTCTGGTCAGCGCCGCCAAGCTGGCCGCGCTCGATCCCGACGTCAATAAGGTCAAGAACGAACGCGAGAAGGAGCGCCTGACCCGCTATCACGTGGCGGCATACATCTGGGCGCCGGATTCGAAGCACATGATGTTCGATTCGCAGGGCCAGCTATGGCTTTACGATCTCGGCTCCGAGACGGCGGTGCAGTTCACGTCGGCCGCCGATCCAAGTGGCGACCCGAAGTTTTCGCCCGACGGCACCCACGTGGCCTATACGCGCAAGCATAACTTGTACGTTCGACCGGTCAATGGCAAAGACGAGAAGCAGCTCACGAAAGACGGCAATGACAACCTGCTGAACGGGGACATTGATTGGGTCTACGCGGAAGAACTGGCCGTACGCAGCAATTATTTCTGGTCGCCTGACAACCGGGAGATTGTCTTCCTTCACATGGACGAGACAAAGGTCCCCACCTATCCGATCACCGACTGGATGCCGACGCATCCTACAGTCGATCCGGAGAAATATCCGAAGGTTGGCGATCCCAACCCGGTAGTAAAGCTCGGAGTGGTTGAAGCGAATGGCGGCAAAATCCGTTGGCTAACGTTGACCGGCGATGAAGACACGTACATTCCGCGGTTTGGCTGGGTGCGCGAAGGGGTGATTTGGGCCGAGGTGCTCAACCGCACCGAAGACAAGATGGATCTGTACTTCGTCGACGCGAAATCGGGCAAGTCGCGCATTGTGTTGACCGAGGCGACTCCCGGCGCATGGATCGACTTCGATCATGCCGAAGTCCGCTTCCTCAAGTCCAAGCCGCAATTCCTCTGGCCCAGCTGGCGCGACGGCAACATGCACATCTATCTCTATAGCTTTGACCAGCAGAATCCACTCGGCGGTGATGCCAACCTGGAGCGCCAACTCGAGAAAGGCGATTACGAAGTGTCGGGAATCGAAGGCGTGGATGAGAGCGCCGGCTCGGTGTTCCTGCAAGCGAACAAAGATGATCCTCGGCAAACACAGATCTTTTCAGTGCAGCTCGATGGATCGGATTTCAAGGCGCTCACCACCGAGGAAGGCGAGCACACCGCCCACTTCAGTGACGATGGCAAGCATTTCAGCAAGATGTACCTTGGTCCGCAAGCTTCTCCGAGCATCAGTTTGTGCGCGGTTGGCGGATCATGCAGTCCGGTATGGAAGGCGCGCGATGAAATCGCCGATTACGGGCTGAGGGCACCAAAGTTCCTGGAATTCAAAGCGGACGATGGCACGGTCTTATATGGCCGGCTACTGCTTCCTCCCGACGGGACGACAAGTGGCAAGATTCCCTTGATCATTAACATCTACGGCGGTCCTGCCGCGCAGATGGTGCGCAAGGACGTCCCCAGCGCCTTCGATGAGATTCTCGCGCGCAAGGGCTTTGCCATCTTTGCCGTCGACAACCGTGGCACGCCGGGGCGCGACCGCAAATTTCAGACCGCAATCCGCCACGAATTCGGCGCGGTTGAGTTGAAGGATCAGCTCACGGCTCTCGATCAGTTGCTGGCGGAGTTTCCGCAGCTGGATAAAGACCGCATTGCCATCTGGGGATGGTCCAATGGCGGCTCGATGACGCTGTACGCGATGACACATTCCGATCGCTTCAAGGCAGGAGTTGCGGTAGCCCCAGTGACGAATCAAGAAAACTACGACTCGATCTACACCGAGCGCTACATGGGCCTGCTGAAGGACGATAAGCAAGGATACGAGGAGTCGGACGTAACGAAGTCCGCCGACAAGCTTCATGGCGCTCTGCTGCTGGTGCACGGCACGAGCGACGACAACGTTCACTTCCAGAACAGCATCCAGATGATCAACGCGTTGATCAATGCAGGAAAGCCGTTCCGGCTGATGATTTATCCCAATAAAACGCACAGCATCGCGGGAAAAGATGCGCGCGTGCATTTGTTCACGATGATTGAAGATCACTTCGAGCGGGAACTGAAGTAAAAGCAGGGGTCGGGGATCTGAGGTCGGGGGTCGGCTAGAGAGTACTGTCATCCTGAGCGAAGCGAAGGATCTATGCAAGTGCCGAAAATGCATAGATCCTTCGGCGCCAAATCTGCGCCTCAGGATGACTTTTATAAGTTTCTATTTGTGTTTATCTGCTTTCTTAGCGTTGTCTTTTGTCGAACTCTCGGACTTCTTTTCGTCTTTCTTGGGTTCCTTCGATTCTTTGCTTTCCCCCGATGCGGCCGGAGCGTGCGACTTCTTCGCGTAGTCGGTCACGTACCATCCCGACCCTTTGAATTGAACGGCGGGAGCCGAGATTGTCTGTTCGACCTGGCCTCCGCACTCCGGACACTTCTTCACCGGTTTATCGGAAAATTTCTGGATTTTTTCGAAAACATGACCGCATTTCTTGCACTGATATTCGTAAAGTGGCATGTGTGTAAGAAGTTTGTGTGGAAAAACTCGATCTCTCTTCGATTCTAGGGCGGGATGTGAACGTCGTCAATTTTCAGCCGCAGGCACTGTCCTGCTGGTAGACCCAGACTTGTCGCGTAGTGCGACAGGGTGGGACGCGTGATCCCGGGAACTACTTCTTGAGGAGTCGCTTCGGCGCGCTAAATCGCCATGCCGCTTCGATCACCTTCTGCATAACCTCATTCGTAGCAAATCTCAGATGCACGCTGGTGGCGCCGCGCCGTCCCCAGGCGCCTTTGACCGGAACGAACGTGCTGGGATGGTCTTTTGTGAAATTGTGCTGGTCCTCCGGCGAGAGTTTGACCATGGCGCGAGTTTTGTCGGGATAGCCGAGTGTCGCAAAGATCTTTCCCGCGACGCGGAAGTCGGGATGAGACATGTGGGCCCGCTCCTCGGTTTCGGGGAGCGAAAGGGCGATCTTGCGGAAGGCGGCAGGAGTCATGGGATTGCAGATTTACGATTGACGATTTGCAGATTGATTCAAGCATCTGCACAATTCAATCTACAATCGGCAAGCGGAAATCGGCAATGAAAGAAACGGAATCCACAGGGCCTGCGCTGTATTTGGTCGCGACTCCGATCGGCAACTTGGAAGACATCACATTGCGCGCTCTGCGCGTGCTGAAGGAAGTGGATGTGATCGCCTGCGAGGACACGCGCCAGACACAAAAACTGCTGAATCATTACGCGATTGCAACCCGCACGACCAGTTATCACGAGCACAATGAGGCGGAAAAAGCCGCAGAACTCGTTCATCAAATGCAGGCTGGCGCTAGCGTTGCTTTGGTGACCGACGCTGGCATGCCTGGGATTTCCGATCCTGGATATCGGCTGATCACGCTGGCCATCGAGCACCATATCCCGGTTGTTCCCGTGCCGGGGGCCTCAGCGGTTGTGGCGGCTTTGGTGGCGAGCGGCCTGCCGACCGATGCTTTTCAGTTCAATGGATTTCTGCCGGCGAAACGCGGCGAACGGCGGAGTGTTTTAGAAAAGATTAAGGCGTCGCCGTGGACGCAAGTGTTTTATGAGGCCCCGCACCGGATCGTCGAAGCTCTGGAAGATGTGGTCGAAGTGCTCGGTCCGGCGCGGAACGTCGCTGTTGCACGCGAGCTGACGAAGATTCATGAAGAATTCCTGCGCGGACGCGCCGCAGGTGTACTTGAGAATCTGAAGGCGCGTGATGCCGTGAAAGGTGAAATCACTCTGTTAATAGGAAAGGCCGAATCCATCGATGCTCGTGTAGGGGCGGAGGCATTCCTCCGCCCCAGCGTACGTCAACGAGTGACGCAGATCATGTCCGAAGAGAAGATTAATGAGAAAGCCGCGCTGAAAAAAGTGGCAAAAGAACGGCGAATTTCGAAGAGCGAGGCATACCGCGAGATGCAAAGAGGGAAATAAAGCCGGGTTTTAACCAATGAGATCGGTTAGCCTTCCATTAGGCTCCCTCACCTTAATTCGAGCGCGAGGACTTTTCGCCGCGAATTTTGCGATCACCTCGTTGCAGCGTCGGATGTGCTCTGCTAGCGCGTCTCTGTTTTTGGTCTCCCAATACTCTCCTTCATCGTTAACGGCGAAGTTCTGGAAAGACTCCTCAATATCTCTGAGTATTTGGATCAGATGAATGTGTGTGTCAACGCCAGCAAACTGTGTTTTTACCCACTCCTGAACGTATAGGTCTCGGTCGAATTCAAGACAAAGGGGCTCACAATCGTCATGCAGATAGAGGACGATGCCAGTGGTTGGCCCAATATAGTCCCATGGCTTTTCGTCGCGAACCCTGCCTAGTTTCGCTTGGGAGTTCTCAAATTTCTCGGTGCGAAGAGACTCTGCACGCCCTATCTCTTCGACACGATGAAGAAGACTTGATAGGGCTCGAGCACCTTTCAACCTACCCTCAAAGTGAACCGTTACACCCATCCAGTTCTTCCATTTCGAGCGTCGCTTGACCGGACAGCCGAGGGCGGCTGCGCCTACAGAAGACTACTTCCCTGCCAGTTCTTTCTTCACCGCTTCGCTGACCGTCTTCCCATCGACTCGCATCCCAGCGGCGGAGAACCTTGCCATCGCGTTCTTCATCACAGTCCCCATATCTTTCATCGTGGGCGAGCCCATCTCCGCGATCACCGCCTTTACTCCGGCGACGATCTCGTCCTCGCTGGCTGCTTTCGGCAGATAAGACTCGATGACGACGATCTCGGCGGCCTCTTTGTCGGCCATCTCCTGGCGTCCGCCCTTGGTGAATTGCTCGATGGAATCCTTGCGCTGCTTGATCAGCGTGTTCAGGACGGCCTGCGATTCCTTGTCGTCGAGCGGGCCCATCTTTTCGACCTGTTTGAGTTGCAGGGCACTTTTGACCATGCGCAGCGTGGAGAGGCGCGCTTCCTCTTTCGCCTTCATGGCAGAGACGATGTCTTTTTGTATCTGATCGACTAATGGCATGGAGGAATTATAGATGTTTCGTCGACTGGTTCCTCTATCTAGTCGACCTGCACTATCAGTGGTCCGCAAGAAAAATCAACCAAAGGTATGGTCGGTTATCGTTGCGGATCAAGTCCGGGCAAAGTCGCGGTTAACTCTGGCGGTTCCACGCTGGCCTGGTGATGATCGCTAACCGGTTCCGAGGCCGGCTCTTCGGGCGGTGTGGCCTTTTTCGGCGCAAGAAACTTTTCCGTATTCAGCAGCGGCCGGCCGAGTGAAGAGTTGTAGCTGGTCCACGCGCCTTCGAGGCTCGCGTCGCGCTCGAACTGCGCGCGCATGGCCTCCATTTTCGAATCGAGATCGTCGAGATAGTGCAACATCAGCGCTTCCGGGAACATCGGCAGCTTGGGCGATCCGAATTCATATTCGCCGTGGTGGCTGATGATGAGGTGCTCGACCATCGTCTTGAGCTCTTCAGGAAAGCCCGGAATTTGTGCCAGCTTCGCCTGCAGCATCTCCAGCTCGATGACCATGTGGCCGAGCAGCTGGCCTTTGGTGGTGTAAGTAAACGAGCGGTTATACGTGAGTTCGTGAATTTTGCCGATGTCGTGCAGAAACGCGCCCGTCAACAGCAGGTCACGATTGATCTGCGGATAATTCCGGCACATCAGGTCGCAGGATTTGAATAGCGAGACGACGTGGTCGAGCAATCCGCCAATGTAAGCGTGGTGCAGAGTCTTGGCGGCGGGCGCATTGCGATATGCCCGAGCAATTTCCGCATCAGCCATGAACGCCTGCACCAGCGCCTTCAGGTGCGGATTTTCGAACCCCGCAACGAAGTTGGTCACGGTCTGCCAAAGCTCGTCGATGTCCTTGGTCGTCTTCGGCAGATAGTCGTCGAACACGATCTCGGTGTCGCCGAGCTTGCGCAGTTTGTGAATGGTCAGTTGAAACCGCTGCTTGTACTTGTTGATCAGGCCTTTGACTTTGAGGAAGTCATCCTGCTCGAAGGCTTCCAAAACGTCGTCGACGTTGTCCCACATCTTGGCATCAAGCTGTCCGCTGCGATCGCCGAGAGTGAGCGCCAGATAAGGCTCTCCGGTCTTTTTGGGCTTGATCTGCTTGGTGACCACGACGAACGTGGAGGTGACGACCTTGTTCTCGTGACGCACGCAATCGCAGATGTAGAAGTCCTTCATGGGATGTGAGGAGTATAGAACAAGGCAGCGGCAGGCGAAACGGGTGGGAGTCGTCATCCCGAAGCCCCGCGTTTTCACCAGCGGGGCGAGGGATCCCGAGTGGAGTGACTATTAGCGTCACTCCAGCATCTCGGGATGCAGGCTTAAATCCTTCTCGCCAGCCGCTTTCTTCTCGGCGTACTTCTTCATCCATGCTTCCCAGGATTTGCCGGCGGCGGTATCGCGTCCGGTGAATACAAGAGCGGCGATGTCAGAGTAGGGAATCGAGACCTTCTCGCTGGAATTCTTTGGATAGAGGCGGACAAGAGAATCCTTCAGCGTGGCGCCCGATCGGCGATCGAAGAGATAGCCTTCGATCTTTGATCCGTCTTTGCAGGTGATCGTGATGTCGCCACGATAATCGAAAGCTTTTTCGAGCGCCTGCCGCAGGTCCTCCTCTGAGGCGAGGGCGGGACTCCAGCCTTCGAGGTTCTCATGTTCAGTGCCGGGAGCGACTTCGAGCGCGTCGGGGTTGGGCGCCTTCGAGTGCGATGGATGCTGCTCGATATGGCCTGCTTCTTTGCCAGTCATGATGAGTTATACCTAATTAAGATGTCATACTGACGAGAGCGTCAGCTCTCGGAGGGACCGGACGGCGGCACGCGATGCGGTTACGGGGAAAACCGTGGCTGGTTGAGTCGCATTCCCTTTCTTCTGCAGCGACAATGCACGCTGTCGTAGGGTCCCTCAGCCGGCTGCCGCCGTCTTCAGGATGACATTGCTAACCATCGTGATTACGCTCTCGAGTGTTCCAGCTCGGAGGACCCGCTCGTCGGTGCGATCTGGATCAGCGGATGCACCGGTGCCTGCGGTTCCTCTAACATGCGCAGCGCTTCTTCATCTTTATAGCTCGTGGACAGCGTTGCTTTCACGGTCGCCAGGAATCCGCCCAGAGAGCTGAACGTCGCATTCACTGCCGAAGCTTCGTATCCGCTATGGACCATGCAATTTGCGCAGGCAGGATTGCCCGACTCCGTGCCGTAATTCGCCCAGTCGGTTGTGGCTAATAGTTCCTCGAAGGTCTCCGCATAGCCGTCCTGCAGCAAGTAGCAGGGTTTCTGCCAGCCGAAAACGTTGTAGGTCGGCATGCCCCAGGGCGTGCAGGGATACGTCCGCTTACCCATCAGAAATTCCAGGAAAAGCGGCGACAGATTGAATTGCCATCTCTTTTTTCGGTTCGACAGAATCGCGCGGAACATCCGCCGCGTGCGGGCGCGTCCCAGAAAATGTTTCTGGTCGGGCGCCTTGTCGTAGGAGTATCCCGGCGAGAGCATCATGCCCTCAACGCCGAGGTCCATCATCTCGTCGAAGAACGCGCGAACGGATTTCGGATTCGCCCCGTCAAACAGAGTCGTATTGGTCGTCACCCGAAATCCCAGGCGCAGGGCCTCTTTCACAGCGTCGACGGCGATGTCGTATCCGCCTTCGCGGCAAACGGCAAGGTCGTGCTCCTCGCGCTGGCCGTCAAGATGTACGCTGAAGGTCAGGTACTTGCTCGGCTTGAAGAGATGAATTTTCTCCTTCAGCAGCAGAGCGTTAGTGCACAGATAGATGTATTTCTTGCGGGCAACAAGGCCTTCGACGATCCTGTCAATCTGCGGATGCATCAGGGGCTCGCCACCCGGGATCGAGACCATGGGGGCGCCGCATTCATCTACCGCACGGAAGCAGTCTTCAGGGTTTAGGTCCTTCTTCAGGATGTGGGCCGGATACTGAATTTTGCCGCAGCCGGCGCAGGCCAGGTTGCAGCGAAACAGCGGCTCCAGCATCAGAACCAGTGGATATTGCTTCCGGCCCTTGAGCTTCTGCCCCAGCACGTAAGTGCTGACCGTCCACATTTGTGATACAGGAACTGGCATCAGAACCCCTTCTCTATAAACATTTTAACAGGGATTCGCTAGTCGGCGGCTATGGGCAGGATCGCCGAAGGTACAAAGCAAACTACCTGATCCGGAACTCCCGATCCCACCCCTGTCGCCAAAAGCGCTCGAGGGTGGGGCAACCCCGCAAACATGCGTTCTACAACCCCTGCAACCTCCCTAAGGTATGTTCCGTCTAATGGGCGTGGCCTTTTGCCTAGCGCCCGGCCCGAAAGGACTCTTGTTCCGGTTAGCGAAACCCGCTACCCTATCCTTCGCTTCCATGTTTAATCCACACCCCAACCTGGCGGACGAGGTGAACCGCGGCATCGTCCAGTCGGAAATCGAAGGCGGAGTGTTTTTGAGCGACCTGCCGCCCTCGACCGTGTTGCAGATTCAAACGATGCATCACTGCTACACGGCGGTGCTATTGGGTGGAAGTGAGGCCTTGCTAAGCGGACATCCGGAGTTTTGCCCTGAGCCGGTTCACGTGGCGATTGCCGGGTCGACCTGGGGCGGCTCGATGCTCAAGTTGCAGTTTGTGGGACGCGGCATGCACCTCGAATTCCGCCATCCGGGCTATCCCACGCCGATCATCACCTCGCCCATCCAGGAAATTCGCGACAATGTAGCACTGCCTCCCCTCGAACTCGAATCGCGGCCCCGCGGCGCGCACTCGTAACTGGAATCCGTC
>Ga0335077_10010464_pt1 | contig 11548 bp, 9 predicted proteins | sample Lox_Sample_31_FD_207151 | JGI IMG/M metagenome (GOLD analysis project Ga0335077, IMG submission 207151) | Soil microbial communities from Loxahatchee National Wildlife Refuge, Florida, United States - Lox_Sample_3.1 | ecosystem: Environmental > Terrestrial > Soil > Wetlands | place: USA: Florida...
GGCGCGGGAGCACGGACTGAAGTCCGTGGCGTTTCCCGCGGTGGGCACGGGGATCGCCGGATTTCCGCTGCGGGAGTGCGCGGAAATCATGCTGCGCGAATCGGTGGCGCACCTGAAGGGCGAGACGCCGGTCGAGACCATTCATTTTGTGCTCTTCGACGCGCCGGCGCTCGCCGCATTCGAGAGCGTGTGGAAGGAAATGCAGGCGAAGGGCGAGGGACTGTGAACGGGAACCTGCAGAAGGTGCGCGCGGAGCTGGCTCGCTACGAGCATCCGCTGTTCGCCTTCGATGCGCGCGAAGCCGGCGAGGCGGTGGAGGTGCTCATCGAATTCCGCGCAGCGGAGCCGGCCGTGCACACCTATGTGTATTCCCTCCAGGCGCGCGACATCGAGAACGCGCAGTTTCCCTGGACCTTCCAGCGCCAGCTCTACGACTGTCTGCACGACTACGTGGTGGAAATGTTCACGCGCAACCCGCAGTGCCGGGACTGAGGCGGGCGCGTGGCCGCAAGTTCCTCTCCGTCCAACCCCGCTGAACGCACGCCGCTCGCGCAAATTCTGCTGGAGCGCATTCGCGCTAGCGGACCGATTCCGTTTTCCGAGTACATGCGCGAGTGCCTGTATCACTCCGAGCACGGCTACTACGCGCGGCCGGAGGCGCGGCGATTCGCCGATTATTACACCAGCCCGGATGTGCATCCGGTTTTCGGGCGGCTGGTAGCCCGGCAACTGGCGGAAATGTGGGAGCGGCTGGGGCGGCCCGGCGAATTCCTGGTCGTGGAGGCGGGCGCGGGAGCGGGACGCCTGGCCGGGCAAATCCTGGATTTCGCCGAGCGCGAGCTGCCGGAATTTTTCGCGGCATTGCGATACGCGGCGGTGGAGCGGAGCGCGGCGCGGCGGGCGGCGCAGCAGCAGGCCATCGGCCGGCGCCTCGAATCAGGACGCGCACAATCCCGCGCGGAGCTGCCGGAGAGAATCGCGGCGGGATGCATCCTGTCGAACGAGATGTTCGACGCGCTGCCGGTGGAGCGCGTGGTGCAGGCGGCCGGCGGCCTGCGGCAAATCCGCGTGGGAGAACGCGACGGCTGGTTTGCCGAAGAGCCGGGGGCATGTTCGCCGCGCGTGGCCGAATTTTTCGCGCGGCAGGGCGCGCGGCTGGCGGAAGGACAGCAGGCGGAGGCCGGGCTGGACGCGTGCGATTGGATCCGGGACGCGGGAGGGCGGCTGGAGCGCGGGTTCGTGCTGACCATCGACTACGGACACGAGGCGCCGGAGCTGTACAACGCGCGGCACATGCGCGGAACTCTGCTGGCCTACCGCGAACATCGCGCCACCGAGGATTTTTATGCCGCGCCGGGGATGCAGGATTTGACCGCGCACGTCGATTTTACGGCGCTGGATCTGTGGGGACGCGACGCGGGACTCGAGCGCACGGGACTGGCCAGCCAGACGCGCTTTCTGCTCTCGCTGGGGCGCGCCAACGAATTCGCGGACATCTACGACCCGGGGCAGACGGAAGCGGAACGGCTGCGCTCCCGCCTGCTGTGGAAGACGCTCATCTATCCCGAGGGAATGGGAGAGACGTTCCAGGTGTTCATCCAGCACAAAGGCGTGGACGCGGGGCCGTTGACGGGGTTGCGCGAACTCTAGGAAACGAGCGCGGGAGAACTGCCTCGGGGTTGTGCGCGCCTGGCGGCTCCCGGGCCGGAACTCCGGATTACGGGTTTGCCTTCGACGCGCCGAGCTTGAACGGTTGCGCCGTGTATTTCGCCACTTCGTCCTGGGCGCCGCCGGTATTGTCGCGGGTTTCGCGCGCGCGCGCGTATTCGTTCATGGCGCGGTCGCGCAGCCCGGAGAGGTCGTAAATCTTGCCGATGTAGATGTGGCTCCAGACTTCCACCCATTTGGGATCCAGGTCGCCATCCAGCGCTTCGCGGAAGGCCGAGGCCGAAGCCTGGTAATTCTTCTGATAGAAGAAAGCTTCGCCGAGCCGGAAATGGGCCAGCGAGCTGTTGCGCTGCAGGTCCAGGGCGCGCTGGTATTGCTGGACGGCCTGGTAGAGGTCGCCGCGCTGCGCGTCTTCCTCGCCGCGCGCGATCAGCGCGCGAAGGCGGAGCTTGGGGCTGGATTTGAGCAGCTCGTTGTTGGGGTCGATGGTGATGCCCAGGGGCTTGGGGCGGCCGAACGTTTCCACGTTGAATTCGGTTCGCGTGCCGGTGACCTGAATGGTTTTCAGCTCCGGGTTGCCTTCCGTGGCGATCTTCATTTCTACCGGCATGTTGAAGGTCTCCAGGTCCTGGGAGATGGTGCCGCGAATGGCGAAGCCTCTCTTGAGCCGGTAGACCACGTAGTTGAGCTTGAACTCGGGCACGCCGGTGGAGTTGAGCCACTGCGCGAAGAAGGCAATCATGTTGGGCGCCGGTTTCTTTTCCGCCTGCGCGCTCTGCTGGGCGAACTGGTCGGCCAAGGCCTGGAAATCCTCCAGTCGGGCGTTCCGGCCGGCGAACTTCAGATAGAAGGCGTGCAGCAGGTCGGAGAAAGTCTTGTCGCCCAGCGTGGCCTGCAGCATGTGGAAGATCAGCGCGCCCTTGTTCTGCACGATGGAGCGGTATTCGGGAGTAAAGGGCTTCAGCTCCGAGGCATGAGCGATGGGAGCGGTCTGCTCGTACATGAGCGCGCCCACCGCAAAATCCTCGAGGGCCAGATCCAGCGCCTCGCGCCCCGAGGTGCTTTCCACGTATAGGGCCTCGGCGTAACGCGCCAGGCCGTCGGTGAGCCACACGTCGTCGCTGGTGGCGGCCATCACGCTGTTGCCGAACCACTGCCCGGCCGCGAGCTGCGCGAGCGTGCGCGAATTCGTGCGCGGATCCCAGTCGTGCGGCCCGAGCAGCAGAAAGCCGGGAGCGGAAAAACTGGACAGCACGCCCGCGGGAAGCTGCGCGACCGTGAAGTGGGTGCGATCGAGCGGGCCGAACTCCGAAGAGCAGAACGACAGCGCGTTCGAGAGCGACTGGGCGTAGGTATCGCCGAGCTTGGGATCGGAGAGCGCGGCCGGCGGCCCGAACAGCGTCACGTTGATTCCGCCCGCCTGGCCCTCTTGTGCCTTCCACGGCCCGGCCACAAACGAGCCGGCGGGCTGCGGCGTTTTCACGTGAAAGGTGTAGAGCAGGCCGACGATGCCCTTGTCTTTGTCGGGAGTTTCGTTCTTCGGCTTGGTCTCGCCGGGTTTGGCGGGCGCGGATTCGGCGAACAGGATGGTGCGCTTCTGCGGCGGTTCGGCCTCTCCCGTGCCCACCACCATGATGTTTTCCGAGGTGATGATGTTGAAGTTTCCCGTATACGCGCCGCCCGGGTATTCCACCAGCGGAAACCACCGGCCCGCGCGCAGCAGCGTGGCCGTGTCGTCGCCCACATAGGCCAGCCGCACCCCGCGTATCGGGCTGGTGTCGTCGTTTATCAGCGGCCCGGAATAATCCACGATGATCGAGAAGGGCTGGCCGGGCAGCACGGTCTGCGGCAGCGGAATCATCAGCCGCATAGGCACTTTGGAGTCGCGGTCGAAATGGAGCTGGCGGCCGTCGGACAGGGTCACCTGCTGCACGGCCAAATCCTGGTGGAGCTGGAGAGTGAGCAGCGCGGAAGGCTCCAGGGCCTCGAGCTGGATGATGGCCCGCGCGGAAATGGAGTGCTGCTTGAACAGCAGCGCCGCATTCACCTCGTAATGCACCGCCCGAAACTGGATCCGCGGAGGCTCCTGCGCCCGGGCCGGCGGGGAGGCGGCCAACAGCGCGAATGCACCGGTAACGGCGGAGAGAAGGGCGGAGGCCAGGGCTTTGCGCATGACGTCCAGTTTACTCCCTTCTAGGACGGCGAATCCGCGCCAGACGTTGCTTTGCGGGAGAGCATCTCGCATACCACATCGGCGGCACGCGAGATGGCGTCGCCGCGCGGCCCGTGGAGGCGGGCTTCCACCGTGGCCAGCTCGCGGCGCATGGCCGCGCGTTCGGCGGGCGAATCGAGCAGCCGGCCCACCTCGCGCTCCACCGCCGCGCCGGTGAAATCGTCCTGAATTAATTCCGGCACCACGCGGCGCCCGGCAATCAAATTGGTCATGGCGAAAAACGGGGAGCGGATCAGCGGGCGCGCGATGGCCGCCGTCACGGGCGAAACGCGATACACCACCACGGTGGGCGCGCCGCACAGCGCCGCCTCCACCGTGGCCGTGCCGCTGGACACCACGGCCACATCCGCGGCCGCCAGAACGTCGTACGTGGCCCCGCGGGTGATCCGGATGTTCAGCGCGGGCGCCAGCGCGGGCGCCAGCGCGGGCGCCAGCGCCTCCTCCGGCAGGCCCGGAGCGGCGGCCAGCACAAATTGAACGGGGCGCGAAGCGGCCAGCAGCCGGCAGCCCTCCAGCAGGGCAGGGAAGTTGTGCGCGATTTCCCCGGGACGGCTGCCGGGAAGCAGCGCCACCACAGGCCGCGCCGCATCCAGCGAGAGCCGCGAGAGAATTTCCTGGCGCGTGCCGGAAGCCTTCACGCGGCCCGCCAGGGGATGGCCGATGTATTCCGCGTTGACTCCGTATTCCCGGAAGAACTCCGCTTCAAACGGAAAGATGCACAGCGCGCGCTCGAACCGCCGGCGCACCACGCGCACGCGCCACGGCCGCCAGGCCCAGAACTGCGGCGCGATGAAGTAGAGATTGCGCACGCCGCGGCGGCGCAGGTGCCGCGCCAGCCGCAAATGAAACCCCGGAAAATCCACCAGGATGGCCAGCGCCGGCCGGCGCGCATCCACCGCGTCGAGCAGCCGGCGGAACACCGCGCGGAGTTCCGGCAGGCGATGGAGAATTTCCGTGATGCCCAGCACGCTCACCTCGCGCGATTCCGCGATCAGTTCCACGCCCGCTGCGCGCATGTGCTCCCCGCCCAGGCCGAACATCTCCCCGGCGCCGCGTTCGCGCAACGCCGCGGCCAGCCGCCCGGCGTGCAAATCGCCGGAAGCCTCTCCGGCCGAGATGAGCACAGGCGGCAGAGTCATGAGGGGAGAATACAGGATTCCGCTGGGCGAGTCCCCGGCCAGAGAAGCAGACGATTCGCAGGAACTAGGAAGGCGGACAGGCTGAAAGCCTGTCCCACACGTGGTTCAGTCATTGGCGGGAACGGCTGTGCCGGAGGCGTCGCCGGCCAGGGCGGGAATGCGGAGCTCCTGATCCTTATATTGGAGCTGATACAGCCGGTGATAGATGCCGCGGCGCGCGAGCAATTCCTGGTGCGTGCCCTGTTCGCGCAGCCGCGATTTGTGGAACACCAGAATCTGCCCGGCGTGCTGGATGGTGCTCAGCCGGTGCGCGATGACGATGGCCGTGCGGCCCGAAAGCAGGCGGTCGAGCGCGGCGCGAATGGTCAGCTCGGTTTTGGTGTCCACGCTGGAGGTGGCCTCGTCCAGAATCAGGAACCGCGGATTGTGCGCCAGCGCGCGCGCAAAGCTGACCAGTTGCCGCTGGCCCACGGAGAAGGTCGAGCCGCGTTCGCCCACCGCCGTCCCCGCTCCTTCCGGCAGCGTGCGCAGAAATGCGCCCAGGCCCACCTCTTCCAGCGCGCGGTCCACCGCGGCGCGGTCTATGCCCTCGCTGCCCATGCGCACGTTCGTTTCCAGAGTGCCGCTGAACAGCACCGGGTCCTGCAACACGATGCCGAAGTGGCGCCGCAGGTCGTGCAGGTCGTAGTCGCGGATGTCGCGCCCGTCGAGCAGGATCTGCCCGCGCTGCACGTCGTAGAAACGCAGCAGCAGCGAAATCACCGTGGTTTTTCCCGCTCCCGTGTGGCCCACGATGGCCACCGTCTGGCCCGGCCGCACCCGGAAGGAGACGTCGCGCAGCACCCAGTCTTCCTCGGAGGGCTGCGCCCCGCCCGTGTAGGCAAACCACACGTGGCTGAACTCGATTTCGCCGCGGGGCACTCCCAGGGGCACCGGCTTCTCCGGCGACTGGATGGTGATGGGCTCGTCCAGCAGGCGGAAGATGCGCTCGGAGCTGGCCATGGCGGTCTGCAGGACGTTGAATTTTTCGCTGAGGTCCTGGATGGGCCGGAAGAACTGCTGCGCGTACTGGATGAACGCAACGATGGTGCCCAGCCCGAGCGTCCCGGCCAGCACGCGAAGGCCGCCGTACCACAGCACGATGGCGATGGCCAGCACGCCGAGAACTTCCACGGCGGGATAGAAGAGCGCGAAGGCCAGAATGGCGTCCTTGTACGCGTCCATGTGCGCCCGGTTGGCATCGGCAAACTGCGCGCGCGCCTTTTTCTCGCGGTTGAACAACTGCACGATGGACATCCCGGTGATGTGTTCCTGCAGGAAGGCGTTGATGCGCGCGATGGCCACGCGGATTTTCCGGTTGGCATCCCGCACGCTGCGGCGGAAGGCCAGCGTGGCCAGCACGATCAGGGGAATCACGCCGAAGGCGGCCAGCGCCAGCCGCCAGTCCAGCCGCAGCATGGCCACCACAATCGCCGCCAGGATGAAGCAGTTGCCCAGCATGGCCACCACGCCGGAGGCGAACAGGTCGTTCAGCGTGTCCACGTCCGTGGTCAGCCGGGTCACCAGCCGTCCCAGCGGATTGCGGTCGAAAAACGCCAGCGGCAGTTTCTGCAGGCGCTCGAACAGCTCGCGGCGAAGGTCGTACATGGCGAACTGGCCCACGCGCTGCATCATGCGCGTCTGCCCGTAGTCCAGCGCGAAGCGGCCGGAGAGCGCGGCCAGGTAAATCAGCACGATCCAGCCCACGCCCCGCATGGCCGCGTCGTAGCCGATCCGCCCCGCCAGCGCGGGCACCAGAAAGCGGTCCACCGTCACTTTCAGCAGCAGCGGCCCCGCAATGGCCAGTGTTCCGCTGACCAGCGAAAGGAGCACCGCAAAAATCACGCGGCTCCGGTAGGGACGCAGATAGCCCAGCAGGCGGCGCGTCAGCCGCCGGTCGTAAATTTTTCCGAGGGCTTCTTCTTCGTGCGGATTGGGCATAGGGGGGATCGCTCGTCTCGGCTCGCGGCGATGTTCAATCCATCGGCCTTGCGCGATTAGACCCGGGCCAGCTCCTCCTCCAGCAACTGTTTCTGGTACAGGTCCGCGTAATAGCCGCCGCGGCCGATCAGATCCTCGTGCGTGCCGGTTTCCACGATGCGCCCCTCGCGCAGCACCACAATCCGGTCCGCATGGCGCACCGTGGAACAGCGGTGGGAGATGAGCAGCGTGGTGCGGTGGCGCATCACCTCGGCCAGGCCCCGCAGGATGCGCTCCTCCGTTTCCGTGTCCACGTTGGCCAGCGCGTCGTCCAGCACCAGAATTTTCGGGTTGCGGACAAGCGCGCGCGCCAGCGCCGTGCGCTGCTTCTGCCCCCCGGAAAGCGTCAGGCCGCGTTCCCCCACCAGCGTCCCGAACTGTTTGGGGAAATCCAGGATTTCCTCGCGGATGCTGGCGATGTGCGCCGCGCGGTCCACGTCCAGATCGGACGCCGCTTCCACGCCGAAGGCGATGTTCTCGCGGATGGTCTCGCTGAACAGAAACGTGTCCTGCTGCACGAAGCCGATGGCGCGCCGCAGGGTATCGAGCGGCCATTCGGCGATGGGGCGGCCGTCGATGCGCACCATTCCGGCGGGCGCGTCCCACAGCCGCGCCACCAGGGCCGCGAGCGTGGATTTGCCGCTCCCCGTGGGCCCCACGATGGCCATCGTGGACCCCGCGGGGATCTTCAGGCTCACGTCGTCCAGCACGGGGCGCACGCCGGCCACCAGCTCCGCGGCGGGATGCCGGAACGTGAGGTGGCAGAACTCGATTTCGCCCCGGATTTCAGCGCCGCCTGGAACGGCGGCACGGTCGTCAATCTCCGGCTCGGCGGTCAGCACGTGGCGCAGGCGCCCCATGGAGGCGGCCCCGCGCTGGAAGATGTTGGTCACCCAGCCCAGTGCCACCATGGGCCAGACGAGCTGCGTGATGTAACCGTAGAAGGCCATCAGCGCCCCGAGCGAAAAATTCGCGGTCAGCGTCAGCCGGCTGCCCTGCCACAGGACGATCAGGAAGACGATGCCGATCAGGAATTCCAGCGCGGGGAAGAACAGGCTCCAGGCGGCGATCAGCTCCATGTTGCTGTCCACGTAATCCCGGTTCTGCCGCTCGAACGCGCGGCTCTCGTAGTCCTCCTGGCAGAAGGCCCGCACCACGCGGATGCCGGTCAGGTTCTCCTGTACGCGCGCGGAGAGCGCGGCCAGCAGGGCCTGGATCTTCTCGTAGCGGTCGTGGATCACTTTTCCGAAGTAACGGACGGCCAGGGCCACGGCGGGAACCGGAAGGAAGACCAGCAGCGTGAGCTGGACCGAAATTTTGGTCATGATGGCGATGGCCATCACCATGATCACGATGGTGTTCAGGCTGTACATGATCCCCGGGCCCAGCACCATGCGCACCGCGTTCAGGTCGTTCGTGCATCGGCTCATCAGCTCGCCGGTGCGGTTGCGGACGTAAAAGGCGGGTTCCATGCGCAGCAGGTGGTCCAGCAATTCGCTCCGCAGGTCGTATTCGATGTCGCGGGAGACGCCGATCAGGATATTTCGCGTGAGAAAGGAAAACAGGCCTTTGACCAGCACGATGCCCAGCAGCGTCAGGCTGAAAAACATCAGCGTCTCGCCGCTCAGCGGCCGGTAGAAGGAGAGCAGGAAGCGCTCGATAGGGCCGGGCAGCGCGCTCATGCGCTCCAGCAGGGCATGCGCGCCCGAAATCGAATCCACGATCGTGCCCATCACCAGCGGCAGCATGGCCCCCACCAGGCCGCCCGCCAGCAGCGTGAGCACCCCCAGCGTCATGCTCCACCGGTAACGCCCGAAATACGGAATCAGGGTACGCAGGTTGTGCAGCGGAGAGGACGGAACGGACGGCCGGGAGGACGGCGTTGCCCCACCTGTGGTCGCCACCGCGCTCATTTGTGCTCCACGTTCAAACGCGTTCCCTCCGGAGTTGTCAGGGGCTCGAGAAAGCGGGTTCCCGAAGCGTCCAGGGAATCATACTCCTTCCGTTTTGGATTCCAGGCCACCTGCACGGTTTCCTGTTTCGTGCCCTGCGGCGCGTTCAACGGCGTGAACGACAGGCGGAATCCGTCCTGCGGAGTCTTCTCGTAGCTCATGCGCCAGCTCGAAGCCGCAAATCGCATCCGGTCCAGGTATCCCCGCCTGTTTGTCAGATGCTCGGCGGCGTGAAAGGCTTCCTTCCAGGATGCGCCTTCGAGCACCAGAAGGGAGACGCGCGTCACCTCCACCGCGGTTTCCGGAGTTTGCGTGCCGCCCGCGGCGGGAGCGGTGCCGGCCAGGCGGTTGATGGCCAGCACCTGGCGGCCGCCCGCGGCGGGGAAATCGCCCCAGGCCACCGCTTCGCCCTCGGGTCCGACGGCGGCCCGCGCAACGCTGGCCACGTCATCCGGTACGGCCGGCGCCGTCGGCGCGGCCTGTGCGGCAGGACCCGTACGGGAGGAATCCGTGGAGGGCGAACAGGCCGTGGCGAACGCGGCGGCGAAAAGGACTGCCGCGGCGAGCGGCCTGTTAATCCTGCGTTTCGATGGCATCGAGACGGGCCTCAAAATCCTCTTCCCCCTCGGAGGCAAGCACAATGCCGCGCTGCGGAGCCAGCGGAAGTTCTTCGGCGATGCGCTGCATCCAGGCGTGCAGGCGGCGGATGTTTTCGCGCGTGCGTTCGGCATATTCGTGCAACCTCGCCGGATCGGTCATGCGGCGGAGGAATTCCTCCTCGGCGGGATGCTGCGGCGCGGCGCGTCCCGCCGGCCCCGAGCCGCCATTTCCCAGCAATCCCGCGTGGCCGGTGAACAAATGCTCAAATCCCAGGCCGGCGCTGAAGTGTCCGGCGTCGCGCCACATGCCGTCCTCGAATTCCGGGGCGTGGCACAGAATCTCCAGGCGCTGCGGCTGCTCCGCCCACAGGCCGGTCGCGATGTCGAAGACCCAAAGATCCCACCAGGCCTCCAGCTCCAGGGCTGAGTCCATTTGCAGCGATTCGCCGAGGGATTCGGCGATTGCCCCGGGCTGCGCGGGAGCGGAGCGGAGATCGCGTTCGATGATGGGGGGTTCCGCCATATCCACCGCGCGGAGAACCAGTTGGGTAAAGCCGGGACGAACACGGGAAAAGGGGACGGTGGAGAGGAATTGGAGCAGCAAGGGCCCGAGAGACTCCTGAGAGACTTCCCGGCACCAGATTTTCAGATCCGCGCGATTCGACACCCGTACATTATAGCCGTTCCCGGCGACGGCGCATGGCGGGAACCGTCGGGCGCGGGCCGGGACGGCCCGCGCAGGCCGATCCTTTGTTCCACACCATGGCCGGCGCACGGGGAACGAGCGCGCGCGCGATTATGGTTTTCCCAGCTCCGCGTCAGCTCTTCTTGGCGGTGCTGGCGGCCTTCCTGTGCGGCGAGACGTCGTGATACATGGTGCGGGCCAGTTTCAGGTGCTCCTCGAGCGTGGGGAGCGCGTTGGAAGCAAACGTCTTGATGCCCGTATTCTTGCCGTCTTTGGCTTCCGTCTTGAATGCCGCGATGTCCGTGATGTGGTCGTGCACCATGTCGCGCGCATAGGCGCGGTCGAACGCGGCGCCGGAGAGTTTGGAGAGCTTGTCGTAGGCGGCCTGGTCATGGGCGCTGAGCGTCATGGGCAGCGTCAGCTTGTCGCCGGCCGCGGTGGTCTTCAGCTCCTCACCGATTTTGGTGTGGTCGGCGACCATGCGTTTGCCGAAGTCCTTCACGACCTGCGAGTCGCCCTTATCCTCTGCGAGCTGGCCGAGCTTCACCTCCGCCATCCCGCCCTCCGCGGCGGCCTTGGCGAACTGCGTGTCGGTCATGACGTGGGTGGTGGTCTTCGCCGGTGTCTTCGACGCCGGCCGGGTGGTGGCGAGTGCGGCCGGCGCGCCGAAGCCGATGGCGAGCGTGGCCGAGAGAGCAGACGCGAGAAGAGTGCCGTTCAGGGTCATCTTCATCCTCCGGCAGGCGTCTTATGATTTGGCCTTGCGGAACACCACGATGATGTGGGGAAGCTGCAGTGTGCACGCCCGCCGGAATTATCGTAACACGATATACATGCCTGTCAAACCAACGGCGGAGAAATTCCGCGAAGCCGCGGCAGGACCGTTCGCATCGCGCGCGAACCGCCGCCGCACCCCCGGCGGGAAGCGGGACTGTGGTATCTTCGCGGCGCATGGAAGCCACACCGTTCGAATTTCGCCACCGCTGGTGGGTCATCTTCACGATCTTCTTCCTGGCCTTTGGAGCGTACGCCTTCGATCCCGTGAACAGCGCGGCGGCGCTCGCGGAATGGCTGGCGCGCGCGCGGGGAATGTCCGCGACGCACGACTCCTACCGCGTCGTGTTCGCCTTCGGCGCCTTCTTGGCCGGCCTGGCCAGCTTCCTGCGGACGTGGGGGACCGCCTACCTGCGGGAGGAGGTGATGCGCGACGCGCGGGTGCACACGGAACGGCTGCTCGCCGATGGCCCGTATCG
>Ga0335077_10010465_pt1 | contig 11548 bp, 9 predicted proteins | sample Lox_Sample_31_FD_207151 | JGI IMG/M metagenome (GOLD analysis project Ga0335077, IMG submission 207151) | Soil microbial communities from Loxahatchee National Wildlife Refuge, Florida, United States - Lox_Sample_3.1 | ecosystem: Environmental > Terrestrial > Soil > Wetlands | place: USA: Florida...
AATCCTGGAAGGCGGCGCTCGACCGCGAGCAGTTCCCGCTGGCCACCGTCTTCGCGGCTTTCGATGGCGAGAGTTATGCCGACAAGCCGGCGGTGGAACGCACGGTGGGCTTCATTCCCGAAGGCACACGCGAACAACGCGAACGGCGGACGTACGCGGTGAGCGATTTTGCCGCCAGGTTGGGAGTGTGGAGCATCGCCTGCCACGTCGGATTCGTACCCGGCGATCCGGCGGACCCGAACTACGTGGCGGTCCGCGAAGTGGTGCGCCGGGTGTGCGACTACGCGGCACAACATCAGCAGGTCTTCGCGCTGGAAACCGGGCAGGAGCCTGCCGGGGTGCTCCTGCGGTTCATGCGCGACGTCAACCGGCCCAACCTGAGGATCAATTTCGATCCGGCGAACATGATCTTGTACGGCACGGGCGATCCCATCGAGGCATGGAAGACGCTTGCGCCCTGGGTGATCTCGATTCATGCCAAAGACGGCGACTGGCCCGACCCGGCCGCGTCTTTGTCCCTGGGAAAGGAGCGTCCTCTGGGCAAAGGGTCGGTGGGCATCGACCGGTTCGTTCAAGCTGTCGGGGCCTCCGGTTTTCGCGGCGCGCTGAATGTCGAGCGAGAGACGGAAGACCAGTCAGAACGCCTGCGGGACATCCGTGAAGCGGTCTCGTTGATCCAGAGACTGACGGGGCGGACCGGCAAGCTGTAGACTGTGAGCATGCGGTGGTTTCTCGCGCTCGCTTTGGTCTCCCAGGCGCCCCTGACGGCTGGAACGGCCGCCGATATCGCGCGCGCCATCCGGGAGAACGGCTTCGATCGGGATGAGTGCTATCGCGTTCGCGATTTGAGACTGGTGAAAGAAGATCTGCGCATCTTTCTCGCCGACGGGCATCTCATTTTCAGCAAGCCGGTGGCTGGCCGGCGCATTGCGGCGGCTTTTGTCGCGGATGTGGAAGGCGGTGACGGCGAGGTGATTCTGCTGCCGCCCGATCGCGCCGAACGCCGCTCTCTGGCCACCTACATCGACTCCCCCAACCTCGACGAGCATATCCGCTCGGCCCTGTTTCTCTTCACCGGCGACGATTACGACCGCCTGATGTCGCAGATGCCGAACAATCCCGCCAACCAGAAAGCTCCCGAGATGGCAGCCCTGCTCGATGAGCAATGGTCGCCCGCCCTGCGCAATATCGGGGTAGGATTCGCGCCCCGCCTGACGCTCGATTTGCTGGATACAGGAGGGCTGAAGAACGGGCTGCTCACGGGGCTGTTCAGCAGTCCCAAGCTGGGCAACTTCGACGTGACGTTCGATCCAATGGGCGATGAGCAGATGGTCGCCGGACAGGTGACCGCGCGCAACGGGATCGCGTTCTTCGATATCTGGACCAGCTTCGCCGCCCGGTCGTTTCGCATGGATCCGACTTTGCACAGGCCCGAGGTTGTCCTGCGGGACTACCGGATCGAAGCCACGGTCAACCCCGATCTGTCGATGAACGTGGTTACGCGGGTAAAGGTGCGGCCCACCATGGACGGGGCGGCGGAGGTGTTCGAGATCTCGCCGCAAATGACGGTTACGGAGGCGTTCGTGGACAGCCGGCCCGCCGAGGTGCTGCAGCGCGATTCCGTTCGCGTGGCGATGATTCACGGTGGAAACAATCAGTTCCTGGTAGTACCCTCGGAAAAACTGCGCGCCGGGCAGGAGTACGAATTTGAGTTTCACCACTCCGGAAAGGTAATCTACGATGCGGGCGACCGGGTGTTTTACGTCAGCTCCCGGGGCACCTGGTATCCGCTGCACGGCACGCAGTTTTCGAGCTACGATCTGCTGTTCCGCTTTCCCAAGGATCTGGACCTGGTGGCCCCGGGTGACGTAGTCGAGGATCACACCGAAGGAGACGTGCGCACCACGCGGCGCCGCACTCCTTCGGCCATTCGCATCGCCGCCTTCAACCTGGGCAACTACGAGCATGCGCGGCTCGAGCGCGGCAAATTCGTGGTGGATGTGTGCGCCAACAAGGCTCTGGAACGCGCGCTGCAGCCGCGCCCGGAGAGGGTCACCACGGCTCTGCCGCCGGGCATTCGCAACCGCCGGGCGTCCGATCCGCTGAACGAGGTACAGGTGACTCCGCCGGCGCCCGACCCGATGGCACGGCTGCGTTCGCTGGCGCTGGAGGTGGCATCCGCGCTGGAGTTCATGGCGTCGAAGTTCGGGCCACCCACCCTGCCGCACCTGACCGTGTCGCCGATCCCCGGGACGTTCGGGCAGGGATTCCCGGGCCTGGTTTATCTCTCGACGCTGTCTTACCTGAAGAATGTTCCGGGCCCGCGAATGGAGGGGGGCGAATCGCAGCAGCTGTTTTTTCAGGAAGTCCTCCAGGCGCACGAGACGGCCCATCAATGGTGGGGAAACCGGGTGAGCGCGACCTCCTATCGGGATTACTGGCTGATGGAGGCGCTGGCGAATTACTCCGCGCTCGCGTACATGGAAAAGAGCAAAGGTCCGCGCGACGTGGAGGCGATGTTGGATTCTTACCGCAGCGAACTGCTGGCAAAGGGCGAGAACGGGCAGACGGTGGATTCGACCGGGCCGATCGTCCTGGGCATGCGGCTGGAGAATTCGCAGGAGCCGCGCGCGTGGCGGACGATCACCTACGGAAAGGGCTCGTGGATCATGCAAATGCTGCGGCAGCGCATGGGAGACGAGCGCTTCTATTCGATGCTCGCCGAGGTGGCCAGGCGCTACGACGGCAAAGCCCTCAGCACGGAGGATTTTCGCGCGCTGGCCGCGAGCTTCCTGCCTCCCAAGTCGCAGGATCCGAAACTCGAGAACTTTTTCGAGCAGTGGGTTTACGGGACCGGCATTCCCACACTGAAATTGACGTACGCGGTGAAGGGCGCCGCGCCCAATCTCAGGCTGGTGGGGACCGTGACGCAGTCGGACGTGGGTGACGATTTCACCGCGCAGGCGCCGGTGGAAATCAAGGTCGCCGGCGGCCGCACCATTACACAGTGGGTGACCACCGGGAGCACGCCGGCTACGTTCACGGTGGCGCTGAAGCAGGCGCCGGTGAGGGTCACGCTGGATCCGCACCGCGGCGTGCTGCGACGGTAAGGAACGCCCGCACCACTACTTCCAGTCGCCATCCATCAGGCAGGTCTCGCACCGGCCAGGAACATACCCTTGGCGTCGGTCCACTCGTAGGAGTTCGCGAGCTGGTATGCGGGGTCGTTGGAGTTGCCGGCGCTGATGAATACCGGGCGGGCGCGCAGAGCGCCACCAATTCGTGCGAATCGACCGGCTGGATCTCCAGCGTCGATCTGATATAAGATCGTCGCCGGAGGCAATGGGATGCTGGGACGAAGATGTGTAGTCATTTGTTTCGCCGGGTGCGTCTTAGGCGTGGCTGGTGCATTTGCGCAACTGGCGCAGGCGCCGGCCGAAAAATACATCGAAACTATGAACCGGCTCGAGCGCGGAATCGAGGCGAAGATTCCCCTGGTGGTCGAGAAGCTGCGGCTCAAGCCGGGTGATATTGTGGCCGACATCGGTTCCGGATCGGGAACGTTTTCGATTCCGATGGCCAAGGCGATCGCGCCGAACGGGATTCTTTATGCTGTGGACATCGATCCCAAGATGCTCGACTATGTCGCCGAGCGCGCCAAGAAAGAAGGCGTCACCAACCTGCGCACCGTTTTGGGTGTGGACGACGATCCCAAGCTGCCCATGAAGGACGTGGACGTGGCCTTTTTCCATCGCGTGCTGCACATGATCGAACACCGGCAGATCTATTTGGACGACACTGCGAAGTATCTGAAACCGGACGGACGCGTGGTCGTCATCGACAAGAATCCGGAACAATCTCCGAATAGCTGGATGTGGCTGAAACAGTCCGACGTAGACACGTGGATGGCCGCGATCGCGTTCTACCCGGCGGAAACATTCGACGTTTTCGGGGACAGGTATTTCGTCAGCTACCAGCGGCCGTACGGCAACAGCGTGCTCCTGCAAAAGCACCGCGCCGAGAAACAGTAAAGGGCTGCGATGGCCCGCGGCGAATGAGTGCAGCGAGCCCGCAGGGGTGGCAGCCAATTCACCCGGGTCTGGCAACTTCCATACGATCGGGCCTGAGCGACAAGCGTCCCCATGAGTGGGGACGCGGCAGCACGAGTGCCCGCGCCACTACTTCCAATAACGGCTGGCGAAGGTCAGGAAGACCGGCCAGTTGGGCGCGGGGGTGTGGCCGGCGGTGTGCTGGCGGAAGGAGACGTCGCCGTCCATCAGGCCGGTCTCGATCGGCGGGAACTCGGTGGTGCCCATGTCTTTCCTGCCGAGGAGTTTGTACACCGGACCGGCGCCGGCACCGGCCAGGAACATACCCTTGGCGTCGGTCCATCCATCGGAGTTCGCGAGCTGGTATGCGGGGTCGTTGGAGTTGCCGGCGCTGATGAATACCGGGCGGGGGGCGCAGAGCGCCACCAATTCGTGCGAATCAACCGGCAGATCATTCCAATGGAGGGGGCCGGCGTATTTGAGAAAATTACCGGCCATCCAATGGTATTCGTTCGCGGCGGCGACGTTTTCCACGAGCTCGCCCCAATTCCGGCGGTGGAGTTTGGCGCCACCTTCACCGGAGGAACTGACGAAGGCGATGGCGAAGCGCTGGTCATAGGCCATGGTGACGATGGCCGCCTTGCCGTAGCGGGAGTGGCCTTCGATTCCGACCCTCCTGGCATCGACGCTTTTGTCCGTTTCGAAATAGTCGAGGGCGCGGCCGGCGCCCCAGGCCCAGGCGCGCAGCGCACCCCAGTCGTCGGGCTTGCGGGGCTGTCCCTTGTTGACCAGGCCGATGATGCCCTTGGTGAGACCGGCGCCGTTGTCGGCCTGGATGCTGCCGGGCACGAGTTGCGCATATCCCCAGCCTTTGGCCAGGACCTGCTGCTGCCATGGCGGGCCGGGAGGAGCGCCTTGAATCGGGGCCGCGGGCGCCCGGGCGGGCGCTCTGGCAGGCGCGGGACCACGGCCGCCACCAAAGCCTCCGCCGAACTCCATGATCACCGGCACCGGGCCCTTGGCATCGGCCGGAGTGCTCAGGGTGAGCTGGATGTCCACGGAGATCTGCGGGGCAGCGGAATTATCCACGTGCCCGACCAGTTGCTTCGTGATAATCGAATAGTCGCCGTTCGTTCCGGGCGTGGTGGAGGTGACTTCCCAAGTGACTTTAGGTGTCACGGCGGGAACGCGGCCGTAGATCTCGCGATCGAAATCCTCGACGATTTCCGGCCGCCGCTGGTCCCACCACATCCTGGCGGAAGTCACTTTCTTTCCGTTCTTCATGACCAACGGGTCGGGAAGGTTGGGGTAGGGGTTGGCCTTGGACTCGTCGTAGTTTGCCTTGTTGGGAGAATCGGGGTTGCGAGCCTCGACTCCCGGGCGAAGCGAGGTGATGTGCAGAAGGTCCATCATCTTCTGCCGGTCTTCCTGGTTTTGCTTTTGTATGTCCGATTGCTGGGCGGAAGGCTGTTGGGCCGTGCCGGGCACGATGGGCAGCAGGAGGGCCGGCAGCACCAGGCAAAGGGGACGCCGAATGGATCGCACAGTGAGCATGGGTACCTCTCTTTTTCTAAAACTCAAACCGCAGGGTAGTGGACATCTGCCGCGGCGAATCAGTCGCGGTGTACTGACCGTAAGTGGTGTTCGTATTGGTCGCGCCCGACAGGGTCAGGGTGGTGCCGATGGTGGAGAACTCGGCGTGATTGAAAACGTTAAATGCCTCGATGCGCAGCCGCAGCAGGCGCCGGGTGTCTTTTCCGAGCTGAATTCTCTTGTCAAGGGCGACATCGAAGTTATTCCAGGACGGCTGATGCAGAATGTTGAGCCCGATATTGCCGAAGGTTCCCGGCGGGGCCAAAGTGAAGGCGGCAGTATTGAAGTTGGTGAAGAAGGTGTGCTGGTAGGCGTCGGGGTTGGCGACTACCTGGCAGCGCGCGCCGCCGCCCGACAGAGACGGGTCTGAGTTCTGAGGACCCGGAGATATGGAAAAGCAAGCGGGGCTGACCGGCGCGCCGGTCTGCACAGTCACGACTCCGGATAATACCCAGTTGTTGAGCACGTACTTCGCGGGTCCGAAACGCGGTCCTGCGGTCTGCACCGGGGTTGCCTGGGCGGTTACGGAGACCTCCCCGGTGAGCGAGCCGAGTCTCAGAACGAGGGTTCCCAGGTCGCGGTTCTCCGCGCTGGCGAGCAAGATTCCGCTCATGTCGAAGGTCTTGAAGCCGGGAGCCTTTACCTGGAGGGAGTATTCGCCGGCGTTGAGGTCGAGGAAACGGAAGAGGCCGGCGCCGTTGGATTGGACTGCGCGTGTTGCTCCCGTGGCCTTCCCGGTGAGAGTAATCTGCGCATTCGGGACAAGCGCATTGCCGGGATCGGTCAGCGTTCCGACGATGGCGCTGCTGACGGTTTGGCCAAAAGCTGCGGACGCAGCCACGGCGGTGAGAAGAGAGAAACTGAACGGGCCCCAATGCATACCTGGCATGGACTCCCTCCTGCTGAAGACCCAGGGCGTAACAGCCGGGCGATTTAGTTGTATGGGAAAACTTTATCCCAGGCCGTGTCTGGAATCAAGAACAAACCGCCGGGATTGGAGAGAACAGCAGGCATTGAGCGGGAACTTTCAGGAGATGCCGAGGTCCATCTCGAGTCGCTGGAGGGCAGCGGAGGCGCGGTTGAGGACGATCTCGAAGCGCGACCTGGCAGCGCCTTTGCACATCATGCCGGCGATCTGATGGAATTCGGCGACGACGGCGTCGCAGGTGCGGTCGAGGGCTTCGAGGCGATCTTCCACGGTGGGCGGAGGAGGGGGGGGTTTTGGGGAAAGCGACTTGCGCAGCTCGGTGACGGCGGCGAGGACCTTCTGTGAGTTTTCGGGATCGAAGGCGATGGCTTCCTGGTTGCAGTGGATGGCGCCGTTCTGGATGGCGGGCTCGATGGAGCGATAGACTTCCGGGGAGATGGAGATGAGGTTGTGGAGTTCGAAGAAGCTGGGGCCGAACTCCTGCCAGCATCGGATAATGCGGTCGGCGCGGGAGGAACTCATGTTCAGGAATTGGGGGCAGAATTCTTTCCAGGAGCCCGCGACCGGTTGATAGCAACGGGATTCGCGCAGGCGGTGGAGGGCTTCGGCTTGGGCGGCGGAACAGCGCCCGGAAACGAGAGCGAAGGACTGGTTGTGTCCGATGGCCATTCCCGCCCGGAGGATTTCGGCGATTTCCGGAGAGAGGTCAGGGAGCGGTGGATACATAGGTCAGATTCCGAGAGGCGATGCAGGTTGCATCGCCGGAAAAATGCAAGTTCTTGAAAGTGCAGAGGCACGTAAGCGGAAAGCGATGCAGGTTGCATCGCCTGCCCGCCCAAGGCACCTCCGCGCAAGGGGCCGGCCCATGCCCAGAAATACCGGCCCGCTGCGGAAGGGTGAATCATTGCCTACACGGTAGCAGGCGCACTGGGGCACGCCGCGCGGCGGGACCGTAAGCGGTTGAAAAGAGGAGTGACATTTCTTTGAAAAGTCCGTGACTGAAAAAGGTTTCTTCAGCTTGCGGCTCATGAAGGCCGGCGAAAACAAGGTGAGGTTCGAGGCCGCAAGCTGACGAAACCGTTCACTCTTAAGCGGCCAATGGCAGGTGGAGCGGCGGACCAGTTTGCACCGATTGGCAAACGGTTGGCGGCCCGCGGGAGTTTCCGAGTGCGCGTGATCTCGCCGTCCGGCAGTGGGTCGATTTGGTCCTGGAAGATCACCAAGCTCGCGAGGATCAGTACCGAAAAGTCGCGTGCGATCGGGTCAGCGTTCCGACGATGGTGCTGCTGACGGTTTGGCCAAAGGCTGCCGACGCGGCGAAGGCGGTGAGAAGAGAGAAAGTGAACGGGCCCAATGCAGACCTGGCATGGACTCCCTCCTGTTGAAGACCCAGAGCGTGACAGCCGGGCAATTTAGTTGTACGGGAAAACTTTATCCCGGGCCGTGGCTGGAATCAAGGACAAAACGCCGGGATTGGATATCCCCACCAGGATCCGGCCGTCTGTCCCTTTTCTTATGGCGATTGCGCTTTTATGAGTATATTTCTTTGCATTATCTCGATGCGAAAGAGTGGGCTTCATTTAAGGCAGGTGGCGAAATGGCAGGAGTCGCAGATCAGTCGAACAGCCAATTGTTCTGGTGGCAGCAAACCGCGGTTCGGTTTCGCAGGTTGATGCGCGAGGGGTTTGGGAAATTCCTCGGCAGCATGAGCCTTGCGGTCCTGGGGGCCATTCTGTGCAGCATATATATCCGTGACAAAGAGGCGCTCGACCGGGCTATGCGCGATGAAACCGTAAAAATTGTCGGGACTCGGCAGGAGCCGGCAGACTCGGCCCAGGAACTCGGACTGATCGCGACGGCCTTGGCGAAGGTCAATGAGGCCGACCCGAGCGGCTGGGAATGTCCGGTGGAGGACCCGAACGGTCACAACGCGGGGCTCAAGCAGTATCCGCGGGGACACTTCCTCGGGATTTCTGCATGGATTTCAAGCTGCCGGAAAAAACAGGTCGATCTCATGAGGCACCAGCTCTTCTTCGAGAGGGCGGACGTGAAGTTTCCGAGAGAAGGCAAGCATGATCTGGACCAGCTTTCCGTGACGATGGTCTACATGCGCATCTCAGTGGCGCATGCTGGCGACGGCGCTCCGACGTGTTGCGGTCTATTCCCCGGCGAGGTCGAGGACTTTTCGCTCCACGTCCAAGGATACGAAGAACCGGGCACGTGAGCGCAACGAGTCAATGGACGCCAAACGGAAACTTTGGCGCAAATGGACCACACACGGACTCCGATACTGGTGTGGACCCAGGTCAGGTTAGCTTTACATGCCCCGATTGTAAAACGCGAGCTACAAACGGTCCCGGCACAGAATGCAGGAGTGTGAATATCCGCGGCAGTGCCGTCACGAAGACCGCCGCGATCTCGATGCCCCGGAGATTACCGGCTGTAAGGACGAACACTCGGGCGTTGCTGGCTCGCAGCGCTGCGATCTCGAGTGGGCGGTATCGCAACCGCTGATCCTTGGTGAGCACAACCCAGCCCCGCTCGCCGACGACCCGAAGCCACACTCGGTCTTCTTCGTCACGCGCAAAATGGTCGTCGTGTATCTCGACGGTGAGGCCGATCTTAATGAGTTCCGTTCGGATTGGGTCTATCCCCAGCGACCTGTCGATGAAGAACACCGTTTCATCAGGCGGCTTCGCAGCGGATTGCTTCTTCGATGGCACTGGTATCAAGATGGAAGGCCTGCGCCAAGTCCGCGACGGAATCGCCGGCCCTGTAACGCTCGTAAATGGATGAGACGGGTATACCCGTGCCGACGATCACCGGTCGGCCATAGGACACCGCCGGGCTCATCACCACGACGCGAGGGTCGGATACCGGAGTTGTCTCGGCCTGCGTGTCCCGAGTGAAAGGGTAGAGTTTGATTGGAAACCCCTTCGCGTCCCACTCAATCCGTTTTAGGTATATGCCGATAATCTCCTTCATCGCGTGCTGGCCTTGACGTGAGGCGTTGATCAGTTCGCCATACCGCTCGACGAACAGGTCCAGTCCGTCCGTTTGGAACGCCTGGTTGATAAGAGGGTGATCTACGGGGAATTGGCGCTGCATGTAGTCGAGCGCTCTGCGAACCTTTGGGAGCCTTACCCCATGGCGGCGTCGAATCGCTGCCAAGACGTGCGCCTCCACCAAGTTGATGAAGGACAGATATTGCCTCCTTGGATCGTCCAGATGGATCAGCGGACGAGACCGCTTCGTCGCTCCAGCTACTGGGTACCCCCTGCCGGCCACCCAACTGCGCAAGGTCCCTTCCGGCATGCGCAAGTAATGGGCTGCCTCAGCCACCGAGTAGGCCGGCAACGAGCGGGGGTCGGCGGCCTCATAGCGAGATTCAATGGTCCTGCGCACCATTCCTTGTCTCAAACATTATCAGTCTACCGTGTTGTGCACACAAGGCCGATCTGCCTGGAAGCGGAGGTCGCCAAGTCGCGACACCAGGTTCTCGGGCAGCGGCGGCGCGGCGTTGACCTTGTCATCATCGGCGGGGTCGAGTAGCAGATCGCCGAGTTCTTTGGGATCGAAGCCGGTCAAGGAGAGGTCGAAGTCAGCTTCGTTGAGTTCCTGAAGCTCGAAGGCGAGCAGCTCGCCGTTCCAGTCCGCCCAGGTGACGCTCCGGTACACCATAAGGCGGAACGCCTTCACCTGGGCTTCGCTCCACTCGTCGCAGAGGATTACCGGAATTTGCTCGAGGCGCAGCTTCTTCGCGGATTTCAGACGGAGGTGGCCATCGACAACTTCGCCATTGCTCCGTGCGAGGACTGGAACCTTAAACCCGAATTCCCGGATCGATGCCGCCATTGCGATCGACCACGGCGTCGTTCTTGTGAGGATTGCGTGCGTAGTGGACGAAACGGTCAATAGGCCACAGCTGAATTTCGATGGTAGGTGGCGTCGTGATCATTTGAACCAATCGTTAGCCTCGTCATAGCAACTCGCGTTTTCATTCGTCGACAGAAATCAGCACCGCGGCCGCAGGTCGTGGCTTGTCGGGTTTTCCGAGGCCATTTGTCAGGTTCCCTGAAGAAGAGATAGGTCCCCAGACTTGCTGAAAACTTGGATTTCCGGTGTTGTCCGGTCCCAGGACGAGTTCGGCGCCGGTGCCCAATTTGGACTGCAGGTGGACGCCAGACCACCGCGTCTTGATGAACTGCTGCCTGTAGTTGTTTGAGGGATTTGGTCGGGCTGCCGAGATTTGAACTCGGGACCTCTTGCACCCCAAGCAAGCGCGCTAGCCAGGCTGCGCCACAGCCCGAACTTTCTATTCTACACGATTCTCACTCGCCCAGAATCTCCAACGCCGCACGAATTTCGTCGCGCGTTTTGAAATCTCCTTTGCCCGTAGTCACTTCGATTCCGGCGCGGTACGCTGCGCGCGCCTCGTCGAGCTTTCCGAGGCGTTCGAGGGTCTGTCCAAAATGGAAATACGCCGCGGAGTATCCGGGATCCATTCCCACCAGCGCACGGAACTCCGCCGCGGCCGACTCCAGGTCGCCCGCGTTACGATACTCCATCGCTAAGCCATACCGCAGGAAGCTGACCGAGGGCTGCTCCGCAACCATGCTCTTCAGAGTTTCCAAACGAGTGCTCGCCATCACTTGTGTTACTATACCTCCGGTCATGGCGTGCCCGTACTTCTTTCCGTTGCACCCCCGAAGCGAGGGAGAGGGCCCGCAACATTCCATGCTTCCGTTGGGTGCGAGTTGGGCGGGCACCTGCCGAGCCCTGCCCGATCACACCTGTCAGCCCGACGAGGGCGTCGTCCGGTCGTTGTGCAATCTCGGATACGCCCGGGGCGTCTGCGCCCGTTTTCCCGCGGGCGAAGGGCCCGACGCGGTGCGCTTCACCATCTCTGCCGACGATGGCGAATGCCTGCGGATCTTCTACGTCATCGAGCGCGACCATCTACCCTTCTCCCACGGAC
>Ga0335077_10010466_pt1 | contig 11548 bp, 10 predicted proteins | sample Lox_Sample_31_FD_207151 | JGI IMG/M metagenome (GOLD analysis project Ga0335077, IMG submission 207151) | Soil microbial communities from Loxahatchee National Wildlife Refuge, Florida, United States - Lox_Sample_3.1 | ecosystem: Environmental > Terrestrial > Soil > Wetlands | place: USA...
CTGGTATCTTGACCGCACGCGTGGCAGCCATCGTCAATACAAACATTCGCAAAAGCGCGGTTTGGTGACCATTGCGGGAAAACCCGGCGATGACCTTGCGCCCGGCACAAAAAACAGTATCCTTAAGCAGGCAGGACTCAAATGAGCCGTTACCTTGTCATCATCGAAAAGACCGCCACGGGTTTCTCGGCCTACTCGCCGGATTTGCCGGGTTGTGTCGCCACCGGACGTACCCGCAAGGAAGCGGAAAAAGAAATGCGAGCCGCCATTGAGTTTCATATCGAAGGATTGCGACTGGCCGGCGAGGAAATTCCTGAACCGCAATCGCAGGCTTCCTATTGTGAAGTCGCCGCCTGATTCGACTTTTTCTGATAAGCTTCATCAAGACGCCTGTACTGCGCCATCCGACAAAAATGCCTCCGGCGAGCACTGGCGGTTTTGTCCGCAATGCGGGCATGAGTTGGTCAACGAGAAGTGCAAGCTGCGTTGCCCGCGCTGCCATTATTTCATGAGCTGTTCGGATTTTGATTTCGCAAATTGAGTGTCGCGCGAAGAACGCGAAGGAAACGAAATCTAAAACGTCTTTCTTCGCGAACTTCGCGGCCTTCGCGCGAAACATATTTTCTTCGTGTCCATCCGCTTCATTCGTGGTTAAATTTCCGTGTTCATGAACGATTGGAACATTCAATCCCGCGCGGCGGCGTGCGAGGCGTGTGGCAAACCGTTTGCCGATCGCGAGACGTTTCATACGCTGCTCTTCGACGAACGGTCGGAGTTTTTGCACCGGTCGGACGTCTGCGAGGCGTGCTGGCAAAATCAGTTCAGCGACGGCGCCCGCGAGCGCAAAGGATTTATTTCCCACTGGCAGGGCGTTTACGAAGCGCTCGCGCCGGCGGTGGACGCGATTCAGAAGGACACCGCCGAGACGCTGCTGCGAAAGCTGATTGAACAAAATGATCCGCGTTACGCGCCCGCCGGTTACATTCTCGCCGTCATGCTCGAACGCAAGCGCGTGCTCAAGGTGAAGGAAGAGGTCGTCCGCGAAGGCAGGCGCGTATTCATCTACGAACAGCCCAAGACTGGCGACGTGTTCACCATCGCCGACCCGGCCCTGCGGCTGGATCAACTCGAAGCCGTCCAGCGCGATGTGGCGGCGTTGCTCGAAGGTGGATTGAATCCACCGGCACCCGTTGGTGAAAATCCTGCGCCGGTTGCGGAACAGACCTCCGCCATTGAAGCTCCCGGAGGGGCAACGCCGGCTTGAATTTGCGATTTATGATTTACGATTTACGATTTGCCTGGGGCAACGCGGGCGGTTCGCCAATCACCAATCATCAATCATAATTCATCAATGTCTCTTGCCGACCTCCAAACCCGTCTCGCCTACGCGTTTCGCGACGAGGGCCTGCTACGACTGGCGTTGACGCATCCGTCCGTCGCGCACGAAGGCGGCGCGCCGGTGCCGCACAATCAGCGGCTGGAATTTCTCGGCGACGCGGTGTTGCAACTTGTTTTGACGCATGAGCTTTATGAAAAATTTCCCGCATTCGACGAAGGCCCGCTAACCAAGGCGCGCGCGAAACTCGTCAACCGCCGCACGCTGGCCGAGCACGCCCGCGGACTCGGGCTGGGTGCGCATCTGATCCTCAGCCACGGCGAGGAGATGCACGGCGGACGCGAACGGCCTTCGGCCCTGGCGGACACGTTTGAAGCGCTGCTGGGCGCAATTTTTCTCGATGGCGGTTTTGGCGCGGTGCGGGAATTTATTCTGCGCGAATTCGGCGCGGCCTTCGGCAAATTGACCGTGCCGCCCACCATCGAAAACCCGAAGGGTGAATTACAGGAGTTGCTGCAGGCGCGCTCGCCCGAATCGCCGCAATATCTGGTCGTTTCCGCCACCGGACCGGACCACGACCGGGTCTTTGAATGCACGGTGCAACACGGCGGCGTGGAACTCGCGCGCGGGCGGGGCAAAAGCAAAAAAGCCGCGGAAAGCGAGGCGGCCCTGGCGGCCCTCAAAAAATTGCGGGAGAAAACAGAAAAGTAGGGGCAGCCCGCCGGGGCTACGCGCGGACGCCGGAGTGCGGCGCCCCCGACCCATAAAGTTGAGCCATTGCCTTTTCATGAATGACTTGCCACCCTTTCGGGGTAAATTATGCTGCCCCCGGTAAGAAACAAATACGTACTTCCGTCGGCTTCTGCCACTTGTGACCCATCTGCCAATGCGCCGTGAATGGATCATTTATCTGGCCCTGCTCGTGATTACGGCCGCGGTGTATTGGCCCGTGGGCCATTTCGATTTTATCAATCTGGATGACCCGGCCTATGTGACCGATAATCCCCATATTCAGCAAGGCTTGACCCCGGCGGGGGTTGGCTGGGCTTTCCGGGCGGTGGTGGTTTCCAACTGGCATCCGGTGACGTGTTTGTCGTTGATGCTGGATTGTCAATTTTTCGGGAACAATGCCGGCGCACACCATTGGGTCAACCTGCTGTTTCACATCGCCAATACCCTCCTGCTTTTTCACATCTGGCGGCGAATGACCAAGGCAATCTGGCCGAGCGCACTGGTGGCGGCGCTGTTCGCCTGGCATCCGTTGCACGTGGAATCCGTGGCGTGGATTTCCGAGCGTAAGGACGTGCTCAGCACTTTTTTCGGACTGCTCACCCTCTGGGCCTACACGCGCTACGCGCAAAAGCGGTCAAGCGTTGAAGGTCGAAAGTCGAATGCCGAAAGCGGCAGTTGGGCGCTCGACTCTCGACGCTGGACTCCCGACTATGGCATGGCGCTGCTTTTTTTTGCGCTGGGGCTGATGTCAAAGCCGATGCTGGTGACCTGGCCGTTCGTGCTCCTGCTACTCGATTTCTGGCCGCTCCAAAGGATGGCTGGCTTGAGTTTCAAGGTTCCCACCCTCCGCCGTTTGATTTTTGAGAAACTACCCTTTTTTGCGCTGGCGGCCGCATCGAGCGTCATCACCTTTATCGTCCAGCGCGGCTCGGGCGCGATCGCGCCGGTGAATCATCTTCCCATTTCAGAGCGCGTCGGCAATGCCTTGGTCTCCTATGTCCGCTATCTGGGCAAGCTGTTCTGGCCAGATCATCTTGCCTTTTATTACCCATATTACCCGTACCACTTGTGGGCGGCCTGGCAGGTGGCCGACTCGGCGGCATTGCTGGCGTTGATCACACTTGCCGTGGTTTGGCAGGCGCGCCGCCGCCCTTTTCTGATGGTGGGTTGGTTGTGGTTTTTGGGAACGTTGGTTCCCGTGATAGGTTTGGTACAGGTCGGCATGCAGGCGATGGGAGATCGCTACTCGTATTTCCCGCTGATTGGGCTGTTTATCATGATAGTTTGGGGCGGAAAAGAACTCGGCGGCGGCCGGCCTTATGCGAAACTCATTTGCGGCGCGATGATGACGGCGGCGCTGGCCGGCTGCGTCGTGATGACCAGCCGGCAACTGCGTTATTGGCGGAACAGCGAAACCCTTTGCCGGCATGCGCTCGACGTCACTACCGGCAATTTGGTGGCACATCTCCTTCTGGGCAAGGCTTTGATTGATGAGGGGAACAACGACGCGGGCCGCGTGCAATTGGAGGAGGCCGTGGCCATCGCACCGAAGTTCGCCATGAGCTATCGCGAACTCGCCTTGCTCCTGGCACGCCAGGGAAAAATAGAGGAGGCCATCAACCAATACCGCACAGCGCTCCATTACGATCCCGATCAATTGGAAACCCTCAATAATCTCGCGCTGCTGTTGGCCACCGGTCCGGATCCCAAATACCGCAATGGCGCCGAAGCCGTGCGCCTCGCCGAGCGCGCGTGTGTGATGACACATTACCAAAGAACGGCCTGCATCGGCACCCTGGCGGCGGCCTACGCCGAGGCCGGCCGATTCGATGATGCCATCAAAACGGGGGAAAAGGCCATTGCCCTGGCCACCGCCCAAGGGGAAACGAATCTGGTGGTGAAAAACCGCCAGCTGCTGGAATTTTATCGCGCCGGGCAGCCATATCACGAAACCACAAAATGATAAGACCATTTCCGCCGCCCAGGAACAGGCTTTCCTCGGCAGTGTCCCGATGCCTAAGGCAGGGTCGCGTCGCCACCCTCCGCAGCCCTGATACGGAGAACGGGCCGTGGCGTCTCTACCCTTTTTCCTCGTCCAAGAAAGTCAGCTTCACGCCGCCATCCTTGGGTTTGAAAAAACTGTCGAGCAATGTCGGCGCGCCTGACGGTGTTGCTGCCGGTTGGGTTTCCGTGCTTTGCGGTTCGAGCGCGGAACGCAGCGCGCCTTCGACGAGTTGGGCGCAATGGATTTTCATCGGCGGCAACGGGCCGAGTTCGCCGGCGAGTTCCCCGGTCTTGAGCGCGAGCGCCTCCTCGGCGGTCTTGCCGCGAATCAACTCGGTCGCCAGACTGGCGACAGCGATGGCCGTTTCACAACCGAAGGATTGGAACGTGGCGCGGTCAATGACCTTTTTGCCGTTTTGTTCCTTGAACTTCACCCAGAGCCGCAGCATCTCGCCGCAATCCGCGTTGCCGACGGTGCCGACGGCGTCAGCGCCGGCCAGCTCGCCCATGTTTTGCGGATTGGCGAGCGCGGCCTGGATGCGTTTTTGTAAATCGTCGGTCACGATTTCAATACCGCGGCACGTTGGAATCAATTTCCTCAGACCACGCGTTGATGCCGCCTTTGACGCTCTTGGCGTATTTGAAGCCCTGCTGTTTCAAAAAGCCGACGGCCCGAAGCGAGCGCTCACCGACCTTGCAGTGGAGGTAATACTGCTGGTTGGGGTCGAGTTCGGTGAAGCGTTGCCGGAGTTGGCTCATGGGCAGCAGCGGCACGCCGTCAATGTGCGCGATTTCGTATTCGTCCGGCTCGCGCACGTCAATCACCTTGATGCCGAGCGCCGGGTTGTCGAGCGCCTTCTTCATATCCTGTACCGTCACCTCGTCGGGATTCGCCGTTAGTGGCTCCGGTTGAATTCCGCAGAATTGCTCGTAATCGATTAATTCCCTGATGGTCGGGTGCTCGCCGCAAACGGGGCATTCGGGATCGCGGCGCAATTTCAATTCGCGGAATTTCATGTCGAGCGCGTTGAACAGCAGCAACCGGCCGACCAGCGAACTGCCCCGGCCGATGGCGAGCTTCAAAATTTCCGTGGCCTGAATGCAGCCGATGATACCGGGCAACACGCCGAGCACCCCGCCCTCGGCACAGCTTGGAACCATTCCCGGGGGAGGTGGCTCTGGATATAGACACCGATAACAAGGTCCGCCGAGATGCGGTGCAAATACGCTGGCCTGTCCCTCAAAACGGAAAATCGAGCCATAAACATTCGGCTTTTTCAGCAGCACGCAGGCGTCGTTCGTGAGATAGCGCGTCGGGAAATTGTCCGTGCCGTCCACCACAATGTCGTAGGGGCGGACGAGGTCGAGGGCGTTTTCGCTGGTGATGCGCGTGTTGTGGAGAACGACTTCGACGTCCGGGTTGATGCCGTGAAGCGTTTCCTTGGCCGACTGCGCCTTGGGCCGACCCACATCGGCGTCGGTGTGCAAAAGCTGGCGTTGCAGGTTGGAATAATCCACCGTGTCGAAATCCACAATGCCGAGTTTGCCGATGCCGGCGGCGGCGAGGTACATGGCGATGGGCGAGCCGAGGCCGCCCGCACCGATGCACAGGACGCTGGTGCCCTTGATTTTCTTTTGGCCGGCCAGGCCGACTTCGGGCAAAATCAAGTGCCGCGAGTAACGGCGGATTTCGTCATGGTTCAATTCCATAAATCGAGCAAATCATAATATGGCAAAAAGTGAATAAATCAAGTCAACCATCACCCCGGATTGCTGCCGAACGGTTAAGCAGGATTTCCCAACTGCGTCCGACACTCGCCATCGTGCTGGGCAGCGGATTTCATCATGTCCTGACGGAACTGCGTGTGGATAAAAAAAATTCCTATACCAAAATCCCTGGCTTTCCCAAACCGACCGTGAGCGGCCACGCGGGCGAATTGTATTTCGGCAAACTTGGCGGCACGCCGGTCCTGGTTTTGAGCGGTCGCGCGCATTTCTACGAAGGGTATTCGATGGAGCAGGTGACCTTTCCGATCCGGACGCTGGCCGCGTTGGGCATCCGCGATGTGCTGCTGACGAACGCCGCGGGCGGTATCAATAAAAAGTTCCGGCCCGGTGATTTCATGGTTGTGACCGACCATATCAATTTGATGGGTGTAAATCCGTTGCGCGGAAAGGCGACACCGGGCTTGCCGAGGTTCGCAGACATGACCCAAGTTTATGACCCGAAGCTGAACGCGCTTTTGTTCCGCGCCGGAAACAGTGGTAAATTGAAGTTGCGGCGCGGTGTTTATCTGGCCGTGAGCGGGCCGAGTTATGAAACGCCGGCGGAAATCCGCGCGTTTGCCCGGCTCGGCGCAGACGCGGTGGGCATGAGCACGGTGCCGGAGGCGATGGTGGCGCGGCAATGCGGATTGAAGGTGGCGGTGGTTTCCTGCATTACCAATCCGGCCGCGCCTCTGGGCCAAAGCCCTTTATCGCACGCGGAAGTGCTGGCGACGGCGGCCCAGGTGAAGGTTTTGGCAGTGGAATTGCTGAAAGGTTTCGTGAGATTTTATGCAAAAACTGATAAGGTATGGTGGCGAACGGAAACAACCGCGCGGGGATGGCGCAACCGGGATTGGCCGCCCGAAAACTTCTGCGATGGGCATTCGTGAACGCGCCTTGAAATTTTTGGCGGAGAAGGTAGTCTGAGAATCTCGCAGTGGAATGAAGCCGGAAATTGTATTTGGTCTGGAGAGCGCTCCGTGGCCGGCGTTGTTGGTGGACGCCAATGGCGCGGTGATGCGCGCCAATTCGGCGGCGACGACCGCCTTTGGCGGGGCGTTGTCGGGCGACGCGCCATTGTTATCGGCGATCTGGCCGGCGGAAAACGGCACGACCGCCGTGGATTTCCTCAGACAGTGGGAGCAGTCCCCCCTGCCGGTGGTGAATTTGAAATTTCGCGCGCCGAACGGGCCAATGGCCGCCTGCACCGTTTCCATCTGCACCTTCGCGAAAGACGGCCGGAAATGGTTTGTGTTTCAGATGTTGCCTATCACGGCACCGACGCCCACAAACGCGGCGACCAATGCGCCGGCGGCCACACCGGCCTTGCCCTCGGCTGAAGGCAAAGCCGAGCCGGATTCAGGACTGGCACTCAAGCAGAAGCTGGATTGCGCCCTGCAACTGGCGCGGACGATATCGCTGGATTTCAACAACGCGCTGACGAGCATCCTTGGCCACACATCCTTCTTGTTGGGCAAGGCCGAGCCGGGACATCCGTGGCGGCATTCATTAATGGAGGCGGAGAAATCAGCGTCCCGGGCGGCGGAAATCGCGAACGAACTTGCCGTGTTCAGCCAGCAGGAAAGGCAACAGACGCGCCGCGTACCGCCGGGCAACTTGAATGCCGTTACGCAGCGTTGCGTCGAATTTTTCCGCAACGCCAACGCCGGGCAAATCATCTGGCACACCCAGTTCGAGCGGGAATTGTTCGCGGTGCGTTTTGACGAGGCGAAAGTGCAACAGGCGTTGACGAAAATTCTGGAGAACGCGGTGGAAGCCCTCGAAGGCACCGGGCAAATCGCCGTGCAGACGCGGAATCTCGAGCTGACCGAGCCAAGCCAGGATCGCGACGTGCGCCTCAACGCCGGCACGTACGTGTGCGTCGAAATTGTGGATAACGGCCGGGGCATTGATGCCGACGTGTTGCCGCGGATCTTCGAGCCGTTTTTTACGACCAAAAAAGGCAACCACCGCGGGTTGGGGCTGGCGCTGGTTTACGGCATTGTGACCAATCACGGCGGCGGCGTGGCGGTGTCGAGCCAGCCGGGCACGGGCACATCCGCGCGCGTTTATCTGCCGGCGGAAAAGCAGTTCATCCGGGACCGCGCGGACACGGATGAAAACCTGAACGGCACGGAGACCATCCTGGTGGTGGACGACGAGGACATTCTGTTGACGATGGCGGAAACGATTTTGTCCGAATACGGTTATCACGTGCTGACGGCCAACAGCGCCCAAAAGGCGCTGGCAATGTTATCGCGCGACGACGCCCACGTGGATTTGGTGTTGACGGACCTGGTGATGCCGACGATGGGCGGCCGGGAATTGGTGGAACGGATCCGCCAGCTCTCGCCGAAGATCCGCATTTTGTGTGCGAGCGGCTGCGTTTTACCGCCGGATCAGCAAATCGGCCTGTTGTTCCTCCAAAAGCCCTATACCAGCCGGGAATTGCTGAGTAAAGTGCGTCAGGCGCTGGCCGTCCAATCCCCTGAACATGCTGTTGACTAATGTTTAGGTTTTCTGCTAATTAAATAACCCATGCAAATCGAAAGCCTCAAAGTATTCTGTGATCTGGCTGAAACCGAGAGCTTCACCAAGGCCGCTCAAATCAACGGCGTGACCCAATCGGCCGTGAGCCAGCAAATCAGTTCCCTCGAACGCACGTTCAAATCCCTGCTCATAGAACGCAGCAAAAAGAAGTTCCGCCTGACGCGCGAGGGCCAGGTACTGTACGATTACAGCAAGCAAATCATCCAGACCTACGAATCCTTGCACAGCAAGCTGCAGGAATTGAAGGACATCATTTCCGGCACGATTCGCGTGGCGACCATTTACAGCATCGGCCTGCATGATTTGCCGCCCTACATCAAAAAATTCATGAAGGTTTATCCGACGGTGAACGTCCATGTCGAATACCGCCGCGCCAACCAGGTTTATGAAGACGTGCTGGGCAACGTCGTGGACATGGGACTGGTCGCGTATCCGGCGAAAGACGCGAAGCTGGAAATTACCCCGCTGCGCAAGGAACCGCTGGTGCTCATCTGCCATCCGCAGCATCCGTTTGCCAAAATGAAGTCGGTCAAGCTCAAGGCGCTCGCCGGCCAGAAATTCATCGGTTTCGAGCCGGACATTCCGACGCGCAAGGCGCTGGATAAAATTTTAAAGGAGCATGACGTGAACGTGAACAACGTCATGGAATTCGACAATATCGAAACGGTGAAACGCGCGGTGGAAATTGACGCGGGCGTTTCGATTGTGCCGGAAGGCACTGTCGCGCAGGAAGTCGCCAAGCAAACCTTGGCCGCCGTGCCGATTGAAGACGGCACTTTCTTCCGGCCGCTGGCCGTCCTTTACAAGAAAAACAAGGTCCTTTCGCCCGCAATGAAGCAGTTCCTGACGATTCTCAAAGACGCGGTTTGAAAATTATTTCAGATTCGCCGGATTCAGCGCTTTTAAGTCTTTGGGCACAAACAAGCCGTTCTTGCGGATGAGTTCGTCGTCGAACCATACCTCGCCGCCGCCCCATGCCTTGCGTTGGATCAGCACCATGTCCCAGTGCACCGCCGAGCGGTTGCCGTTGTCGCACTCCTCGTAGGCCTGCCCCGGCGTAAAATGCAGCGAGCCGGCGATTTTTTCGTCGAACAAAATGTCGCACATCGGGTTCAAAATGTAGGGATTGAAGCCGAGCGAGAATTCGCCGACGTAACGCGCCCCCGCATCCGTGTCCAGGATTTCGTCCAGCCGCCTGGAATTGTTCGCCGTCGCCTGGACGATTTTGCCGTCCTTGAATTCGAGCCGCACGTTTTCGAATTTCGTGCCTGAATAAATCGTCGGGGTATTGAATTGAATCACACCGTTCACGGAATTCTTCACCGGGCACGAAAACACCTCGCCGTCGGGGATGTTGCGGTCGCCCTTGCACATCTTCGCACCGATGCCTTTGATGCTGAACGTGAGGTCGGTGCCGGGCGCCTTGAGCTGAACCCGGTCGGCGTGTTTCATTCGGCGCTCCAGCGGCACCATCGCCCGTGCCATCTTCGCGTAATCCATTGTGCAAACGTCGAAATACAAATCCTCGAACGCCTCGGTGCTCATGCTGGCGGCCTGGGCCATGCTCGGCGTCGGCCAGCGCAGAACGCACCAGCGCGTCTTGTTGACGCGCCAGTCCAGCACCGGCCGCGTAATGCGCGAGTAAAGTGCCATGCGGTTGCCGGGCACGTCGGAATTTTCACTCGCGTTCTCGCTGCCGCGGATGGCGATGTACGCCTGCACTTTCTTCAGGCGGAACAATTCGAGGTCGCGGATGAGGGCGGCGTGCCGGTCGTTCATCTCCAGCAACAGCTCGCGGGAAATGCGCGTGTGCCGGACTTCCACCAGCGGCAGCGCGCCGGCGGCGCGCGCGGCGCGGATGAGTTCGATGGTAAACTCGTCCGGCACGTCAATCATGTCGAGCAACACCCGGTCGCCCTTCTTTAACTCGGTTGAATATGCCACCAGCAACCTGGCCAGTTTTTGGTAACGCGGATCGGTCATAAATTTGTGGCCGCCAATTAAACAGAATTGAGGATTTACCACAGCATAAAAATCCGTGGTAAATCCACTTTACTCAACCGCAGGCACGATTCATTTTGACGTCAAACCGGCAATGAATCGTGAAGCCTTGGACCGTTGGTGCGAGTGGGGCGTTCTTTTTCTCGTGCTCGGTATCCTGGTTTTCGGTCCGCTGGCGATGGGGGCGGTGGATACGTGGGCGTTTCTGGTCATTCAAGGATTCACGGTGGCGGTGATGCTTTTATGGGTGGTGCGAATCTGGCTTGGTACCCAAACGCAATTGCTCTGGCCGCCGATTTGCTGGGTGGTGCTGGCGTTTGCCGTTTATGCCATCGGGCGTTCTCTCACGGCGGACATCGAATACGTGGCACGGCAGGAGATGATTCAGGTGTTGATGTATGCGTTTTTATTTTTTGCCGTCGTCAATAATTTGCATCACCAGGAATCGGCACAAATCGTCAGCTTCACGCTGATTTTTCTCGCGGCGGGAATTTCGGGCTACGCCGTTTATCAATTTCTGACCCACTCGCATCACGTGTGGAATTTGATCTCGCCGTTCACGGGACGGGGAATGGGCACTTATATTTCGCCAAATAATCTGGCCGGATTTCTCGAAATGCTTTTGCCGCTGGCGCTGGCCTATGCGCTGCTGGGGCGGGTCAAACCCCTGGTGCGCGCACTGCTCATTTACGCGGCGGTAGGCATGATGGCGGGTCTGGCGGTGACATTTTCGCGCGGCGGCTGGGCAGCGACCATGGTGGGACTGCTGGCCCTTTTGATGGTTTTAATCCCCCACCGCAATCATCGGTTGCCGGCCGTGGGTTTGCTGATTATTTTCGTAGCGGGCGGAACGATTCTCGTCACCCAATATCTGCCGACGACGTTAACCTACACCGAGCGGATAAAAAATCCCGAGACATTCACCCAACTGGACTGGAGCATGCGGCGCGACATGTGGGGCGCCGCGGTGCAAATGTGGCGGGATCATTTTTGGTGGGGGGTCGGGCCGGCGCATTTTGACTATCGCTTTCCGGAATATCGCCCCGAAAGCATGCAGTTGCGTCCCGGCCGGGCGCACAATGATTATTTGAATTTGCTGGCCGATTGGGGCACGGCCGGCGGCATCATTGTCCTGGCCGGGATGGCGGCATTTGGCGC
>Ga0335077_10010467_pt1 | contig 11547 bp, 10 predicted proteins | sample Lox_Sample_31_FD_207151 | JGI IMG/M metagenome (GOLD analysis project Ga0335077, IMG submission 207151) | Soil microbial communities from Loxahatchee National Wildlife Refuge, Florida, United States - Lox_Sample_3.1 | ecosystem: Environmental > Terrestrial > Soil > Wetlands | place: USA...
GACCGCCGTCGGGCGTATAGCGCACCGCGTTGCTCACCAGATTGCCGAACGCGCTCGCCAGCTCGTCGCGGCCCCCGATGACATTCGCAGCATCGCGAATCGACAGCGTGATCTCGTGACGTCCCCCAGACAGCGCCTTCGCGTCGGCAGAAGCCTGCAACAGCAGCGGCACGATCGCGAACTCGGTTTCCTGGTGCACGCTGTGCTCGCTTTCCAACGCCGAGAGTGTGAGCAGGTCGTCGACCAGCCGCTGCATGTTCTGGGTCTGCTCCTGCATCAGTGCGAGATAGCGCTGGCGCTGGCGTTCGTCGAGTTGCAGATCGGACAGTGTCTCGAGAAAGCCGCCGAGCACGGTGAGCGGCGTCTTGAGCTCGTGCGAGACGTTGGCGATGAAGTCGCGTCGCAGGCGCGCCACGGCCTCCAGGCGAGTGATGTCGCGGCTCATCAGCAGTTTCTGCTCGACGCCGAAGGGGACGATCTGGATTGACAGCGTCGCGCCCGCCTCCCGCTGCGAAGCCAGGACGACCGGCTCGCTGAAGTCGCCGCCGGAGAGGTACTGGATGAAGTCGGGCTGGCGCACCAGGTTGACGACTGGCGCGCCCGCGTCGTGCCGCATGTCGATGCCCAGATGCACCTGTGCGCGCGGGTTCGCCCACTGGATCCGGTCAGCCTTGTCGAGCACGACCACGCCGTCGGGCAGGGCCTCGGCGCCGCTCACGAAGCGATCCAGAGCGAGTCGCAGGTCGCGCTGCAGCGCTGAACGCAGCCTGACGCGGCGATAGAGCGCTCCGTAGGCAAGCGACCAGGTTCCGCGTCCCTCCGGCACCTGCGCGTCGAGCGGGCCGCCAGCCCAGCGCGCCAGCGCATCTATCTGGTACAGATGCCAGCAGAGGACTGCGAGCAAGCCCAGGGCAAGCACGGTGAGCGCCCACAAGCCGCCCGCTACCGGCCAGGTCAGCAGCGCCAAGGCCCCCACCGCCAGTGGAGCGAGGAGCCCCCGCTGCCAGATCGAGCTCATCGGTGAGGCTCTGCGCTCAGGCTCCCGGCGAGGCGAGACGGTATCCGCCGCCGCGCACCGTCTCGATCATCCGCGCGCACTCGGCAGGTTCGAGCGCAAGTCGGAGCCTCCTGATATGAACGTCGACCGTGCGCTCCTCGATGTAGACGTGATCGCCCCAGACCTGGTCGAGGAGGTGTGCGCGGCTGTGCACGCGCTCGGGGCGCGCCATGAGGAACTTGAGCAGGCGGAACTCGGTCGGCCCGAGTTGAACGAGCCGGTCGCCGGCGGTCACGCGATGCGTTGTCGGGTCCAGGCGGAGAGGCCCGACCGTCAACGTCTCCTGCGCCGCCTCCGGCGCGCGCCGTCGCAGTACAGCCTTGATGCGCGCCTTGAGCTCGCGCGGCGAGAACGGCTTGGTGACGTAGTCGTCGACCCAGGCCTCGAGGCCCGCGACACGGTCGGCCTCCTCGCCGCGAGCGGTGACCATGATGATCGGCAGCTCGCGCGTGCGCGCCTCGCCGCGCAGGCCGCGCGCGAGGGCGAGGCCGGACTGGCCGGGGAGCATCCAGTCGAGCAGCAGCAAATCGGGCAGCGCGTGCCTGATCTGGGCCAGCGCGCTTTCCGCGTCGGCCACCGTGCGCACGTTGAAGCCCGCGTCTTCGAGGTTGACCCGCAGCAGCTCCTGGATCGCCGGCTCGTCTTCGACCACCAGAATCGACGGCATCATCGCGTGCCCCGTGCAGTCAATCGGCAACCTCGGCGCGGATCTGCTCCGCGGTCGCGTGGCGCACGTCCACTCCCTTGACCGCGTGGACCACGTTCTCGGCGATGTTCTTGGCATGATCGCCGATGCGCTCGATCGATTTGGCGATGAAGACGATCTCGAGCGCGGGCGTAATGGTGCGCGGATCCTCCATCATGTAGCTGATGAGCTGCCGCAGGATGGCCAGAAAGGCAGCATCGATCGCCTCGTCGTTGCTCACCACGGTGGCCGCCGCGTTCACGTCGAGCCGCGCGAAAGCATCGAGGGCGAGCTGCAGATTGTTTTCAGCCAACTCCGCCGCCCGCGCGATGTCGTGCAGGCGCACCGCGGTCAGCCGCTCCGGGCGCTGCATCTGCTGCGCCTTGTAGGCGATCTTCTTCACCTCGTCGCCGATGCGCTCGAGCTCGTTGACGATCTTGACGACGATGAGGATCGTGCGCAGGTCGATCGCGGCCGGCTGCCTCTTGGCGATGATCTGGCTGCACTGCTGGTCGATGTTCATCTGCATCTGGTTGATCGCCTGCTCGTCGGCCGCCACCGTGTCGATCTGGTCAAGCTCCGGGTGGCGCAGCGACTGGATGGCGCGGGCAAGCTGTGTCTCGACCAGCCCGCCCATCGCCATGACGCCGGAGCGGATCTCCTGCATCTCGGCGTCGAATTGCTTGTAGGTGTGTTCGGACATGGGCATTCCTTCGAGGGTCCGCGCTTCAGCCGAAGCGGCCCGTGATGTAGTCCTCGGTCTCTTTGCGAGACGGCTTGAGGAAGAGCTCGTCGGTGGCCCCGAACTCGATCAGCTCGCCCAGGTACATATAGGCAGTGTAGTCTGAAACGCGGGCGGCCTGCTGCATGTTGTGGGTCACGATGGCGATCGTGTAGTCCGCCTTGAGCTCGCTGATGAGCTCCTCGATCTTCGCGGTCGAGATCGGATCGAGCGCCGAGGTCGGCTCGTCGAGAAGAAGCACCTCGGGCTTGACCGCCACGGCGCGGGCGATGCAGAGCCGCTGTTGCTGCCCGCCGGAGAGCGCCATGCCGCTCTGCTTGAGCTTGTCCTTCGCCTCGTCCCACATGGCTGCCTTGACGAGAGCCCACTCGACTCGTTCGTCCATCGCCCGGGGACTCAGCTTTTCGTAGAGTCGCACACCGAAGGCGATGTTGTCGTAGATCGACATCGGGAACGGCGTGGGCTTCTGGAACACCATGCCGATCTTCGCGCGAAGCAGGTTGAGATCAACGCCGGTGTCCAGGATGTTGCGGCCGTTGAACATGATCTCGCCGACCGCGCGCTGGCCCGGATAGAGCGAATACATGCGGTTGACCGTGCGCAGCAGCGTCGATTTGCCGCAGCCCGACGGGCCGATGAACGCCGTGACGCGCCGCTCGGCGATATCCAGGTTGATCTGCTTGAGGGCGAGGAAATTGCCGTAGAAGAAGTCGAGCTGACGGATCGAGACCTTGGTCGCCGGCGGCGCTTCAGGCCGGACCGCGGTCTCGGGCGGACTCGCGAAGATGTCAAGGTTCATGGGGTCGAGGTTACTTCGGCTTGGACTGGCGGAAGAACGCCCGCGCCATCACGTTCAGGGCGAGCACGGCGAGCGTTATCAGCAGCGACCCCGCCCAGGCAAGCTCCTGCCAGTCGTGGTACGGGCTCATCGCGAACTGGAAGATGACCACGGGCAGGTTGGCCATGGGTGCGTTGAGGTCGATGTTCCAGAACTGGTTGTTGAGCGCCGTGAAGAGCAGCGGCGCCGTCTCGCCCGAGATCCGCGCCACTGCGAGCAGCACCCCGGTGATGACGCCGGCGCGGACCGAGCGCAGGATCACCATCACGATCGTCTTCCATTGCGGCGTTCCGAGGGCAACCGCCGCCTCGCGCAGGCTGTCGGGCACCAAACGCAGCATGTTCTCCGTCGTCCGGACCACCACGGGGATGACGATCAGCGCGAGCGCGAAGGAGCCCGCCCAGGCCGAGAAATGGCCAACCTGGAAAACGTAGATCTGGTAAATGAACAGGCCAATGATGATGGACGGCGCGGAGAGCAGGATGTCGTTGATGAATCGCGTGCTCGGTGCGAGCCAGCCGCGACTGCCGTACTCGGCAAGGTAGATTCCCGCGAAGATTCCGACCGGCGTCCCGATGAGCGTGCCCGTTGCCGCCATGATCAAACTGCCGACGATCGCGTTGAGCAGGCCGCCGTTGCTGCCGGGCGGTGGCGTCATCTGGGTGAACAGCGCCGTGCTGAAGGCGTGAAACCCCGCCGCCGCCAGCGTATAGAGGATCCACAGCAGGAAGACAATGCCGAAGCCCATCATCAGCAGCGACATCGCGAGGTTGAACCTGTTTACATACAGCCGGCGTCTATAGAGCGTGTTCATGACCGGTCGTGGCTCTAAGTCTTCCTGCCCTCGCCCTTGGCAAGCTGGAGCAGCAGCAGTTTGGCAAGCGCGAGGACGATGAACGTGATGACGAACAGTATCAATCCGAGCTCGATCAGCGCCGATGTGTACAGATCTCCGACTGCCTCGGTGAACTCGTTGGCGAGCGCAGACGCGATGCTGTTGCCCGGCGCCAGGATGGAGGCATTGAGCTGGTGCGCGTTGCCGATGAGAAAGGTAACCGCCATCGTCTCGCCGAGCGCGCGGCCGAGGCCGAGCATGATCCCACCGATGACCCCGACCTTGGTGTAGGGAAGAACGATGTTGCGCACCACCTCCCAAGTCGTGCAACCGATGCCATAGGCGGATTCCTTCAGCACGGGCGGGACCACCTCGAACACGTCGCGCATCACCGAGGCGATGAAGGGGATGACCATGATCGCGAGCACGAATCCCGCCGTGAGGACGCCGATGCCCTGGGGCGGACCCTTGAAGAGGACACCGATCAGCGGCGCCGCTCCGATCGTGCTGATGAGCCACGGTTGCACGTGGTCGGCGAACAGCGGCGCGAGTACGAACAGTCCCCACACGCCGTAGATGATGCTCGGGATGGCCGCGAGCAGTTCGACCGCCGTGCCGAGCGGGCGCTTGAGCCAGAGCGGAGAGAGCTCGGTGAGGAACAGCGCGATCCCGAAGCTCACCGGAACGCCGATCGCCAAGGCGATGAATGATGTCACGAGCGTGCCGACGATCGGGACCAGCGCCCCGAACTTCTCGGTGACCGGGTTCCACTCCGACGTGAATAGGAAGCCGAGGCCGAACTTCTGCATTGCCGGCAGGCTGCCGTAGACGAGCGATACGATGATCCCCGCCAGGATCACCAGCACCGCGCACGCGAAGAGGCGCGCGACAGCACGAAAGAGCAGGTCCTGGAACTGGACCCTCTTCTGCTTCGGATCGGGCATCCTGACGACGCTGGCGCGGGGTGGCAGCGCGCCGATTGTAGTCGATAGGCTCTCCGCGGTCGCTGCCATCATCCGTCCTCGCGGGCAACCCGCCGCCGGCGGGATACGCCCTTAACCGCGTCTAGACCCATGACCGCCCTCTGCGTGCAGCAGATGCACCCCGCCGGCCGCGCAGACTCCCCCGCCAATGAGCGACGGTGCTCGGTGCCGACGCGAGGAACAGAGGGCGGCGGTTCAGAATACAGGCTTGCCCGAAGCGTCCTTGATCTGCGCCCTCCAGGTCGTCTTGATCTGCTGCGTAACGGCCTCGGGCAGCGGAACGTAGTCCAGCGAGTCCGCGAGTCTGTCGCCGTCGGGCGAGTACGCCCAGTCGAAGAACTTGAGCACTTCCTTGGCCGTTTCGGGCTTTTGCTGCGTCTTGTACATCAGGATGAATGTAGCACCCGAGATCGGCCATGCATTCTTGCCGGGCTGGTCGGTGAGCAGCAGGTAGTACCCGGGCGCCTTGTTCCAGTCGGCACCCGCCGCGGCTGCCTTGAAGGTTTCGGCCGATGGGTTGACGAAATTGCCCTCGCGGTTCTGCACCTGCGCGTGAGTCATCTTGTTCTGCAGTGCATAGGCGTACTCGACATAGCCGATCGAGCCCTTGACCCGCTGCACGTACGAGGCGACCCCTTCGTTGCCCTTCCCGCCCACGCCCACGGGCCAGGCGACCGATGTGCCTTCCCCTACTTTCGCCTTCCACTCCGGGCTCACCTTCGAAAGGTAGTTGACCCAGATGAACGTCGTGCCCGAGCCGTCCGAGCGATGCACGACGGTGATCTCGGAATCCGGAAGCTTGGCGCCCGGATTGAGCTTCGTGAGCGCCGGATCGTTCCACTTGGTGATCTTGCCCAGATAGATATCGGCGAGGACCGGGCCCGTGAGCTTGAGCTCGCCCGCCTTCACACCCTCCAGGTTGACGACAGGAATGTCGCCGCCGATAACGGTCGGAAACTGCATCAGGCCGTCCTTGTCGAGATCCTCCGGCTTGAGCGGCATATCCGACGCACCGAAGTCGACGGTCTTGTTCTGGATCTGCTTGATCCCGCCGCCGGAGCCGATCGACTGGTAATTCAGCCCTACGCCTGTCTTGGCCCTGTAGGCTTCCGCCCACTTGGCATAGATCGGATACGGAAACGTCGCGCCCGCACCCGTGATGTCGGCGGCGTGGGCTGCGATGCCGCAGCTTGCAGCGGCGCAGATCAAAATTGTCAGGAACTTCCTGGGGTTCATCGAGGGTCCTTTCTTAGTGGCGACCGCGGCACGTGGCGATTGTCATATTCGCGTGTTACAGCCAGATGACCGCCCGGCTCGCGGCGGATCTGCGGTTCGAATCAGCGGGTTAAACCGGCAGCGACGCGCCGGGCCGGACGCGGCTAAAGCACACCGGCACCGGCTCCGAGACGAGCCTTCCATCGCGCTGGCGGACCCGGATGAAGGCGGACGCCCCGAGAGGCGCCGGCGTAGAAAAGTCCTGGCGAAAATGCGCGCCGCAGGAATTCTCGCGCGCCTGCGCCGCGCACACGATGGCGTGCGATACAGCGACCAGGCTGGTGAGGTCGAGCCACTCGTTCCAGCCGAGGTTGAAAGCCCGGTCGCGCGCCGCGGAGGGCAGCGCGTAGCGCTCGAGCTCCGCGGCGAGCGCATCGAGCGCTTCCTGCGCGCGATGAAGTCCCCGCGCGTCGCGCACGATCCCGGCGTCGTCCCACATCACGCTGCGAAGCCGTTCGCGAATTGCGTCGAGATCGCCGCCGCCGCGCTTTGCGAAAGGGCGTTCGGCGCGGGCGATCGCGGCATCGATCGCTGCCGGGTCGGGCTCGCGCAGCTCGCCCGCGCGCGCGACCCACGCGGCCATGGCGTCGCCAGCGATGCCACCGAAGACCGTCGAGTTGGCGACGCCGTTTCCGCCGAGCCGATTGGCCCCGTGAACGCCGCCCGAATCCTCGCCGGCGACGAACAACCCCGGCAGCGCCGTCGTGCAGTCCGTCGCGAACTCCACGCCGCCCATCATGTAGTGCGCGGTCGGCACGACCTCGACGCGACCGCCGGCGAGATCGAAGCCGCAGTCGGCGCAGCGCTCGACCATCCCCTTGAACTGCCGGCGGACGTTGTCGGGTCCGAGGTGCGCCATGCTGAGATACACGCCGCCGTTGGGCGTAGTGCGACCCTCGACCATCTCGGCGCGGATGGCGCGCGAGACGATGTCGCGCGTGGCGCGCTCGGCGCGCGGATCGTAGCGCTGCATGAAGCGCTCGCCGCGGCCGTCGAGCAGATAGCCGCCGGCGCCGCGCAGCCCCTCCTCGAGCACCGTGCCCGTCATGCGTGTCTCGGGACCGGCGAGCAACCCCGTGGGGTGGAACTGCACCATCTCCATGTCGCGCAGCGGCAGGCCCGCGCGCAGCGCCATCGCCAGCCCGTCGCAGCTCTTGTCGCCCGAGGGCGTGTGGTAGCGGTACATCGTCGGGCCGCCCCCGGTCGCGAGCAGCAGCGCTTTTGCCTGTGCGAACAGGTATTCGCCCGAGCGCATGTCGATGAGCAGCGCTCCGGCGAGCGCCGAGCCATCCGCCGTCCCGACGAGCTCGATGGCCCGATGCTCCTCGAGTCGGGCGATGTCGCGGGCCCAGACCTGCTCGGCGAGGCGATTCATGATCTCGATTCCGGTGAGATCACCCTTGTGCACCGTGCGGTCGAAGCTCTGTCCGGCGAAGGCCTTCTGATGGATCGTGCCGTCCGGGTTGCGATCGAAGAAGCATCCGAGCTCGTTCTCCAGCTCGCGCACGCGCACGACGGCGCCATTGACGAGCGCCCACGCGAGATCCTGGTCCGGCAGCCAGGCCCCGCCTTCGATCGTGTCCATGAAGTGCCGCTCGACCGAGTCGCCGGGCGCCAGCGCCACGTTGTAGCCGCCCTGGACCATGCGCGTGCAGCCGCACTTGCCGAGCAGCCCCTTCACCGCAACCGCGATCGAAAGCGACGGGTCCGCCTGCTTCGCGTGCAGGGCGGCGAACAGGCCCGCCCCGCCGGCGCCGAGGATGAGGATGTCGGTCTGCAGCCGGCGCATCGCGACAGTGTGCGCGAAGCTCAACCGCTCAGGCTTACGCGGGCGCCTTCGGAATCCACGAATTCGGCCAGCGTGGTCCCGTGCTCGGGCGTGGGCTCGCGAGTGAAGGGCACGCCCGCCTCGGTCAGGCGACGATGCGCGCCCTTCATATCGTCGGCCTGCAGCCCGATATGCGTGGTGCCCGCAGGATTTTTCTCCGACGCGGGATGCAGCGCCAGCGTCGTCGCGCCGGTGGCGAACTCGGACCACCCCGGAGAGGAGAACTTGAGCTCGAGACCCACGGTATCGCGATAGAAAGCCACCGCACGGTCCATGTCGGCGACGAAGTGGATCGCGTAACCAAGACGGATTGCCATCGTTGATCTCCCTGTGTGAATTCAGTGCTTCTTTACGCCGAGGGCCGCGAGCGCACCCTCGCGCCTCGCCCGCGCCTCGGTGTCCACCACCGCGTAAATGCTGTTGCCATGGCTGTCCATGGCTACGCGAAGGGGCCCGAAGTCGCGCACGCGGAAGCGCCACAGGCTCTCCGGATGCAGATCGTCGAGATCGACGTCCTCGATCGCCTCGACCCAGGTCGTCTCCAGCGCGGCCGCGCCCCCGGTGATCGCGAGGTACGCGCCGCCGAAATCCTTGAACGCAGCGAGCGAACCGGCACCCAGCCCCCCCTTGCCGATGATGAGCCGCACGCCACAACGCTCGAGGAGCGGCTGCGTAAACCGTTCCATGCGCGCCGAGGTTGTTGTCCCGATGCAGACCGGAGCGTAGCCCGTTGGATGCTCAGGCGAGACGGCCACCTTCCTCACGTTGGGTGCGGTGTGGATGACCGCGTGACCTGCGAGATCGAAGCGTGTCGTCCGGCCGCGGTCGAAGAGCGCGATCTGCGTCGCATCGCGGATCCCGAACAGCGCGCCTTGCAGCGTTACGGTGTCGCCGATCCGCAGCGTCCGTGCCTGCACGTCGGTGACAGGCGTGGAGAAGTCGTGGTGAGCCATGCGCGTTCGCCAAGGGTACAGCGTTAACGGGTCGCGGTGCCAGGATGGTACGTCACTAGACGCGCGCGTCCGACCAATTGACCGGGGCGTATAATGACTTGTTATCGGGACCTGGTTAAGGGGAACATGGTCACGATCCGTTGGGGCGCAAGGCCGCTTTGATGACTCGCGAGCAGCGCCGGCTCGCAGCGATCGTCTCCGTGGACGTGGTGGGTTATTCGCGCCTTATGGGCAGCGATGACAGCGGCACGCTGGCGCGGTGGAAGGCCCTTTGCCGGGAGCTAATCGAGCCGAAAGTGACCGAATACGGCGGACGGGTCGTCAACACGGCCGGCGACAACCAACTCCAGGAATTCCCGAGCGTGGTCGATGCCGTGCGCTGCTCGGTCGACATCCAGCGCGGCATGGCCCAACGCAACGAGGGTCAGCTTGCCGACTGCCGCTTCGATTTTCGCATCGGCGTCAGCGTCGGGGACGTCATCGACGATGGCGTCGGTATATTCGGGGACGACGTAAACATTGCGGCACGCCTGCAGGCCTTGGCGCCGCCGGGCGGGATCTGCACGAGCAAACCGGTTCGCGACCAGGTCATCGACAAATTGAGCTTCACATTCGAGAACTTCGGGGCACACACTGTAAAAAATATCACTCGGCCCATCGAGGTATATCGCCTAGACTTCGGTGCAGCGTTACCACCGCCAAGGCCGCTGCGACTCGCATTGGCCATCCTGCCCTTTGCCACCGCGGGCTCTGATCCAGAAGTAGAGCAACTCGCCGAAGAGCTGACTCGCGGCGTAACCTCGGCGTTCGCAAACATGGCGCGCATGATGCAGGTGGTATCGCGCGAACTCGCAGCGTCGTACGAAGGCAAACGCGTCGATCCGCGCAAGGTGGGCCGAGAACTTGATGCGAGTTACCTGGTCGAGGGCGAGGTTCGGCGCGTGGATGAACGGATCGAAGTTAACGTGCAGCTTATCGAGGCAGCAAGCGCAACTCAACTGTGGAGCCAATCCCTGGAAATCGCGCAAGTACCGGCAACGAAGGAAAGGGCGGTGCTGGTCTCGCAGCTATCGGATGGAATACAAAATAGCGCGAAGATCGCTACCATGCGTCGATTCGCGGGTCCGCCCGCGCCACACGCGAGTCCACTCGAACTCACCTGGCACGGCTATTCTGTTTGGAACCTCGATAACAACACTATGCGCGGCGCGCTCGAAGCACGAAAGTGGTTCGATCAAGCCCTGCGCGTTGATCCCAATTTCATACGGGCAATGACTGGCCGATGGGCCACGTTAGAGTCCGAACTAGATCTGTATGCGAAGGCTGATCGCAGCCGAATCCTGCACGAAATGGATGAACTATCATTTCGTGCTATCAGCATCGATAGCTCCGATCCATACTCCTGGTTCAATCGTGCAGCGACCCTAGTACGGCAGCAGCGCTGGGAAGCAGCACTCGAAGCGAACGCGAAAGCGGAGAAACACGCCTCTGTTACGGTCGGTTGGGTACTCAGCCAGCGCGCCGAGATAATGATGTTGATGGGTCAACCGCAGCAAGCAGTGCTACTCATCGACCGACAACTTGCGGTGGGACCGCAGAATCAAGCGGAGTTAGGGGAGGCGATGATTCAGCGCGGTCGTGCCTTCTTGGCCCTCGGTCGCTATGAGGATGCGATTGCCGCCTTGGAAAAGGGCATCGCATTGGCTGATTCGTGGTTTCCCCATCTTTGCCTTGTGGCGGCCTACGCGCTCACGAGCGAGGCGGCCAGGGCGGCAGCGGAAAAGGCGGCTGTGCTCCAGCTCCGCTCGGGCACGTCCATCGCGGATCTCAAAAAGCTCGTGTGGTCCGAGAACCCGACCTTCGTGCAGCAGACGGAGACGCACCTGCTCGCCGGGCTGCGCAAAGCAGGGTTTCCGGAAGAATAAAGAAGGAGCGGGCCTCCTCGACTTTCGGGCAAGTAGCCACGGCGGTCGCCGTGCGAATCGTCTGTCGGTTCTCGCGTCGCGCTCAGCCTACGGGAGCGCGATGCCGATCGATCCAGTACCCCCAAGCCACGAAGAGCCAGCCGGCAATCCCGCTCATCGCCAGTACGCGCACGGAGGGCGGCGCCGGACCAAAGACAGCCGCCAGGTAGAGAGCAATGAGCAGCGCAACGAATGTCCAGAGCAGCGCGCTGCCCAGGCGATCCGTGGCCCGAGTCACCGATCCGTAGATCCAGACGCCCACGCCGAAGAGCAGGAACTCGACTGCCAGCGTGCCCGGCAGCGAGTACCACAAGCCGAGTCCGACTCGCGGGCCGCCCGGCCACAGCGGCATATCGGGCCCGTGCGAGAGGAAGTCGAGCACCCAGT
>Ga0335077_10010468_pt1 | contig 11547 bp, 12 predicted proteins | sample Lox_Sample_31_FD_207151 | JGI IMG/M metagenome (GOLD analysis project Ga0335077, IMG submission 207151) | Soil microbial communities from Loxahatchee National Wildlife Refuge, Florida, United States - Lox_Sample_3.1 | ecosystem: Environmental > Terrestrial > Soil > Wetlands | place: USA...
CCTGCACCTGGGCCGGGCAACCTTCGGTCTTTTCCGAAGCGCGCGACCTCGGGGTCAACACGGCGCTCGTGGGCTGGTACATCCCATACGACCGGATGTTGGGCAATGCGTTGAATTTCTGTGCGTGGTATGCCTTTCCTGCTTACGAACCCGCGCGGGCTGGCACGTTTGCCGCCAATATGCAACGCCAGTTTTTTTCACTGGCCGAAACTTTTTGGCTTCGGCACCTGTTCATAGGAATTTGCCGGGATAGCCTACAAGTTTCGCTGCAAGTGGTGACGAATTCCACTTATGGTTTGATCCTGTTGCACCTCCCGCCGCCACATAAGCCGGGGATTTATCTGCGGGAAAAGCATGCGTTTGTTCTCTGGCCCAAATCCAAGGTACAGGGTTATTTCAATAATTTGGCGCTGGCCGACGATGAATTGGGAGCGTTGCGGCATGCCGCGGAGCAGGCACGCCAATGGGACAAGACCTGGGTTATTCTCAGTAGTGACCATTCCTGGCGCGAATCGCGGTTGTATGACGGCCGACGGGATCATCGTGTGCCCTTCCTGGTCAAGCCTCCCGAGCCAAGCGAGCCAATGACATATTCGCGACCGTTCAACACAGTGCTGACTCGTGATTTGATCCTTGCCATCCTGCACGGTGAGGTAACCAATCAACAAAATGTCGCGCTTTGGCTGGATACCCGCGGCTCGCAAGCAACCACCATCACCGGCGGACGGGAGGATTGATCAGCGCGGGCGGTTGTTTCCCAAGATCAGCCTTCCTTTTCCGCAAAAATGCAGTGGAAGAAGCCAAGCGGGTTCCCGGTCAGGATTGGTTGTTTGGCGTTACGCAGGCCAGTACAAGTCTCGCAGACTGGTTTTTCCGGATCATTGACGCTCGGGACATAGTCACTCTTGTGCCAGCCGTAGCGGTATCCAGTCAACTGAAGGGCGCGACGGTAAAGCCAATTCAACGGCGGAGCAGCCGAGGAGGACAAGTAATCACCCGAGGTAACATGCGTGTGGATATGCACGTTTTGCAAGGGTAGAACACCCAGAAGCCTCAACAACTCGCTACGGGTGTAGCCCTTGGTTCCAGCGCTCTCGACCGTGTTCCACAAAACCCATCGCAGCGTCCTCCAGGGACGACCCTTCAGCAAACCAAAGCGCACGCAGCGATTGATGACGTAGTTGAGTATCGGTTGTAGAGCATGATCTTGAGGTGGCCACCGGGGCGGATGACACGCACCAGTTCACGCACCGCCTTCTCGGTGTCGGGTGTGTGATGAAGCACCCCGAACGAGTAACCCACATCGGACAAGTTTGACTCGAACGGCAGGTTTTCCGCATCACCGATTCGCAGGTTCTCGGGCGCGGGTAAACCGTAGGTATGAATACGTTGTCGCACGTTTTCGAGGGCCTCCTCCGTCAGATCAATACCCGAAACCAGCGCTCCCGCCCTCAGCCATTGGATAAAATCTGTGCCTGCCCCGAAGCCGACTTCCAACACTTTCTTGCCGTGGTAACGCGTAAACTGGGCGAAGGAATGGATGAATGGCTGGTCAAGGTAGCGGAAAGATTCGATTTCCTCGAAGTAATCCCTGGTAAACTCCGCAGCTTCCGCCACCTGCGTGTCGCAACTTTGCTCGTTCCAAAAGTCGTGCACTTGCCGCTTGAGTGGCTCGGATGTCAGGTCTTTCATTGTGTCCATTTCGATTCCGATCCGCGCGCGAGAGGGACGCCGCTCACAGTTCCCGGTAGCGTTGGGCGATGGGAACTCTTCGGCCCATGCCAAAGGCTTTGGTGGTGACCTTCAGGCCCGGGGCGGCTTGGCGGCGCTTGTATTCGCTGAGATCGATGAGGCGAACCACGCGGCGCACATCGGCCTCGGACACCCCCGCGGCGATGATTTCCGCCGGCGTTTTGAGTCGCACCACGTAATCTTCAAGAATCCGGTCGAGCACTTCATAGGGCGGCAGCGAGTCCTGATCGGTCTGGTTGGGCCGCAGTTCGGCTGAAGGCGGCTTGGTGATAGAAGCCTGCGGGATGATCTCACGCTCGCGATTGATCCACCGGGCCACGCGATACACCATGGTCTTGGGCACGTCGGCAATCACTGCCAGGCCGCCGCACATGTCGCCGTACAACGTGCAGTAGCCCACCGCCACCTCGCTTTTGTTGCCGGTGGTCAGCAGCAATGAACCGAATTTGTTGGATAAGGCCATGAGGATTGCGCCCCGCAGCCGGGCCTGAATATTTTCTTCGGTAACATCCTCCGGCCTGCCGCCAAAAATCTCCTTCAACTGATGTTTGACCTCCAGGAATGGCGGCTGGATGGGAATGACATCGTAGCGAATGCCGAGGTTCTGAGCCAGAATGCGCGCATCGTCCTTGCTGCCTTGCGAGGAAAATTGCGAGGGCAGGGAAGCGCCGTGGACCCGTTCTTTGCCGAGCGCCGCCACGGCGATGCAGGCGGTGACCGCCGAATCAATGCCCCCACTCAGGCCCAGCACTACGGATTTGAAGCCGCACTTTTCCACATAATCGCGCAAACCCAGCGTGAGCGCGCGGAAAATCTGCTCTTCCTCCGGCGGTTCCGGCGGATCAATCGGTCGCGCGGTGTCGAGATCGAGCATCAACAAATCCTCCTCGAACCGTTTGCCTTCCGCTACCAGCCGACCCTGAGAATCAAACGCCACGCTGCCACCATCGAAGACCAATTCGTCGTTCCCACCCACCAGATTGCAGTAAACGACCGGACAGTGCGTCTTGGCGGCCAGTTGGGATAGCATGTTGCGCCGCGCGCGGTTTTTGCCGAGGTGCCACGGGGAGGCTGAACTGTTCAACAAAATCTTCGCCCCGGCCCACGCCAGCTCGGCCGCCGGGTTCCGCCGATAGCGGCGGTCATCCCAAAAATCTTCATCATTCCACACGTCTTCACAAACCGTAAGGCCGATGATGCTGTCCTTGAAAGTGACCGGGGCGTTTTCCGTCGCCGGCTCAAAATACCGGTCCTCATCGAACACGTCGTAGGTGGGCAGCAGCGTCTTGGTGCGTGTCGCGACGATCCGCCCCTGGTGCAGCAACGCCACGGAATTGGTGACTTCGCGGCCGGGCCGCTTTTCGTTGCGCCCGACGTAACCGACCACCATGCCGGCGTCCCCGGCTGCGAGCGCCAACCGATCCAGCACCGCAAGATTTTCCGCAACAAACCGCGGGCGCAACAACAGATCGCGCGGCGGGTAGCCGGTGGTGGCCAGCTCCGGGAGAAGCACCAGGTCCGCGCCCGCGGCCGCCGCCTGGCGATACGCTTCGAGGATTCTCTTCTCGTTGCCGGCGAGGTCGCCGACGGTGGTATTGATCTGAACCAGCGCAATCTTCATGGATCATGCCCAAAAGCGCGAGTGAGTCTGGCAAGTAGCTTCCGCAGTGGCAAGGGCCATTTGGCCATTGGATCAGCATCCGCACCGTGTTTGAGGCAGTTCTCCGCCGGCCGTGCGATTGCCGTTGTCAAAAACCGCACAACCCGGGCACCGCCGGCCGGGTTTAAACTTGACGCCTTTGGCTCAGGCTCTGCCATAATCGCACCCACATGAAAACCATCCAATCCGCTTCCGTTTTCGGTTTAGGCAAACTGGGCGCCTGCATCGCCGCCACCCTGGCCGCGCGCGGGTTCGACGTGGTCGGAGTGGACATTGACGCGGAAAAAGTGCGGCGTATGAACGAAGGTGAGCCGCCCGTTGAGGAACCGTTGCTGGCCAAAACCATTCAAGCGGGACGTACCCGGCTGCGGGCCTCGACCGATCCGCGTGAAGCAGTCAAGACCGATGTGTCCTTTTTCATCCCGCCTACCGGAAGCCTGCCGGACGGCAGCTTTTCGAACGAGTTCCTCCTGAAAGCCATGCAGCCCTGCGCCAAGGCGCTGCTGGCCGCAGGCAAGAAAGGGCATTTGTTTGTGTGCAGTTCCACGACCACGCCGGGCGCGTGCGACACGGTGCTGGTGCCGATGATCGAGAAGGAAACCAAGTGGACCTGCGGGCGCGACTTCGGCTTCTGTTACAATCCTGAATTCATCGCTTTGGGCAACGTCGTCAACGGATTGCTGGAACCGGATCTGGTGTTGATTGGCGAGTCCGACCCCAAGAGCGGCGCGGCGCTGGAAAAGCTTTATCGGAAATACAACCGCAACCGGCCGCAGATCAGCCGCATGTCGCTGGTAAGCGCCGAACTGACCAAAATTTCGCTGAACAGCTATATCACCATGAAGATCAGTTTCACCAACCAGTTGCGGATGATCACCGAGCGGTTTCCCAAGGCGGATATTCATGCGGTGCTGGACGCCATCGGGGGTGACAGCCGTATTGGCAAGAAATATTTGCGCGCCGGCCTGAGCTACGGGGGCCCATGTTTTCCGCGTGATAATCGTCTCGTCGCCTACACCGCCCGCCAGGTCGGCGTGTCGGCGCCACTGGCAGAAGGCTCGGACAAGGTGAACGAAGACACCAAACGCGATTTGCTCGAGAAAGTAACAAAACGAATCGCCAGGAGCGACACCGTGGCGGTACTGGGGTTGTCCTACAAACCGGACACCTATATCACCGAGGAAGCCGCGGGCCTTTACTTGGCGCAACAGTTGAAATACCAGGGCTATCGGGTGTTCGTGCATGATTTCGGCGCCAAGCCTGCCAACAATCCCAGCCTGCACGAATTTGAAGTGATCGAGAACCTCGCCAAGCTGGCCTCGCGCGAGGAGATCAAACTGGCCGTCATCTGTTGTCCGTGGCCGCAGTATAAAAAAGTAAAGTTCAACCCAGCTACCCAAGTCTTGGCGGCATGGCAGCTTTAAACTGATTGCTGGACAAATCCACGGCAAGCGCGCTCGCGCTTAAGGCCGCAGCTTGGTTGAGCCTTTTCCCTCGAACTTGCTCATGTCAATGTTTGAGGTGAAGCTGGTTTGCTGCTTCATGTGTTTGCGAAGCATCCAGTAACCCGGGATAAGATCAATACGCCCTCGATAGATCAATTTCTGCCACTGCCGCTTCAGCCGGAACGCCGCCCAATAAACGCGTCCCAACCAACCGTCCGGCTTGCCGTATTCACGAGCGATGGCAGCTGTTTCCCGTTGGGTATTCAGCCGGATTCGCATGTCGGCTGATTGCCCGAATTCGTGAAAGCGATAATTGACAAGCAGGCGCGGGATATGGCCGACTTTACAGCCACGCTTTCCCAGTCGCAGAATGAATTCAACGTCGCAGGCGTTCAAAAACTCCTTGTGCCGATACAACCCGAGCCGGTCATAGGCGGATTTGCGGACAAAAAGCGTCGGGTGGATCACATAACAAAGCCAGTAGCGGATTACGTCGTAATCATAGCGTGCTTCTTTGCGCCGGAAGATTTCGCGCCCCCGGCCGTCCACGTACTGGACGTCCCCGAATAGCGCGTCCCATTCCGGGTGCCGCTGAAAGGCCTCCCCCACCGCCCGCAACGTCCCGGGGCGGAAACAATCGTCTGTGTTCAGGATGTTGATAATCTCGCCATTGGCGCGGAGTATGCCCTTGTTCATGGCGTGATAGTGCCCTTCATCCTTTTCCGATACCCAGGTCAGGTGGGGATATTCCTTCAGCAACTCAACCGTCCCATCTTTCGACCCGCCGTCTATGACAATGTGTTCCCAATGAGGATAATCCTGGGATCGAACGCTCTCGATGGTATCGCGGATAGTGTGAATGCTGTTAAAACTCGGGGTTACAATCGAGATCTTGGGTGGCAGCGGCACGGCTTACCTTGTAGCAGACATGCCGAGGCCTAGTCAAGCCAACTTCTCGGCCTCCAGCCGGCCGGTTGTGCCGTCCGGACGAGGACCCTGTCGCCTGAGCGGGTTTTCGGCGAACATGAATTCTTTGACGATTTTTCCGCCCAGCAAGTGTTCCTGAATGATACGCTCCAGCGTTTCCGGCGTACAGGAGTGATACCAGACGCCTTCGGGATATACGATGGCAATCGGTCCGCGCCGGCAGATGCGCAGGCAATTGGCCTTGGTGCGGTAAACCAATGGCTCCGGACCGGCCAGATTCAATTCCTTCAACCGCCGCTTCAAAAATTCCCACGCGGCCAGCCCCTGTTCTTTCGCGCAACATTTCGGTTCAGTCTGGTCGGCGCACAGAAAAATGTGGCGCCGGAACTTTTCCAGGCCAAGGGTTTCGACGGCAGATTGCAGTTCGTTTTTCATAAAATTGGTCCTCGTTTTCCCGGCTGATTCAATGCCAGAACGCCAGGCCGATCACGCCGGCGACGGCAACCAAACCGCCGCCCAGCTCGCGTCCGGTGATTTTTTCACCTTCAAACACTCGCGCCAGCGGCAGCATGACGATGGGTGTCATGGCAATGATGGCCGTGACAATGCCGGTGGGCGTGGTTTCGAGCGCCCACTGCATGCAGCTTACCCCGACCGTCTGGCCGGCGAGACTGTTGGCCAGCACCCACGGCCAGAGCCTTAATTTTTCCCGCGGAGAAAAGGAATCCTTTATTTGCGCGTCGTCACCCCGTTTGTGAGCATGCCGCCACTTGACAATCAAAAAAACGAGGCCCAGCGCGACCGCACCGCCAATGACGCGCTGGTAACCGGTCGTGCCGGGATCGGGATGTTCGCCGGCCGCATGCGCGACGGCGTAGGCTTTGCGGCTCAGGACCGCGCCGAGCGCGCCGCCGATGGCGGCGATGGCGCTGGCCAGAACTCCGGACCACAAGCGGCGTGGCGCGATTTTCAAATGGTCGCCGGGGGACATCGCAATCGCCACACCGGCGAGAATGACAATAATGCAGAAAATTTCCGCGAGGTTCAGTTTCGTGCCGAGCCAGAGCCATTCGACCAGCGCGGCACACGGCGCCGTGAGACATTGTGAGAGGAGAACTGTCCGGCGGCTGCCGAGCCGGGGCAAGGCTTGAAAATATGCCGTGTCGCCCAGGCCAATGCCGGCAAGTCCGCTCAAAACGAAGAGGGAAAACGCGGCGCCAGTCGTGCCCGCGCCGAAAAAGTTCGCCCAGACCGCCAGGAAAACAAACGCGCCGCAGATGCGCCAGAAATTGGCCTCGACACCGCCCAACCGGGTGGCGGTGCGGTGCCCGCAAATCGCGGACATGGCAAACAACAGTGTGGTCAGGAGGGCGGCAAACATGACCGTTACGGGCGGAAAAAATATAACGCAGCGATTGGCCTGTTGCCGCAGCCGAACCGGGACGAGTGGTTACAATTGCTCGTAATAGTCGTCCGAACCGAGTTCATTCGCGCCTTCAACTTCGACGTCGCTTTCCTCAAGGATTTTGGCAATGTCGGGCGAAACCCAGCGTTTGTTCTTGCCTTTTTTGCCAATGGGCTTGACGCGATAGCGGCCCAGGGAGTCGCTTTCCAGAATGCCGCGTTCGGTCATGCGCACCAGAACCTGCCGGGCCCACTCGGGGTCGTCGAAAAACCGCTTTTTGCCTCCGGCGCGCCGGGCGACTTCCTTGGCGTTGACAAACTCATCGCCGCGGCTCTTCAGGAAATAGAAAATTTCGCGCTCGTCGCCATCCATGTCCTGAACTTCCCAAAAGCCGGCGTGCGAGTCCAGAATTAAAGCTTCGTCGCAACGAATTGTTCCAGTTTCAGGGCGTCGGCGTTGAACAGCCGGATGCCCTCGGCAGTTTTCTCCGTGGCCATCGCGTTTTCGTTGAAGAGCCAGCGGAATTTCTTTTCATCCAACGGCAGCCTTTCGATTTTGCTGGCGCGCGCCAGTTCAGGACCGAGCTTGCGCACGACGGGCCCGGTGCTTTCTTTCAGTTCACCCATCAATTGGGGGCTGACGGTCAGCAAATCACAGCCGGCCAGTTCAAGAATCTCACCTGCGTTGCGGAAACTCGCGCCCATGACCTCTGTCGCGTGGCCGAACTTCTTGTAATAGGCGTAGATTTCCTTTACCGACAGCACACCGGGGTCTTCGGCCGGCGAGAAATCCTTTTTTTCTTTCGCCTTGTACCAGTCCAGAATCCGGCCCACGAACGGCGAAATCAATTTCGCTTTTGCTTCGGCACACGCGACGGCCTGCGGCAGCGAGAACAGCAGTGTCATGTTACAGTTAATGCCTTCGCGCTGGAGGCTTTCCGCCGCGCGCACGCCTTCCCACGTCGTCGCAATTTTGATAAGGATGCGTTCGCGCCCGATGCCATGGGCCCGGTAAAGCTCGATGAACCGGCGCGCCTTGGCAATGAGACCGGCGGTGTCAAACGCGAGGTCCGCGTCCGTCTCGGTCGAAACGCGGCCGGGCACGATTTTCAGGATTTCGACGCCGAATAGCACCAGCAGATCGTCCATGATGTTACGCAACAATTTTTCGCCGCCGCCGGATTTTTTGTTTTCGGCGATGGCCTTGTCCACGAGATACACGTATTCCGGCATCTGCGCGGCCTTGAAGATGAGCGAGGGATTGGTCGTGGCATCCTGCGGCGCGTATTGTTTGAGCGCGGCGAAATCGCCGGTGTCGGCGACCACCGTCGTGAATTTTTTGAGCTGGTCAAGCTGAGTCAACGCCGTTGACGCAGGGGCCTTTTCGGTGGCAAGGGCGGTGTTCATATTTCGTTCAATGTTAAGACTGACAACAATGCCCCGCCTCGCGTTCGATGGCAAATTCTTTGGAACGGAAACCGCGATTGAAAATTATTGTTTGAATCGCGGCGAAAACCGAATACTTGTTTGGCGTTGCCTGATTTAATGACGAGCTAAAAGTGAAACCGACCGACCTGCGGGGCATCCTGCAATACATACCGCAATTCCGCGAGAAGACGTTCATCCTCGCGATTGACGGCGCAATTGTCACCGACGAGAACTTTGCCACATTGCTGCTGGACGTGGCGGTGCTGTGGTCGTTGAGCATCCGCGTCGTGCTCGTCCACGGCGCGTCGGCGCAAATCAAGGCGCTGGCCGAAGAGCAAAAAATCCAGCCCTCCAATCTCGACGGTTCCGGGGTCACCGACGCGGCCACGCTCCAGCTTGCGCTCACTGCCGCCAACCGGCTGACACACGAAATCCTCGAAGGCCTGTCGGCCAACGACCTCCGCGCCGCCAGCACCAACGTCATCGTCGCCCATCCGATGGGCATCCTGCAGGGTGTGGACCATCTGTTCACCGGCAAGGTCGAGCGCGTGGACGTGGAACTGCTCCAATCGTTGCTCTCGCAGGGCGTGGTGCCGGTCATCCCGCCGCTGGGCTTTGATGGCGACGGCAAGACCTATCGCGTCAATTCCGACGGCGTGGCCGTGGCGGTGGCCGAGGCGCTCAAGGCCATCAAATTGATTTTCATCACTTCCAGCGACGGTTTGATTTACCAGGGCCAGTTCATCCGGCAGATGCTCGTGTCCGAATTGCAGCATCTGTTGCAGACGAACAGCGCCGGTTTTGCACCGGAATTGTTGTCCAAAGCGCAGCACGCCGCCGCCGCCTGCAAGGCCGGCATCCCGCGCGTGCACGTCATCAACGGGAAAGTGGATGAGGGGCTGCTCGCCGAAGTCTTTTCCAACGACGGCATCGGCACGTTGATTTACGCGAACGAGTATCAACAGATCCGACCGGCGAAGAAGAAGGACGTTCGCGCAATTCAACTTTTGACGAAGCAAGCCGTCGAAGCGGAGGAACTGGTCAAACGCACCCGGGCGGCCATTGAAAAGAATCTCGGCGACTATTTCATTTTCGAGATTGATAAAAACCCGGTTGCGTGTGTGGCGTTGCATATCTATCCCGAACAGAAAAAGGGCGAGCTGGCTTGCCTGTACGTCAACTCGCTGCACGAAAACCGGGGCATCGGGCGCAAGCTGATTCAGTACGTCGAAAACAGGGCGCGGGAGATGGGGTTGACCGAAGTGCTCACACTTTCGACGCAGGCGTTCACGTATTTTCAATCCAAGGGCGGCTTTGCCGAGGGCACGCCGGATGATTTGCCGCCCGCGCGCCGCGAAAAATACGAGCAGAGCGGACGGAATTCCAAGGTGCTGGTGAAGAAATTGAAATAATGTCTTGCCGGCTTCCACCTTTGGATGGCGATTACCGGATTGCTTCGCCGCGTCTGTGGCTTCCTCTCGGATTTTTCAGTGCAATGGAGCGTCTGGGAATTCCTTTTACCTCGGACGTGCTGTGGATCCGCGTCGGAACGCAATTGTTGTTACACTGTGTCCCACTAAGGTTCAAGAACCAGGCACATCGAGATCGCCGTTATCCCGATTACGTTCCGCTCGAAAAACATTACCGCATTTCAACCTCGCGTTTCGGCATCAGCCAGTTTGCCGGCTCGAATGGCACGCCGCTGGGACTGCATCGTATCGCGGAAAAAATCGGTGGCGGCTGGCCGGTGGGAACCGTTTTCACAAGCCGCAAACCTGTTGGTTACACGTGGCGTGGACTGTCCGAGGCTAAAATCACCACGCGCATCTTGTGGCTGGAAGGATTGGAACCTGGATTCAATCGGGGCGGCAATGTGGATTCGCATGCCCGTTACATTTACATTCACGGCACTGGCGACGAGACGACCCTTGGCCGTCCGGCGTCGTGCGGCTGCATCCATCTGGCCGCTGATGATTTGGTTCCGCTCTTTGATTTGCTGCCGGTCGGTGCGCTCGTTTGGATTTCCGGGAATTGATTCGTAAATTGCAAATCGAACATCATAAATTCAATCAGAACCTCGTTACCTCGGCTGCTACAAACAATTATCCGCGCTTGTAATTTGGCAAATGCGGCTTAAGTTGTCTCCCGTGTTCGTCCGGTTTGGCAAATTTTTTGTGATCATTGCGCTCACCGCAATGCTGGGCGCGCATTGGGCGTTGTTGCAATCGGTGGCGTGGACGAGGATGTTGGCGGATAATCTGCGCACGCACTCACTCTCCGAATCCGTGGCCCGCACGTTTGATGGCCGGCATCCCTGCCCAATTTGCAGGGCTATTGCCGCCGCCAAGAAGGCCGAAAAGAAAGGCGAGTTCGCCTTGCCAATGCAAAAGCTGGAATTTACACCGTTCCAGGAAAGTTTTGTTTTCATCGCGCCATCGCAATTTCAACTCTTGCCGCCGGCGAACACCTTTGCTGATTCGCTTGTTCAAAAGCCGCCGGTGCCGCCGCCGCGCGGCATCTTCGCCTGATTTCACCCGGTAGCGCCGTGCTGGCGCGCGGCCGCAGGCGACCGGCAGGTCGTCCCTACTGTTTTCCCTTTAACCTTGAGACGCGCCTTGTGGGGGGTGTCTCGCAACTTTGAAATTTGGAAATGAAGAATAAAAATTTTAATTCAGCGATGGTAAAGTTCAGCGGCGGTTTGTTGGCCGGAGTGCTGGCGCCGGGCGTGGCCCATGCTTGTGCCTGCGGTTGCGGCGTGTTTGACGTGGCCACGAGTTCGATGCTGCCCAACGGGCCGGGCGGAACGGCCTTCCTGCAATATGACTATCAGGACCAAAATCGAAACTGGAACGGCACGGCCGAAGCCCCCGGGGCGAACAACGATGACAAGGAAATCGAAACCCACTTTGTCACGTTCGGCGCGCAGTATAT